>ERZ724510.365-NODE-365-length-26022-cov-8.224631_pt1 | contig 26022 bp, 29 predicted proteins | sample MGYA00376043_ERZ724510 | MGnify/ENA primary metagenome ERZ724510 (study PRJEB28724, sample SAMN07190888) | wastewater metagenome | isolation source: influent of sewage treatment plant in Hong Hong | place: USA: Christiansburg, Virginia | collected 2016-03-01 ... | reverse complement strand
CTTGGGATGAAGCAAATAGAGACTCGACTCATCAGGCGATGATTTCAACGGGATATGACACGGACTATATCTCAGGAAATCCTCTCTGAAAACTCGAGTGCAAATCCACAAAGAGATATGAGAATTCAAGCTATGATTGATCGATCACTTCTCAAATGAGAAGGAATTTCGCTTATTCGTATGAATCTCCTCTCAAAATATCGCGAAGCACAAGATACGATTGAGAGTCTGATTCAGAATATCGATGATCGAGAGACTTTGAAGATGATATTCGAGCGAGATGGTATTCCCTCATCCGAAAAGGAGCTTGCAAAACTCCAGAGAAAATGATTCCGCTATGATGATATCAATCGGGTGATACGAGAAATGAAGTGATAGAACTCTTTTATGTCATTCCTGTAAAGATCAATGACAGATAATAATATTATGAAATTTTGTCATTCCCGTGCAGGTGGGAATCTCGTGATTGATGGTGGTAGATCCCCGCCTCCGCGAGGATGATAGATACAAGAATAATTCCCCCAGTCGCACAAACTCTCGCAAGTAGTTTTTTAGATAAAAAAACATAAATATCAGAAATGACAAGTTCTTTTCTTGCAAGCGGTGTAAAAGTATACTAGACTGAAGAAGTACTTTTATTACATACCTATGAATTCTATTCGATCTTTTCTCAAGATGAAGATTGCGGACTCTCGCAAGTGTCACCGACAGACTCTTCTCTTCATGCTCCTCTTCTCAGTCGTTGTTATGAGTCAAGCTCAGGCACTCGGTCTCCCAAGTGTTCTCACAACCGATTCCGTCGAGGCAAGCTATGTTGGTGAATAAGTTACTATAATATAAAAGAGCTCATCTGAGCTCTTTTATATTTCATTTTTGAAAAAAAGAGTACAATTTTACACGTATTGTTTCTTATATCTATGTCCTATACATCAACCTATCTTAACTTCTCAAATAACACAGAAGAAGTATTTCGATTCTACCAATCTATATTTGGTGGGGAATTTGTTTGAGGTATTCATCGTTTTGGTGAAGTACCTCCTACTGAGGGTATGCCCACATTGAGCGATGAGGATAGGAATCTCATCATGCACATTGCACTTCCGATTCTTGGTGGTCATATGTTGATGGGGACAGATGCTCCTGCTTCGATGGGGTTTGTTGTTCATCCTGGAAATAATGTTCATATTTCTCTTCATCCCGATACTCGCGAGGAGACAGATCGACTCTTTAAAGCACTCGCCGAAGGTGGAACTATCACTATGCCACTTGCTGATATGTTCTGGTGAGCCTACTATGGATCGATGACCGATAAATATGGTATCCAGTGGATGGTGAATTATGAAGCAAAGTAATTGAATATAGAACTAAAACCCTCATGAATTTCATGAGGGTTTTAGTTTATCATAAATCTATCACCTTCTACTAGTGTCATCCTCGCGGAGGCGGAGATCTACCACTAGTTATCACAAAGATTCCCGTCTTCACGAGGATGACATAAATCTGATGAATCACTCTAATTTCAGTCTAGAGAAATTTTGAGAAGATGTAACAATCCTTTTGTGAATAATGAGACTTGAGTGTTGCGACTTGTTCGAACCCATTCTGTCTGTAGAACTCAACTGCTCACCATCACTCAACTGTCTCAAGCCAGATCTTATGACAGTGATTTTCTCGTGCAAATTTCTCAATCTCTTGAAGAAGTTTTGTGCCGATTCTTTTTCATTGGTGATCACTATCTACTTGAATACTATCGATACAGAGGCAGCCACCATCACGTATACATTCTGCATCACCTATGATGTTATTAGATTCATCATAGACAACAAAAGTATCATAGTATTTTGTGAAATCTGGAATCAGATCTCCCCAATGTTCCTTGTCAGCAATAGCAAATTGCTCTGCTTGAAATTGAGAGAGTTGTGGAGTTTTTTCACTGATTCTTTGGATTTTGATATTCATATAGGTTTTTATTGGATGTTTCGTATTGAGATTCATTCATGATTTGCTATTGTTTCTCTAAAAAATCTCGAAATTGTCTGTAGAGATCGGGAGTGAGCGCATAGCTTTGTTTTTCTTCAAAATCCATTTCTGCAAAAGTTCGTGATTTCCCATGAGGTTGTCATTTCGGTATAAATATCGTGTCCCAATTATACCCATGTTCTCATCGTGGATTATCTGCAATATTTCCTGTAAGTGATGATTCGAAATAGTGTTCTCGCTCTCCATCGTGGTACCCGATAATCGCACTCCAGAGACAATTTGTATCACTATTTGATACAGCAAATCTGCATATATTCTCACCTCACATATTCTCAAATACATCTTTGATGAGAGCTCATGGAAAATATGCTCCTTCTCATTGTTTGCAGAGTCCGTTGATCACGAGAGAACTATCCATAACAAAACATGGTTGTTTGATCTGTTTCATAGCACTTTGAAGCTTTGCATGAATTACCTCTCTTCCATGAACGCTTTGTATTTCAGGCAGATCGATATTTGTCATATTGATCTTGTGATTACTCAGATAATATTGAGCTTCTTGAAATTTATTTTGATTGCCCGTTACGAAGATGATTTCTTGATTTTGCTGTGAGTTCATAAAGTATAAATTACTTCTTTTCGGATACTATTCTTTGAATAGTTGCAAGACATTCAGTGAGTGAAGATTTGATGAATGGAAAATTTCCAGAATCTGCTATAAGCATGAGTTCATTCGCTGTATTAGTTGCAAGATTGGCTATTTCTGCTGGGTAGATTCCATTTTTAATATTTTCATCAAACTCGTCTTTGTCTATTAATTTCGCTTTTTCTCAACCTGTCACAATGATATCAAGGTCGAGATCAATCCAAGATACTTCTCAATTTTGAGACCAATCAGCTGGCAATGCAATATTACAGTAGATTTTTTGGAAGTCTCCTTCCGCATTAAAATCAATCATAACATTGTAATTATTTACATTTGAGAAGATTCATAGACTTGTATGATCTAGAACAAATTGGATATTTCGTGTATGGTGTGTTACTAAAGTTCATGGATAGGCAATTGCTACTAACCATTCACTGTTCATTTGAATAATTTCTGTTGCCCACTCAAGATGTAATTTGTTTGGAAATTTTAGTGATTTGATTTTCATTTTTATTGGTACGTAAATCTATGCCTCTTCACTCCTATAAGATACCTGCCAATTATTGGTGTGGTATGCTTGGCCTTTTGATCCGTATGGTGATATCGGCTCTGAAGTGAGAGGGGAGAAGAGGAGTTGTGCGATCGACATCTTGGGTCTGAGAACTATAGGGATCTGAGAGAGATTACAGAGCTCAAACACCATTTGAAGAGTATGTCCAGGATTTACAATGCCCGCTGTATTATGAATGATGAGTCCTATGCGTGCGAGTGATGATTTGCCGGAGAGTTGTATGAGAAGGTTCGATGATCCAAATGTTTCATAGGATCGCGCAAGAATTACGTCATTTGGATGGAGTATAAAAACCTCATCATCAGCGAGCGTTACTTCCTGATATGTAGGAAATATCTTCATCACTGGATCTACCACTGGGGTTCGATGCTTATCTGGAATGAGAAAATAGTTATCAAGTCTAATATCGTAGCTAGCTGGCTGGAGGCGGCTGATATCAAAATCAGAAATAGTAATCTCACCTGATTGGTATGATGCGAGAATATCACGATCGGAGAGGTACATAGATGATGGGTTGAATAATACTGATATGATATTCTCAAGAATCTTTCTTGCAAGTGAGAATGAGACTTCGCTTGAGACGTAGTTCTTGGCTTGCAATATTGGCTCTAGGTACTACAATGACAGAAAATTATCATCATGTCATTCAAATTTATCGGATTACGCAATCCCATTCGAAAGCTCTATCATTTTACTCGCGCAGTTGTTGCTCAATATGCTGCTGGATTTCCCTCGAGAGATATGATTGTTATTGGAATAACAGGGACAAAATGAAAGACAACCACCACGAACCTTATTACCCAATGACTCATCGATGCTGGTGAGAGTGTTGCGATGTTTTCGACACTGCGCACTTATCTTGGTGGAGTATGGGAGACGAATAACACCAAGATGACTTCGGCAGATCCATTCACTCTTGTTCGCTTTCTCAAACAAGCTCAAGATCTCGGGGTAAAATATCTTGTTCTTGAGGTATCATCTCACGCTATCTACTACCAACGAATTTGGGGAATTGATTTTGATGTTGCGGCAGTTACGAATATCAGCCAAGATCATCTTGATCTTCATGGTACGATGGAACACTATATTCGTACGAAACTTCGCCTTTTTAAGTCACTTGTTTATGCTCGCCGCAAGACGTGAGTGAGAAAAGTATCGGTTGTGAATCTCGATATGCAAGAAGCAGATCGTTTTACAGGAGAGGTCTCTGATGCGGTAATGACCTATGGAATACGAGCGGACAATGCTCAGATACGAGCAAAAGATGTTGTCTATCGAGAGAGAGGTGTAGATTTTACCATACGCATGCCATCAGTTACACTGCCTATATCATCAAGACTACGTGGTGAGTATAATGTCGAGAATATGCTTTGCGCTGTTACCGTATTGGTTTCCCAGAGTATATCTACTGAAAGTATCAAGAAAACACTTGAGAGTTTTGAGCCTCTTGATGGTCGTATGGAAGAAGTCGAGAATAATCGATGACTTGAAATATATATTGATTATGCTCATACTGAAGCTTCTCTGGAAAGTGTACTACGCACACTCCATGTCTATAAGAAGCAAGATACGCAACTTATTGTTCTCTTTGGTGCGACAGGTGATCGTGATCGCGATAAACGTCCAAAGATGGGAAAAGTAGTTGATAAGTACGCTGATTGTATCATTCTCACCGAAGATGATAACTACAGTGAGGATCCACTCCAGATTATTTCTGAGGTTGCTGCAGGTATACCACGTAAAGAGGGAGAAGATTTCTGGGTAATATTTCATCGTCATGATGCTATTCGTACTGCTATTACACGAGCACAACCCGGTGATATCATTCTCTTAGCTGGCAAATGAGCGGAGAATGTGATGGTAACAAACCAAGGTACAATTGAGTGGAATGATAGAAAGGTTGTTGAGGAGATTCTCGGGGAAATGGATAAATCTGACATCAAAAAATAGTATGCAGCGAATCTACTATCCTGAGTTTCGATCTTGATATATTTCGTCAGATCATCCACTCTACCATCAGATTACCCGCGTTCTTCGTGCTCGTATCGGACTGGAGTATATATTGTTCTCTGGAGATGGATCTGAGTCGGTTGTCACTATCGATGCTATCGATCGAAAATGATGTAGTTATACTATAGCGAAGACTATTAAAACTCTTGCAAATCCGACGAGATATTTGCGCGTTATTCAAGCACTTCCCAATAAATTTGAGAAGTTGGAATACGTCGTGGAAAAATGAGTCGAATGTGGCGTGAGTGAATTTGTTTTTTTCCCATCAAAATATTCTCAAATTCGCAGCCTTGACGACAAAAAAATAGGACGACTTCAAAAGATTGCTATGGAGGCGATCGAGCAATGTGGCCGTTCTGATATTGTTACTCTCTCGCTATCTTCTTGAATTCCCATTTTAGATGAAGGAAAGACTTTGTTTTTACATACTGGAGAGAAAAATATTCACATGGGTGATGTCTTGAGAGAGATAGAACAAGATCAGTATATTACGCTCTTGGTAGGTCCAGAAGGGTGATGGAGTCCTGATGAGGTTACTCTTGTTGCAAGCTCTACAAATGTCATTGGTGTGAATCTTGGGACTCGTATTTTACGCCTTGAGACTGTTACTCCAGCTATTGCATTTATGCTTATGAATTGATACTAATATCTTGTCAAGCAAATATTTGTGCCACTTTTGGCATTTTTTTGTTTTTGGTGCAAAAATATGATAGGATTTTGGTATGACTGATTCTTCTCAAATACCTGCTTGACCAACCGAAGTTACTTCTGTTGCTCCAGCTGCTCCCGCTCTGCTCTCTCCTACACAGGTTGAGGAGCTCAAACATGCTATTAAAAAGCCGGTAAATAATTTTCAATCGGCACGTTTTGATGAGCTTGCAACTATTATTCACCAGTGTCTCAAGGAACAAGATTCAGACAAGGCACTCAAATTGATTACTCGATGAGCTCTCAGTTTTCGATCTTCTGATATGCATTTTGAATGTTATGAGACGAGTGTTCCATTCCGACTTCGTATCGATGGTGAACTTGTGACAGTATTTCATCTTTCATTTGCTGAGTACAAACTGGTGATCGAGCGTATGAAGTATCGATCAAACCTCAAGCTCAATATTACGGACGTACCGCAGGATGGAAAATATCGTATCGATGATACAAATGGTCATCTCGATGTACGTGTCTCGACACTGCCAGTAAAATGGTGAGAAAATGCCGTATGTCGTATCCTCGATAGTGTCAAAAATATTCCAAGCATTGTAGATCTTGGAGTGATTTGGACGGCAAAGAGGCAAATCGAGAAGACATTTGAAAAATCGGCTGGGATGATCATCGTGACAGGGCCTACGGGATCAGGAAAGACAACTACACTCTATTCGCTCCTCTCAACCCTCAATACTCCTGATAAGAAAATTATTACACTCGAAGATCCGATTGAATATGAGCTTGAGTGAATTGTGCAATCTGAGGTAAATCCGAAGAATAATTATACCTATGAGACAGGTCTCAAGGCGCTCCTTCGACAAGACCCAGATATTATTATGGTTGGTGAGATCCGTGATCATGAAACAGCAAATACAGCAGTACAAGCAGCCCTTACATGACATTTGGTACTCTCAACCCTACATACGAAGAGCGCAGTTGAGACGCTTGAGCGACTCCTTAATATCGGTCTGGCACCCTATTTGCTTGCATCCGCAGTAGATATTATCATTGCTCAGCGACTGGTTCGAAAACTCTGTCCACATTGTCGTGTCGAGTACGATCCAGATATGGCAGAAAAAGAACTCATTGATTGGGTGATGCGCGAGATCGGTATGGCATCTATGATCCGTGCTCGAAAAGAGGGATACAAACTCTATCGATCAGGTGGTTGTGATGAATGTGGTAATACAGGGTATAAAGGTCGTGTCGGTATCTATGAAGTGCTTGCATTCAATGACGAAATCCGTGCTGCTATTCGTGCAGGCGTATCACCTCAAGATATTCTCGTGATGGCTCGCAAACAGGATCTCATTCTTATGCGAGAAGATGGTATTCTCAAGGCACTGAGAGGAAAGATCGACCTTACTGAATTGTTCCGAGTTGTTGAATAATCTATCTATCATATGATTTTACCGCAAAAACATACATCGACACAAAATACACCATGAACTCAAAATGAAGATCTTGGGGAGTTTTCATTGGAGGAATTTTTGTCTGGATGGGAGGCTATTCAATTAGATACATCTCTAAAAACTCAAGATATCATTATTTCTCCACAGGAGACAACTCTATGAGAACACCTTGATCAACCTTCTCATGATCAAGGTGTAAATATGGTATGAGCTGAGAAATGACATACCCCCTTAGAATGAAATGAACCAATAAATAAGAATATTATTCATGATACTCCTGATGAACTCATTCATCGAGATACTCTGGGTAAAATACAAAATATTCTTCAGTACAATAGTGCTTATTTTCCTTTTCAAGATTCACCTCGTTTGCAGCAATGGTATCATATGATGCTCACCTCACTATCGCATATAAACAAAGATGATAGTATTAAAACAGCTGACAACTGAATTCAGGGTTATCAATACTTCTTTCTCATACTCCAAAAACATAAACAAATGGTATCTCGTGTAAAGAATCATAGAAACCGAGCTTTCTTTCTTGAGAGGTACTTTCCAATAGATCCTCTTGATGAAATTATAGAGAAAGAGAGAGCTCTCGATCAGAATGACTATTCGATCTCTTCTCTGGAAAAATGGTTTCAATACTACATGGGACTACAATATCATCTCTTACAATTAGACCAATTTACTCATGAATTATTTGACTTACACCTTTCGCAATTGTGGATGGATAAAGATTCAGATTTTCAAGAACAGTTTATGTATGATTGTCTTCATGATGGCACTACTCACAAAGACTATAAGGAGCTTATTTCTTTAGTTATCGCTGATGCAATGAGGTCAGCTCGCAATGAGTATGATCGAATTTTGAAACAAATGAATGATGGTATGTTACTCCATCATAGATTCTGAGATCCAAAAGAAAAACAAGAATTTCGAGATCAGATACAATCGTACAGGAATAAATTGAAACATCCACAGAAGCCCCCAAAAGATATGAATGATCATACGTTCATTGTTGGTTTGTTTCAGGAGATATGTGTATGGAGAGAACGAGAAAAAGAGTACAATCGTTTTATTGATGAACGTTTTGTGTGATATGAAGTCCATCATCCAGGTAAGAGAGTTGCACATACTCAGGAAAATACTGAGAAAATTATTGAAAATCCGAAGGATCTTGAGGTAATTACTCAGATTGGTGACTATGTTCGTCGTGTTAATCTTCGTTGTGATACTATTGAGCAAGCCAAAAAAATTGCAGCAGTCTGAGAGTTCGAAGGTATGATTGATTCACTCAATGGCAAGCTTCATATTCTTGAGGAGCGATGAGCAGAACTGCGTATTGAATCTCAAAAAATTCATCATCTCACTGATGACATACAATCACTCCTTGATAAGATTGAGAAGATTCGAGAAGAACTTGAGATATTTGAACAGAATCGCAAAACTCAATCTGCCATACGGGATGAACAGGAAATATATATTGATGTGAATGATGCTAATCTTGAAAACAGAGAACTCACAGTACAACAATATGAATATATCGATTTCATCGAGTGATTACGAGATATTGTTATTAGCTCTACAGTGGGAAATGCTGACAAAAGTAAAGGTAGTAGAAGTGATGGTCAAACGAGTTATGCACTAAAAAGTTTTTTTGTTTTTGTTATCTCAAAAATAAAAGAAGGAAAAATACTTGCACATGATGATACATTCTCGTGGAGTCAAATATATCATCTACGAATCAAAGATCATCAAGTGAATCAGCAGAATAGACAAGATAAAATTGTTGATGCTATTCTTCAAGTTCTCGGTGATACAAATTCGCCAATTGCCCATATTCCTGGTATTTTAGAACCGACAAATTTTTATGATGCATTTGGATCTTTTTACTCGATAGTTAAGCTTTGCGCAGAGCAAAAACAAAAAGCTCTCCGTGATTCAAATTCTTCACTTGAACTTTATTTGCCAAAATTACGTAAATATTTGACAGATAAGTGATGTTATATATAGTAATAAAGTTCTTGTGAATAATTCATGACTCGATATCATATCGATAGGGTGATTATTTCTCGAATAGTGTGTCTTTCATTTCAATGATCGGAGGCCCATTATGGGTAGTCAGCTTATTGCATCTCAATCTATTGTACTACCATTTTCGCCTATCCATGGGCATAATGGAAATACAATGAAGATCGCCAATCATGGCGATGGAACAGGTAACTTTGGTGCAAGTCGGATTCGTGTGGTAGGCCAATTTTATTGGAATACCTTCGTAAAGAACAGCGCTTTACGTGCAAAACTCACGGCGATTACGAATCTCCTTGATGCAACGAATCAGGATATTGTTCTGCTTGCGCACAAGGCAGTACAATCCCCCAAAAAAATGGGGAAACCCATCGTAACATATGATCGGCCATTCGCTGTGATTGAGGCGACAGAGTCTGAGTCGGCAAAATTTCTGATTTATTCAGGAATCCGCGCTGATTCTGTCCTTGTATGCTCATGCGATCCAGGCCATCATCTTGAACTGCTTCACAGAGCACTTTCAAGCGTCAATATTCCTGTAAGTTCTTATCTTCGAAGTTTGGAGGAGTCTTGGATTCCTAAAAACGAAAAAGAACGTCAGTCTCTCATGCAGCGACAGTCATATGAGTTGCCCATACAATCTATTGCACATATGGACAATCCGATTAGTCGGGAGTTCATTAAGCAATTATGCTTGGTGAGAGATACCTTTTTGAACACAACATGTTTTCAAAACGGCATGTTCCATCTCAGTAGTATTCGGGCACAGTCAATTATTCAACAGGTTTACCCCAAGGTGGGAGCGAACATGCCTGTCTGTTACAACTTCTGGTTGTTGCAATCAGGTTTTGCGTCTTCCTATTCTCAGGGGGAGGCTGTAAAAATCGACAACGAACTTCTCCAAGTTCGCTACGATGAAATCGTTGAACAAGAAGCTCGTGAAAAGGAGATTCTCGAACAACAAGCCCTCGAACAAGAGGCTCTCCAACAAGAAGCTCTTGTAGCTGAACTGGATGAGCCTGTTGAAATGGTTCAAATGTGCATTGAAGAAGAATCGGCAACAATGCCACCACTACCAACAGCTACAGATACTGTGGCAGGAGCAACAAAAATGAATACGAATCCACAACAAACACCAGCAGCCCTGTTATTGGGTACATTGATGGCGGCGCAGAACGTTGATAAAGAACGTAAGCCGCTGATTGATAAGTTGCAAACAATTGAAGCAAATATTCAATCTCTCCAGATTGATATTGGTTTGTCGGCTGATCAAAAAGCCATTGCAAAGCAAGCTGTAGATGAGCTCGAAGCTCAACTACAGCTTGCTCGCAACAATTTGAATGAGATTGACGGCTCGTTGATTCGTATGGAGGGCAACAAGTCAACGTTCCTCCAGGAGAAATCGGACTTGGAAATTCAAATCCAAGCACTCAAAAACCCCGAGTTGTCTCCTGAGCAGCGCAAAATGGCTGAAACTCTCACGAGACAGCTTCAGGTCCTTCTCGCAGTATAAACTACAACAAATACCATATCAAAAGGAGGTATGGTATTAAAATCGCTAGAATTTATTCTAGCGATTTTTACTTGATATTTGTCGTTCATAATTGACAATATATCTTTTTTGATAGAATATATGAGTTATTGACATTATATTAATGGGAGTTATTGATAAATGTCCTAATATGCTTATGCTGGTGAGGTAAGGATGTTTTTGAATATGCTTTTTCGTATCTATGACAATGGATAATGACAAGGAATAAGTATTATTTTTTTATCTGTATGATACCAATCTTGTATTCATTCACCCAATTAACTCTTTGTTCTTTTACAGAGGTTTCATTGGAATTGTTTTGTAACAACAGATAGGAACAAATAGGAGTTCGTCATGCCAAAGCAAAAACCAGGATTAACAACACCCATAAAGGGTGTCGATAGCCCTGAAGCGATAAAGGGTTATACCCTTCTGCGTGAGTATATTTCATCCAAGGTAAATTTTACTCTGGATGATCTCAAACAGATTGTATCACAAGCTTGTCTTCCTCGAGAAATTAAGGAAGATAATGCCGTTAAAAAAGTCCAAACATGGTTTCAAAATGTTGGGCTTGTAGAGAGGGGAGAGCAGAAGGGTATGTGGAAGCTCAGAGCTGATATCCTCACGACTATACTCACGAAAATTGAAGTATCCGTGTCTGCATCAGCATCTTTGATGATTACACATCAGGACCCTCTTCCGATTGGTATTCCACTGCCCGGTCTGAATCCTGATTTGAATAATCATTTGTATCAGGATTCTGCGAATCATGGTTTGATTGATGTGCTTGGACTTTGCGATCAACATATGCAATCTCTCCAGCATGTTGCTAAACTCCGTGATGAACTTGATCGTGCTCTCCTCGATCTTCAGTTGATTGAGGATTCTATGCGTGTCCATCCGGAAGCAGATAATCTGCTACGATCTCTCATTCTTATTTGTGAGTCTCCAGAATAAAAAAGGGGTCTGGAACTTACTTTAAAAACATACCAATGGGTATGTTTTTTCTTGTTGTGTGTGTAAAAAACTTGACATAATATGATTATTATTAATATGTATGAGTTCAGCAGAGTACTGATAAAAGAAATTTTGTCGTTATTCTACTAGATTTTTTACCAATCTTGTTTCAAGATTTTGGAGGTTATTATGACTAAGAGCGTTCGCACAAGACCTGAGTCAAGTAGACGTGGTGGCGCAAACTCCTCTAAGGAGAACAAGTACTGCGTTCAAAGTGATGGTGTAATGTTGCACATATTCAACAATCCGGTGGGAGGTATTAATCAGGAATCATGGTCGTGGTTTCGGAGTGATAGAGCACTAAAATGCGCACTGCAAAAATATTTGCGTGCCATCGAAGTCCGCTATCATACTCGATCTCTTCAACTGACATCAAGTGGAGTATCTTTTCAAAAACAGAAGAATATGTTTTCTACTTATGAAGACAGTCTCCTGATCTCCATTCGCAATTTCACTGTTCGTTTCGTGGGATCTGATGTTAGATATTTTGCAGAGTTGGAAGGTGTGGCAAAGTTGCTAACACCTGAGCCAGCGATTGTCACAACTCCCATCGTTCCTGAAGTTGTCAGTAATGTGGATGCCGAAACTGTTGATAGTGTTTCTCATACGATTCAGCAGGAGGAGCTTGAAACACAGAGAAAAGAAGTGTTATCTGCGATACAAAGTAAGCATCAAAGTATCGTGCTTAAACAAACGCAGATAGATGCTTTGACTCAAGAGAGAGATATCCTTACACAGGATTGCCAAGCTCTTGGTGTTCGTTTGGATGCAATCAATACTCAAATTGAGCAGTTGGTGATTCCTCCTGTCGTTGATGAAGTGTTGACTGATTTGATGGCACAATGGTGTGAAATGAACAAAGAAAGTTACCAATAAAGGGGGTGTAACTTGTATCACCGGAAGTAATTCCGGTGATTTTTATTTGTTCTTTGTATGATTGCTATATAATTGTGCACAAATTTTATCATAAAAAATCACTCATGATGAATCGTTCTATCCAAACTGGTCGTGATAATCAAATACTCCGTACTGCAAGCGCGCTTGTTGATATTAGTACCCAAAAACAAGCTCAAATACTTGCAAGAGAACTTGTTGAATGGGTAAAGTCGAATGATACTGCTGTTGGTCTTGCGGCTCCCCAGACAGGAGTCAATCTTCGAGTGATTGCTTGCGCACTTGGCACGGAGACACCAGATGGATATGAGATTCGTCGAGTGGTTGGAATGATCAATCCATGTATTGTTGAGGCAAGCAATGAAATGTGTCGCGAGGAAGAGGCATGTTTTTCTGTACCATGAGAGATTGGCTTGGTAGTTCGTTCTACATGGATTGTTCTCCATTATCTTGACGAAAATTTCAAATCCCAAAAGATCAAACTTACTGGATTTGCAGCACGTGTCGTGATGCATGAGATCGACCATCTTGATGGTGTCCTCTTTGTGGATAAATTGGATGAATCTCCACAACCAGTATTGTAGGTTTTTATTTTTCCAAAGACCTTTTGCAAAAATTTATAAGAGAATATACTATGTGTATTCTTTTTTTTCTATGCAAATTGCTTTTTCTGGGGCTGCTGGTACTGGTATCAATACACTCGGAGTAATCCTTGGATGATATCTCTCTCATCTTGGGTATAGAGTTATGGGTGATCGCGAATATGCATCCACTGTGAAAGGGGATAATAATCTTTTCCTCCTCGCATTCGATCGAGAGAGTTCTCCAGCACTTTCTCGTCATATTGATATCTTTCTCTCGATTGATACATTTGGTGTTACGAAGAATGAGGCAGTTTATAGCTTGGGTGAAGCATTTGTGATGGATAAAACCTTGCCCTACAAGCGCAAGAATATGTATCTATTGGGTCAGTCGATCGCTCTCCTTGGGTTTGATCTTGCTGGTTTTGAACATTTTCTCGCAAAGACAGCACTTTGGGCGATCAATGATGAAAATATGAGTGCACTCAGGGCTGGTGCTGCATCGATTGATAAGGCTCGCTATGACGGTAGTTCTCATCAATCAAATCCTCGTGAATTTGTTGGTGGTAATGAAATATTGGTGAGAGGTGCTCTTGAGAGCGGTATGAATTTTTATTCTGCCTATCCAATGACTCCTGCAAGCACCCTCATCGACGAAGTTGTAAAACATCCAGAGATTACCTTCATCCAAGGAGAAGATGAGATTGCAGTTGCTATGGCAATGCTCGGCGCAAAATTTGCTGGTGCTCGCGCTATGTGTGGTACGAGTGGTGGGTGATTTGCTCTTATGAGCGAGTCTTTGTCGTATTCTCATCAGGCGGAAATTGGTGGTGTCTATATCCTCTCACAACGCGCAGGTCCATCCACGGGAACCCCTACATTTCAGGAGCAATCCGATCTCCTCTATGCACTCAATGCAAGTTTTGGAGATACAAAGCCAATAATTCTCGCTCCATCTACCTATGAGCGCGGCTATACTCTTATTGGAGAGGCACTCAATATGTCTGATACACTTCAACATCCAGTTATTGTGTTGGTTGATAAACAATTTAGTGAAAGCATACTGAGTTTGGATGCTGCAACATTGCAATCTGCATCAATTTTTCGTGGGAAACTTCAAGAAAATCCAGATGAAAAATTTGCCCGCTATAGTCTCTCAGAGGCTGATGGAATATCGCCTTATACGATACCATGACTCCCAAATGGAGAATTTATAGCTACTTCGTATGAACATGACGAATATGGAGCTACCAGCGAAAAACCTGAGATGAAACAGGCAATGACGGAGAAGCGATTCAAGAAACTTTCAGAAATTGAGAATTGTAATCAACACTACACTCAGAAAGGATACTATACGATCAATCCAGATGCAAAAAAAATGTTTATCCTCTATGGGTACAATGCATATCTTATGGAGCGACTTTGCGGGGATCATCCAGAATATGGAGCGATCATTATCGAACGTCTCTCGCCATTTCCAGCCCAACTCAAGCAATATCTGATCGAACGAGCCAAGGATCTGAGTGAGCTCATCTTTGTAGATGGCAATATGAGCGGACAGCTCGAGTATTATATTCGTGCGGAGTGTGAGCTCACTCGCTACTATCGAGATGAACAATTACGAAATGAACGTAACTACCACCTCTATCCGTGGTTTGTTGAGGATCTGATCTGATCGTAACTTCTTCTTGATTTCTCCTCATTTTTTGCTAGACTCTCTACAAATATTCTCCTATGGAAAGCACCTATTCTGTCGATCGCGAGAAAGCCGCAATGCTTCTCGGTGTATCGACTCGATCAATCGATCGATATATCAAATCAAACAAGATTCGATCTCGTAAACTTGGCAAAAAACTCTATCTTCATGATGAGGATATTGAGCGTTTACGCGCTGGAGGTATTCAGGAAGATTTTGTTATTATGACGGGTGATTCTGACTCTTATACTGATACACAAGATGAAGCAGTTGTAACACTCCACTCCACTCCAAAACATACTATGCGAGATATGGTGAATTATCGAGATCTCTACGATCAGGCAAATGAGAAGATCACCGTGAAAGATAAAATGATCCAAGAACTTTCCTATCGTCTCGGACAATCTGAGACAGAGCTTAAAAATACTATCAGTATTTCTGAATACAAGAAAGCAACCTTTCTTCTCGAGAGCGCAAAATCGCAGTGAGAAGAGGAGAAGAGTCATATGAGTGAGAAAGTATCCTTTCTTGAGAATTCTCTCAAGCGAGAACACGTCCTCGTCAAAACTCTTGTCATCACACTGATGGTAACATTTGTGGTTTCAGTTTGTCTCTGGGTTCTTACGCTGACTCGATAATCCCTTTGGGGATTTTATTTTTATCTATTTCTCTCTCTATGCAAATCAAACGACTCCTTCTCAAACTCTCTGGTGAAGCACTGCAAGGTGGGCAGGATGGTGGTATCGATGTGGATTTTCTCCATAACCTCTCTGCAAAAGTTGCTCGTATCGCACATTCTGGTAACCAACTTGTGATTGTCATCGGATGAGGGAATATCTTCCGTGGTGTGAGTTGAGCAGCAAAATGAATCGATCGAGCAAGTGCTGATTATATGGGAATGATGGCAACTATTATCAACGGTGTGGCTCTCTCTGATGCGATCGAGAAGGCTGGCTGTCAAACTCGCATCATGTCAGGCATTGAAGTGGACAAGGTTGCAGAACCATTTATTCGACGAAGAGCACTACGCCATCTTGAAAAAGGACGAGTAATTATTTGCGTTGGTGGTACTGGTAATCCATTCTTCACGACCGATTCAGCGGCAGTGCTTCGTGGTCTCGAGCTTGATTGTAATGTTGTGGTCAAAGGCACAAAAGTTGATGGTGTGTATGATCGTGATCCAGTCAAACATAGCGATGCAAAACGCTATAATCGAGTGAGCTATGATACAGCTATTGAGAAGAATCTACGCATATTTGACCAGTCAGCATTTGCTCTCGCTCGTGATGAGAATATACCTATATTTGTATGTCGTATTGAAGATATTGATCGATTTGCTCAGAGTGATGTGAATCTTGATTTTGGCACGTTGATTAGTAGCGAGGGAGAATAATAGTTTCTTTGATTTCTTAGCAAATATTCCTATACTCTCTGGACCAAATCTTGGTATACAAATAGGGGAAAAATGAAATGAAAAATCTGATTGCAGCTATGATCTTGTTTTTCTATCCGGTGATTGTTTTTGCAGGATTTGCTGCGGAGCCTTTGCAGAGTAGTCTGCCACCTGGTCAACTCATTGCACAGAATATTGATATGATTATGGAGATTCAAAATAATCTTCAGCCTCGTATTGATGAAGGTTGTGTGTTACAGTACGGAAGTGATGGTATCGCTGCTGATGTCTGTCGCACAATCGACCTTGCTGATGCTGATGATACTGAAGCTTCCGTAGGGTTCATTGCTCCAAGTGATGAATCTCCGCAAAGCTTTGCTATTGCTATCAAGCACAAGCAAGCGAAAAGTGGTGGTATTATTATTTTCTATAATGATAATATGGACGGAATACCTGAGAACACCTATGGTTTGAATGACGGATTGTCTGAGTTAGAAGGTATTCTATTCTATAATACTGTGCTCAAAAAAATCGTCAAACATCTTTCCATGCAATCGTCTGCAAAGGAATTAGGCGCTATCTAGCAGCACATAAAAGAGGGCAATTGCCCTCTTTTTACTTGTATATTTGTAGAATATCTCTATATTTCCCCAGCCAAATAAAGGCATACAAAGAGGAAGATACAAATGAAAATGAGATATATCGCTATCATTGCTACTATGGCAATGTTCCCGGATCTTGTCTCCGCGGGTTTTGTCGTCGAGCCTGCAAACCCTGTCTCTGATATGGTCGCTGAGAATGTCAGTATCATTGAGGAGATTCGAGCAAAGTATGATTCGAGTACAACGAAGGATTGTACCCCGCTATTTGATACCTGTCAGATCATGCTGACATCACATGGTGTTGTCAAAGTATATCTTGTCGAGCCGACTCAGAATAATCCTGGAAAATTCATCGTGAACACAGGAGATCCTCTGAGCCAACGAATAACTATTCATGATGATAATATGAATGGTGTGCCGGATCGGATCGATGATGCTCCATATGATGTCTCTCAGGTGGAAGGTGTCTCTCTGTTACATGATACTCTTCTCGACATCCGTCAATATATGCACAGTACTATACGCACCAAAAATTAAGGAACTTTGGTGATAAAATAAAGAGATAGCCGAATGGCTATCTCTTTTTATGCTGTAATACTATTTGCTGTAGTATTACGCGCGTCATATGAAGCTGTTGCATCAGGCTCCTTCCATTCACCCTTTTCTTTGTTAATAATGATAGTACCGCTATCCGTTAATATTTTCGTTGAGCTCTTACCGTTTATATTCATTTCCTTGACTGCTGTTTCAAATTGTTCCTTTGATAAAGTCATTGGTGCATTATCTTTTGCATTAAAACTAAGCCTGTCATCTTTTTCTGTTATAGATGATACATCTGGATCTGTACCAAAATTTCTTAAATCTCATCTTTTGAACTCAAAGTTATAGTTTACATTTCCTTGGTTAATTATTCCTTTTTCGAGTCATTTTTGATCGTAGTTAAAAGGTGTTTTTTCAGTTATTTCTTTGTTAATGATGATTGTTACTTCTTTTGCTTCTTCTCATTGTTTCTTTGGCTTTGTTATTGCAAGAATAGTTCATAAACCATTCTTCAATGCATCGGCTATATCGCTTTTTTTAATAACTACATTGTCTTCCATTGCTCGTATATTGAGTTCATAAGCATCTTTGTCATCATTATTCACTATTTTATACGCATCACGATCAATGAGAGCTGTTGTTAGGCCTCACTTTAGTTCAAAGTTAATTCTTTCAGTTCCTACTCGTAACATGCCATTTTCCATATCATGTTTTAGTTCTTTTTCTAGTTCTTTTTTTTGCTCTTCGAAATCAGGGCCTATTGCCGTTAGTGTTTGATCTGGTATTGATATATGTACGTTGTTTAACTCTGTTTCAGGTGGTTTTTGTGCGTCTACTGTTCTACCCATCAAAGCATTAATAAACTCTTTATAAGTTTGCTTGGGATTTCCCTCTTGTGACTTATCCCACCTCACTTTCAACTTATCAAAAGTATTTGGTCCGAGAGCACCATCAGCTTTGACCTCTAATTTTTTTTGCAGTGCCTTAATAATTTTTGTGAGTTCTTTTGGATCTGCGGTTTCGGTATTGAGAACATCTTGCACTTGTTTTCTGTAGCTTGCCTCTTTCAGCCTGTTTCCATGGGTCATTGTGTTTTTTGCATCTGTTTTTTCCATTGGTATTTTTTCACTTGCTGTTGTTGAGTCAGTTGTTACAGGTGTTGATTCTACTGCTACTGTTGTTGATGATTCGGATGCTGCAGGTACTGTTACTGAAGCAGGAATATCTGCTTCTACAAATCGTATACTCTTGTTACTTTGTTCATTTTTGGCAGTTCAGTTTTGAAGAGTAAGTTCTTTTGCAAGATCACCGAGATCTTTTTGAGTATCGGCTTTGACAGCTTGCTGTTCTCATTCTACTGCTTGAACTTTCTCTGCAGTTGGCTTTGCTTCCACTGTTGACGTTGCTGTTGCTGCTACTGTTTCTGTAGCTTTTTGCTTTTCTCAAGGTGGCATATAGTTAAAGTTATGTATCTAAAATATACTAACACTCTACCATATTTACTCTCTCTCTGACAAATATTCTCGCTTGACAAGATATGAATTTGGAGTCGTTCTCCTTTGGTGAGATGAAGTTCTTGCGTATCTATCAGGTCGCTTAAGATGAGTAGGATTGTATTTTTGTTGGATTGCATTGGTGTGATGGTCGCTGAGAAAGCTCTAGAAAACCTATGGAAAAATATTGACAAGAGAGCATGATTGTTATAATCATTCGATCCGCATAAATCGCACCAATCAATCATCACAAATATCTGTTCATCGGAAGGCGGAAACGATGGATGGAGTGGGGAATAAAATGGCGAAAAAGCCAAAAACAGCTGCAACCTTCAAGAGTGATCTCGGTGGTCTGCATCGCTCCTTCGTTGATATCTGTAATACACCGAAGGTTGTCACGAAGTGGGTTCTGGAGGAATTTCAGAAACTTGCATATCAAAAGCTCGGTCGTGAATATGTTGATCAGTTTGCTCTGCAGTTCGTGACGAAAGTTCGTCACTGGATCCGCGAACTCGGTAAGCATTTTGACGATGATGCCGAGCGAATGCTCAAGACTATATCTCCTACAGGATAGTTTTGATTCTAAACCCCGATCAATATTGATCGGGGTTTTTCTTTTGAGCTCCTTATATACTTGTGTTTTTTGCATTTTCTTGACAATACAGTCAAAAATCTATAATCATCCAATCCGCAAAATTCCAATCAACAAATTATTCCTGATCAGAGTGCGGATTGATCAAGAATAGCGTAGAGTAAGAAACTATGGCAAAACGTAGTCAGGCAACACAATTGTTCATTGAAGATATGGAATATACAAAGAAATATTTTCATCGGCTTTGTATTCGGAAGCAAGTAATCACAACTCATATTTTGGAGGTTTTTACTGCTAGGATGACACTTATTTTTAATCGTCGTTATCTAGCTGAAAATAGCATTCAATTTGTGAGTCAGATTCGCTCGTGGATTCGTGAACTTGGTAAATCGATCGACGCTAATGCTGAAACAATACTTCAGAAATTGTCTCGTGCCGTGTAGCCTCCTCTTCTTAACCACTCCATCGTGAGTGGTTTTTTATTGATTTAAACTCAGTAGTGTTAATCTTTGTCTCGGTGATGCTAACAAATATATTTGACAAGAAGTCATAAAAAGATTAAATATATATTGTCCACACAATCATTATCCAAAATCAGGAGAACGGATATGCATGAGACACAACAAGGCGGTATTACCTTGGCCCATCTCCTTGAGGAGCTGGAGCCAGATCTTGCTCATTTGAGCGATGCAAATCACCAAATGCTTTGGGATGTTGTCACGCTCTGGAAGGACAAGCAATGGTTACTTATGCGCCAAAAAATCAACACCATTTTCAAGAATGAAGTGTTGAATACTTCTGGTCATAACAAGCGTCTTGCTGTACTTCGCGAGGCACTCAACCGACTCAAGGATGAGGCAAAGAAAAATTTGCCAACATCATCCTCATAGGCCTGATCATCTCTCTTAAAAGCCTCACTTTGTGAGGCTTTTCTTTGTGTTATATTGCATTTTCTCTGAAAAAGAGTACACAAGAAGCTGTATCACACAAGAATCATTGATGTACATCGACTCCCAGATTGGAATGACATAGTATTTGAACGAACACAAGAAATTCTCACCTATCCTATGAACATATGAGCTCTCCTCATTCACTAGCCTCATCGTCTTCTCTCCAGCAGATCATCCGAGTCATTTTTGTTGTTATTTATGGTTGTATTCCGATCGTATTTGCTCACATCACTGATTTATTTGGTGTTTATTTGCCATTCTATCCTAGTTATTCGTATGAAAGCGTAAAAGTGATATTTTTTCTTGCTCTCACACTTTGTATATGTTTGTTGTTCGTCCTACAAATGATGTCTGGAGAAAAAAAGATGCATATAAAGCCACTCTTTCTCCTCCTTCCTTTGAGTATTTTCATATCTGTATGATTGAGCTCTTACCCAATAGATGCACTATTTGGATCATCTGAACGACTCCAGGGTGGAGTATTCTTCTTGGTGCTTTTTCTGTTTGCTGTGATGCTCAGATATGTTATGGATTCACAAAGAAGAGAAGCAATTATCAGAGTGATCTCGTATACTACTCTACCTATTTTTCTCTATAGCATCATCCAATACCTCCATCTCGATCCACTCTTTGATAATTATACTCTGACAGTTTTTGTACATCCAGTATTTGCAACATTTGGAAATTCTGCTTATCTTGCGGGTTACGCTCTTCTCCTGATCCCGATAGTTTTTGTTGCTTCGTTCTCTCTGTGGTATCGATGAGTTATTTTGCTGATGCTCCTAAGTATACTCCTCCTCACACAGAGTCTAACGGCGATCATTGCATCTATCTGATATGGTATCTATCGATGATATCGTATATTGCGTTCAAATCAACGTTGGTTCTACTCTATCGCTAGCGTTGTCCTCTTTATTTCTCTTTTTGTCGGTATTTCTCTATTTCCAGGAAAAGTTTGAAATTTCATGACGAGATTTGACTTGTGGCAGACGGGAATAGCACTATCGAGTGATAGTCCACTTCATTTCTTGGTAGGGCATTGACCAGATACACTCGATCTCGTCCTCTCTGACCATCCTGTTGAATCCTTGCTTCCATATATTGCAGAGGGATGATCGATTCGGAGTTTTCACAATATTTTCCTTGATATTTTCTTCAGTTTTTGAGTGATCTGATTGGCTGTTGTTCTCTGTATTCTTGTGCGCTCATTTCGCGGTATTCATACTCCTTGGCAACGTGAAGTGATGGTATTGTTTTTCCTCTTTTTTAGTCTCAATATCGTGAGTGTGAGTCACTGGATCATCTTGATATTTGCTCTCGTTGCAGGCGCTCATGTCACTCACAAAAAAACCAGTAATAACACTGGTGTATAGTTATCGACTGGTCTCTTGGAGTATTACTCCATAATGTTCTTCGAGTTCAAGAGTTGAGAAGCTCGATAGATCAGATGATGTGTATCCGAGTTTTTCCGCAAGCGAAATAATACTATCTTCGCTTGGTGCCTCGATCTCGAGAAGCGGTGGAATATTCGGGTATTCATCGATCTCTATGTGGATATTGTCAGCGAGAGTGTAGGTGGTTCGTATCTTTGAGAGAGTTCTTCACTCGCTAAATCCAATACTCTCGAGTATATGGATGAGTGCAGTGGGGTCCGATATATCTGTCTCGAGTTCTTGTGCTGACTTGATACCAGCATTCTCACTCGCTGCCATAATCTTGCGAGTGAGAATGTGTCTATCTCCATCTTGGCGAAGCCTGAGAAAAATTCCTTCAGAATTCTTAAAGAAGGTATTCTTCATCATTCTTTTGGTGATTCGCTGCGCACCAATTGCTGTGAGTTTTGACTCGATTTCGATAGGGTCAATGTCTAGAATTTTTGCTTCGATTTCTTGCATAATAAGTGGGTTAGATAGGGTGGTGGAGCTAGTTTTTCTCTGTCATTCTTTTGATCATATGGTAGATACTGAGGGGAAAATGTGAATGGAAGAAGCATCGCTCTCTGATACCTCGATATGAATAGGGGCTCATATCACCAATTCCTCTTTTTTTCACGACTCGCATCAGCACATATTTCATTTTCCCGTTTCATTGTGAGAACTCATTCATAATCGGTTCTATCTCAAAATTATAGAGACGAAATGTGGAGAAGAGGAGTAGGAGATATTTTTCGAGAATAGTATATGATTGTCGCTTGGGATGATGCATATTTATATCGAGTAGCATTTTTTTTGTATCTCGCGCTTCCTCAGGATCTCCTATCAGATTATACTGTTCGTGAATAGTGAGAAAAGATTTTAATCCATGATATTTGAGGAGTTGGAAGGCGATAAAATCGTAGATTTTCCTTTTGAGTTTTGTATGCACGAGATTTGTATCGTGTAACAATTCTCGAATAACTTTCTCTGATTTGAGCGTTGGTTGGTCGTTGAAGAGATCTATATATTGGCAAAAGCTCCATATATATGTTTCATTGGAATCAATGATTTGTATGAATTCTGAGAGTTCTCTAGCATTGTCAAATATTGATATTCATGCATCTTTGATCAGATCGAGAACATTATCGAGTCATCCAAATCGATTTTCGATAAATATTTTCCCCTTTCTTTTGCTCATCTGATCGAGGACAAATCGTATAAATTCGTGGGATTCTTTGCGATCAAATAAAAGCGTCTTATAGAGAATTGAGAGATAAAACTTTTTTTCATTCTCGAGAGATGAGAGCTCTTGAAATCCGAGAAAATGAATCCCATTGGTTCCGATTGTATCAGCAAATCGATCAATAAAAAAAGTAAAAAGATCAAAATCCATAGTCTGAATCGCTGCAAAAATCATATCTTCACCCAATCGTTTGAGATATGCTATTTCTTTGTCTCATGAGAATACTGTTTTCCCTCAGGTTTTTGTGATGGAAAAGTAGAAATCATATCATCCACTGAGCGTATAGTCAAAATATTCAAACAAAATCTCGATTCTGTATTGAATGAGGTCGTGTATTCTCTGGGGTGAATTTTTTGCAATGATCTCAAGAGCTTTTCGGAAAAATGGTGTTTTTTCTTGTAGTAGTAAATTTTTGTGATAGTTGCTGATGAAATATTCAACGAGTCGATAGAGGAGATGTTCATCAAGTTTTGCTGGGTCGTGTCATGTAAAACATTCTAATGTCTGTTTGTTTGCAAAAAGATTGTCTCATTGGTAACCGTTCAAAAAATTGGTAATGTAGCTATTATGCTGAGAGAGTTCACGAAAGTGAAGGCAGAGATAGCGAATACATGCGAGTATTTGTGGATGTGTATAGTTCCATTTCTTGATGCTGACTTCTGCGTATTCCAAAAATATATGAAAATATTTCGGATCATCTTGGATTTCCGACAAAAGTGTCTGAAGTGTTTGTTCATTTTCAATGTTATTTTCAATCCAATTACGGATGCTTGCAGTATCGTTCGTCTGGTTTGTTATAATCTCATGAAGTGATAGGAATGGTGAATGCATAAAAAGAGGGTATTATGGTCAATACTCCTACTGTAATATATTTGTTGAAAAAAAGAAAATATTTCCACATTGGGAAATATTATTTTTCTAAAACAAGTGGTAATATAATCTGGATTTCTGGTTGGAATTGTGAATTTACCTGAAAAAGCTCAATACTTTCGAATATTTCAATATTTTTAAGCTTTTCAATTTCTTCAGAGAGTATAGCTTCAATAAGATCTCGTTTCTCTTGAAAATGTGCAGGGTTCATGATATGAAAGAGGGTAATATGTGGAGTATAGATGGGATAAGCATTATCAGTAATGTTAAGATATTGAGGAAATTCTTTGCGAAAAATATGATGAAATCGCTCTAATATTATATCTTCTTGTGCTTGAAGATAGCAAAGCTTAGGGTTGCTAAGATCTCAAAAATACTCAAATCATCGAATTCATGGTTTTATTTCTGAGATATCTAGATTTTTAATAATTTGAGCAATTTTCCACTTCTCATCTTCAGATATGCTATCTGGAAAATAGAAAAGTGTGATGTGTGCAGAGAGAATGTTTTGAAATAGGAAGCTATTCTTTGAATTTCCGAGAGTGTTTTGAATTTTTATAAAAATATCCGCAAGAGAACTGCTTTTGATCTTGAGTCCGACAAAGTGTGAAGTTGTGTGCATAACAGGGTAGTAGAATTATCGTTTGGAAAATACCCTAGACTATCTCTCTCACACAATCTACTATTCCCATAAGAATCCTCTCTTTCATCGTATCACGATCGAGAATACTGAATTTGCCAACATAATAATATTCTGATTTTCTCCCGAGTCCTGACGATGTGAGATCGATGTCAATATAGCCAAATCGCTCATCGTTATGGTGGTAGCGAAAGACGCAATTCACGATCATTTCCATATTATGTTCAGTTTCTGTAAGGCGAACTTTGAGATTATTGTTGCCTGATGTGACTGAATCAATATCAAATCAGTCACCATTGTATTGATCAATGGTTTGCTCCATAAAATCCATCGTTTTCTCGAGCTCATCTCGGAATTTGCCTTGGAACATTACTTTTGAGCGAGTTGGCTGTGTGAAATCTTTGTTAGGTGGTGTGGTGTTTTGGAATGAAAGGTTTTTCATAGAGGGAAGAATTGTGATTGATTATATGAAATTCATAAAATTTCCTATTTGTTGTTTTTATTTTCAGGAAATAAAGGTACAAAATATGACAATTTGATAAGTACATGTTATTTGAAATAACATGTACTTGATGTATACTATGTTCATCAAGATTATCGAACATATTTTTATCATTGCTTATATGAACTTTGATTTATTTGATCCAAGTTTTGAAATTGTTGGAATAAAATGATTTCATTCTTTTTGTTACACACATCTTGCTTGACAAGAAGATTGATCTTATGTAATTATTAATTTTTTTCATCAAAAAGATGGATCGATGCATAACATGATGGTAACAACTTTAGACTATGGAACTAAATTTCAGGTTACGTTCAATAAAAATATTCTCATAATGAATGCTTGATGAGATATATTGAATGGTGACATAGCATATTTTTTTGAAGACATAGAGCAAATTATTCATTACGTAAGCTGATACAGTGATTACTGGCAATTTGCCATTGAAAATATTGCATCGAAAGATGGTAGTTTTTCAATTCAACTTTTTCGCCCCAATTATTAGGTTTTTCAAAATCAAAAACTTCAGAAGTTGAATTCTGAAGTTTTTGATTATATGAAATTCATGAAATTTCCTGTATTTGTTTTCTATTTTTAGAAAAGACGCATGAATGTGTGGATTATTTGCTGAAAAATTGAGTATATGATACACTCTTTAAAATAAATGAAATATATCATGTTTAAATATTTTACGCGGATAGTACGAAAAGA
>ERZ724510.362-NODE-362-length-26135-cov-8.272431_pt1 | contig 26135 bp, 26 predicted proteins | sample MGYA00376043_ERZ724510 | MGnify/ENA primary metagenome ERZ724510 (study PRJEB28724, sample SAMN07190888) | wastewater metagenome | isolation source: influent of sewage treatment plant in Hong Hong | place: USA: Christiansburg, Virginia | collected 2016-03-01 ... | reverse complement strand
GAGATCCAGTCGTCCTGCACCACGCGTCGGGCATTGGGCAGGCGCTCGGCCCAAAGGCTTTAGTAGCGCAAAACCCGGCATTGACACCCAGCTTCAGGTGTCCGCGTCACCGCGCTTTTGCAAGGCCTGCCGGGTTGCCTGGCTGCTGCGACCGGGCATGGCCTCGCCCAGGTAATCCAGAAAACTCCGCACGGCGGGTGACAAGCCTCGGCGCGACGGGAAGACCGCATGCACGATGGAAGGCGCAGGCGCCCAGTCGGGCAGCACACGCACCAGCTTGCGCGCGCGCATTTCGTCCTGGCACATGTAGTCGGGCATCCAGCAGATGCCGGTGCCCGCCATGGCGGCGATCTTGAGGGTGAGCAGGTCATCGGCCACATAGCGCGGCTGGTGCTGCACTGTCTGGTGCGCACCGCCAGGGCCAATGAGGTTCCAGGTAGAACGGCCATCGGGCGCCGACATGGCAATGCTGTCCATGCGGGCCAGGTCTTCCAGCGTCTTTGGGGTGCCCTGGCGAATCAGTTGCGCGGGGCTGGCCACCAGAATCTGGGTGGCGTGGTCCAGCCGCTTGACCACCATGCTGCCGCTGTCATCCACCGATGGCCGCACGCGCAGCGCCACATCAATGCCCTCCTCCACCAGGTTCACCGCGCGGTTGCTCACCTGCATCTCGACCCGCACCTCGGGGAAACTGGCCAGAAACTGCGGCATCAGCTCCGCCAGCACCGTCTGCGCCAGGGTCACGGGGCAGCTCACGCGGATGGTGCCGCGCGGCGCCGTCTGCACCTGGGCCACGGTGTCGGCAGCGGCCTGGGCCGATTCGCGCATGGCCTGGCAGTGGCGCAGGTAGGCTTCGCCCACCTCGGTGAGCGCAAGCTTGCGCGTGGTGCGCTGCAACAACCGCACGCCCAGCTGCGCCTCCAGCTCGGAAACACGCCGTGACAGGCGCGATTTGGGAACGCCCAGGGCGCGCCCGGCCGCAGCAAAGCCGCCGCGCTCCACCACCTCAGCGAAATACACCATGTCGTTCAGGTCTTGCATGGCAGTCATTGTTCTATGGATGGAACAATCTATCGCAATTTTGCTGGCTTATCAACAAAACGATATCTATCGACAATTGACCCCATGGCCACATGTGGTGGCTCTCTTACAAACTTCCGGAGATCCTCATGCAACTGCTTCACATTGATTCCGCCATCACCGGTGCCCATTCCGTTTCGCGCCAGCTCACCGCGCAAATCGTGGCCGCCTATCAGGCCAACCACCCTGGCACCCAGGTGAGCTACCTGGACCTGGTGGCCGATGCCCCAGCCCACTTCACCATGGACGCGATGGCACCCCGCACCGGCCAGACCGACGGCCTGAGCGAAGTGCAAAAGCGCGAGAACGCCGTGTCCGAGCGACTGGTCAGCCAGTTTTTGGCGGCCGACGTGGTGGTGATTGGCGCCCCGTTCTACAACTTCAGCATTCCCACCCAGCTGAAGGCCTGGATTGACCGCATTGCCCAGCCGGGCCGCACCTTCCAGTACACCGCCAACGGCCCCGAAGGCCTGGCCAAGGGCAAGACCGTGATCATTGCCTCCACCCGTGGCGGCGTGTATTCGACCAGCGAAGGCGGCCGTGCCATGGAACACCAGGAAAGCTACCTGCAGACCGTGCTGGGCTTCTTTGGCGTGACCGATGTGCGCTTTGTGCGCGCTGAAGGCGTGGCCATGGGCGACGCAGCCAAAGCCCAGGCCATGGCAGATGCTGCCCAGGCCATTCGCAGCCAGGCCGCTGCCAACCAGCCTCAGGCAACGCAAGCTGCCTGAAGCACAGGGCGCGGTTGGCGCGCCCTGTGCCGTGCAAAGCAAAAAACCCGGCATTGAGCCGGGTTTTTTGTTTTATGAATCAAAACTGGCCTTAGCCCTTATAGGTAAAGCGTCAACAGCTATTATTTCGATAGCATATATCAAAAACCTGGCAGCACCGAGCCCTTGAACTCCACCTCGATGAACTTGCGGATTTCTTCGGACTGGTAGGCCTTGAGCAGCTTGGCCACCCAGGGCTGGTTCTTGTCTGCCTCACGCACGGCGATCAGGTTGACATAGGGGCTCTTGGCGCTTTCAAGGGCGATGGCGTCCTTCTTGGGGTTCAGTCCGGCCGACAGGGCAAAGTTGGTGTTGACGGCCGATGCGTCCAGATCGTCCAGCGAGCGCGGCAGCTGGGCTGCATCCAGCTCCACAAACTTGAGCTTCTTGGGGTTGCTCACCACATCCAGCGGCGTGGCCTTGAGGCCGGCGCCGTCTTTCAGCTTGATCAGGCCATTGTCTTGCAGCAGCAGCAATGCACGGCCGCCATTGGTGGGGTCGTTGGGCAGGCCAAAGCGGGCACCTTGCTTGAGCTCGCTCAGGCTCTTGACCTTCTTGGAGTACAGGCCCATGGGGAAGTTGACGGTGTAGCCCACCGACACGATCTTGTAGCCCCGGTCTTTCACCTGGGCATCAAGGTAGGGCTTGTGCTGGTAGGCGTTGGCATCCAGATCGCCCGCCGACAGGGCCGCATTGGGCTGAACGTAGTCGCTGAACTCGATCACCTGGATCTTCAGGCCGTCTTTTTCGGCCACTTTTTTGACCTGCTCAAAAATCTGGGCGTGCGGGCCAGCCGTCACACCAATCTTGAGGGGTTTGTCTTGCGCCAGCGCGCCGGGGGCAAAACCGGCGGCCAGGGCCAAGGTGAGGGCAGATTGCAGCAGGGAGCGCTTGTTCACGGAGACACCTTTCGTATGGAGATACCTCGCATCTTAGGGTTAGCCCTATAAAACACAAACAACCGTTTTCCTATTTCCTTAGCTCGATACCGAATAAAGAAACATCCATCACCCGCGCAAGGCCACGTTGTTCAGCTTGTCCAGCCGCTCGGGCCAGCCGCCCTCGGTGGCGGACTGCAGCAGAATGCGCGTCCAGGCCACCCAGGCGTCCCACTGCACCCGCTTGTCCCATGCGTTGCCCCAGGCGCTGAAGCATTGCAGCGCACTCTGGGCGGCATGCTTGGCGTCGTCGCGCCGGCCGGCCGACAGGTACAGCTGCGCCAGCACCATCTGCGGCTCGCCCACCCACGGGTTGTGGCGCACGGCCTGCTCCAGCACGGCGGTGGCCACGTCCAGGTCCACCAGCGGCTGGTCTTGCTGAATCACCGACCAATAAAGCGACGTGGCCGCCGCCTCGGCCGCCACCGACAGGTGCTGCGTGCAGTTGGCAAACACCGGGGGCACGGGCAGCAGCCCTTGCAGGCCCGGGTGCTGCAGCGCCTGCCCGAGCCCGGCAATCTGGTGCAACATGCGCCCCGTGGGCCGCATGGGCCCTGGCCACAGCGATGCGGCCCAGTGCACGGCCTGCGGGCGGTGCTGCACGTTGGGAAAGCGCGAGTAAATGTCATCCTGCCAGCTGAACCACTGCTCGATGGTGTCGGCCATGCTGACGATGATGAAGGCCGCCACCTCGTAGGGCGTGAGCAGATGACGCTGCCCGTCCTTGTCGAGCACCAGGCTGCCATCGGCCTCCAGAGCGCCACCCAGCACGCGCTGCACAAACTGCGTGCGCGACTGGGTGCAAAACAGATACACCAGATGCTCGGCCGATTCGCCCACCAGCTCGCGCAGGCGGGCCCGCTCGCTGGCCGGGTCAAACTTGACCAGGTCCACAAAGGCGTTGCCATAAACGCTGTGCAGCAGCCCCAGCAGGCGCACATCCCGCGGTTGCTGCCACAGCGTGAGCGAGCGCGCCACGCCTACCAGGTGGTGGCGAAAGGTGCCCGCCTTGTGCCAGTCCTGCCCCACGTTGCGCGCCAGCACGGTGGGCAACACCGGGGCCAGGTCGGCGTCGTGGGCGATCCACTCGTCATCCAGCAGCGCCTGGGCGCGGGTGAAGAGTTGCTGGTCCAGGGGGTGCAATGGCAGGGTCATGGCGTGTTGTCTCCGTCGGTTGTGTCCATCCGTGAAGCGCACAGTATCGTGGCTGGCCGCAGCGGGCGGGAGCTGGTGTGCCCCCTTGCGCCCTATTGCGCCCCCTTGCGCCCGCATCATTCCATCAAAGCGACCGATTTCATCTGCACCCACAGCGTGCGCCCCGGCACCACACCCAGCAATGCGGCCGACCGCTTGGTGAGGCGGGCCAGCAGCATGGCGTCGCCCACGCGCACGCGCACCAGCGCAAGGCCCGGGTGCCCATCGTCCCCCACGGCATCGACGCAGCCACGCAGCACGTTCTGGATGCTGCTGGTTCCGGGCTCTTCGGCCAGGCTCACGTCCCGCGCCAGCACCCGCACCCGCACGCGGCGGCCAACAGGCAAGCCCTGGTCGCGCACCCACAGGCTGCCGCCCGAAAAATCCACCCGCGCCAGATGCCAGCCGTGGTCCACCTCGCCCACCGTGCCATCGAGCACGGCGCCAGCGTCGTCCCCCAGCGTGATGGGCAGATCGATGCGGGCCAGCGTTTGCGCCAGGGGCCCGCTGGCCACCACCCGGCCGTTGTCCATCACCACCAGGGTATCGGCCAGCCGCGCCACTTCATTGGGCGAGTGGCTGACATACAGCACAGGAATGTCCAACTCGCCGCGCAGGCGCTCCAGGTAGGGCAGGATTTCCTGTTTGCGCTGCAGGTCGAGCGCGGCCAGCGGCTCGTCCATCAGCAGCAGGCGCGGGTTCACGGCCAGTGCCCGCGCAATGCCGACCCGCTGGCGCTCGCCACCCGACAAGGTGCCCGGTTTGCGGTCCAGCAGATGGCCAATTCCCAGCAGCGCGATCGCCTGATCAAGGCCCGCCTGCTGTGCACCCGTGGTGCGCTTCAGGCCGTAGCGCAGGTTGCCCATCACCGAAAGATGCGCAAACAGGCTGGCCTCCTGGAACACGTAGCCAATGGGGCGCTGGTGCGTTGGCACCCAGCGGCCGGTGTCTTGCCACACTTCATCACCCACCACCAGGCGCCCTTGCGGTGCGCGCTCCAGGCCGGCGATGCAGCGCAGCAGCGTTGTCTTGCCCGAGCCGGAATGCCCAAACAGCGCGGTCACGCCACGCACGGGCAGGCTCAGATCCACATCGAGGGAAAAGTTGGGCCAGTCGAGCCGAAAGCGTGCTTCGATGCTGCCCATGTCAGCCGCCTTTCCGGGGCTGCGGGCGCCAGGCATACAGGGCCAACAGCACCACAAAAGAGAAACCCAGCATCACCGCCGAAAGCCGGTGTGCCTGCAAATATTCGAGCGCCTCCACATGGTCGTAAATTTGCACCGAGGCCACGCGGGTGATGCCGGGCAGGTTGCCGCCAATCATCAGCACCACACCGAACTCGCCCACGGTGTGGGCGAAGGTCAAAATGGAGGCCGTCACAAAACCTGGCGCGGCCAGCGGCACCGCCACCGTAAAAAAAGCATCCAGCGGCGAGGCGCGCAACGTGGCCGCCACTTCCATCGGCCGGTCGCCCACCGCCTCGAAAGCCGTTTGCAGCGGCTGCACCATGAAGGGCAACGAATAAAACACCGAGGCAATGACCAGACCGCCAAAAGTGAAAGGCAGCGGCGCCATGTTCAGCGCCTGGGTGAGCTGCCCCACCGGGCCACTGGGCCCCATCGCCAGCAACAGATAAAAGCCCAGTACCGAAGGCGGCAACACCAGGGGCAAGGCCACCACCGCACCAATGGGCCCCTTCCAGCGTGACGGGGTGCGCGCCAGCCACCAGGCAATCGGCGTTCCCACCAGCAGCAGGATCAGGGTTACCAGGCCTGCCAGGCGCACAGTCAGCCAGATGGCTTGCAGGTCACCGTCCGTCAACATGGCGTTTGCTCCCATAACCAAACCGCAACGCACTCCTGGCCGTTGTCGTTGCCGCTGCCGCTGCCCTCACGCATACACGCACGCACGCCAGCGCCCTACTTGCCCGCGGCTTCGCCGGGCAGGACAAAGCCATAACGGGTCATCACGGCACGGGCGGCCTGGCTGCCCATGTAATCGGCAAACCGCTGGGCGAGTGCGTTGCCTTGAGCCCGCCGGGTGATGATGAACCCCTGCTCCAGCGGCGCATGCAGGTGGTCCGGGATCAGCCAGTAACCGCCCTTGCCGGCCAGCTCGGGGCTGACCGCCAGGGCCAGCGCGATGACGCCGACCTGCGCGTTGCCCGACTGCACAAACTGCGCAGCGTGGGCAATGTTCTCGCCATAGACCAGCTTGGGCTCGACCTTGTCCCACAGACCGGAGGCGCGCAGGGCTTCCTCGGCGCGCTTGCCATAGGGCGCGTGCCGGGGGTTGGCGATGGCGACGCGGGCTACTCTTGCATCGGTCAGGCTGGCCAGCGTCATCTGGCGGGCGTCCATGGCGGCACTCCACAGCACGATGCGGCCCACCGCGTAAGGCCTGACCTCAGAAGCGGCAAACCCGGCTTTGGCCAGCGCACGCGGAAAAGCGATGTCGGCAGAAAAGTACAGGTCGTAGGGCGCGCCCCGCTGGATCTGCGCGTGAAACTTGCCCGACGAGCCGTAGATGACGTCCACCTGGTCGGCGCTGTGGGCCTGCTGAAAGGTGGCGACGATCTCGTCCATGGCGAACTTCAGATCGGCAGCGGCCGCAATGGTGATCTTTCCGGCATGGGCGGAGGCCGCAAAAAGCATGGCGCCGGCCAGCAGCAAGGGGCGAAAAAAAGGCATGGCCGCAAGCATACGGCACGCACACGGGCCCACCCATGCACAGGCCATCACCACCCAACAGAAACGGGCCTGTCGATCCGACCAGGTCCGTTTCAAGCAAAAACAGCCTCTAGCGCTTATACATAAAGCGCTAGTAGCTATCAATTAGCTAGCAATCAGCGATGACTCAAGCGCCGCACGGCCCAGTCGCCCAGGCTCTGGATGGCCTGCACAAAGAAGATCAGCACCACCACCACGGCCAGCATGATGTCGGGCAAAAAGCGCTGGTAGCCATAGCGAATGCCCAGGTCGCCCAGGCCGCCGCCGCCAATGGCGCCAGCCATGGCCGAGTAGCCGGTGAGGCTGACGAAGCTGATGGTCAGGCCCGCCACGATGCCGGGCAGCGCTTCGGGCAGCAGCACCTTCCACACGATCTGGCTGGTGGTGGCCCCCATCGACTGGGCGGCCTCGACCAGGCCGTTGTCCACTTCGCGCAGCGCGGTTTCCACCAGCCGCGCAATGAAGGGCGCAGCGGCCAGCGTGAGCGGCACCACGGCAGCGGCCGTGCCGATGGACGAGCCCGTAATCAACCGCGTGAACGGAATGATGGCCACCAGCAAGATGATGAACGGCGTGGAGCGCACGGCGTTCACGAGCCAACCCACGGTCTTGTTGAGCGGGCTGTTTTCCAGCACGCCGCCCCGGTCGGTCAGGCGCAAAAACACACCCAGCGGAATCCCGATCAGGCCACCCACCACGCCCGAGATGCCCACCATCACGATGGTTTCCCACAGCGAGGTGGCAAACAGCTCCAGCATCATTTCTGAAAAATTCTCGAACATCGCTCAGCCTTCCGTTGTCACTTCTTCCACCACCACACCTTCACCGCGCAACTGCGCAATGGCGGTTTGCAGCCGGGCGCCCTCGCCGCTGGCATACACGGCCAGCGAGCCAAAGGTCTGGTCCTGGATCTCGTCGATCTGGCCGTGCAGGATGGACAGGTCCAGCCCATGCTCGCGAATCAGGCGCGACAAGATGGGCTGATAAGCCCGCTCGCCCGAGTACGACAGGCGCAGCAGCTGGCCCACGCCGCCACCCTGCAACTGGCGCGACAGATGGCGCACATGGTCCAGCACGCTGGCGGGCAGCTCCTGCGGCACGATCTCATCGATCAGGCTCTTGGTGATGGCCTGTTGCGGGCGCGTGAACACATCGATCACCGGGCCCTGCTCGACGATACGGCCGGCATCGATCACGGCCACACGGTCGGCCACCTGCTTGATGACCTGCATCTGGTGCGTGATCAGCACCACCGTCAGGCCCAGTTCCTTGTTCACCTGGCGCAGCAGTGCCAGGATGGATCGCGTGGTTTCAGGGTCGAGTGCCGACGTGGCCTCGTCGCTCAGCAGCACCTTGGGACGGCTGGCCAGCGCGCGCGCAATGCCCACACGCTGCTTTTGTCCGCCCGAAATCTGCGACGGGTAACGGTCGGCCAGCGCCGACAGGCCCACCAGCTCCAGCAGCGGGTTCACACGCTCGCGAATGGCGGCCTTGTCCATGCCGGCCAGCTCCAATGGCAGCGCGGCGTTGTCGAACACCGTGCGCGAGGACAGCAGGTTGAAGTGCTGAAACACCATGCCGATATCGCGGCGCGCGGCACGCAGCTGCGCGTCATTGAGCTGCGTGAGATCGCGCCCCGCAACGATCACCTCGCCCTTGGTGGGCCGGTTGAGCAGGTTGATCACCCGCACCAGCGAACTCTTGCCCGCGCCGCTGCGCCCGATGATGCCAAACACTTCGCCCGGCGTGATGTGCAGGTCGATGCCGCGCAGGGCCTCGACCGGGCCTTGTGGGCCCGGATAAATCTGGGTGATGCCCCGTAAGTCGATCATGAAAATGAAATTGCGCCGCGAAGCCCCAAAGGCCGCCGCAGCGCAAGAAGTTGAATGAGGCCCGAACTGTAATCAAAAAGCATAACTAATCAAAATATCGAAAAATAAAGTAATAAGACCATCTGGTTATTAAGAAACCTAGCGGCGGCGGGCCCGCATCGGCCGCAGACGCATCCCGGGCACCGTTGTGTCGCGTCAGGGTCGACAGTCCGCGCAGAACAAGCGACCGCAATGCCGACGCCCCCCCCCCCCGCAAATTTCGATGCCAGTCCGTCGGACTGCCGCCTGACCACCGAAAGGGCGTTGCCAAAATGTAAAAAAACTTGCCAGGGCATGACCGATCAGTCGTCCGCCGTTACGGCGGGTTGACAAGCTGACACCTTGCGACACCTGGTAACCCGGTGCCGACAGGAACGGCGTGTAATGGAGCGACTGTGAAATCTGCGAAATCAAAGGATTGGCCATGCCCATCGCATATCTCAGACAACTCGCCCTTGCGCTGGAACGCAGCAGAAACGCCGTGCGCGTAACCCATCCCTTCCAACTCGCGCTGGTTCAGTGGCTATGGTCCCGTGGCTACATAGAGGCAAAAATTTCCGCCGTGGCAGCAACTTCAAGGGCTGCGGCAGACGTACTCAGCATCACAAGGCTTGGGCGGCAGCTGATTGGCTTCCAGGCGTAGACGCGCAGGATGGCGTGGCGCATCAGCAGCACAGTGGTCATCAAACTGTCACCAGCCCAGACATAAAAAAACCTGCTACTGATTAGGTAGCAGGCTTTTCAACGCCCATGGGGCTTATCTGGTGGGACGTGCGGGGGTCGAACCCACGACAAACGGATTAAAAGTCCGCTGCTCTACCAACTGAGCTAACGTCCCCAGTTTGCAAAAGAAGTTTTATCTACTGCTGCAAAGCCTTGAATTATAGCGTGATTTTTTTGACTTGTCGGGAGCTGGTGGCCAGTTTGTCGAGCACCCATCCGGCGGCACACTGGCCAAAGGTCGCCGTAACGGCCACCACCGAGCCATAGCCATGGCAATTCAAACTTCCATCACCTTCCACCGCACAGGACGCATCAGGCGCCGCCACGGCCTCGCGGCTGAATACGCAGGTGACGCCGATCTTGCGTCCTTCACGGGGGGCTTGGTGGTGCTTGCGCAGCCGATAGCGCAACTGCGCCAGCAAGGGATCATGCGTGGTTGCACTGAGATCATCGATATCGACCTTGTGCGCATGGCGCTTGCCTCCCGCTGCGCCCACGCTCACAAAGAGTGTCCCCGTTTCGCGGGCCCAGGCTGCCATGGCGGTCTTGGCCTTGATCTGGTCACAGGCGTCCACCACCGCATCCACCGGATCGGTAATCAGACCGGGCCAATTCTCCGGTGTGACGAAATCGTCAACGCACACCACCTTGCAAGAGGGATTGATGAGCCCAATGCGGTCCTGCATGGCCAACACCTTGGCTTGGCCTACAGTGGTGGTCAGCGCATGAATCTGTCGGTTGATGTTGGATTCGGCCACATGGTCGAGGTCGATCAGGGTGATGTGCCCAACGCCGCTGCGGGCAAGGGCCTCAGCCGCCCAGGACCCTACCCCGCCAATGCCGACCACCACCACATGGGACTGCTGGATACGCTGCGCCCCTGCAACCCCATACAACCGCTCCAGACCGCCAAAACGGCGTCGCTGATCTGCGACTGACTCCGCCTCGCGCTGCTCCACCGCGATAACTGCGGGCCCGATCACTGTCGTCATTTAAGTCGCGACAACCGCTCTTTCGCCGCCACTGCAGCCTCAGACTGGGGATAGTCGCGCAACAGATCTTCCAGGGTTTTTCTGGCCGTGCGGGTTTCTTTCAGTTCAATCTGACAGTTTGCAATCGACAACGCAGCCTCGGGCGCGCGCGCGTGACCCGGTGCCTCAGACAACAACATCTTGAAGTTGCCAATGGCCTCCTTGTACTCGCGCGCAGCGTACTGTGCGTTTCCGAGCCAAAAACGGGCCGATGGCAGATAGCCACTGCGAGGGTACTGGCGGACAAAACCGGCAAAAGCCGTTTTGGCGTCTGCAAATTTGCCCGCGCGGAAAACCGCCAGAGCGGCCTCAAAATCGCGTTTTTCATCAGCATCTGCCTGAAACTCCAGCCCATCCACCGTCACCTTGACCGGCTCGAACTGGCGCAAACGCTCGTCCACACCTTGAGCGATATCTTTCTGGCGTCGCTGCAGGTCTGCCACGTCACGCAGCAGCTGTTCGTTCTGGCCACGCAACTTGGCATGCTCCATGCGCAACGTTTCAATCTGGGTCTGCAGATCCAGCAATGAACGTCTTACCTGCGAATTGTCATCCCCCGATCGCTGGTTGACCTGTTGCAGCACGTCCACCCGCTGCCGCAATTCAAGAATGGCACGCCGTGCCTCGTCATCCTCAAACAGCGCGGCATGGCCGGTGGAAACAAAGGTGCATGAGAGCGTGAGCGCAAGCAGCGCCTTGGCCGTCATTGGAAACGTTGCTGCGCGCATCAACGGTAAGACAATTCAGCGCGACGATTTTGCGCGTGCACATCTTCGCTGCCGCCCTGAGCTGCCGGCTTTTCCTTGCCAAAACTCACGGCCTCCACCTGGCTATCGGAAACGCCCAGCAAGCCCAGCGAACGGCGCACGGCTTCTGCGCGCTTTTGGCCCAGGGCCAGGTTGTATTCACGGCCACCGCGCTCGTCGGTGTGACCTTCCACCATGACCTTGCGGTTGGCACTGGATTTGATGAACCGCGCGTGCGCTTCGATCAATGACTGGAACTCGGGCTTGATAACGTAGCTGTCGTAATCAAAATAGACCAGACGGCTGACGCCCACCGGACCGGCCGCATCTTGTGCAGATTGCCCCATATTGAGGCCCGCCACGCCGCTTTGCCCGGCGGCGCCGGAATTGGCACCACCATTGGCACCCGTGGTGGGGATTGCGGACCTGTCTTCGACTGGAACATCGTCCAGCTTCACACCGGAACTGCAACCGGCCATGAGGGCTGCGACGGCAATGGCGAGGGAAATGCGTTTGATCATCATCCAAAATTCTCCTGAGAGCTTGATATACAAAAAAGTCGAAAGGTTCACTGTTTCTGAAACGGACCCCAATCGGGTTCGCGAATGTCACCGCCCTGCCCGGCAAGCCGTGCCTTGATTTTTCCGTCCAGGGTGCTGGTCATGAGCGATTCCCGGCCCTGCTGCTGCGTTGCATAAACGATCAGGCGGCTATTCGGGGCGAAACTGGGGTTTTCATCGGCGCTGGTGTCGGTAATGGCCGAAACAGCGCCCGACGTCAGATCCATCACATGCAGCTTGAATGCACCGCCGACCCTTGATATGTAGGCCAGCCAGCGGCCGTCGGGACTGATGCTGGGCGAGATGTTGTAAGTGCCGGTAAAGGTCACTCGCTCGGCATTGCCGCCAGAGGCAGGCACCTTGTAAATCTGGGGGGCGCCGCCGCGGTCACTGACAAAGTAAATGCTTTTGCCATCGCTGGAGAACGAGGGTTCCGTGTCAATGCCGGCGCTTTGCATCAATCGACGCGGCTCGCCGCCATTGGCATCAATGGTGTAGAGCTGCGAAGAGCCGTCCCGGCTCAGGGTGACCGCCAGCGTGCGGCCATCCGGCGCCCAGGCGGGTGCGCTGTTGGAGCCGCGGAAATTAGCGATGAGCCGACGCCGACCCGTTGCCACGTCGTGCACATACACCACGGGCTTGCGCGACTCAAACGAAACGTAGGCAATTTGCCCGCCATTGGGCGACCAGGCGGGCGAAATAATGGGCTCGGGGCTGGACAAGGCAGACTGCGCGTTCTCGCCATCGGCATCTGCCACCCACAGGCTGTAACGCGTACCCGCCTTGGTGACATAAACGATGCGGGTCGAAAAAACACCACGCTCGCCGGTCAGCTTTTCGTAGATGAAGTCGGAAATGCGGTGCGCCACCAAACGCAGGTCCCCTTGGGTGACCACAAAGCTCTGCCCACCCAGGTCCTGCCCGCGCACCACATCCCACAGGCGAAAGCGCACGTCAAAACGGCCGTCCGCCAGGCGTGTCACGCTTCCGGTGGCAAGTGAATCAGCGCTTTTTTGCCGCCACAGCGCCACATCGGGACGCGAGGTTTCGTCAAGCGCGGAGCCCGACGCATCCACCGCGCGAAATTGCCCGCTGCGCTCCAGGTCGGCCTGCACAATGGCGGCGATTTTCTGGGGGGACTGGGCCTCGCCGCGAAACGGGGCGATGGCCACCGGCAGCTGGGTCAGCCCGACGCCCGTGACCTCGACGCGAAATTGCGCCAGGGCGGGCAAGGCGGGGGTGGAAATCAACGCGGCCATCAGACGGCGGCGCAAGGGTTGCGGCAATGCCGCGGAGAGTGTGGGGTGAGGAGTTCGATCAGTGGTCATTGGCAGCCAGCGGAAACCGAGCGAAAGCCGGTGGACAGCCGCCAATGTTACACACCATCGGGGCACCCCTGTGACAAACTGTGCGATGGGCCCGCAGCGAATCGTAGAATCCGGGCCACATGCACGCCACCGATACGAACGCCCAGGCCGCTGCCACCCAGCCTGCTTCGCCCCCCAACCTGCGCGCCCGGCTGGCGCGGCTCTCGACCTATTTTGGGCACCAGCGCCTCGCCTGGGTGGTTGCCGTTGTGGCAACCCTGGTGGGCGCAGCGACCGAGCCGCTCATTCCTGCCTTGCTGCAACCGCTGCTCGACCGCGGTTTCACCCAGGGCACGCTGCAGTTGTGGATGGTGCCAGTTGCCATTCTGGGCGTTTTTCTGGTGCGGGGAATTGCACAGTTCGTTGCCCAATACGCACTGGCGCGCATTGCCAACGAAGGCATGCTCGCGCTGCGGCAAGCGTTGTTTGACCGCGTGCTGGCAGCAGAAATGGCCCTTTTCAGCCGCCAGTCGGCCAGTGCGCTCTCGAACACGGTGGTGTACGAGGTACAGACGGGCTCCACCCTGCTGGTGCAGGCGTTGCTGGGCCTGTCGCGCGACGGCTTCACGCTCATCGCATTGCTGGGCTATCTGCTTTACCTGAACTGGCAGCTCACACTGATTGTGGCCGTGGTGGTGCCCGGCGTCGCCTGGATCATGAAGACGCTGTCCCGTCGCCTGTATAGCCTGACCAAAAGCAGCCAGCAGGCGACCGACGAACTGGCCTATGTGGTGGAAGAAAACGTTCTGGCGCATCGCATGGTGCGCCTGCACGGGGCGCAAGCGGGTCAGGCCGAACGCTTTGGCCGCCTGAGCCGAAGCCTGCGTCGGCTGGCCATCAAATCGACCATTGCATCGTCGTCCATGACGCCGCTCACCCAGTTGCTGGCCGCCGCCGCACTCTCGACGGTGATCTGCATCGCCCTGTGGCAAAACCGGGGAGCGGTGGACACACGGGAGGTGACGGTGGGCGGCTTTGTCGCGTTCATCACGGCAATGCTCATGCTGATTGCACCCATCCGCCGGCTGGCCGACGTGGCCAACCCGATCACACGCGGCCTGGCGGCACTGGAGCGGGGCCTGGCGCTGCTGAGCGATGCCGAGGCGGAAACGGGCGGCCTTTACACCGTAGAGCGGGCCAAAGGCGCACTCACCCTGCAGGATGTGACGGTGAGCTTTGGCCCAGAGCATGCGCCCGCCCTGGACCGTGTGAGCCTGACGGTGCAACCGGGCGAGATCGTGGCGCTGGTGGGCCCGTCAGGCGCAGGCAAGACCACCCTGGTGAACCTGCTGCCGCGTTTCGTGAGTCCCTCGTCGGGCCAGATCCTGCTGGACGGCCACCCCTTGAGCGACTGGCGCCTTGATGCCCTGCGCTCGCAATTTGCGATGGTCAGCCAGGATGTGGTGATGTTCAACGACAGCATTGCCGCCAACGTGGCCCTGGGCAGCCCCATCATCGAACAACGGGTGCACGACTGCCTTGCCGCCGCGAACCTTGCAGAACATATTGCAGCCCTGCCCCAGGGCGTCCACACCGTGGTGGGCCACAACGCCGCCCAGCTTTCGGGCGGACAACGCCAGCGTCTGGCGATTGCACGGGCGCTTTACAAGGATGCGCCCATCCTCATCCTCGATGAGGCAACCTCCGCGCTGGACACCGAGTCTGAACGCCTGGTGCAGGACGCCCTGCAGCGGCTCATGCGCGGCCGCACCACACTGGTCATCGCCCACCGCCTGTCCACCATCGAACACGCCGACCGCGTGGTGGTGATGGAGCGAGGCCGCATTGCAGAGCAAGGCACACACAGCGCTTTGCTGGCCAGCGGCGGGCTCTATGCCCGCCTGCAAAACCGCCCCGCAGCCGGCTAAAAAAGACCCGAGGGCCTGCGCACCCGGTTGCCCGGGTTGCCACTTACCATTTGCCGCGGTTGGGCTGGCGGCGGCGAATCGCTGTGGCGATGGCCTGTGCCGCCTCGCTGCGACTGACGCGCAGCGCAAAATCGGTGGCAGTCAGCCCCAGCTGGTTTTTCAGCGCCGGATCGGCCCCCTCGTCCAGCAACAACTGCAAGGCTTCCCTTGTGCCGTATTGCGCCGCCATCATCAAAGGCGTAGAGCCATTGGGCGATGCCGCATCGATGTAGGCATGGTTCTCCAGCAACAAGGCCAAGATGCGCGTGTGCTCGGGCGTGGTGCCCGACGCGGCATAGTGCAGCGCCGTCCAGCCCGGTTTGTTGATATCGGCGTCGCGCGCAATCAGCGCCTTGACGGCCTCGATGTTGCCCTTGATGGCGGCCAGCATCAGCGGGCTTTCGTCCTGCGCATTGCGGGCTTCCACATTCAACTGCCGCGCGCCCATCAGCGCCATGAAGGCATTGTGGGATTCCAGCTGCAACGCCATCGACAAACCTACCTGCCCCTTGGGGTCGCGCGTGTTGGGGTCAAAGCCCCGCCGCAGCAACGCGGAAATGGCGGCCCCGTCATCGCGCCGGATGGCCGTGAAAAAGTCTTCGTAAGAGCCCGCTTGCGCCGTGGCAGTGACCGCCACCAGCACCAGGGCCAAAACGGAACGGCGTTGCAGACTCATGCCACCACTCCTTTGAACAATGTCTCGAAATTGCGGCTGGTGGCCTGCGCCACCGCCTCCAGCGGGATACCACGGGTTTGTGCAATCTGGCGGGCCACCAGGGGCACATAGGACGGGTTGTTGGTCTTGCCCCGGTAGGGCACGGGCGCGAGGTAAGGGCTGTCGGTTTCGATCAACATGCGATCCATGGGCACAAAGGCGGCCACGTCGCGCAGATCCTGCGCACTCTTGAAGGTGACGATGCCCGAGAACGAAATGTAGTACCCCAGGTCCAGCGCGGCCCGCGCCACCTGCATCGACTCGGTAAAGCAGTGGAACACGCCACCGGCACGATTGCCCGCGCCATCTTCGCCCTCTTCGCGCAGGATGGCCAGGGTGTCATCCGAGGCGCTGCGGGTGTGGATCACCAGCGGTTTGCCGCAGGCCCGTGCTGCGCGGATATGGTTGCGAAAGCGCTCACGCTGCCATTCCATATCGGCAATGCTGCGCCCGCCCTTGCGGTCTTCCATGCCGTAGTAGTCCAGGCCCGTTTCGCCAATCGCCACCACGCGGGGCAGCGCGGCGCGGTCCAGCAGGTCTTGCACCGATGGCTCGGTCACGCCCTCGTTGTCGGGGTGCACACCCACCGTGCTCCAGAAGTTGTCATGGGCCAGCGCGAGTGCATGCACATCGTCGAATTCTTCCATGGTGGTGCAGATGCACAGGGCGCGCTCGACCTGCGCCTCCTGCATGGCCTGGCGAATGGCGGGCAGCTGGCTGAGCAGTTCGGTGAAGTTAAGGTGGCAGTGCGAATCGGTAAACATGCGGTTTCAAAACAAAAAAGCCGACCCGCCAGCGCGGGTCGGCACAAGATCAGACCATGCAATCAAATGGTTTGCGTGGGACGTTCCGACCCCAGGGCCGTGCCCAGCAGCTCCTCGATCTTGGCCTTGAGCTGCCGCGATTTTTCATCTTTGGGGAACTGGATGCCAACCCCCTGTGTGCGGTTGCCCGCTGCGCGAGGGGGAGTGACCCACGCCACGCGGCCAGCCACGGGATAGCGCTGGGTGTCGTCGGGCAGGGTCAGCAGCACATACACATCGTCACCCAGCTTGTAGTCGCGCGGCGTGGGAACAAAAATGCCCCCTTCCACAAAAAAAGGAATGTAGGCCGCGTACAAGGCCGCCTTTTCCTTGATGGCCAGCTGCATGACACTGGGACGGGGCGCTGTGGATGGACTGCTCATGGTGATGGGGTCGGCTTCAGTGCCTTGAGTGTAGGGTGTTTCGCGCCTGGGCTACAAGCGCCTCCAGCATCAGACCGGCATTGAACGGATGGTCGGCCGTGCGTGCGGCCTTGGCCAGGGCGCGCGACCAGCGCGTGAGAGCCCCCAACGGCGGCGGCTTGGGCAGGTCGCCGGACGCGAAATAGCGCGGAGCAGCGCCCACACTGGCAGCCAGCAGGTCGTGGCACAGCTTTTGAAGGGCATCGATCACCTGGGCCGGTGCCCAATCGCCCAGCGCCGCCACGTCGCCACGCGCAATGGCCTGGGGCAAAGCGGCCCACGACTGCGGACTGCGCCCCGAACGGGCCAGTGCCAGCGCGTCGTCAGGCCGGCCACCTGCAGCCCGCAGATGCGCCGCTGCGGCCGCAGGCTCGACCCCCTGCGCCGCCAGCCACTGGAGCATGTCGGCCTCGGCGGGCCAGACCATGGCGTGGCCCAGGCAGCGGCTGCGGATGGTGGGAAGCAGCTGGTGCGCGGCCTCACTGGCCAGAACAAAACGCACGTCGCCCGGCGGCTCCTCCAGGGTCTTGAGGAGCGCATTGGCCGTGATGTGGTTCATCTGCTCGGCCGGATACACCAGTACCGCCTTGCCCCGCCCACGGGCCGACGTGCGCTGCGAAAACTCCACCGCATCGCGCATGGCCTCCACGCGGATTTCGCGGCTGGGCTTGCGCTTTTTATCGTCAATGTCGGCCTGGGCTTTCTCCGACAGGGGCCAGCCCAGCGCCAGCATGTGCACCTCGGGCATCAGCACGCACAGGTCGGCATGGGTGCGTACATCGATGGCATGGCAACTGCCGCACCGGCCGCAAGCGCCCTGGGCCGTGGGGGCATCGCACAGCCATGCGCGCACCAGCTCCATGCCCAGTGCGTACTGGCCCAGCCCCGAAGGGCCTTGCAGCAGCCAGGCATGGCCGCGCTGGGCCAGCAGGCTGGCCCGCTGTGCGGCAATCCAGGGTGCGAGGGCCACGGCACTCTCGGTCATTGCGGGCCTCCCTGGCTGGCCACCATGATCGCCAGCCACCCCTTGCGCACAAATACGCTGGTGAGTTGCTGCCACACGCGATGGCGCTCCTGCGCGGCATCCAGGCGCACGAAACGCTGGGGCGCAGCAGCAGCCCGGCCGGCGTAGCCCTGGGCCACGCGGCGGAAGAACTCCACGGGCTGGGCCTCAAAACGGTCGGGAACGCGGGCACCGGCAAGGCGCTCGGCGGCAACCTCGGGGGCCAGATCAAACCACACCGTCAGATCGGGTTCACGCATCAAATCGACCTCTGGCCCAAGCCCCGTCTGCGCAAAGCGCTCTAAGGTTGATAGCACCCCAAGATCGAAGCCCCGCCCTGCCCCCTGGTAGGCAAAGGTCGCGTCGGTGAAACGGTCGCATAACACCACATCGCCACGCGCGAGCGCGGGCTCGATGACGTTGCGCAGGTGATCGCGGCGGGCGGCAAAAATCAGCAGCGATTCGGTCAGCGCGTCCATGGGGTCGTTCAGCACCATCTCGCGCAGCTTCTCGGCCAGCGGAGTGCCGCCGGGCTCGCGGCTGACGGTCACGGTGCGGCCCTGTGCGCGAAAGGCTTCGGCCAGCCCCCCGATGTGCGAGGACTTGCCTGCGCCGTCGATGCCTTCAAAGGTGATGAACAGACCGGGTCGTGACATGAAAACCTTGGTTGAATCGTTGCGGGCCGGCTGGTGTGAGGCGCGCGGAAAATCCCGCGTGCCGCTCACTGCCCCCGCTGATAGCGGTTGACCGCGCGGTTGTGCTCGTCCAGCGAGGCGCTGAAATGGCTGGTGCCATCGCCCTTGGCCACAAAGTACAGTGCGCGCGTGGGCTCGGGCTGCACCGCCGCCAGCAGCGATGCCTTGCCGGGCATGGCAATCGGCGTGGGCGGCAGGCCCGCGCGGGTGTAGGTGTTCCAGGGCGTGTCGGTCTGAAGATCGCGGCGGCGCAGGTTGCCGTCAAACTTCTCGCCCAGCCCGTAGATCACCGTCGGGTCGGTCTGCAGCAGCATGCCCACCCGCAGGCGGTTGGTGAACACGCCGGCAATCTGCCCACGGTCACTGGCCCGGCCGGTTTCCTTTTCGACAATGCTGGCCAAAATCAGCGCTTGCTCCGCCGATTTCAGGGGCGTGTCGGCAGCGCGCTGCGCCCAGGCGGCTTCAAGGCGGCGGTCCATGGCGTGCATGGCCCGGCGCAACAGGGCAATGTCGCTCGACCCCTTGGCATAGGCATAGGTGTCGGGGAAAAACCGCCCCTCGGGATGCACACCCGGGCGCCCAAGCTGCGCCATCAGTTCTGCATCGGTAAGCCGGGCGGAGTCGGGCTGGAGCTGGTCCTCCCTGGCCAGGGCCTGCCGCACCTGGCGCCAGTTCAAGCCTTCCACCAGCGTGAAGGCGCGCAGCGCCTCTTCGCCGCGAGCCAGCTTTTGCAGCAGGGTGACGGGGGTGGTGCCCGGCGGGATTTCGTAATTGCCAGCCTTGATGGCACGGTCTTGCCCCGAAAGGCGGAACCAGGCATACAGCAGGCGCGCATCGGTGTTGACGCCCGCAGCCACCACATCGCGGGCCACACCGCGCGCCGTGGTGCCGGGCTCGATGGCAAGCTCCAGCGCCTGCGTGCCTGCACCCGCCATGGGCAGCGGCTGGTGCAGCCACCAGTAGGCAACGCCACCCAGTGCGATCCCAACCACCACGATGAAAGCCAGTAAACGTCGCACAACCCTGCCGTCTGTATGTATGAAGCAGCGCATCATAATTCAGCGATGACTTACCCACTGAATGGCATTGCCCCCCTGTCCCATCTCGGCGTGATTCGCGTGGAAGGCGAAGACGCCGCCAAGTTTCTGCACGGCCAGCTCACCCAGGATTTCGCCTTGCTCGACCTGCAGCACGCCCGCCTGGCTGCCTTTTTGTCGGCCAAAGGCCGCATGCAGGCCAGTTTCATCGGCTTCAAGCGCAGCGAGACCGAGGTGCTGCTGGTTTGCAGCCGCGACCTGCTGGCGCCCACGCTCAAGCGCCTGTCGATGTTTGTGATGCGCGCCAAGGCCCGGCTGAGCGATGCCACGGCCGACTACGCGCTGTACGGAGTGGCCGGCGATGCTATCAATTCAGCAGCTGGTGGCACACAACCCGCATGGACAAAAGCCGATTTTGGCTTGTCAACGGTAGTGCACCTGTATCCTGCCCTCGGCCAGCCCCGTGCCTTGTGGGTGGCCCCTGCTGCCGAGCCAGCCCCAGCCGGCCCGGCGCTGGATGCGGCCCTGTGGATGTGGAGCGAAGTGCAAAGCGGCGTTGCCACGCTCGCGGCGCCGTTGGTCGAAGCCTTTGTGCCGCAGATGCTCAATTACGAATCGGTGGGGGGTGTGAACTTCAAGAAGGGCTGCTACCCGGGCCAGGAAGTCGTGGCGCGCAGCCAGTTCCGCGGCACGCTCAAGCGCCGCGCCTTCATTGCGCACGCCCCGGCCGATGTGGTGGCAGGTGCCGAGGTTTTTGCGGCCAGCGACCTGGAGCAGCCTTGCGGCACCGTGGTGCAGGTGGCACCAGCGCCCGGTGGCGGTGTGGATGCCATCGTGTCGCTGCAAATTGCCGCCGCGCAAGAAGCGCTGCAAGTGGGGTCCACGGGTGGCGTGCCCCTCACGCTGGCCCCGTTGCCTTACCCGCTGCTCGACGATATTTGACGAGTTTGTGCAATTTGCTATGAATTAAATAGCTTATTGCGCTTGCTCTTCATTGCTTTCAAGCAATAAACCGATTGAAAATCAAACCAGACAAGCGCTGGCAGCTATTTTTTATATAGCAACAATCCGAGCGTTTTCACCCACGGTGCAGCCGCTGACCACGCGCGCCATCTCGGGACCAGTCCCACAGGATCCAACAGACACGTTTGCGACCAACAGGCTGCGTACTCTTGCCGCCCGCAAACCTGCCCAGTGCTGGCGCTCAGAGGGCCTTCTTGACCAGCCCGCCCTTGAACAGGTAAGGAAGCCGGGGCCCGCGCCCCTCAGCGGCGCCGCCTTTGTCTTCCACGCTGATGGCCAGCTCTTGCACGCCCGCCAACGCAGTGGCGGGGGCAGGCAGTTGCAGGGTTTTGTAGGTGCTGGCAATCACGCCCAGCGAGCGTGGGGGCTTGTCGCCATCCAGCGCCCACAGCTGCATGCTGTCCTCCCGCCCCTCGCGCACCTCGTTCAGGCGCTGCAGTTGCAGCACGCTGCCCTGCGTGTCGGCCGTCACCAGCAGGGCAGGCATGTGCCGGTCGTCCAGCAGCACCGACAGGTACTGCACCTGCGCCACCGCCGCCACCTTGGTCTGCAGGTGCGCGATTTGCGCCTTGAGTTGTTCGACCATGCTCGCGCTGGTTGCCCAGGCAATGAACAAAGTCACCAGCAGAAAAATCGCCAGGGCACGCCACCAGGCGCTGACCCCACGGCGGGCCGATGCAGGTGGCGTTGGGGCGATGGACGGGGTGTCGGGCATGTCGAAATCCGTTGGAGCAGCAAGGAACCGTGAGTATGCCCGCGCCCACCGGTGGCTCGGACATCGCCGGACAGCCCCAGAGCGGCCACCAGCCCACCCGCCAGCCAGCCCTGAAACCGGCAATGCGTTTCCATGCCGCCGCGTTTCCGTGTGATGATCCCGCCAGCAACGTGAATGGATACAACATGGCCTCCCCCACCGACAGCATCAGCATGGCACTGTTCTGCGACTTTGAAAACGTCGCCCTTGGAGTGCGTGACGCCAAATACGACAAGTTCGACATCAAGCCGGTGCTCGAACGCCTGCTGCTCAAGGGCTCCATCGTCGTCAAAAAGGCCTATTGCGACTGGGATCGCTACAAGGGCTTCAAGGCCACGATGCATGAAGCCAACTTCGAGCTGATCGAGATTCCCCATGTCCGACAGTCGGGCAAAAACTCGGCCGACATCCGCCTGGTGGTGGACGCGCTGGACCTGTGCTACACCAAGTCGCACGTCAACACCTTTGTGATCATCAGCGGCGATTCAGACTTCTCCCCGCTCGTCTCCAAGCTGCGCGAAAACGCCAAGCAGGTGATCGGTGTGGGCGTCAAGCAGTCCACCTCGGACCTGCTGATTGCCAATTGCGACGAGTTCATTTTCTACGACGATCTGGTGCGTGAAAGCCAGCGCGCGCAAGCCCGGCGCCAGCCTTCCGATGCGGCACCCCAGGCCCGGCGCTCGCCCGAGGAAGAGCGCAACCGCAAGGAAGCACAAGAGTCGCGCCGTACCCAGGGCATCGAACTGGCCGTGGAGACGTTTGATGCACTGGTCTCCGAGCGCGGCGACAGCGGCAAGATCTGGGCTTCGGTGCTCAAGGAAGCCATCAAACGCCGCAAACCCGACTTCAGCGAAACCTATTACGGTTTTCGGGCCTTTGGCAACCTGCTGGAAGAAGCCCAGGAGCGCGGCTTGCTGGAGTTTGGCCGGGACGAAAAATCGGGCGCCTACGTGTTTCGCAGCCATGGCAGCAGCGGCGCCCCCCGCGCCCGGCCCGACACGGCAGGTGAAAACCCGATGACGGGCTATTTCCGCCAGAACGCCCCCCAGGCCCCGAGAGAGCCCGGCGCTGACAGCCACGGGCCACGCCAGCGCGGACGTGGCGGCCGATCCGGGCACGCAGCATCATCCGACCCGCGCGATCTGCCGCCCATGCTGCACGCCAGCGACGACGGATTGGCAGGTGAAGACCCATCGTTCAGCGCAATGCCGCGCGACAACGACGGCACTGCGGCGCTTCATGCGCCAGGCGATGCACCGATGGGTTCACCAATGAATGCGCCGGTCAGTGCACCGGTCCGTGCGCAGCTGGATGTGCCGCAAGAAAGGCCAGTGGGCGGTTATTTTCGGCAGCAGCCGCGCACGACGGAACCGCCCGCCATGGAACCGCGCACACTGGAGCGCCCAGCCCATGAGCAGCCCACCGAAGCGCCCAAACCCCTGGCGCCCGCCACATCCGCCACGTCCGCCGAACCCGCGCGCGGCCGTGCGCGCAGCCGCAAGCCGGTGACGCAACCGGTCGAGGCGGTTGCGCCTGTGGCGGCCACGGCGGCACAGGGTCCGCACGATGCGCCCTCCAGCTCGGCCCGTGCCTCCAGTGCAGCGCCGAAGGCTTCAGCAGAAAGCGAATCCGAGTCACCCAAAAAAGCCCCTGCCCGGCCACGCCGGCCGCGCAAGCCTGCGCAGGACACCGGGGCCGACTGACCCACAGCCAACGCAACCCCCAGCGGGCGCCACGGTCTCGGACCGTGGGGCGACGTGGGGACGTTTCAGAAGCGTCAGGCGTCTCTGGCCAGCCGCACCCCCGAAAACTGCCAGCGCGCCGTGGCCGGGAAAAAATTGCGGTAGCTGGCGCGTGCATGGCCGGCCGGCGTGGCGCACGAGCTGCCCCGCAGCACATACTGGTTCACCATGAACTTGCCGTTGTATTCGCCCACGGCGCCTTCTGCGGCTCTGAAACCGGGGTATGGCGCGTAGCTCGATTGCGTCCACTGCCACACCTCGCCAAACAGCTGCTCCAGGCCGAGGCCCCGTGCCGCACTGGGGTGCAGCGCGTCTGTGTGGGGAGCACGGGTGGTGCCTGAAGCCAGCGGTGCCGCGGCGTGCTCCCACTCGGCCTCGGTGGGCAGGCGCGCACCTGCCCAGCGCGCGTAGGCGTCCGCCTCGAAATACGACAGGTGCACCACGGGCTGCCCATGGCGCAACGGGCCCAGCCCTGCCAGGGAGAACTGGTGCCATCCGGCACCGACACGCTGCCAATACAAAGGCGCCTCCAGCCCCTGGGCAACGCGCCAGTCCCAGCCTTCGGCCAGCCAATGGGCAGGATTGCGGTAACCGCCATCGTCCACAAAGGCAGCAAACTCGGCATTGGTGACAAGGCGTGATGCCAGTGCATACGGATGCAGATACACCGTGTGGCGGGGACTCTCGTTGTCAAACGCAAAGCTGTCGCCCACATGGCCTATTTCGGTAAGCCCGCCGGCAAACGCATGCCAGACCAGCGGCGGTGCGGCTTCTGCATCGGCGGCCACTGACTGCGGCGAACGGTAGGCCGGATGCATCGGGTTGCTCGACAGCAAATGCTGGATGTCGGTCACCAGCAACTCCTGGTGCTGCTGCTCGTGCTGCAAGCCCAGCTCTACCAGTGCGCACAGTGCCGCATCCTGCCCCGGCGTGGACAAAAGGTGCAGCATGCGCGCATCCACATCGGCCCGGTACGCCAGCACCTCGGCCAGCGAGGGGCGCGTGATCAGACCGCGCTGCGCCCGCGGGTGGCGGGCGCCGACACCGTTGTAATACGAGTTGAACAAGACCCTGAAGGCGGGCGCAAACGGCGCAAAACCAGGCTCGTGCGCCTCCAGCACAAAGGTTTCAAAAAACCAGGTGGTGTGGGCCAGATGCCATTTGGCCGGGCTGGCGTCGGGCATGGACTGTGCCGTGCAGTCTTCGGGCGACAGGGGCTGCACCAGCCCGGTGGTGTGGCGGCGCACTTCGGTGTAGCGGGAAATCAACGAATTCATGGCCAGGCAGCGCTCCAGCAGAGGGTTCAGGGGCGGGCGTGCACCACGGCAAACCAGCCCCGCTCGTCGGTCCATGCCTGCGCATGGGAGAAACCCGCCTGGGCCAGCATGTCGGTGAACACGGCAAGGGGGTATTTGTAGCTGTTTTCGGTGTGGATGCGCTCGCCCATGGCAAACCGGCGCTCGCCACCCGGCCAGCGCACGCAAATTGGTGCGAGCGCCTCCAGGTGCATCTCGATGCGCGATGCTTGCTGGTTGAAGAACGCCCGGTGGCCCCACTGGTCTTCCACAAAATCACTGCCGATCAGGCGGTTGAGGTGCGTGAGCACATTGCGATTGAAAGCCGCCGTCACGCCCGCTGCATCGTCATAGGCGGCCTCCAGCACCGCCACATCCTTGGGCAGATCGATGCCGATCAGCAGGCCACCATCGCCATCCACCAGGGCGCGCATGTGCCGCAACAACTCAAGCGCCTGGGTCGGGTCAAAGTTGCCGATGGAGGAGCCCGGATAAAACACCAGGCGCCCGGCCCGTGGAATGTCGGAGGGCAGCACGACGCCCTGGGTCATGTCGCCACCCACCGCCCGCGCATCCAGCCCCGGCATGTCAGCACGCAGGCGCAGCACGGCCTCTTGCAAAAAATCGACCGAGATATCCACCCCCACAAAACAGGCGGGCCGCACCCAGCCGCACAACGCGCGGGCCTTCTCGCAGCTGCCGGCGCCCAGTTCGATCACGGTGCGCACGGCACCCAGATGCCGGGCCATGTCGGCCGCATGCCGCTGCATCAGGGCCGTCTCGGTGCGCGTGGGGTAGTACTCGGGCAGGCGGGTGATGGCTTCGAACAATTGCGAGCCCCGCTGGTCGTAGAAGTACTTGGGTGAGATGCGCGCGGGGCGCTGGCTCAGGCCGTCGGTGATGTCGCTGGGGCGGTTCAGGGGCATGGCGGTGTGCGTCGGGTGTTGGGCATGGGGTGGTGAACGATGCCACAGGCTACCCCCACTGCGTTCACCCCGGGTGACAGCCTGCAACCACGGGGCGCGCAGGATTGCGCCGACACGGAATCGCGCTGGCCCACTTTTCATCCGGGAGAGTTCGATACGATCTCAAGCATTTTCAGGCTCTAGACCAATACTATCAAGCGCTAATAGCTATTATTTATATAGCGTTTTTTCAATCAATACCCAGCGCCGGCAGACCGCCGCGTCACGGCCCACCGGTGGAAACCACCAAAAAAAAGGCCGGCGCACGCGCCAGCCCTTTTGACCTTGGAGTCTGATGGCAAGGCGCTGCTCGCGCAGCGCCGTTGCATCAGAAGCGCCAGCCGAGGCCCACGCCCACCAGCACGGGGTCCACCTTGAACGTGCCCGCCTTGGCACCGCCAGCGAACACGTCGGTCTTGATGTAAACCTTCTTGACGTCGAAGTTCAGCGACAGGTTCTTGTTGAGCGGAATGTCCACGCCGACCTGCAGGGCACCACCCCAGCTGTTCTTGTCGATGCTGGGGTTCAGAGCGGCAGCCACGGCGGGGTCAAAGCGCACGCTGGAGAAACGCGTGTAGTTGATACCAGCACCCACATAGGGCTTGAAGCCGGGGGCATCAAAGTGGTATTGCAGCAGCAGCGAGGGTGGCAGGTGCTTGAGGCTGCCGATGTTGGTGCCATTGGAACGCAGGTCGTGCTTTTGCGGCACCGTGAGGATCAGCTCGGCAGCCACGTTCTTGTTGAAAAAATACGTGATGTCAACTT
>ERZ724510.356-NODE-356-length-26241-cov-3.943558_pt1 | contig 26241 bp, 16 predicted proteins | sample MGYA00376043_ERZ724510 | MGnify/ENA primary metagenome ERZ724510 (study PRJEB28724, sample SAMN07190888) | wastewater metagenome | isolation source: influent of sewage treatment plant in Hong Hong | place: USA: Christiansburg, Virginia | collected 2016-03-01 ... | reverse complement strand
GTCAGCACCAGGGCATCGTAGTTGCGGCGGGCCTTCGGGAACACCGAGCCAACCAGCTTGTAGGCACTGAGCAGTGCGACAGCATCCTGGTAAGCGAGCTGATCCGCCACCTTGGCAGTCGCTGCGGTGCCAGCGGGCTTCAAGCGATCCACCTCGTCTTGCAACTGCTTGACGACGTTCGGGTCCGAAGGCACACCGGGGTTTGCGAGCAGGTAGGTCGTACCACCGTCCGGCGACATGTCTTCGACGATGTTGCCGAGGTCGCGGTGGATGTAGCTGACGCCCAGGACGATATCCAACCCAACGTCGTAGTTCACGCCGAGCGTGATTTCGTTGATGTACTGACCCTGAACCACCGGTGAGATGAGCGGGGCGCGACCACCGTTGACTACGCCGCCGTCAGCCGCCAGGAACTGGCAGTTCGCCGACGGCACCGGCACGGCGCGACCACCAGGCTGAAGCGTCACGCGATCGCAGTCGGTCCCGGGAACGAATCCCGAAGAGTACATACCTTCAGCGGTAAGCTGGCGATCGTTGATGTTGAGCGGAATCGACTGATAGAACCGCCCGTAGTTAAAGAACACCTTCGAGCGACCAGGCCGCGAGGTAAGCTGCGTAAAGTCATACACCAGACCGATACGCGGTGCCCAGTTGTCCTTGATATCAATATAGCGTCGGCCATCCGCGCCATATAGCTCTTGGCCTTCCCAGCGCACACCGGCATTGAGCACCAGACCCGGTGCCCAACCAATGCTCCAAGAGTCGCGCAGGTACGCCGAGAAGTTCTGGGTGTAGCTGCGACCCTCAAAGTTGTTGAGGTGTTCGATCTCTTTGGTCTCCAGGTTCTGGCGCGCGTACTCGCGAGTAATCTGGATGCTGCCGTCGGGCTGCTGACTATACGCCCGGTGACCGCTCGCTGGGTCGTTCGGATCGAGATCGGAGCCGGTGTAGGTGCGGTTGTTGTAGCTATCGAGATACTCAAACTCGAAGCCAGCCTTGATCGCGTGAATACCACGCAGCGGGTTCCACTCCCCAGTCAAGTGCAGGAAGTACGTCGCCGAGGCAATGAGCTGGTGACGCTGGAGCAGGCTGTTGCCGTACTGTCCATAGCCACGGGCATAACCAGTGAGCGGACATGGGTTGAACAGCGTCGAACGACCCATCGCGTCCATCTTCATCTGACGGCGGCAAGCACCTACGTCTTCGAAGTCGGACAGCGTAAACGGGTCTGTCTGAGCCGCTGCCCAAGCGATGCTTGGCAGGTTCGGCTGCTCGGGGCTGGTCGCAGAAGCCTGGTAGTGATAACCGTACAGGACGTCAAGCTGGAGCTTCCGGTCAAACAACTTGCCGATGTAGTGGAAGATCGCGTCGTGGACTTGGTCCTTTTGGTTAAACCGCTGCGTGCCCAGATCAACCGCCCGAATGGCACCGTAATCGTCGGTGATCTTCGGTGAAGCAATATAGGTGAGCTGGATGTTGTGGTCTTGGCTGAGGTTGAACTGGATCTTGGCGATACCGTTGTAGAGACGCTCGACCGCTCCAGCTTCCTGAGCATAAGAAATCTCGTCGGTACGCAGAGCCAGCGTCCTCGGTCCATCACACAGGGAGGAGTTCGCCAGGTAACTCGGGCACTGGAAGTCCGGGTCGATCGCCGCTTTGCCAGTCGAAGCGTCAAATGACAGAGACCGGGCGCGCCGCTGATACAGGACTTCCTTAAACGTCGGCGCAAAGCCAATGTAGAACCAGATCCGATCTTTGACGATCGGGCCGCCGATTTCGAAGCCGAAGTCGTACAGCAGGTTGTTGCGGCTGCGGGTGATGAGTGCTTCACCAAGGCGTGCAACGCCACGAGGCTCAAGCTGGAACGGCTGGAACGAGCCAAACACCGAGCCCTTGAACTCGTTGCTACCCGTCTTCGTCGCGATGTTGACAACACCACCCGTGGCGCGACCGAACTCGGCCTGATACCCACCGGTGATGACGTTGATTTCCTGAATGAAGTACTGCGAAAGCTCGGTACCGATCAGACCCTTGTTCGGGTCTGAGGTATTGAGACCATCGATGATGTAGTTGTTCTCGCTGCCGGTTGAGCCCGAGATCTGCACACCGACGTCACCACCAGCCGCGCCGGTCTTGCCAGCCACGTCAGCAGTGCCTGGCGCAAGCGTCAGGACCGACTCGAACGTACGGCCACGAACCGGCGTGGCACGCATGACTTCCTGGTTGACTTCAACGCCCGTTGAGGTACTCGCGGTGTCGACGACAGGTGCCGACTCACGAATGACCTTGACCTCGCGCTTCGTCGAACTGAGGTTGATCTCACCGTTGACGGTAACGGTCTTGCCAAGGCTCAGCCGGATGCCGGGGCGTTCGACGCGTGGTTTGTCGTCCGCACCGAAGAAGAAGCTGACCTTATAGTCATCACCCGAGGGAAGCTGGGTGATGATATATCGACCGTTGTTGTCGGTGATTTCGGCCTGTTCGCCTTGCAGAGCCGGGCTCTGCACAACGACGGTGACACCCGCCAGCGGCTTGCCATTTTCGTCTTTGACAGTGCCCTGAATCTGGGCCAGCGTTTGCTGGGCGAGCGCCACCTGCGGTGCAAGGTACGCACCCGGAACCACCAGCAACCAGGGAAGCAGCTTGGCCCGCAACACTACGGCGGCCTTTCCCTGGTGTTTCGAATTCTTTCGTCGCATCGTTCAAACTCCTGGCGAGTCGTACTAGCAGTTGTTGGGATCAGCGACCGCGCTCGACGGCACACCGGCGTAATCCATCGGAGTCGCACCTTTGAGCAGCTTGGCGCGAATCACGATGTCTTTGCCCATCGTGTGAATGCCCTTACCGATGGGGTGTCCCGTCACTTGGCTGAGGTCATAAACCGCAGCGCCCTTGAGAGTCACGGTGACAACGACTTCATCGGTCATCGGGTTCGTCAAAGTCGCCCAGGCACCACCGCTGGCTGGCGCAACATAGATTGAGCGAAGCGATCCACAATCATCAGCCACATTCGGGCTGACAATCACGGCCACAGCCTTGGGAGCACCACCGTTCACAGAGACCTGCGCGGTGGCTGAGGTGCCGTTCAAGCGGCTGTAGTCAACCGCTGCGTTGACCGCGATCTCGATCGCGCCATCGATGGCGACCAAGTCATCCGCCACTTTGTACGGATCGGTCGAAGAGCCAGTGCCACTTTCCCCAGCGCGAACTTCGCTCCCGCTGGCACCATCACCATTGCCCACGGTATTGATCTGGAATGGTTCGGTACGGAACGACAGCAGCGAGGTCGCCCGATCGTCGATCAGGATCTTCTGCTGATCGCGACCTGCCAGACCCTTGGAAAGCATCACGGTATAGCTGGAGTCAGGCTCCAGCGCCGCCAGAGGGTCCACCGTCTTGGACGTCAACCCAATCTTGTCACACTTAAACTTGTTGGCAGCGCTCGTGCAGCTCGTAAGGACTTCCATCTGAAGGCCAGGTCCGTAGGGGAACTGCGATGGGTCCGGGCTCAAGTCCGAGCCAGTGAGCTGAAGGCTGTTGTAGGTAAGCGGAATTCCCACCGCTCCGTTGTCCGTGGAGCAGTTGGTGCAAGCCAGGCTGATCACCTTCTGATCCACCAGCTTTAGATCGGTCGGCACGCCAGAATCGGGGACCAGCTCAAGCTCTGTACTGTTCGCCCCACGGCTTGGCGCATCGAGGTCGAGCAGCGGCGGCTTGTTGAACACCACACGCAAGCGGCGCAGCGAGTCGGGATTGGGCGGGCTCTTCTTGACACCATAGGTGTCCATGAAGGGGTCGTTCGTGCACTGCTTCAGATCTTTGTACTGAGGCAGGGTGCAATCAGACGGCACACTCGTATCGGTGAACACCAAGTGGCCGGTATTGATGCCGAAGTCAATCAGGGTCAGCCGCAGAACCTTGAGCGGACCAGTTGGCTCGCCATCCTGGCCCGTGAGGTTGTCATTACAAGCCCCCAGCAGCATCAGGCTCGCGGCGGCACCAAGAAACAGTGACTTTCTATGCTTCTTCATCGGCTCGAAGCTCCTTCACAACGACCACACCGGGATTGAAGGCCCCGGCACCAAAACCAGAAAAACCGCAGCGACAGTGCCCCTTCGCCGTACGTACCCCAGCCGTTCCGTCGAGAAGCTCGCGGCATAAAGACTGGTTGAATTGGTAACACAGGGACGGAAGCGACATTTCGCACAACAGTGTACTAATGAGGCATTCCACAAGGACTGGGGAATAAAGTCAACGTGAAACCCGTTCTTTGGGCCAAACGCTGCTCAATCTCTGCGTCCCCACATACCGGCCATCGTCCGATCGAGCCCCGAGACTACCGCCAGCCCGACCGTGAAATCTCGATTCTACGAGGCTGCTTAGGGAAAATAGCCGTCCACAAGGAGCTGCTCAGCGGTCAAGATCGCACCTTGGGCGGCCCCCATTTTGGTGTTGTGCGACAGCAGCACGTACTTGACACCGTGATCCCCAAGCGCCCTTTCATCGCGGAGGCGACCCACAACGGTCGTGAGCCCGCTGCCCAGATCGCGATCGAGGCGCGGCTGCGGTCGATACGGATCGTCTGTCACCGAAATGAGTTGCGACGGCAGCGAGGGCAGCCGAAGCGCAATGAGCTCTCGCCCGAACTCCTCAAGCGCTGCCTTCACATCAGACAGCGGTGCGGCTCGCTCGGTCTCACAAAACACCGCTTCGGTATGCCCGTCCAGAACCGCCACCCGGGTGCACGTACAGCTCACTGCGACCGGCAGCGTCTCGATCGCATGCTCATGGACGGAGGTGCCTGCACACAGGCCCAGGATCTTCCGCGTCTCTCGCTCGACCTTCTCTTCTTCGCCGGGAATAAACGGAATGATGTTATCGATGACATCAAGGGCGGCCACTCCCGGCGAGCGCCCAGCCCCAGATACCGATTGCAGCGAGGTCATCACCACCTTACGCAGCCCAAACTGCCGCAGGATCGGTGCCAGCGTGATCGCCAGCCCCACGGTGGTGCAGTTGGGTCCGGGCGCAATAAAGCCATGAAAGCCGCGCCGCATCTGCTGGGTGCGGAGTAACCGTGCATGGTCGCGGTTGACGCCGGGCAGCAAGATCGGGACATCCGGCTCGTACCGAAAGGCACTCGCGGTCGAAAAGACCGGGACCGCAGCCGCCATGCGCGGCTCTAGCTCTTTGGCGACATCGCTTTCGACGGCGGAGAAGACGACATCGATTCCCTCAGTGGTCGCGTCTTTGGCGGCCCACACCGGCAGCTCCAGCAAGTCCGGTGGCGGCCGTCCCCCGGCATACCAGCGCAGACTGCCCCGCTCATCCCGCAGCGCCTCGCCATACGAGCGGCCCGCCGAGCGCTCCGATGCACACAGCCGCGTCACGGTGAACCACGGGTGATCAGTCAGCGCAGCGACGAACTGTTGGCCAGCAACTCCCGTCGCACCCAAGACCATGGCGCGTAGCTTTGGATTCATAGCGGCAGCGAGCATAATCGGACTTGCTCAAAAGGGGAAAGTCGATCATGTGTGACACGCTCGTCGTCGTGCAGCCGCATTGCGTGCTGTTTGCCAAAAACTCCGATCGCTCTCCTGAGGAACCGCAGACCATCGAGTGGCAACCAGCGGCTGAACATAAGCCCGGCAGCTTTGTAAAATGTAGCCACCTGAGGATCCCGCAGGCTCGTCGCACCCATGCGGTGATGCTGTCGCGGCCCTCGTGGATGTGGGGTGCCGAGATCGCCACCAACGAGCACGGCGTCACGATTGGCAATGAAGCGGTGTTCACCCGCTATGGAGTGCCGCGACTCGGACTGACTGGCATGGACCTGTTGCGTCTGGCCGTGGAACGGGCCGACTCTGCCTCATCAGCGGTCGAGGTCATCCTCGATCTGTGCGCGCAGTTTGGCCAAGGCGGGGACTGCGACCATCTCAGCAGCTCGTTTCGCTACTTCAGTAGCTTCATCATTGCCGACCGCCGCCGGGCCTTCGTGCTCGAAACCGCCGGACCACACCATGCGATCGAGGAAGTCCTGTCGACACGCAGCATCTCGAACGGACTGACCATTTCCGGCTTTGCTGAGTCGCACAGTGATGTCCTACGGACCTGGGCATCTCGCTGTCGCATCCGCCAGCCACGAACCCAAGGCCGCGCCCGCAGCGCCCGAGGACTCTCAGACATGATCGCAGTCCTCCGAGATCACGGCACCGATCATGAGAAGCAGGGTCGCATTGCTACCAACTTGCTACTTGGCGGCATGTCGGGTCCATGCATGCACGGTGCAGGTCTGGCGGTGAACGTCCAGACCACCAGCTCATGGGTGTCGCGGCTCTCTCCGCAAGGAGACAGTCACTACCTAACTGCCACGTCTGCTCCATGTATGTCCTTGTTCAAACCCGCGCAGGTACACACGCCCATTTCGAGCGAGTACCTCGGTGCTCCGGCCATCGGTCGCGCCGATGCCCACTCTCTGTTTTGGCTCCAGGAGCGACTCCACTGCCTGGTCATGCGCGCTCCCGAGCGACTCCTTCCTCTATTTGAAACGGAACGCAATCAAGTGGAGCAGCGCTGGCTCAACAACCCGCTGCCATCGGCCGAAGCCTTTGCGGTGCACCGAGAACTGATTCACAAGTGGACCCAGCTAGTGACACAGTCCTTGCAAAGCGATCCGATTGGCAAGCGTCGGCGTCCACCGTGGGTCGAGCAATACTGGAGCCGTCAAAACCAGCGCGTGGGCACTCTTCGGTAAAAAGAGGGGATCGCAACCGAGGCCGAGCCTTTTCGGAGACCACGCCGTGGTTCTCAGCCGCAGCGCCACCGCCATCCACCCCCGCCCCTTCACGACCCAGACTCACCGCCTTGAGTGCGCAAGGCCATGGGCCAGGGTCGCAGAGACTCCGACCAGCCTTCCGAACTCTCCCGACTTGGGTCTTCGAGTCAGCGAAAGGCAGTGCCGTCTCTGGGCACCCAGGTCTGAGCCCCGTCCGCTGGGTGCTACAACGCAGGCCGTTGGATCGGTGACCCGGTCGCTTGGGTTCTGTACCCAGCGCGTTGGGTTCGTGACCCAGCCGGTTGGGTTCGTGACCGGGCGCTGGACGATCACGAGATGCTAGGGTGCCCCTTCGTAGGCGTCGCAGTCCAATCCACACTGCTCGGCCAGGGTACGCCAGTCGAAACGAAGCCCCTGTGCGATTTGAAAATACTTACGGGCCGCCTCATCGCTCTGCGTGACCCCATCGCCGAGCGCGTACATCACCCCGAGCGTGGCAGCGGCACGACCACTGCCAGCGGAAGCGGCCCGGTCGTACCAAGACACCGCCAGCTCCGAGTTCTGTCCGACACCATCGCCGGTTGCATAGAATCCACCGAGGTTGGCCATCGCCCGCGAGCTACCGGCCGCAGCCGCACGCTGACACCACAACACCGCCGCTGCTTTGTCCACCGCCACACCAACGCCTTTGATGTAAAAGACGTACAGCTCAAACATCGCGTCCGGCTCTCCGGCTTGGGCCGCCAGGTGGTGGTAGCGCAGGCTCTCCGTCACGTCCTTTTCGCAGCCAAACCCAGCGTAACAAAATAGACCGAGTAGATACAGCGCCCTCGGGATGGAACTGGCTCGCAGTGCAAACGCAAAGGCTTCGGTGGCTCGCTCGCTCTGCCGTGAAAAGTAGAGACGATTGGCCAGATCCACCCCAGCTTGCAGATGACCGAGCTGCGCCGCTCGTTCCAATGCGGCGACGGTCAAGTTCCGCATCCGCTCGACCTGCTCGAGTGCTACGGGAGCAAGCCCGATCATCTCATCGACTCCCCGAAACTCTAGCGCCAGCGCGGTACGGCAGCTTGCGTCATATAGCGCTTGTGCATCCCCGTGAGCCAGGACTGACTCCAGCTCTGCAATCTTCGACTCGGTATCTACCTGCCGTCCGTCCATCGATTCACGCTCCTGGGTAGGCGTAAAAGAACCACGTCGGACTCCACAGTCGAGCAGGATGGAGCCGGCGTCAAGCGAATGCAACGGTCGTGGATCGGCGGAAGCAGCAGCTACATGCAGACGTGGGTGGTCATGTTGCAGGTCGGCTTGCTCATCGGACAGTCCGCATTCATCAGGCACGCTACACAAGCGGTCTTGGTCGGATCAGCAGCGTCCACGTAGCACTTGGGAGTGGGGTTCTTACAGTCCATATCCGCTGCGCAGGGCACACAGAGGTTCTTGACCGGCATGCCAGTAACGGTCTGACAGAACTTATTGGTCCCATTGCAGTCTGCGTTCATCAGACACGCGGTGCAGACGTTGAGGTGCTTATCTGCGGCGTCCACATAACACTTCGGAGTGTTTATGTTCGTACAGTCGGCATTCGCCAAGCACGCTGCGCAAGCATTCTTATTGGCATCCGCAGCATCGACATAACACTTGGGACTCGGTGCCTTACAGTTCGCGTTCGCGGTGCACTCCACACAGAAGTTCTTGGTGTCGTCCATCCCCGGATCTTTGAAGCAAGCGGGCTTCGGAGCGGAGCAGTTTACGTCCACCAAACATGTGAGACACATGTTCTTGCTGGGATCCATGTTGTCGATCTTGCAGGTGGGGGTCATCACCGGGCAGTCGAGCGTCCCCACGCAAGGCACACACTGATTCTTGGTCGTGTCGGCAGCGTTGAGGTAGCAAGCAGGCTTGCCCGCAACCCCCGTACAGTCCGCACCGCTCTGGCAAGCGATGCACTGGTTGTTTCCAAGATCGCAGATCGGCTTGCCCATGACGTTCATGCAGTCGGCCCCACTCAGGCACGGGACGCACTTGTTCTTGCTCGCATCCGTCATGTCCTTGAGACACTTCGGGCTCGCCATCGGACAGTCCGTATCAGCTAGACACGGCACGCACTTGTTCTTGGTGGTATCGCAGATCGGCCGGTTCGTGAGCGTCTTGCAATCGTTCGTGCTCAAGCACTCGACACAGACATTGAGCGTCGAGTCCGGATCGGTCTTGCACTGCGCCGGGCTCATGTTCTTACAGTCCGCAGCGATCAGACACGGAACACACTTGTTGATGGCGGTGTCGCAGGTGGTCTTGCCGGGAGTGGTGCAGTGACTGTTCTGGGTGCACTCCACACACATGTTCTTGCTGCTGTCCGCTGGATCGACTTTGCAGCCGGGTGCCGTTGGTAGCAGACAGTCCATGTTGGTCAAGCAGGTCGCGCACTTCCCAGTGGCGGTATCGCACGCCGGACGACCCGGGAAGGCCGTGCAGAAGCTGTTATCGGTACACTCCACGCAGCGATTCTGACCAGGACTGCAAGCGCGAGTCGTGGTGCCCGCGCCCAGAATGCGCACGCAGTCCGACCCGCTCAGACATTGCACACAACCACTGTTCGACTTGCACAAAGACTTGGTCTGACTGGCGGGATCGCAAGCGACCTCGTTATTGCACATGCACTGTCCACCACCACAGCGATCCGCCGTGCTGTTGCTGCAAGCGTTGGAACAGCCACCGCAGTGGTTAAAGTCGGTCTGCGGATCGATACACATCCTGAGCATCGGACAGCAGCTTCCCTTTCCGCTGTCCGCACCGGTTCCACACTGCTCAAAGCCATCGTTGCCCGGTGTCATGTTGACGTTGCCGCTCACGCACTTGTTGTCGAGGCTGTCGCACAGCTCCGGAGCGCCATCACGAGCCTGCATACTAGGCGGAGGAATCGCCGGCCAGACGTTGCGATTGTTGTCATCGCAGTCGTCGCAGTACAGCAGGTTGGTATTGAACGCGGCAGGGTTATCGGTGTCCTTACAGCCCGCGCAGGACATGTACTTGTCCCCATCGAGATCGCTCTCGTTGGGAGGAAGGGCTCCGCTACAGTCGTCATCAAAGCCGTTGCATATCTCTGCAATCGGATCGGTCTGATCCTTACAAACCAAATAGCGATCCTTGGAGGGGAATCCGGGGACACTCAGCGCATAGAAAGGATTGTCCTTGCCACGCACACAGCCGACCACCGTGCCGGCCTTGCAACGGGTGCCATTCACCGTCACACCACACGATCGACCCTTTTCCGCCAAGAAGCTTCCTGCGGGGTCATCCAAGCTGCCATTGCAGTCATCATCCACCGGGTTTGTGGCGTCGCAGGTTTGTGGCTTCGGCTGATTGGCTCCAAAGCAGCGAGCCGTGAACAGCGCGCTATTGTCCTGCGCAGGGCACCCCGCAAACGCCTTGGGATCGACCGAGGAAGACGGAAGCGTCGAGGTACAGACGCAGCGACCACTGAAGAATCCACTGATGTCCTTCTGTCCGCACAGTCCGACCGTGGAATCCGCACACGAGGTCGTTCGCTTCGACAAATCCGTCCCAGTCTGTACCAAGCGGCCCCCTAACGAGTCGGGGTTTAGCTCATCGATCAGACCATCGCAGTCATCATCCTTGCCATTACACATCTCGACTGCGAACGGGTGGACATCCAGGTTTGCATCATCGCAGTCCGTTGCGGAGTCGTAGCCATCCTTGTCACGATCGAAGCTACAGACATCCATCATGCCATCGCAGTTGTGATCCTTGCCGTCGCAGGCGATCGGCGCACCGGGAAAGCTGGTCGGGTCCGCATCATTGCAGTCAAAGGGCTTGCCAGCCACCAGACAGCCAGCGGTGTTCTTGGGGAATCCGTCTCCGTCCGCATCACACGCCACCGTAGGACAGCCACTGCGCGCCAGCATGGGATCTTCACAGCTTGTGTTCTGCACCGCACCTATGGAATCAGTGTTTCGACACAGTCCGCGCATTGCGGACAGGACATTGAATCCCTTCGAGGTCGCATCGAGCATTCCGTACTTGGTCGCGCTCCCAAGCGTGGTTGCAGAGCCCGGAAACACCCCTCGATCGTTGTCATCGCAGTCGAGCGGGCGTCCAGACATCTTGTAGTTGGTGGTCGGGCAAGTCTGTCCCGCCAGCACCTCTGAACGTTGAAAGCCATCGCCATCGAGATCACAGGGGACACAGCCCGCAGACGGACGACCATCGCAGGCCCAGTCCTTGATCACACCATCGGGCGGATCGCAGAGCTTCTGCGCATTGGGATGCACCCGCGCATCGGAATCATCACAGTCACGCAGCTTCACATCGGGATTGTTCGGAGAGTAGCCGTCGCAGTCTTCGTCGGTAAAGCAGTCTACACTCAGCCCGGTGCAGTCAAAGTCAAAGGTGGTATCGCAGCGCTTCGGCTGACACAAAGCCTGATCCGCCCGCTTCTTGTGATTGGTTGCGCAACTGGTGACATCGCTACACTCACAACAGTTCCGTGGTCGAGGATTGCCGTGATAGCGATTCTTATCGGTGTCATCGCAGTCACTTCCTTCGGGATCGCCGTCCGCATCTTTGTCTTCACAAGCCCTTGGCTCGCCAGCACAGGTGACATCAAACAGAGCCAGTGGTGGCAGACTGGTGGCACTCGGCGGGTGAGCAGGACGCAGCTTGACGTTGCAAGATGGACTTGCCAGGGGATGGATGTCAAAGCTGCGGAGTCGCACTGGTTCCAGGTCTCCCGGGGGAGGATCTCCATCGACACAGTCCAACACCTCTGGCTGATCCTGATATAGGGAAGCGGCTTCGGCATTCTGCGCGGTCCAGGTCAGTGCATCCGGAAAGTGATCCCCATCGACATCGAACTCAGAGGCCACCGGTAGCAGTTTGGCTTCGACTTCCTGGTAGGCACCGATGTCTAAGATTCGGGCGAAGAAGTACTGCGGCTCGGGATTCCCCTTCTGCGGCAGCGATTCTACGTTGGGCACATTGGCGGCCAGGACTTGCAGCAAGAAGCGACCATGCTGCGAGAAGGGAAGCGCGACTTTGAGCGGATCGCTGGCCAGCAATCGCTTGTCGCTCACATTCTGAATGCCTGACAGGAACACCACCTTGCGGGTAGCACGGTCCTGGATCTTGACGATGTAGCTCTGGAGTCGAACTCCCTCCGGAGCGCGGATCACCACCATCACACCATCAGGCACACTACACGATGCCAAAAACAGCACGAGAAGTGCCCCAAGGAAGTGGCAAAGTCCCTTCTGATTGCGCTTCCAGTTCATCGGTCCCCCCTACGTAAGCGAAGCAATTTCTATCGAGGCACTACGAAAAGACGACAAAAAACGAAATCCCAAACCCGCACAGTGCTACTTAGATGACGAACGGCGTGACACCTTTCCAACTGCCATAAGCGGGTTGGTGGTCCGCTCCGCTGACGGTAGCGCGACACTGCGCAGCCTGCGTAGCTCGGTGAGCAGAATCTGCTGCTCTACCTGGGCCAAGCTACTCTCTCGGGAGCGCTGCGCCCGCATCTCGATCAGCTCAGCCAACAGCGGGGCCAGTGCCGTTGCCAGCCCACGCTCCAGCGTCTCTGCATTGACTGGCTTTTCGATTCCTTTGACCGGCAACAGAGTGGCACTGATGCCTCTGGCCAGCGGCACCAGCGTTGCCTCAATCCGCGATAGCATGGTCTCTGTCTGGTTGACCCTGGTGGCCAATCCCTGAATCTGAGTCATCAAGCGATCGACATCGTGCGCAAGACCTGAAACGTTGCGCACGGTCTGAGATTGCGACTTCGATATTTCTTGAGAGAGCCGCTCTTGGCCTTCCGCTAGCAACTGATGCAGCTCGCTGATCTTGCGACCGACTGCGGCGACATCGACGGTACCAACAACAGCCTCCGTTCCCACCACAGCAGCAGGAGAGACTCCAGCGACCATAGGCTCTAGTGGCACAGAGCCGCTGACAGCCGCCGCGTTCCTCCCTTCGGGAAGCGGAATCCCAACCACCGAAGTCGAAGCAGCAGAGTCCGCTGGTCCGGACTCCTTCACCGCTGGAATTGGCGATTCTGGCTGCGGAATCGCTGCTTCCTCTGTATCCGCAACTGGGGCCCGTTCGATGGGAGACAGATCCGCACCCACCAAAATGCGCTGGCTCCGTGATGAGCTTGCCACACGACGAGTGGCAGCGGTCCGGCTGGTAGTCGCTCGTCGACGGGTAGTGACAACCGCAGCAGACTCTACGGGTGGCTCGGTCGGCGTTACGGCTGGTGTCTTGCGAACCCGGGTGGCCATCGTTACTCCTAAGGGGTCATCACCGTGGGAACGCCCGGTGGCAAAATCTCAATCACCCCCGCCCACAGACACATCAGCTTCGCTGAGTTATTCAGAATCGGCATATTGCCCAGCAGCACGGTAGGAGCCCCGACAATCCATGGTGCTGGTGTGTTCGGAATGCACGGCATCGGAGTCAGCACGCCGAGCGCGGCAGCCGTGGCAGCGGCCACCATGGGATTGGCCATCGACTGGCACATTCCAAACGGTAGGATGTTTACCATGGGCTTATTGTCCATGATGTTGGCAACCGGCACCGGTGACATCACACGATTGACCGGCAACACCATCAGCGAGCCAGGAGCCAGCCCAAAGGAACACTTTAGCATTGCGCCCATACAGACTGCGTTTGGCATTATTTGCCTCTCGGTGTAGAGGGTTCTGTCATCGGCAAAGTACCAATATTCGGAGGCTCTAAGATCAGTCCCTTGCGGGGTGGAGGAGGTGGCGGAGGGGCCTTCTTTCCCGATTTGGCCGTCAACGCTGGAGCTTTTTCCGCTGTCGCAACGGGCGGTGCCTTTTCCGCTGCCGCTGCCGCTGCCGCTAGCTCCGGCTTGGCAATCGGAGACTCTGGAACCTGGGGTACCTGCGGTACTTCAGGGGCTTGAGGAAGCTCCGGAGCTGCCGGAATCTCAGGCGCAGTCGGCAGCTCAGGCGCACTCGGTAGCTCCGGTGCAGCGGGCATCTGTGCACCACTTAGGAATCCGGTCACCGCCGGAGCCGCAACCGCCACGATCTTCTTGCGCGCCACATCCATGAGTCCGCGCAGCGCTGACTGCTTGGCCGCATCAGCCGCTTGCGCCTCTACAGATGGTGTAGAGGGAGCGGGTGCCACCTGAAGCGGTCGCCCCTTTTCATCAAACTGTTCCGGAGTTGGTACGAGCGCCCCTTGCTCATAGCGGGCCCGCTTCTGAAGTGTGCCGCTCGGATAATAGACCAGGGATTCACCGTGGAGCTTGCCCGCCAGATACTGATTGGTTTCGCGCAGACGCCCATCGGGAAGAAACTCTTGGACGAGTCCGTGAAGCTGTCCTTCGACATAAGGCTCGCGACGGACCACCACCCCATGCGGCCCAAAATAGACCGCCTCACCATGCCGTTTGTCGTTCACATAATGCGCAGACAGAATCGGCGCACCATCGGGACCATAGATGACGCCGACTCCGTGCTTTTTGCCCTTCACGTAGTGCTGCTGACTCACCATTTGACCGTTTTCATAGGTCACCATGTCGCCGTGTAGCTCTCCGCTCACATACGACGCCAGCAGCTCCGACCGACCCTGTTCATCAAAGCGACGCAGCAGTCCATTCATCTTTCCGGCTTTGAAGTGAACACGCTGCAAGACCCTGCCATTAGGAAAATACTCAACAGATTCTCCGTCGAGCTGATCATTCTTATACTGCGACTTCTGATGTAATTTCCCGCTCTGGAAAAAGGAAAACTCGCCGTCCATTTTGCCGTCATGCAGTGGCCCGCGCATGCTGACGTTGCCATCCGCATCGTGATCGACATGCTCGGCCTTGTCACCAACTGGCCCCTGCGCAGACTCCGCTTCTGGACGATGCTTGGACTGTTCACTCATATTAGTTCAGCTTCACCATGCCGCCCTTGATCGCAGCCATCGCTCCGCCTTCGAGCTTCGCCATCGCCGCAGCCTTGACGTCGATGTTCACGCCCTCCAGCTTCATGCCTACCCCAGCCTTGATGTCGAGGTTCACGGCCGCTTCCTGCTTCATGTTGGCCCCGGCCTTGAACTTCATATCCGCCCCGGACTTCACATCGACAGCCGCAGAGGCCTCTGCCTTGATCCCCTTCTTCGAAACGATCTTGATGTCGCCATCGACGTTGATCGTCAGGTTCCCTTTCACGGTCAGGATGTAGTCCTTGTCTACCGTGTGGCTGAACTTGGCCTTGTTCTTGTGCGTCTCGTCCTTATCGACTTCGACCGTCCGCTTGCCTTTGACAGAGTGCTTTTCATCACCCTTATCGACCTTGACCGTACGATCTCCCTTTTTGACCGTGAGCATCTCATCACCCTCGGTCACTTCGACCTCGCGGTTCTTTTTCACCACGATCTTGTCGTTGTTGTCGATCTTGGCGCTGCGATCGTTTTTGATCTCGGTCTTGCAGTCGTTGTCTATCTTGGCGGTGCGGTCGTGCTTGACCTCTATGTTCATGTCCTTTTGGGCATGGACGTAGATCTCTTCGGAGTCCTTTTTGTCCTCGAGACGAATCTCGTTGAAACCACCACCACCCTTGCTGGTACGGCTCTTGGTCGTGCTCTTGGTCTGGTTGTCAGGAAGCGCGTAGGGAACCGTCTGTTCCGCGTTATAGACTGCCCCGGTAATCAGGGGTCGGTCGGGATTCCCATCAATGAAGGTGATCACCACTTCCTGTCCGATGCGCGGCAGAAAGAACGTGCCATAGCCCTTCCCTGCCCAGTGCTGAGTCACCCGAACCCAGCACGAGCTGTTTTCGTCCTTCTTCCCTTTGCGATCCCAAGGGAACTGGACCTTGACGCGACCGTACTTGTCGGTCCACATCTCTTCGCCCGACTTTCCCACCACCACTGCGGTCTGGCTTCCCAGCGCCATTTGGCGACGGGTGCGTCGCGGTGGACGGAAGACCACGCTGGCGGGCAAGGCTTCGATGGAGTTGCCGTAGTTGCCTCTGTCCCCGATGTGATTGATGCTGCGAATCACATACTCTTGATTGAGATCGGCGCGATCGTGCTTGGTCAGCTTGAACTTGCCACCGGCCGTAAAGCCGCGACAGTTACCGCTCGCCCGCAGGACCTTCTGCGCGTGCTCCATCGATTCAATCCGCAGCTTGGCGAGCTTTTCTCCGTCGTTCTTTTTGGCGTAGTTACCAGGGTGATCATAGACCACCAGCGCCGGACTCCCACCACCTGTCTTGACGAACAGATCGGTCGAAGGAATCTCGAAGTTGTAGTCCGTCAGCGCGTAGCCGGTGGTAACCAAAGACTCTTCAAACGTGCAGTCTCTCAGACAGTTGGGAGAGTCATCGAGTCCCATTCGCACATCGGTCGACCCAGTACACTTGGCGTAGCCATCACTATCGTCGGAGAGCACCATCATGTGTTTGCCGTCGCTGTGCTCGAAATAGTAGAAGATTCCTTCGTCTTCCATCAACCGACTGACAAAGTCAAAGCTCGACTCCTGATACTGCACGCAGTATTCGCGCTTGGCATACGTTCCGTTCAGGCTCTTCTTGAAATCCTTCAGTCCCAGATCCGAAAACACTTCTTCGATGATCTCCGGAACGCTCTTGTTCTGGAAGATCCGGTTGTCGGCGTGTAGCGTCAGAAGCCACAACCAGGGCCGCAGCTCAGCGACGTAAATGGTGTGCTTGGGATCGTAACCTGATTCGACGAAGCGAGTCACGATTCCGCAGATGTGACGCTTCGACTTATCCGGCAGCACGATCGTAATCGTGACCGCCTTGCCCATGAGTTTCTTAAAATCGAGCTTTCGATCCTTGCAGAGAAACTGAAGCGTATAAAGGAACGGAAGGGAAATTTCCTCTTGTCCCTGAAACGACTCCAGAACCAAGGCATCCGCCGCAGGAGTCGACGCGCTTAGGAAGTCATGATCGCTCACGGTGCTGGCCTCAGTGGTTCATCGCTGTAGCGGGCAACGGCACCCAGCGCAACTCTGGGAACACCACGTAGCTTGCCTCCATAGGACAGAAAGGAAGTGAGTCCCAACACCGGCTGTTCCGCCCCTGGCTTGGGTTCCGGTGCCGGATAGCCCAGCCGCGCACGCGGAATCTCTTCGGCCTTGATGAGCAACGAGACAAAGATGTCGTACTCAGGACCAATGTAGAAACGCGCAAGCTGAATGAGCGCGTTCAGGCCTGGATGACCCGGCAGAAAGTCGAGGTAGCGCGCCCACGGCAGCGGTCCGATTTCAAGCTCGATGCCCGCTTGCTGATCCCAGATCATCGAGCCGATCATCGCCTGCCCGCCCAGCATTTGGTTTTGACCGCTGAGCCCGAGCTTGGTCCACTGCTCCTCTTCGATCGGACGCATCGCCCCCCGAAGCTGATGACAGACAATCTTGACCTGGAAGTGATCGCTGAGCAGAGTCTCCAGACCGGCGGCATCACGAGGCTGCTTGGTCAGAAGTCCCGCGTAGCGCAGCAAGGCCCGATCAGGAACCTTTAGACGCTCCTGAAGCCCCTCTGTGAGCATTCCCATCAGGCCATACAGAAAGCGTGAAAAGTGGTGCTCTTCAGGAGAGTTCCACTCGGTTCCAAGCTTACAGCTTTGCCGGACCCGAAACAGCAGCGACACCAGGCGATGATCGAAGATGTCGAGGAAGTCACGAAGCGCAAAGTCCCGTGCCGCATTCCGTTCCAGAACCCAATCGGTCAGGTTGTGCGGAAGAGGTCCATGCGCTCCGCCCAATCCCAGCATGGCTACGGTAACGGTCGGCGTGCGTGCTTCCCCCGCAGGCCGTTCGACAGCGACGACATCACTGGGCGGAAAGGCCAGCGAAAAAGAGGAACGGAAGCGCAGCGGCTCCGCTTCAGGATCGGCCCCCGATCCAACGGAATCAGCGTCCGGCGTAAGCATTTCAAGGAGCCGTATCAACTGATAGAAGTTGAAGCGATACGGCTCCGCATACAGCTCTTCGATTACAGGAGGTTGCGAGCGCCCGCCAGCGGTGGCCATTTCTTCCACGCCTCCTGTCGCTGACGGCTACGGACCACCAGCGTCGTAAAAGAGTTAACCGCCGTATACAAACCAAAGAATCGGCTGAGCACGGCCGACATCATCAGCGCGCTGTGACCAACGTACATTGCTTCATCGAAGACGATCTGGACCTCTTGACCATGCACAAAGCCACGCCACGCATCCCGTCCGGCTTGTAGCGTCTTGGGCTGGCAGCGCAGTTCGGTGATTCCTAGGATCTGATTTTCCGTTGCGGTGGTCGGACTCATCCGATACAGACGGAGGATCTCACGCAGCGAATCGCGACTCTCTCTGCCACCAATCAGCGACAAGTGATTGAGTGACAAGTGGGACACGAGCTGCCACAGCGCCGCACCTCCCAAGGGAGGAGTAATGGGTTCGGTCGGCTTCGATAGACAGGTGACCGCCTTCACCGGAGCGGCATCCTCCATCTGAAGTCGTGCCCGGGCGGGCATTTGCGCCGCCAAATCACGGTTGGTACAGAGGGTATGGGCGAACACGGTCTGCGTCGCTGGTTGCGTCGGCTTAAACCGCAGATCGACAAACGAAAGATAGGTGTCACAGCCGGTCATATCAGCGCGCCCGGTCGGCCGCCGCTGGGCATAGTAGAACGCCTGATGCTGATCACCACTGGCCGGGTGATTAAAGGAAAAGAATGGAGCGATGGTCTGGCTGGAGTTGGGATCGGCACTCATCGAGACCGCATCGATCGAGTGGATCTCGCAGGTCTTTTCCTCGCGCTTATCGGCTACGAGCTGATACTCTGGGAGTCGATGGGTCAGCCGAATCGGCTCCGCCGTCTTGCTGAACAAGTTGATGATCGGAGCGCAACCGAGCATAAACGTATTGCGATTCACAGCGACGGATCGAGAAGGCAGCTCGGAGAGCAAGATCAGGATGTCGGCGGTCTTCCTAGCAAGCTGAATGCGCGGCAGATCGATGTCAAAGAACAGAAATTTCTGCGGAAAGACAAAGTATTCCTGAAGCAGTCGATAGGCCGGATGCGCATACTCAGGAGAGGACAGAAGCGCGTCTTCGGCATCCAGTCCAACCGGGCGCAGAGCCTGCGGACCCATGTACTGAACCTCGGGTCGACCATCCGGGAGCAGAGCCACACCCACCGTCGATGCAATCAGCAGATCATAGATCGCAGAGGCGACTTCAGCAGAAGCGTTGACAAACAGCCGCAGGCTGCGCAGGTCCAGCTCTCCAAAGCTCTCTGCTTGGCACTCGATCTTGATGCGTAGCATCGCGATGCCCTTGGGATAGGCATCCAAATACGGATAGCGATCGGTCGCTTCGATCTGAGCAGAGACGACCGACACCGGCCACAACGTGGTGTCTGCTCCGGTTCGGAATCGACACAGAGCTCCGTTATCGGTCTGCGCAAACAGCCGCGCTCCCTTTTGAACCGTGAACCCGCCCAGTGGTAGACCTTGTTCGGAATCGACATCGAAATGCGCGATCGACATCGACGGTACGTTCTGCAGCAGATGCGGATACAGACATTCCAACAGAGAAGTTGAGATCAGCGGAAAGTCGGCATCCAGTCGCTGCTGAAGCCGCGCTGTTAGAAATGCAAAGCTCTCGATCAGTCGCTCAACATGTGGATCAGCACAGGCTTCAGCGGACAGATCAAGTCGGGACGCAATCTTGGGATACTTGCGTGCAAACTCTGCGCCCATTCCGCGCAGGTATTGTAGCTCGCGCTGATAGGCGCGCAGCAGCTCGTCTTTGGCTTCACTACTCATGGCTCTTGTGCTCCAACAGACGAGGGCTGGCCATCACGCGAAACGACACCGGCTCACGTAGCTCCTCCATCACCAAGGTTCCGGTGATGCTCAGGATGAGTCGTGACTCGGTCTGAACAAACTGCACCACCGTGACCCGAGGATTCGCGAGCCGAGGCTCATACGTCTCGATCGTGCTTGTGAGAAGCGCAATCAAGTGACGCATCGACTGAGGATCAAACGGGTTTACCCACAGCAGATCGGTCGCCCCATAATCAATGACAGAGCGCTCCCGCTCGAGCAGCTCATGGGAAGGCAGTCCGGACCGGGTGTTGAGAAGTCGCGAGATTTCCTCACGAACGGAAGTCACCAGATCGGAATAGGAAAGCGTGCGCAGCGGTACCGGTTCGCGCGGCTGCTCTGGCTTTCGGTCAGAGAGTCGCTCAAACAGTGGAACCGCAGCAACATGCTGTTTCGATGGAAGCGGCATCTTGGGCTACTACTAAGCGCCCTTGTTTTCTTCCAGAGACCAGTTGGAAGAACTCTTGCCCTTGTTGCCACCCGGCTGCTTCTGAAGCTGCTGACCGTAGTCCCAGGTGATCTTCTTGTAGCTAAAGGTCACCGTTTCGATCGGCTGATCGCCACCGCCACCCACCGACACGCTGGTGATGATGCAGCTATCGAAGGTGTAGGTCAGGTACTCGAGCGGCTTGCCAGCCGAGTCGGCCTTCCACACATGGACCTTCATGCTCTTGATGTCTTCGCCCGCGCAGCACTTCAGGTTCAGCGTGGGCGAAGCAAGGTCGGCCTGCTTGGTCACCGTGAAGTCTTGGTGGACACAGCGTCCCGAAGCACGGCTGGTGTTCGATGGGCCCGAGGTGAGCGGCATCGACACGCCGTGGTTAAAGGACAGAAGCTCGATCATGTCCTTGCCTTGGGCAGAGGTCGACTCTCCCTTGATTCCTTCAATTTCCCAGAAAATGTTCTGCATTTCGAATTCCCCTTCAGCCCCTGTTCCAGAGGAACAGAGGCGTTTCATAGCATCCCGTTATCAACCAGCGGCAGGCGGTGGAAGCTCTGCCACCAAGCGAATCGAAGCGGTCAGCTCATTGAGCTGGAAGTGCGGCTTAAGGAATGCCACCGCACGGTACACACCCGGCTTGCCCGGAACATCGAACACGTCGATCCGAGCCTCGCGAAGCGGATACTTGGCCTTGATCTCCTGACCTGCATCGTCACGCAGCAGGATGTAGTTTGCGATCCAGTTGTTCAGATAGTTGGCAACGTTTTCGCGAGTCAGGAAGCTGCCAATCTTGTCGCGCATGATCGCCTTCAGATAGTGCGCAAACCGCGAAGAGGCGAGCAGGTACGGAAGCTGCGAAGACAGCGACGCGTTGGCATTGGCCTGCGGCGTGTTATAGGTCTTCGGCTTGTTGGTAGTCTGGCCTCCGAAGAACGCGGCGTAGTCCGTATCTTTGCAGTGACACAGCGAGATGAAGCCGAGGTCCGACAGCTCCTTCTCCCGGCGATCGGTGATCGCAATCTCGGTCGGACACTTGAGAGCGATGTCTCCTTCATCGGTCTTAAAGGTATGGGCAGGCAGTCCCTGAACGATTCCGCCACCTTCCACACCCCGGATCGCGGCGGTCCACTTGTGAAGTGCAAACGCGTTGGTGATGCGCTGTCCCATCACATACGCGGCGTTGCTCCACAGGTACTTGTTGTGGTCCTTGCCGTCGGTGTCTTCCTCGAAGCGGAACTCCTCGACCGGCACCGTCTTGGCACCGTAGGGAAGTCGACCGAGCACGCGGGGCAGAGCCAGCGCAACGTAGCGGGAATCCTCGGACTCACGGAACGAACGCCAGGTGATAAGCTCCGAACTCTCAAACAGTTTGGACAGATCACGCGGATTGCCAAGCTCGGTAAAGCTCTCCATATCGAACAGACGCGGGCTGGCTGCGCTGATGAACGGAGCGTGTGCAGCCGCCGCAACGTTGGAGATTTTGCCAAGCAGCGAGATGTCCTGCGGATGCCGACCAAACTCGTAGTCACCGACGAGGCAGCCATAGGGCGCGCCACCGAAGGTACCAAACTCCTCTTCATAGATTTTCTTGAACAGATTGCTCTGATCAAACTCGGACGCCTTCTCAAGATCATTGAGAAGTTCCTTCTTGGTCGCGTGCATCACGCGCAATTTGAGCGAGGAGCTGGTCTCGGTGTTCATCACCAGGTAGTTCAGCCCGCGCCACGAGCCTTCCAGCTTCTGGAAGCGCTCATCGTGCATGATGGCGTTGACCTGCTGGGTCAGCACTTCATCGATGTGCGCGATCTTTTCGAGCACCAGTTTGGCCAGATCAGTAGTCGGCGAAACCGCCGTCGGATCCACCTGATTCACGAACTCGCCGATCAGCGTACGAGAGTGCGCGATCTGCAGCTCATCGCGGGCCATCTTGCCATCGCGGATCAGGTTGTCGAGGACGTCCGTCGTCGTCTTGGTAGTTGTTTCATTTTCAGCCACGGCAACCCCTCCTTAGCTCGAAGCCACGCTCTTGGCAGCAAGGGCTTTGACGGCCCCAAACTTGTCTTTGTCAGAAAGCAGCTTCTGAAGCTGGCCCTGCAAATCCTCGTTCCCATCCAGCTTGGTCAGTAGGTCGACCAGCCGCTGCCGCATCTCCAACATCTCCCGCAATTCCTTCGTGGCCTTCACGATTGCGGTCGGATGAAAGTCATCCAGGTGTCGGAACGTAAGCTCCACCCCAAACGACGACCCGTCCTTCTTGATCTGGTTTGGTACGCTGTACTTTAACTTCGGTGCAATGTTGCCAAGCACCTGGTTGAAGTTGTCGCGATCAATCTGAACGAACTTGCGTTCCTTCAGCCTGGGCAATGCATCCTGCTGGCCTGCAAGGTCCGCAAGAATGCCAACGACGAAGGGAAGTTCCTTCATCTGGATGGCGCCGCCGATTTCCACATCGTAGGTGATCTGGACCCGTGGCGGCCTTACACGGTCGAGTTTGTGCTGGGTACTCTCAGACATCGTTCCCTCACGTCAGCCTGTGGGGCGTAAAGTCCCCGGTTTCATCCACAGACGCCAGGGCCAATCCTTGGCATCTCACGAGAATTCCTTCTCATTCATTCCGAATGCGGTCCCTTTACCCCCAGCAGCGCATAGATCGTTTGGCGATCGTTCCCCTCGGCGACAAGCTCACCAAGTAGTTGGATCAGATCCATGTTACCCCAAGACACGGCCCGTTTCACAAGGTATGGAACGGGACTGTGGGGCTCTGTACGCTGAAGATACTCAGCCGCTTCGACAAGTCGTTGATATGCTTGAACCCGGCTCCGAATGGGGCCGCTCGAACCCTCTTCCGATCGGCTTTCCGCTCGGGTCAAAGGCTTGGCTTGGTGCTCGCCCTCCATCGCGACCTCCGTGGTTTGCCCACCCTCCGAAGGGTGTCCATCTCCTGCTGCTGCGTGCTCGCTGTCAGGCGATGCAACCCGTTCGTTTGCGGGAGCGGGTGTGTACTGCGCAATCAAGGCAGTGATGTCTCGCACCAAGTTACGCAGTTCCCGCAGCATGGCGGGTTGATCCGGTAACTTGTCGAGTACGAGCTGCTCAAGCTCGATCGCAGCAGCATCTACCGCAGCCAGCTCGCCAAAGCGTGCGGTATAAAACGCCCCGCTGGTGTTACTGGCTGCTGCCAAAAACGTCGCAGGTAGGATCTCATCTCCACCGCTCGGTGCCTTTTCATTCCGCAGGGCGCGCTCCCACTCGATCCAACTCAGCGCTGGGCGTTCGCCATAGGCTTCGGTGAGCGGCACTTCCTTCATGCGCAGTGAGACTTTGTGGGACAGGTACTCTAGCGGTGCCAGCCGATAGGAGGAATCGCCTTCCTCCATCAAGGGATACAAGCTGCCCCAGTAGCGCGAAAGGAGCTGGGTGCAGAGCTTGATTCCCAACGTCAGGCCAGGGAGCCCATAGAGCTTGAGCCACGCTTCGCAGAGCCAGACCGCGATCTGCAGGTCTTTGCTCCGCTCGCGCAGCGCCTGCTGTCCCAGTAGCGACACCTTGGCAAAGTCCGCTCGCTTGAGCTTAACCTGCCAGATCCCTTGCGGAAGGCTCTCATCCTCTTCACGACGAGCTTCACCGATCGCGTCGTAGGTTCCTTCATAACGCAGCCATTCCCCTGCCGGCTCGCGCTCCGAGATTGGCTGGAGGAGTGACTCAAGGTCGATGGAGGGCATCTCAGACATCACGATTCCTTACTGTCCATTCCGACCGCGAGTAAGCGGGGCCAACGTCGGCCAATCCACCGGAATCACCAGCAGATCCTTGCTTTCCGGAGGATTGAGGACAATCCGCACAAAGACCACAGCCTTGTTGTAAAGGAATGCCATTTTGGCTGCACCGCTCGGAGTATTTCCCTTGTTGGTGTAATAGGAATCGGGCAGCAGTCGCACCCGTCCGGTGTGCTTGCGCTCCGTGATATCGACCATGAACTTCAAGACGTGCGGCTGGCGATCCAGTGACTTCCGCAGGTCTGTCTGGGAAGCGCGGAACATTCGGATGATCCGCACGAGTCCCCAGATTCCTGCAAAGTCGAATGAAATGCTATCGTTCGAATCGACCGTTGCGCCGCGTGGTTGTCCAGTAGGTGCCGGTACATAGGGCCCGTCTTTCGCCCAACGCATCGACAACTTCACCCGATCCCCGAGCTGCCACGCCCCCTGCCCATCTTCGACCTTCTGGTCACCCGTGGAGAATCCCCACTCTGCAATCTGCTGACCATTGATCTCGTTGCTCTTGTTGATGCGATAATCGATCGAGACGTTGTAGCGAGCGAGATCGCCACGATCACCCAGTAGTGGGGCGAAGAACGGACGCACCTCGCGCAGGGCTTGCAGGAAGGTACTGACCTCACGGCCGACTTCTCCTGATCCGCCGAGCGTCTCGCGCCGACCGACGTAGGCATCGTACTGACGGATAAACTCGTCGTATTCTTGGAAGAACCCCCGGATGTCACGCGGGATCGCATCGGGATCATCCAGCGACTGCGCGTTGCGTGTAAACGGAAACTTCCCGGCCAGGTCTTGGTTAAAGCGCCGCGCCAAGTGCTCGTACAGTTCGAGGATCTTCTCGGCCGCAAACACCAAGCAACGCTTGCGTACGGAGTCATGGACGCGAGCTTTGGTCTGCAAGAAAAAGTCGGTGTTGTCGCCAGTCTGCTTCGGAAGTTTGTCCAGACAGTTTTCCGGAGTCACAGTGATCAGCGTGGTGTCAAAGAACGATTCCATTTCTTTGACGGAGTTACCAGGAGTCATTCGCTCGAAATACTCCAGTTGGTTGACGATGTTGCGCCACTTCCCAACCAAAGGATCGTCGCTGCGAGCACTGGTTAGCCCATCAAGCAGAGAGACCGGCACCTTGGCATAATCCCGCCCCCAGCCCTTCATCCGATTGCGCTGGGTCTTGATGTACTGAGACAGTGCATCGGCATCTTCAACGTCAAACGCAGCCAGCACCGGCGGCTTATCACCACGCCAGCTCGCCAGCTTGCTAGAGACTCGATACATCTCCTCTCGCTCTGGTAGGAGATCGATCCGACGCAGGATTTCCCGTGAGTCTTCCTGAAGCTGCTGATACAGCTCACTATGCGGAGCCTTTAGTGTCAGCCGGTCGTACGTTTCCAATATCTGGCGAAGCACGGAGGAGACTCGCTTTAGGTCACCGACCTCGCTGCTCAGCTCGTCTTGGAGCGCGTTCACATCGCCGCTAAAGCGCAACACCCGTTCTTCGCGACGTGCCTGGGCCACCAGCGCCGGCATATTCTGTCCGAGTCGCTCCAGCGCCGTACTCTTGACGACTTCCCGGATGTGCCGATAGACCTGCCCAAGACGATCACGGACATAGGTATCATAGGCATCCGCAAACGCAGTTGACTGTCGCAGCAGATCATCGTTCCACACCACGCGATAGGAGCCTTCGGAGTTCTGGGCGTGCGGCTTTTCCAGGTTCTGCTGCACAAACGCGAGCGATAGGAACGTCTCTAGGTTCGCCTTTAGCTCGACCACACCCTGCGTGATCACCAAGCGGTGCTTTTCGTTATCGCGGGCAATGATCACGCCCATCTGCGGAAGTTGAACTTCGAGCAGACGACGCCGTAACTGCTGATGGGATTGCTGCCATTCCTGTCGCAGCTCATCGCTCATTCGACCATCGGGAGAGAAATGCCGCAGCGAGGCCAGCACCTCCGAAAACGGATCGCCGAGTTCTAGGGAGTCCTTGGACAGCCACTGCAGCTCCGGTCGATTGAGATCCCGGTCGAGCCGCTGTAGGACATCGCGCAGCTCGGTGAGCACCGGCAGATCGGCACCACCGCCTTCACTCTCTGCCTTGAGCCGACTGATGTGCGCAAGGATTTCCTCTGTCTCAATCGAGATGGCGTTGTCGATGAACATACGCCGATGCAGCGCTTTGCAAATGGTTCGCGCCCGCGCTTGTACTTTGGGATTCACCAGCGCCAAGTCGAAGGAACGACTGGTCGCGTTGGCCAGCGCCTCTTGATACAGCTCTGCATTACGCAAAAAGATCGGTTGCAGCTCGACCCCAAACACGTACTTCACCAGCGGCACCACGGCCAATCCGTAGAGCAGGGTGTGGAACTGCACGTTGTCGGC
>ERZ724510.350-NODE-350-length-26535-cov-6.159479_pt1 | contig 26535 bp, 23 predicted proteins | sample MGYA00376043_ERZ724510 | MGnify/ENA primary metagenome ERZ724510 (study PRJEB28724, sample SAMN07190888) | wastewater metagenome | isolation source: influent of sewage treatment plant in Hong Hong | place: USA: Christiansburg, Virginia | collected 2016-03-01 ... | reverse complement strand
CGCGCCCTGGTGAGGCTGCCGGATTTTGCCAGGTCGAAAGCGTCAATATCGGCGGCTGTCCCGTGGTACACCACCAGTGGCTTGCCGTCGGCATCCACCACGCGGCTCCCCGCAAACCAGCGCTTGAACGCCTCGGCCTGCGTCTGGTCGGTGGCGGTTCTGCTGAATGCCAAGTCCATCTGCTCACCCAGCACCTTCGCCTTCTCTGCGCCGGTAACGGGTTCGCCGTTCACGTCGATGATGGTCAGTATCTTCTCCATGCCGGGGAAGATGACGTAGTTGCTTGTGCCTGCGCCAATTTGCTGCTGCGCCCATTGCCGCGCTTCCTGCTCGGACTTGAAAGGCATCGAGGTTGTGATTTGTGAAGCCTGTGGAATGATGTCGCCGATCTGACCAGACACCTGGCTCCCGTCCTTGCGGATTTTTGCTTGCCAACCTTTTGACGACTGAAACACATCAACCAATTCGCCACCGGATCTCCCGCGAGAGGCGCCGTCTAGGTAGCGGATTCCGGGGATGCCGATGTCTTTAAGTAGCGCCTCTGCATTCCCACCAAATCCAACCACCCGCTCCAGCGAGCGCAGCAGTGATTCGCCGCTCTTGCCCCACGACAATGCTGGTTGGTACTTTCGTTCACCCATCGCTCCAGTGATGTAGCCACCTTTGAGCTTCCCACTTTCAGCAGCATCCATCAAGGCTTGCTTCACCTGCTCTGTCTGCTCACTCAGCGGCTTATCCCAATCCAGCATCTTGGCGATCTGGTCGTCTGGGAGGTCTACTTGGTACAGCTGCCCCTCTAGCTGGCGCACGCTCTCTGTTGTCAGGCTGTCTGCAAGGATCTTGAACTTGTTGGCGTAATCGACGCCTCTTTGCGAGTCTTCGATCATGCTGTCGTCATACGTGAATTTGCGCAAGTCGCCCCAGCCAGCGCCCATATCAACTGTTTGGCCATTTAGCCGGCGCGCCTCATACAAGTGCTTCTTCGTGATTTCGATCTGCTTGCGCCCAGCCTCCTTGATTTCTTGTATTGCTTGCGCCGCCGTCTTTCCCTCCTGTTGCGTTGCAGTGAGGAAGCGTTCAGCAATAGACCTCTCGGGCGACTCGGTGACAGAAGGCAGTGAGTCCATTGACCGCCCATCGAACTCGTATCGGCCCCTGGATAGGTTGTCTTTGTACCCCGTAGCAATGCCTTTTCTATCGGCCAAATACAGCCCATGCCCATAAGCCTGCGCACCTTCACCCGTGCCGATCTTGCTTGAGTCGAATTGCAGGAACTTGTGCGGGCTGCCATGCCACACGCGGCTGAATGCCAGCATCGCCCGGTCAATCGACTGCTTCGGTGTCTCGTTGCTGCGCGTGACAAAGCCCCTGGCTGGAATGATGTACCCGGCAATGATGTCCGCATCCGTCAGGCGAAGGCTCTTGAACCCTGGCACGTTCGAGCGCAGCCAGTTGCGAATCAAGGCAATGGCTCGCTTCACGAAGCCGATGGTGGGCTGCGTTTGAGCCATTTCGGCCAGCACTTCCTCTGCGGCAGACAGGCGGTCCTTGGCGCTCATCGCGGCCCATATCTGCGCGACGCTCGCGGTCTTCTTGTCCAGCCCGCCCAGCGCATCCTTGTCGAACAGCCCGTATTCGCGGGCCTTGGTCACAACATCCTTGCGGCGCATGGTGCCTAGCTGCATCAGGATAGGGTCGAGCCCTTCACCGAACACTCCGCGCAGGCCGTAGTGGCCCAGCACTTCATGGAATAGCACCTCGGCAATCTGCTCCGGGCCTTTGAGTTGGTCGGATAGCAGGTACACCTTGCCCTTGTAGATGAACCCCCGCGCATCTCCGTCGCTGCCCTGGCTCTTGAGTTCTGCGTCGTAGTCGCGCACTTCCTGCGGAATCTGCGGGTCTTGCATGTTGCGCGCCACGATGATCTCTGGAACGCGCGTCCACTTCTCGGTAAGGCCATCGACCATCATCTGCGTGGCGACGTTTTGAGCGTTGCTGTCGGCGCGGGAGAGGGCGGGAGATTGGGCGCGGCTGAACATCGCCACACCCTCTGCCTTGTCGATCACCACCATGCGAGCATTGACGCCAGTGTTCACGGGCAAGCTCGGGTCCATGAAACTACCCTCTGGAAGTTTCTCACTGGTCCCTCCAACCGACTCCAGCCATTCGCGGAAATCCTGGGCCTTCTTGTCCTGGCCGAAGAACACACCTTCCCCCATGATCGCAACAATCCGTCCACCCGGCTTGAGCAGGCTGTACGCATGGCGCACATGCTCCGCATCGCGCCGGTTGCTGAACGGCGGGTTCATGATGATGCGGTCGTAGCCGCTGGCAGTGCCGTTGTGGGTAACACCCGTCAGGTCGGCCCGGTCGTAGTAGCCAGCACCCACCATGTCGCCAGAGGCATTCACCAGCCGCACGCGGTTGCCATTGGCGCCGCGCATGATGCCCTCGGCCCCGTCTGGGGCTCGGAAGGTGTCGCCAAAAGTGAAGAACCCGCGCGGCTTCAAATCAAGGAAGTCGTCCACTGCCTGGGTGGTGTAGCCCTTCTCCTCAAGCAGCGCGCGGCGCTCGCTCGAAATCTCGATCACGTCTGGCTCTGCCCCCGCCTCGCGGATGCGGTCGGCCAAGTGGCCCATGCCTGCACTGGGCTCCAGCACCGCCATGTCAGGCGACAGATCGGCCGCCTCGATCATCTGGTCGGCCACCTCCGCAGACGTGGGGAAAAAGTCCATCCCATCAGCCTTGCGGCCCACCATCTGCAATTCCATGGCGCGTGTGCGATTGGCCACGGCCTGCTCTTTGAGGTCGATGAACTCGCGCAGGGCAGCGCGGAATTCGCTTGGCGTCTCGATGCCGATGCGGGCCAGGGCCTTGCGGCGGTCGTAGGCCGTCTGGAACTGCCACGGCACCGACAGCTGGTTTTGCTTGTTGCCGCGGCGGCCGATGGCCTCCACCAGTTCGGCGCCAAAGTCGGCCGTCAGCGTGATGCGCTTGTCGCCATCGCCCTTCCACACGCCCCGGCCAATGGCCTCGCCAGGGCTCAGGATCACGCGGTTCTGCCCGCGCTTTATGGGAAGCACGATGGCCTTGCCGGTCAGTCCGCTGCGCTTGATGGCGCGCTCAGCCTCGTCCTTGCTGGCAAAGTCGGCCAGGGCATCTCCCCGCCCAAACTGCGACACATCCCGGAAATTGGCCTTTGCAAACTCCAGATAGGCGTCGGTCACATCGTCGGACACCGACATCAATCGCTGGCCCAGCTTCTTGGTGCCATCCACCTCCAGCATCTGGCGGCCCAATGTGGCCAGGTCAGAGCGGAACGCTCCGTAGCTTGGGAAATCTGCAAAGTCGGCCGTCTCCGCTGTGGGCGGTTCTCCCTTGCGCTTTTCCTGGTCCGCGTAGCTCGGGTACTTAGCGCGCAGCTCAGCGCCTTTGGCGGTGTCAACGGTGCCAGTCAGCATGTCCACCTGGGACTTAGTTCGCACCTCATCTAGGAACTTCGCGTTTCCGTCCTCAATGGCCTGCGCAATGTTGCGCATGGTCTGCGCCTTCGCCTTGTCGGCTGCAGCCGCCTGCAATGCAGCGCTGGCAAACCTGGCCCGGCGCTCGGTGTTGGCCTTACGGTCACGCCCCTCCACCTCTTGCGCTTGTGCTTCCAGTTTGTCGGCCATGGCGCGCAGGCGCTCCACGGCGGTCTGGCTACGGTCGTCCTCGAAGGCGTCGCGGCGCTGGGCCACCTGTTTCTGTGCTGCCGTCGTGTCACCACCAGCCAGCGCCAGGAACGCCTCGGCGTTGGTCTTGTCCTTGAACTGGAAACCAGGAATAGCCCCGTTGCCACGGAATGCGCTGTACCAGCCGCCCAACTTCTTGGCACTGGCCAGCACGGTCTTGTAGTCATCTGCGCTCAGGCGGTCTGCCAGCTTGACCACAAACAGGTCGTAGCCATCGCGGGTGTGCTTGGTAGCGATGATCTCGCCGCCCGTGGTCTGGCCTGCGGTGCGTACCTCCGTCTTGGCCGCACGCTTGCGTGACTCTCGCGCCTCCTTCGTGCCTTCGGCCTCAAGCGTGTCGTACTGAATCCGCTGCTCTGGCGTGAGCATCAGGAAAGCCTCTTTGCGGGTCTTTCCGGTACGCATGTGGGCGTCCAGCAGATTGCGGAAATCATCTCGCGTCTTTGGGTTTTCCAGTGCTGCGGCGCGCGCCTTGCCTCGGGCCTGCGCCTCGGCAATTTCATCTTGTCGGTCCTTGACGTACTGCGCCAGCTTGTCAGCATCGGTGGCTTCGACCAGCTTGCGCACGGCGTTCTGATAGCTGTCGCGCCCCATGCCGTAGGTCACAGACTCACCCAGCGCGTACTCGCCCACCATTTCGCGGTACACCGCGTCCACCACATCGGCCTTTTTCTCGTTGGCGTAGCGCATCTGCACGAAGGGCCCGCCCTCTCGCAGCAGCTGCACCTTGGTCATGGTGTCCAGCTCGGCCACTATGGCCGCTTTGCCGTCCACCACCTGCTCAAAGCTGGCCCGGAACTGCTCGGCCGTAGCCTTGCCTTCGCGCACGGCGGCCATAGTGGCGTTGTGGCGGTCAACGGTTGGAGTCTTGCTGGCTGGTTTTTGCTCTGGTACGCGGTCTGCATCGGTCAGGCCCTGCCCGTTTTTGGCATTCACCTTGTCGATGACGCTGGACAGCGGCACCGTATCGGATTTTGGCGCTGCTGGGCGTTCAGCTTTGTTGGCGAAGCCAAACGCATACCAAAGCCCGCTCACACTGAACTCACGTCGCGCGTGGCTGATGCCGTCAATCTCTCCGAAGTGGTCATTGCCTGCAATTCGATGGCGCACATACTCTCCGCGCTCAAAGGTGACTGGCTCCATTTCGCCAGTCTCGCGGTTCAGTCGCTCCAGGGTGAAGTGGTCGCGGTCATTGGCTTCCACCACGCGCCCTTCAATCTCAGCCACCAGCCACTTGCGCATCTCGCTGGGCTTGGTGTCTTCGTTGCGTGCGGCCTTCTTGAGCGAGTCAGTCACCACGCCAGGGGTTGCTGCCTCCGGCGCCTGGCCAGGGTCTGCGTGGGTTGCGGGGGCTGGTTGTGATTGCTGCAATGCAGCGCGGCCTGCAACAAACTCTGCATACCCATCCTTGCGCTTACCACGCTCCTTGGCACTATCCATGGCGGCTGCAAGTCTATCTACTCCCACTTCGCCGTCCAGCGTGGCAGCCCCTCGCTTTCCGGTAATGGTGACAATCAGTCCGCTATCGTTGAGGCCGTTCACCTTCACGCCGGTCGTCACCTTGCCGTCATTGAACACCAGCGTACCCAGCACGTCGCCGGGCTTCAGGTTCAGCGCCTTGGCAAATTCGCGGCTTTTGGCGTTGCTGCGCTGGGCCTGGACAGCCCTGGTGGCGTTGTACACGTCATAGCCAAAATCACCACCCTCCACGCCTCTCGAATTGCGCGCACGCTGCTCAAGCGTAACGCCCAACGCCTTGGCTACATGTTCATCAACATCGCTGTTGTAGAAAGCGCCATCGTCCAATGCTTTTGCTACGGCGTCCATCAACAACTGCTGGCGCGCGGTTGGCTTGAAGCTCGGACTCTGCGCCGCCATCCAGCTCTCGTCTCCTTGCTGCTGTGCGTATTTTTCAGGCGGCAGCTCGTAGCGGATCGCTTTTTCGTCCTGGCCATTGCTGGAGATTGCTACGTTTTCAATAGCTGTTTGCGCTTGCTTTGCAACCTCCCACCCTTGTTGGCGAGCCTGGCCAACGGCGCCAGTGCGATCCGGGATGATGGCAAGCCTGTCGCCTTTTGAAATTACGACCTGGCCCGTGGTGGCCATGAGGTTTGCAGAATCGAAGTCTGGATAGAACGGCTTGATGGCGTTTTCGTAAGCCTCTTGCGCCTTTTTCTTTGACTCCTGCTCAAGCGCCATGCGTTCTACATCACTTGCCGAAACGTCCGGGAACAGCTCGGTGGGGTGGGCAATGCGCCCATCTGGCAGCGTGACGTAATAGCGCACCATGGCGCCGGTGATGTCCGACTTCTCGAACAGCTCTGGCGAATAAACGTAACCGTAGCGGTCGTTGCCATTGCTGTCCTGCCCCTTGAACTCGCGCTCGGCGCCCTTGGTCTTGTAGGTATCCACCAGCGACTCAAGGACTTGCTTGCGCTGCTCCTTGGTCAATGACTTGCCGATTGCAAAGCGCGCAGCCTTGGCCTGTGCTGCTGCAATGCCTTCTTGCGCGTTGGTGGGCGCTTTCGCTATATCAGCAGCTATTTGTTCTGCTTCCGCATACACCCCGTCCAGAAGTTTTAACGCAGCTTTCGCATCACTCTCTTTCTTGAACAGTGCTACCGTGTAATCTTCAAGCGAGAACGATCCACCAGTTTTACTGCCAAACTCTTCGCCTCGTTTTTTAATATCCGCAATGCTCTCTCCATTGGCCCTGGCTGCCATTGCATCAATTTTTTCTGCTGTATCTTCAAGAAGAATGTCGTAGGCAGATTCTGTTGCGCGAAGTTCTTTAAGGTTGCGATTCTTTTCTTTTTCGTATTCCCTCTTCGCTACTTCAATTGCGCGTGTTTTTATTGGCGAAGCGTCGGGTTTGCTTTCTGGTGTGGGTTCGGCTACCGGTTCGAGGATTCCGCCAAAGTCCGGCCTGCCATTGCGCATCTGGTAAACGCTACCGTCCTTGCGCTCGTAAAGCAAATTGCCTGCCTCGTTCTTCCCGATCGGCTTATCCTCTGCGGGAACAACAATTTCGCGCGGCGCCTGCTTTGCGGCCACCGTCGCGTCCTGTCTCGCCTTCTTTATGGATGCAAGGTATTCGAGTGCATTGGGTTTTTTCTCTGCAGACGATGCCTGTGCGTCGCGTGCATCCACCTCGGCCACGATCTGCGCCAGCCTCTTGCCCTTTGGCTCCAGTCCAAGCTCACGCGCTACCCGGCCCGCTTGAATGGCGTTCTTGCGCCAGTTGGGGTGGCGGTCTGCTGTCGGCGTTCCTTGCGCGCTTGGCGACGGCGCTGCTTGCGCTCCAACTGGTTGAGCCTTGCCATCGCGCTCGGCATCGCCCATTGCAGCCAGCTCTTGCTTGCGCTTTTCGATGGCAGAAGGGCGAAGGCTTGCTACAACACCACCGTTGTTCGTCTGCCCAGTTGCAATTTCATGCTCAAGGCGCGCGCGGCGGCGCTGCTCTGGCGTCAGTGCTGCCCAGTTCGCATTGCCCGGCGCCTGAGCTTGCGCGCCTGGCGCTGGCGTGCCTTGCGCTCCAATGTTCTGAGGCTGGACAATGGGCGCTACAGACTTTGCATATATCTCAATCTCGGCTTTCAAAGCCTGGAAGTCGCTTACCGCTTTCTCACCATGCTTTTGCGCAATTCCGTTCAGCACAACCCGCACCTTGTCATAGAGTGACTGAATTGATGCGCGGTCGTCGGCTTTCTTTGCGGACTCGAACGCATTGCGCCAGGACTGGATTGATGCGTCGTCCTTTGCTGCTGGCTCTACCCCATCCGCTTGTACGCCACTTCCTCCAACCGTAGCGGATTGGCCTGCGGTGGCCGCTGCTGCTGGGCCGGCAGTCGCCGCGCCTCTTGCTTGCGTTGATTGCGCGATGCTTTGCTGGGCTTGGGCGGTTTGAGGCTCACTGGTAACTCCTGTGGTGGTGGGGGAAACGGGTGCAGACCCAGCGGCTTCCACGGCGCCGGTTCCGGCTGCGGGTAGTCCGGCCGCGGGCGCGGCGGGCGCGCTGGTGGTGGTTCGGGCATTGTTGTTCGCCGGGGGTTGGGTTGATTCAAGCGCGGCGAGATCAGCCTCGGCCTTTTGAAGCCGTGCCTTCGCAGCCTGCTTCTTTGGACCGTTCTCGATAGGCAGTCCGAATTGGTCAACGTCCTGCGCGCTGGCAACTGCGGCGCCGGCTTGTTCCACTCGAATCTTTTGGAACTTGATCTTGTTCGCCAGCTTCTGAGAATCTGATGCTTCTACTTGTGGCGCAGCGTTTGCACGCGCCTGGCTTGCAACGCCGGACCCTGACTTGCTGATCTGGTCTGAAATCTGAGCCAGTTCATTCCCGGCAAGTTTTGGTCCGAACTCGGACGCGGCAAGTAGCGACTGCACTTCGCCTGCTGGTTTCCCTGCGTGAGCGTCTGCAAAGTCGGCAAATCGGTTCTTCGCGGCCATGTCTTCGCCAAGGACTGACGTTGCAATGCCGGCTGCATCAGCCACTTCTCGGCTCGGCTTCGCCCCATCGGCTTGAACGGCAGGGGTTCCGGCTGCGGATACGGCGGGGGCGGAAGTGGGTGCTGATTGCGCGGCAGTCTGGGCATCGGCGGCCTCCTGGCGCTGGGCGCGGATGCGGGCAAGGCCATCGCGCAGGTTGGCTGGGGCGGTCAGTGGCGCATTGCCGTTGCCTCGTTGACCAGCTGGTGCAGCCCCAAGTTCTCCATTGCTGGCCAAAGATGAGAGGGAAGCGCCAGCGTCTCGCCGTCCCGCATCGCGTGGAACAGCGCCTGCAGTTCCAACGCCTCGTCCTGCGTCATTACCTGCAGGTCCACCCAGCGGGAGAAGTCCGGCAGAAGGTTGATTGCTTGGGCGCTCATTGGCTTGTCCTTTGTTCGATGCTCCTGATTTAGTAGCTATCGACGCTTGTTCAGCAAGCGCTTGGGCCTGCATTTGATCTGACGCGCCGCTGTCTACAGCAAGTGCTGCAGCTTTCGAGTTCGGGCCGGCAGCGGGGTCAATGCCCATGCGCTGGCTCGGTGTGCGCTGGTCTGGAATGCGCTCTCCGGTCAATGGGTTGGTCGTGTCACCGGGGGCGTAGTACTCGCCTGCACTTGGCGCCTCAGTGCTGCTCAACTGGATGTCCAGAGCGCCTATATCGACGGGTTTGATACGCAGCGCATCCAGCTCTGCCGTAGCCTCATCGCGCGCGCCAATCAAGCGCTGGTCCCAGCCATTGGCTTTGGCCTGCTGCTGCACGAACGCCAGGCGCTCCTCCAGTTGGGCAATGCGTTGCTCTGGTGGAGCAGGCGTCACATCGGTGGGGTCGCCATTGGGAATGTCTTGGGTTCCAGCATTGCGGTCGGCGGCAGTGCGAGCCGTGCCGTCTGGCCCTACTTCTATGGTGGGTTCAGCCGGCGCAAACGGTTCAGCCTGCGTAGGTGCGGTTCCTGGCGGAGTTTCTGGTGGGATTCCTGGCGCTTGCTCGGGTACTGGGCCGCGTGCCTCAGTGTTCTGGTTGCGAATGTTTGCCGCGCCGCCCATCAGTCCACCAGCCAATCCACCTTCTACGGTGGCGCGCGTCACGCCTTCCATGATGGGTTTGCCGTCGGCATAGTTCTGCCACATCTGCTCTTGGGCAGACTGCGGCATTTCTTGCAACACCGCTTCGGAGACGATTCCGCCCAGGATGCGCTGCTTAGCCGACAGCGGGATTTCGTCGGCAGCGCCTGCCGCCTTGCTGCCAATCTTTGCAATGGCCGTTTCTGCCGTCTCAAGCCCAAGCGCATTCGCCAACCGGCCAGCGCCGACGCCAATGGCCGCCGTTCCAGCGCCTGCGGCGAGTGCGGCGAGTGCATTCTTTTGCTGGTCGTCGCCCTGGTACTGCGCCATTTGCTGGCCTGCGGTCACGGCGCCTTCGCCTGCGCCAGCCGCGAGCGGAACCGCCCACTTTTCGCCTACTGTTCTTGCCAGTAGTCCAGGAGCAGCCGGTCCAACTCCGCCAGCTTTTGCCAGCGGCGCCGCAATACGGCCAGCGCCCAGCGCCAGTTTCGAGCCAACGCCGCCCGCCACCATACCGGGAACGGACTGCGCAACTTGATTGAGTGTGTAGCCGGGGTTCTTGAGGTACTCCAGCGCAATGTCACCGGCACTGCCATCGTCCCAAGCCTTGTCGATGTTGGCCTTGCCCTGCTCGTAGCCTTGGGAAAACTTGGTGTCTTTTGCCCACTTGCCAGGTTGAAAGCCAGTAGCTTCTCCGAGAGCGTCTGCGGCCTTGGTGAAAGGGCGCGCACCGGCTGCGAGCGCAAACGGCAAGTCTGCAAGGCCGGTGGCCATGCCGGGGAGTTCCTGCACGCCGACTTTGAGAGACTTGCCAATGTCTGAGGCGAAGCCGCCCGAGTCTACAGGCGTGAAGTCGTCCCAGTTGATCTGCCCAGAAGTGGCTGGTACAGATGGTTTCTTGACTTCGCCAATGGGCGTGAAGTCGTCCCAGTTCGTGCCGCTCATACTGTTCCGCCTTGCCGCAAAGGATTGGTTTTTGACTGCATGAGGCAGTGTCCCAAGTAGCAGGGCGAAAGGCGAACCCTACAGAGTGGTGACCTACTTCAAAACTGGCACTCCGTTCTTCACCACGTAGATCTTGCCGTCCTTTCTTTTAAGCTCCTGGCCGTCGATGTAGGGTGATGCTGCCGCCCCCTGCCCAGGTTGGTCAATCCAAGTCCTTGTCTGCGTATCAAGTACGTTCACCGGGTCTTTGACCGTCTGCCCATCGACAACGCGCGTTCCCCCGCCAACGGTGATGTAGCGGTCCTTGGCATTCTGCCCAACATTGAGCGCACTGATCTGCGCCTGCGCCTGGGCCTTCTGCTCAGTCGTGGCGTTCGGGTCAAGCAGTGTTCCGCGCAGGCTCTCAAGCTGCGCCTGTGCCCGCGTCTTGAACCCTGATTCGGTTTCCTGCATGGCAAGCGTGCGCTCATCAATTCCAGCCTTGCGCTGATCGCGTGTGGCAAAGCCCTGCTCGCGCAGGCTGGTGCGCTGGTTCTCGCCGGTCTGCTGCATGGCTTCACGGGCATTGCTTTGGCCTTGGACCATTGCCTGCTGCTGGCCTGCAATCTCTTGCCCGCGTGCTGCTGCATCCTGTGCAAGTGCAGCTTGGTACGCCATGGTGGACTCTGATGGACCTTGCTGTTGTCCACCACGGAACCGGCCCATGCCGGAACTCTGCCACTCTGGCCGATTCATGATGCTCGATGCCGACACACGGGCATTGCGCAGATCATTGCGCGCCTGCCAGTCGTTGCCGCTGTGGCGCACGGTTGGGGCTTGGAAGCCTTGGGCTTGCACGGGTGCGAGCGAAGGGACTTGAGCCAGGGCCTGGGCCACGGGCTGGGCGGGCGCTGGTTGCGCCGATGGCTGTGTAGTTGGCGCTTCAACGGCAGCTACATTTCCGCCGCCACGCTGCACGTCGGTCTGCGTGTCGGGAACTGTCATGTTCGATACCGGGGCAACCGCCATCTTTGACAGCGATGGGTTTGTGAACCCACGGCCAGCACCTGCCATGTCGCGCGTCTGAATCCGCTTTTGGTCAGTGAACGGGGTCATGCTGGACGGGTCTACACCATCGGGGACAAGGTGCGGACTGAGATAGCCTGCGTTGATGCCAGCAGCGCGCATGGGGCGAATCACTGCAGAGTCGTATGCTCCAGCAAGCCCACGCGGGACCATGCTGGCCACGTCGAGAATGGCGCGTCCTGCATTCTGGTTCGCGTCTCCAATGCCGCTTGCCATCTTGGATATGGCGGAACGGTCTGCCTGAGCTTGTGGGTCTGTCTCCAATACAGACGGAGCAGCAGGGCCACGACCCACATTGGCGTAAATGTCAGCCCCCGCGCTCGGGCTTCCTTGTGGGTAGATGTTCTGCGCTGAAATTTGGCGGCGCTTCACGACATCGCCATCGACCAATCGCTGCGGCTCAGGCTTGAACCCGCGCACGTCGCCGCCGTCAGCAAACGCCTGGCCGTTGCGGTCAAAGCGCCCGCCGTTGTTGGTGATGGAGCTTGCAGATACGGCGTTGTTGCGCGCAGTGAATGAATCAACCGGCTTGGCGACTGGCGGTGTTGCTGGCGGTGTTGCCATTGCTGACAGCGCAGGGGGGGTTGCAGTAGGGGCAATGCCCGTGCGAGTGATAGAGCTTGCGCTGACCGAGTTGTTGCGGGCCGTCAGAGAGTCAACTGGAGTAGCTGGGGAGGTCGATAGAGACGTTGGAGCGCCCGGAGAAGGCATTGCCCCAGGGAGTGCTTGCACGGCTGCGTTTGGTGCGCCTGGAACTCCTGGCAGATTGCTTGTGAATCCGCGCGGAGTTGCGCCATTGACCGTGATGTCGCCGCCAATATTCCCGCCGCTGTAGCTGTTGCCGATGCGGGTTACATCGTTTGTCACTTCGCCGCCGATGGCGAACCCCTTCGCGCCACGTCCTTGGACTGCGCCTCCATTGGCGAAGTACACACCCGCATCCTTGGGCGAATGTGTCGCATCTTTCATCATTCGCAGTGCGTTGATGCCCACCGCATGAACCTCTTGTGGCGTGTGCGCAAACTCGCCGTTGCTGACCTTGGTTGGAACCTTGGCGATGTTCTCAAGCACATCGGGGCCAATGGCCTTGGTCGAATCTGCCGGCATGATGAATGTTCCCGGCTTGAAGCCGCGAGGAATCGAATCACTCGTCCCAGTTCCAGGGCCACGAATCAGACCTCCGTCCTTGCAACTTTGTGCCTTCTTGGTGTTGAATCCGCGCACGGCGATGCTCCTTGGGCCTGTTATGGCCAAAATACTTTGGTTGTCTGAGGCTCGTCACTGCGGGTTGCTCGGCGCAAGTCGCTGTCGGGTCGAAGCCCGAAGTAGCGCGTGAAAGCCTGTTCTGCAAGCCCTGCGCGCGTAGGGTCGATGGTGTCTGAATCTGGCCTGCTGAACGCTCGGTGCAGAGCCCAATGCACAAGGTGGCGATGATGCGCAGCATTGATCTCTGGCGTGTCGGTGTCGCTTGACATGGGGGCCAATGGCATCCGGTAGCCCTCCAGCAGCACCTTGCCGTCCTGGTTAGGAACGGGCCACAAGGTCACTCTGGTGTCGTCCTGAATGATGAAGCGTGGCCTGTCATCCTCATCGTTTCGCCAGTCTGGCCTGGTGCGTGTCAACTCTTCCCGTGTAATCAGGTCCAGTGGTTCGCTGCGCGTCTCGCCCGTCACCTGAAACCGTGGCGCGACAAGCTCGTACAGGCTTGCATGTAGCGGATAGGTGTTTGTTCCGGCAGTCACTGCAATCTGGCAGACTGCTGCGTTGCTTGCCTCGTAGATCAGCCGCCCGCGAATCGCAGCTTCCTGCTCTGCCTCATTGAGCCACTCGGTAATCCACTCGTCGGCGAAAAGGTACGGGTTCGGTACGGTGTCCGTCGCATCAATGCGGAACCGGAAAATGAGGTCTTCGAGCGTCATGACACACCGTACTGGTCAACCAACATCTTGACCTTCTGGCGCAGCGTATCCACCGACTGGCGGCGATCAAGCTCTTGTCCGAAGTTGATGCGCGCGTAGCCTTCAAGTGCTACCTTGTCCATGGTCTGGATGACGGTATCGAGTTCTTGTCGGTTGTCGGCCTCGGTCGTATCGGGCTTTGCCTGCGCGTCCGGGGTAGATTCGCCGGAATACTCGCCCAGGCGCCACACGTCCTTGTTGTTCGTCACCATCTTTTGCGCGATGGCTTCTGGAACAAGTTGCACGGCACCAACTTCGGCCCAGTGAATGCGGGTGCCGTAGAGGCCGTCCGTGTACTGAGCGCGCGGACCGATGTACTCAACGGGCAGGAAACCTGCCGGCGCTGCGTCTTGCTTCTTTGGTCGTGCCATGGGTCCGATCCTTCAAATTAGGGCAGGGGCCGAAGCCCCCGCGTTGGCGCCTATCAGGCAACGCCGACGTTGGTCACATTGACCAGCACATCGGTCTGGGACGCTTTGGCGTTTGCCGCAGCTCCCGTGGTCAGGATGAGGTAGGCATCCTTTGGCAGAACCACCGGGCGAACTCCGGTGTTGTTGGCGGCATACCGGCCAGGAGTGGCAATCGCCAGAGCCGAGCCGAAGTAGTCATCGTCCTGCGGTACGGCAGTGCTGTCCACGCCGTCCACGTAGGCAAAACCAATCTTGCCCGTCACGGTTGCGGTCCAGCCGGTCGATACCAGGGTTTTGGCATCGTCCAGGCGCATGCCGGCGGGCAGGATGCCCATACGCACAACGTCGCCAGAGGCAACGCCCGTTGCAACATCGGAATTCACGACAGCTCCAGACGAGTTGGTCGTGACCGAATAAAGCAAGGTGGTGGCAGTGCCGTAAGGGGTGCCGGTGGATTGCTTCTCGTTGCCGAGAAAGTTCTTCGTAATGGTAGCCATTTGAGATTCTCCTGATGGTGTTGAAGATTAGAGCGGGCCTGGTTTCCCAAGCCCTGCCCTATCAGGCGGCGACGCCCAGTTTCACCACCGTGTCGATGGCGATGATGCCGTGGTCGGTGATCTGCTTTTCGTTGCCGTGGTCCACTTCAAAGCGCACTTTCGAGCGCCCGTTGACGGCACCAACCAGCAGTTCCAGCTTGTCGTCGTGGTCCAGTTCCTTCTCACTCCAGAAGAACGGGTTGCCCGTCTTGCGGTGCTTGCCCCAGGCTTCAGCCAGCGCTTGGCCACCGAGCAGGATTGCACGGTCGATGGCGTAGCCGGTGCCGAGTGCAGCAGGTGCCAGGTCGGTCGTGGTTTCCGTCTCGCTGGTGGTAGATGCGCACCAGTTGATGGGGTTGCCCGCGTAGAAGCGAATGGGCTTGGGCATCTTGACCATCAGAATGCCGTTCCACAGCGCAGTGTCGCCACCCATGAATAGCGGGTGATTCCCGGCCTGCTGGCCGCGCGCAATGGCGTTGGACAGGTAGGTGCGGTATCCCGAGCTTTGGGCAAACGAGGCGAACTGCTCGGCAGAGCACAGCAATACGCGCAGCGGTGAATCTGCGGCAAGTTTGTCGCCATCGAACTCCACGGCAGGGGGTGCAAGCGCCATCGAATCGAGTTGCGCGCGCAGCGAGTCCACCAGGTCGGCATTGAACACGTCCGCCGTGGTCATGGTGATCTCGTTTGCGGCTGCCTTCACCGTCTCCAGGCCCGTGCCGGTGCTCATGAAGTGCCGGTTGCGCGACGGTGCGCGAACAGGGTTCACAAGGATAGAGGCAAAGTCCGGGTCGGATGCCAGAGGCACAGCCCACTCGACGTTGTTGTGAAAGCCGCGAGCGCCCGCCATGTGCACCAGCGAGAGCTGATCCTGCAGGCGGTTCATGTAGGCTTCACCCAGCGTGCGGGCCAGCGAGCGCAGTTGGTGCGGCGTGCGTTGCTGCGTCATCGTGTCGCCAGCCGAGATCGGGTAGCGCGCCTGGTTGATGCGCAGCCGGTCCTGGGCAAAGCTCATGGCCTTGCCGTAGCCTTCGGCGTTGCGCGAACCCATGATGGGCTTGCCGCCGAGGTGGTTCACGAAGTCAAATTCGACTTCATCGCCCGCCATCTTCTGCAAGTCCATGCAGCGCACGATTGGCATGCTCGTACTGGTCTGCTGGCGGATGGTGTTCTCCGATTCAGCTTGCTGCGGAAACTTGCCAGTCAGTCGGTTGATGGTGGTGTTGCGCTGCATGTTCGCAGCGAACAGGCCAGCCGATTGCAGTTTGTTTGCAAGGGGCGAGCCATAGGGGATATTCGTAGCCATGGTGGTTACTCCTTCGGTGGGAAAAGACGTTGCTTCACAGCGGTGTCAAATGAGTTACAAGCTAGAGACTTCGCTCCAGCAGCGCGCGGATTTGCTCGGGTGTCTTGGACATAAAGCTCGCCAGCGTGTTGCTATCGCTCATCTCCATCAATGCCTGGGCCTCGTCGTGCGGAGCCTTGGAACCTGCCGGAATCTCCGACAAGCTGGTGGGCACCTTGGTCTTGGCCTTGGCAAGTGCCGCTTGTGCGGCGGCTGCTACATCAGGTTTCCCTGGCGTAGTTGGCTGGGGAGTTTTTCCAGTGGCGGCTTTGAACGTGTCGAAGAACTCAATCACATCGGCAGTCGATCCCTGCGAAAGCACAGCTTGGTAGCTCGCCTGCACAAATTTCGGTTGCGATGCAATCCAGTCGGCCAGCTCCTTGCTCTCTGCAATGGAGTCGGCGTCCGGGTGGCGCTCGTAGATGGTCGAATAGTGGGAAGTGGCAGCAGTGGTTTTCTGCTGCTCAAGAATTGGCGCAAGCACCTCGGCAAGTCGCTTTTCAACGGCCTTGCTGATGGCATCCGCCCGCATATCCACCAGGGTTGCAACGCCCTTGGCCAGCGCCTCTTCCGAGAAGTCACCAAAGATTTCGGGATCTATCCCGGCTTCAATGGCTGCCTCGGCGGTCTGTGCCTGTGCGTCCGCCTTAGTGGGTGCTTCGCCCGCATCGGCGCGCTTCTGAGCCTGGGCCTTGAAGGCTTCAAGCTCTGCCAGCGCTGCTTCTGCTTGCTCTTTCCACTGCTTCGCGTCTCCACGCGCTTCCGTCAGCTTCTCGTAGGGGATGGTGTGAACACCGTCCTTCGCCAGCACCACGGCCTTTTCGGGGTCGGGCTCGGCCTGAGTCGCTTCCTTCTTGTCGTCCTGCTTGCCTTGCACTTCGTCGGTGGTGGCCTCTTCACTTGCTGCGGCATCGGGCTTGCCGCTCTCCAGCGTTGCGCTGGTATCGCCCTCGGGAAGATGCAGCATCTTCAGCGTCTGTGCGTCGGTCAACTCGCCATTTACGGCGTGCTCTTGGAAAAACTCTGCTTGAGTCGTCATTGCGGTCCCTGCCACTTGTCGGAGTGGCACCAAAGGGTTTCGCATTCGACTGGCCGCATAGCCCGAAGGCCATGCTGGTCAATCTCCAGCTATGGGAAATGCGAGCCTTCACAGGCTTGCGGTTCACCCGGCGCTTCACAGCGGGGGGCTTAGGTGCAATGTGCCGCGGACGAGATAGTTTGTGAAACCCTACTGGGGGGCGGCGATGAACCAGGCATGAAAAAGCCGCCTCAGTGGGCGGCTGTGTGGCGGGTTAACTCGGTACTATTTCGGAGCCGAGTCGGCCAACTTCTCCTTGAGTGCGTAGCCCTCTACTAATTTCGTTAGTCCCTCTGCCATTCCATCACAAACCTCTTGCCTCGTAAGCTCTATAGGAGAATCGGCGTCGATTCTGCGTAGTTGAAAAACCCTAAGCCCATGGCAGTCATCGCTAATCATTGCCTCAAGTTTGTTCCTGAAGTCTGACCACCAGAATGACACACTTGCTAATGCACCATCCTGCATTGGAACTCTGAATTTCCCATTATTCGCAGAATCGAATGTCCCACTCATTTCTTCCAGCGCCACGATGGCCTGTTCGGTGGTTTGGAAGTCAATCGCAACAACACCGAACTTCTCCGGGTCCGCTGGCGATCCGTCGCGCATCATCGGGGAGATTACTGGTTGGTCTTCGCTCATGCTGTCTGCTCCTTTTTTTGACTCAAATCGTGAAACGCTTTGAAAATGTGTTCTGCCTCTGGCTGCGCCCAGCACCAATCAAAATACTGTTTGGCGCTATGGAAGCGAGTGAATCTCCCCTCTTCCTTTGCTTCTTCCCATGCTTTGCGCACTGACGGGATACATGCTTTTGCGAATGATGTAAAGCTCTTATGCTGCTCTGGTGCCGAAAGTTCAAACCGTTCAAGCGCAGTTTGTCTGGTCATGCTGGCGCTCCTTGAAGGTTATCGGTGGTGGAATCTTCGCGCATGGTATTGATGCCCTGATTTACCCCTTGCGCTGGGCTCATTGGGTTGGCCGGTGTCTGTGGCGACGTATCTCCCGGAACGGCCATTGCTGGCTGCTCTGGCATGGCAACGGATGGCTGCGGGATATTGGGGTCCATACCTGCCGGAGTCGGTGCTTGCCAGCCCGCGTTTTGAAGCAGAACGTCAGCAATAGGAGCCACCTGAGGAATTTGCGCCACCGTCTGTGCCGCTTGCATGGCAGAGAAACTGCTTCGTACTCCAGACTCCACCGTCTCGCTGACAATTTTCGCAATGTCTGCGCGCATCTTCTCTGGGCTGTATTTCAAATCAATCTCGCGCGCCTTGAGTTCCACGGCTGCATTCGCCAGCGCCTGCTTGACTGCCTCGGCAATGCGCTTGTCAATCTGCTCGGGCGTCTCCTGCGCGCCAGCATCTCGCACGGCTTTGATGATCTCGTCCTTGTCGGGCAGGTCCATGAGAGACAGAAGGTGCGGCATGGCCACCACCTGCAAGTTCTGCGGCATGGCCTTGAAGGCTTCGCTCATGGCGTTGAGTTGCTGCGCGCGGAAGCTGCTCGATGAAGGTACATCGTCCAACGCCACCTTGAGCCGGATGCGCTGCACGTCATTGGTCCGATACTCGACACCAGTCACCGGGTCCACCGTGGGCTTGTTGACCACCACAGTGCGCTCTTGCTTGATCGCGTTACCCGGAATCACCACCGTTTCCTCGTCTTGCATGTCCTCGATGATGAGCGACAGCAGCAGTTCGCCAACTTTGGATCGCGCCTGCTTGAAATTGTCCATGAGAGATGCGAGCGTCTGAGTCGCCTGCTCAATCTGCGTCTGCTCCTGCAGTCCGCTGGTCGCCGAACCACGTTGGCCCATGAAGCCCGCAGAGATACCTGAAGCCCGCTCGATGCCTAAGCGGCTGTCCTGCAGCATCTTGTACTGCTGCTCGTTTAGCTCAAAGTCGCGGTGCACTTTGAACGTAGCGCCTTGTTGCGCCATGTGGGTGGCATCCAAAATCACGTCTGCGTCCACGCGGCCAACGGTCTGCCGAAATTGCGCATCGCTCATTGCTACAGCGCCCTTTGTGCGCTCCACACGAGAGGCTCCAAGACCCCACCGGATCTTGCTTGTCGCGCTGTTGACGTTGTCCTGCAAATACACCATGCCTCTAACGCGTCCGAACGGCACGCCAGTACGGTCCTCTCGCGCAGCCCAAAACGGCACATAGGGAAATTCGTGGTGCGTGTACGGCGTAGGCCCATCGTGCAGCTTGTGCGGGCCAGCCCAATAGCTGACGTACATGCGCGGCATCGTTGCCTTCATGGGCTTGACTGCGCCAGCGGCGAGTAGTTCATCATGCGCCGGATTGCTCGGGTCGTACTCCACAACCTTGCCATTCGCGCCTGGGGCTTTGAGTACTGTGACTTGCTCCCAGCGCCGATACCACATCTCGTACAGACACACGCGCTGGTGCTCTGTGTCGCGCCACTGCTGCTCTTCGATGCTCCAGCCGCGCTCATCGAGGAAATTCATGGCCAGGCCGGTCGAGCTTGATCCATCCATCGACAGTTCGGCGCGGTCCGTCCATCGGCCCATGGTCATTTCAAGAAGATGCGTGTGCTCTGGGAATTTCAACTTTGCCTGCGATACGTCCGTCCAGCGGCGGCGCAGCAGATAGCGCGCATCGCCCATGTCCAGGCGCTGGCTCAGGTGGTCGTAGTAAAGTTCGTTGCGGTGGATCGCGGCGCAGCGGTACGGGAATTTGAATGGGTCACTCTCGCGCGCTACCTCCACCCAGCCAAGACCTACGCACACCTGGGGCTTGAATGCCTCGGTGCACGCGGCGTCGGCGCGGCTTGAGCGCTCGGCTTGATTGAGCTTGTAGTTCTGCGCGGCAGCCACTTGCTCGCCTTCTGGGTCGCCAGGTCGGTCAGCCGTCACGCGCCAGTCAGTGCGCGTCTTTGCTTCCAGTCCAAGCACCGCTTCAATCGCGGGGCCGATCAGCGGCTCAATCGCGGGCGGCATGCCCAATGCTTTCTGCCGTTGCAGCACTTCGGCATCGAGCTGGTTTCCGTCCACGTAGTCCATCTCTCGGTCCGCGCGCGCTCTCCACGCCGGCTGATTCTCGATTTCCAGCAGGTACTGCGTGAATTCCTTGAGCGACAGGCCGGTGTCTGGTTGGCCGGCGGGCTGGTCGGTGGGCGTGGTGTAGTTCATGGTTATGTCCGCCAGTCTGGGGCTTCTTGGGGCTCGAAAGCCGGGGCAAACTCTGTTGCCATCACATCTACCGATTGCCCGAGATAGCGGAACGCATCGGCGCCATGGCTGTACTCGTCATGCAGTGGCAATGTCGGTTCGCCCGTCTTGGTGTGAATGTCGCGCCTGTAACGCTTCAAGCACTCGACTAAGCGGACGGTCTTTCGTTTATCGAAATAGCACTTGGGGAACGCCATGCGGGCAGACTTAATGCCTTCTTCGACGCTTGTCTGAGCCAGCACGCGCACTGTTCGGCCCATCGCGCGCATGATTTCCTCTGTGCTCTTGCCGGTCTGGAAATTGCGCGTGCGTCCGTCGTGCGGCAGGAAGTCTGTTCCCCAGCGGTACGGGCGCTTACCCAGTTCTCCCACATACCAATCGAGTGTGCGATTGCTGTCCTCGATGTAGTCAAGCAAGCGGATATCCATCGGCCCGCGCTGCACCATGATGATGGTCATGGCGTCGTTCCACCCCAGATCCCATACGGTATGCACAGGCAGCGTTGGGTCATAGGGCACATCGCGCACGCGGCCATCGGTCATCAGCGCCTCTATCTCATAGCGATAGATTGCGCCTTCTGCGACTCTGCGGGGCTTTCCCTCCCAAATGTGATCGTAGTCGTCAGCAAGCAGCGAGCGCTTGGCTTTCACCCGCTCATCCTCCAGCACAGACGGAAACCATGGGTTGTCCCGCCAATTCATCTCGCATAGCCAGGTGTCATCCGACGGCGACGCAATGAACCTGACATACGTGTCGTCGGTATCCATGTCCGGGTTCAACGTCAACCAAATTTCAGAGCCCTCTGCGCGAATCGTCGGAATCAGCACGTCCCAGCTCTTGGCACTAACACCATGCGCTTCCTCGACCCAGACGATGTTCACGCCCTCAAATGATTTGATAGAGTCAACCGTGTGCTGTTGTAGACCGGAGAAAAGAAACAGGCTCCCGTTTAGCCCGCGAATCTCTGTGTCCAGCACTTCATAAAACGATTCAAGCCCAAGCGCTGATACTTGGTCTTTCAGCAGCCGGTGAACAGAGTCGCGCATGGACTTCTGCACTTCCCGAGCACACAACACGCGCAGCGGCCTATCCGCAGCGAGCAATAGCAAGGCTCGCGCAACTCCCCACGACTTCGCGCCGCCTCGACCGCCATAGAGCACTTTGTAGCGCTTAGGCTGGAACAAGCCTTGCAGTTTGTCGGGGAATTGAACTTGGCCGACTGTCATTCGCGCGGCTCCGGCTTCACGAATCCAATCTCAACCCGGTGGCGCACTGGCCCGCCATCGGCTCCAGTAACCACGTTCTCCACTTTGTCGCGCCAGATTCCAGGCTGCCGGTTTTTGAGCCACAGGGTTGCGGCGCCAGTGTCGGGCGGGTAGTGTTTGATGAGCGGCGTTTGAATAATCTCACCGTTGATGACCTTAATGTCTACCTCGGGATGCGAGTATCCAAGCGCTCGGTGATAGAGGGATTTGGCGACATTTGCGTCCGCCCAATCCTTCCCTTCCTTGAGTGCGTCCGAAAATTCTGGGATATTTGCAATCCACAAATCAAAAGTTGACTTCGCAACACCGAACAGATCGGCCATGCGTTCATGGTTAGCGCCTAACAGGGCGTACTTCATCGCCTGATCTGCGTACTCTGGCCGGTAGCTGCTTGGACGGCCTACAGGATTCCGCGTTACACGCTTAACTTCTGGCGCGCGCGTGGACTTTTGCTTGGGTTTGCTCTTGGGCACAGCAATGCCCGCGTCCTTCTCTCCGGGAGCGGGCTTCGTGGCTTTGGATTGCGCCTTCTTTGGCGCGGTGTTTGATGCCATGCCCGCAGTTTCGCGGGCTATGGGTTATTGGTCGAACCCTACTAGGGGGCAAAAGAAAAGCCGCCCGGATTGCTCCTGAGCGGCTTTGTTTGTTAGTTGCCGTCTTTCCGGCTGTCATCTGTTTGCCGCCGGTTTTAATCGTCAGCCTTAGCCTTTGCAGGCCATACGGATCGTGCGGGCATTGCTGCCGTTCTACATACCGCTATGGGGCGCCCAACAGAAACCCACGCTAGGGAGCAGCTTTCGCCGCATGTTTGGCTCCGGGGGCCTTTCACCCAGATGGCTTGTAGGATTTTCACCTCATGCGGTCTCCGGTGCTGGTCTCCGGCATATTCTGAACGTGAAGTTCAAACTGCTTACCCCCTCGCTCAGAACCTGAGCAGTCAGCGCGCATCAGCCTGCGCATCCACCATCTTCGAGCACTCCCCTCGCACGTCCCGGAGCCGCGTGTAGCGAATCCGGGAGTAGCGACATTTTACGCTGCTTCTAGCTCTGCGTGTCGCTATTCCTTCGCAATCACTTCTGCTTGGCGCTCTTGATACCAGGAGTCTCCTATAGGCCGCCCGATTAGATGCGTGGGGATTGCGTCGTACGCGTATCCATCAGTCCCCTGCTTTACTTTTACCCCTACGCTATCAAGCAGCGCGCGCAATTTGTCGGATACCTCATAGTTTTTCGCTACACGGTATTGCTGATTTAATCGAACAATGCCATTCACCAGCGCACAAAATGTGCTTTCCTGGCTCCCAGCATCATCTTTCAAGCAAGCTGCGAGGCGCTCAACTTCTGCTGCCCTGAAATACAAACTCATTTCCCATCCTCCATCGCAATCTCAGGCCCGTCCAGCGACAACGTGACCTGCCCGAGTGCAATAGCCACGATCATCGTGTCCAGCGGCAGGATCGAGCTTACAAACCTCCGGGCTGCGCGCTTTGCATCCGTCCGGCCATCTGCATAAAAACTCCCCACCCAAAACACCGCTTTGTCTGGGCACCGCACTTTTGCTACCCACGATGCTTTCATTTCCCGCCCTCCATAGCCAACACCATCTGCGGCGGCGGGGCAACTCTGCTCAGTCTTTCCAGCACATCAGATAGCTCTCGCTGCAAGCGGCGAATCTGCGCCTGCTGCTCGTCTTGCTTGTGCGCCATCACAATCACATTTGCTTGCTCTATCAGCCCGCCCATGGTTTTTGCAAGTGCCCGCGCTTCGCGCTGGTTCAGCTCTAGTATCTGATCGCCCTTCTCCAGCTTGATAACACCGTTCGGCAGCGCGGAGTGATATACCGGCTCGGTATCTTTGTGCTCCTCTGCGATGTAAAACATCCCGTTGTCACTGTAGATGCGGCCCCGCTGCTTTAGCGTCTTGATTGCGTCGTAAACAATCGGCATTGCAAGCCCGGTAGCCCTTGCAATATCCGGCGCCTTGGCGGGCGTCTCACAATCTGCAAGCTCCAGAATTGCGCCGAAAACCATGTCCCGGCTTGATTTCTTCGCGTTGTGCGTCTGCAACGCAGCGGCTTCCTCTGCCGTCATTGGCTCTGTCGCATCGTTACTGATTGCATTCATGGCGCTCTCCGGTAGAATATGGGCCGCTGATCTCCCATTCCCACCAGAAAGCCCGCCTAGTGCGGGTTTTTCTTTGCTTGCTACTTTCCGTCGTCCAATAATCGGCTTACTTCTTCCTGCAGCGCCTTCGCGTAAATCAGCGCATCGGCCAATTCCTCAATCAAGTGCTGCAGCCACTGCCCAGCGCCCAGGCCGGCGCCCTCGACTGTCGTTCGATATTTCTTGATTCCAAGCTGCTGGCGGCTGGCGATGAGTTCGCAGACACGCGCCTCGACTCCGGTGGCTTGTGGTGGCGCTTGCTCGATGTTCATGCGGGACTTTCTGGTGTTGCTGGATATGGGAGCGTCTTGGGCCACAAGCCCATGGCCTGAATCTTTCGCTGCGTGTCTGCTGCCCACGCACGCCCAACAGTCATTGCCGCGTGCTTCGGGTACATCCGGTACTGGTCGTAGTCCTGGTGGCAGCCCGGCACTCCAATGCGCGCACAACACAATGGGAACGCCAGTAAATCCGATTGCTTCAACCCCTTCGCCTCGGGCGGGAGGTGGGCGGCTTGGCTGTACCCAGGAATGCCGCACGCGACGCATGGCAAGCTGGCCACGGCGCGGCGATAGGCCTCATTTCTGACGGGTGCGGACTTGGTGATCGGCGCTGCGCACACCTCGCGCGACACCACCGCATAAGTCGATTTTCTTGCTATTGATTTTACAGCATTAGATGCTTGCTGTGTAAGCGCTAGATGCTCTTTTGGCTCTGTTTTTTTGAGCGGTTCGCGCGCTGGCCATGCTGTGCGCTTCATGGGGGTGCGCTTCATCGCATCGCCCTGTCTGTCGCCCGGTTACTGGCCTCTTGCGAGCGCCAGATTTCCACCCGTAGCTGCGCTGCTATCTGCGCCCACCGAAGGCTCTCTTCAACCTCTACAGCGGCCTTCAAGCCTTCCAGTAGGGCTATGTATTCCGGGTGGCTGTAGGCGTGCTGCTCGCGGGCGTTGACGGCCTTCTCCACGCACTGGCCCATCAGCAGCGCCTTCTTGCTCTTGCGGTATTCCTCGATATAGACCCGCTCGGCTTTGGCGCGGGCGTACTTGCCAGCGTTGGCGAGCAGAAAGTCCACCGCCTTGTTTGGGTCGATTGGCTCAGCCATGGCGCCCCCATCGCACGAAAGCCCTGCGCACCAGATACCCGCGCGCGATGCTGGCCAGCGTGAAAATCCCGGTGATCTGCAGGTTCTGGCCGAAGCTGACCGGGTGCCCGTAGGCCGGCAGCACCAGGGCGGTGATGACCAGCGACACGCAGAAGCCGATGGCGATGCTCATGCAGGTTTCTGCCAGGCTGGATAGTCGGGACTGCGTCATTGCGGCACCTCCGCGCGCCACTTGCAGCCCTGGCACTTCTTGTCCTGCTGCCCAAGCGTCGTGTGCGTGTAGCGGCAGTCCTTCGCCATCACAGCGGGCCAGGTCGCTGTGACGCGCCCGTGATGGTCGCGCAGCGTGGTGCGGTCCACGAAAGGCAAACGGTTGTGGCAGGCGTAACGGGTCATGCAACCTCCAGCACCACGGCCCCGCCCTTGACTTGCTCGCCTCGGCGCAGCGTCAGTGGGTTGAATAACTGGTCATCCACTCCCAGCGCTTGGCTTAGCCCGTCGAAGTCCGCTTTCATCGAGGCCAGCAAGTTGTCCAGGTCGCGGCGGCGCTTGTCTGGCGCATGGAATGTGACCACCAATGCCAGAGTTCCAGTGGGCGGCACGTACCCAGATTTGCGCATCTCAGTGAGCGCTAGAAAACGGGCATCGGCAAGGCGCTTTCCTTTTGCTGCGTGAACAGCGCCCCAGTGGCGTCCATTCTTGCGGTTAGGCGACAGCGAAGCGTCTGGCCACGGAAGCGTTACCTTCATCACAACCCTCCCAGTTTGCGCAGCCGCGCGTGCTCTGCTTTGACCTTTTCATGGCCGGATTCCCAGTCTTTGCCGAATACGCTCTCAAGCGCCTTGCGGTAGCTCGGGACCATGCGGCCAACTCGTTTTGCATCCCAGAATCGCGGACCATTCGCCAGCGCGCGCACCTGGCAGCCTTCGCAGCTCGCGTGCAGGCCGGCGTGGTGCGGCTGGGTTTGGGCTGCTGTGCAGTCGGGGCAAGTCATGCGTGGCGGTCCGAAAACAAATCACCTGTCAACCACAGCGCAAACAGCACGTCCATTTCCGGAACGTTTCCGCCCGCGCGGTAGTAGTCAAGTAGGTTGTTTGCTTGTTCGCGGTTCATTGCCATGACTGCTTCCCCTTCATGCCAAGCGCCAGCTGCGCAGACTCCATCGTGTACGTCCTGATGGAATCACCGGCCTCTGCCCGTGCCAGGATGCGGCGCGCCCAGTCCTTACCGTCGTTCTGCATCGCAAACGAAACCGCCACTGGTGCGACTACCGGCGCTTCCAGGCGCGGTATGTTGTGTTCTTCGGCGTAGGTCTGTCGGGGCGCGGCGGCGTCGCACAGTCGCTCAAACTGCGGTAAGTTCGGCGGGAACTCTGGGTGCGCTTGCGAGAGCCGCCCTGCAGCCGTCTCAATCACGTCGCCAGCGAATTTACGCAGCGAGGCATCCCATATTTTCATAGCGGCGCGCACACCCTTGTCTTTGCCCTCGGCGTCTTTCTCGCCAGTCGAGAACTTTGACAAAAACAGGTTTCCGTAAGCGCCGTGCATCAGGATGAACAGCTTGCGAACGACTATGCTGGTTTGCTCTGTCGGCTGCGGCAATTGCGCAGCCTCACGCACCGCGTTGTCGGCAAGCGTGGCGATGTTGTTCATTCAAAAACTCCCTCGTAAATTGCGGCTGATGCCCCGGCGAATTTGTGCGGCGCTTCGCGGCCTGAACCGCCGTTGATGGTCGATTTGCCCTTCGTCCGGTCTGCGTACCAGCCTGCGTTAAACCCCTGCCAGCCAGCCTCGCAGCAGTAAGCGATTGCAGCCTCTAGCGGCACACCAGCCTTCTCCGCCTCGCGCCTTACCCCAGCCAGAGCGGTGTCGGTCAGCGGCGCGCGCTTTTCGCGGCGTAGTCGCTGAAAGTCCTGCCATACCGGCTCTGAAACTTCGTCAGGGCGGGCGGCTGATGCGGCAGCGCGCTTGCGCGCACCATCACCTTTAGGTGATGTATTGGTTATTGGTTCTTGGTTCTTGGTTAGCTCAACGTTCGTATCAACGTTCGTTAAGCGTTCGTTCAACGTTCGTTCAACGGTTGCTTGCCGGGATTGCACGGATGCGCGAGCGGACGCTTTCGCCTTCACGGTTTTGTCCTGATATTTCAGGATTTCCGCGTCGCAGCGCTCTTGCGCCCAGCCGCCAGGTGTTTCCGT
>ERZ724510.334-NODE-334-length-26947-cov-7.959467_pt1 | contig 26947 bp, 25 predicted proteins | sample MGYA00376043_ERZ724510 | MGnify/ENA primary metagenome ERZ724510 (study PRJEB28724, sample SAMN07190888) | wastewater metagenome | isolation source: influent of sewage treatment plant in Hong Hong | place: USA: Christiansburg, Virginia | collected 2016-03-01 ... | reverse complement strand
GAATCCATAACAACAGAAGCTATCTTAAATGCTTCACCACGAGTAGCGTTAGCATTAGGGCGGAAATACTCACCATCCTTGATCGCACCGATCTCAACACCAGCGTTGATATAACCAGCAAGATCACCAATAGTAGCAGTATCCTTAAAATTTGCAGCAGTATCAGAAGGCTCAACACCGTTTGCAGCGAGGAGCATCTTAACGAGCTCAGCACGAGTTACTTTGTCAGTAGGACGGAATTTGTCAGCGTTAGCATTGACAAAACCTTCTGCTGCCGCAGTTTCGATAGCTGAACAAAGATCACCGAGTGAAGTACCAACATCAGAGAATACATCTCCAACGCAGTCGTACATTTCAACACCACTGAGCTTGACTGCAATTTTTGCAACCTCAGCACGAGTGATAGTATCACCGAGACGGTAGTTTGCTTCAGTCGTAGAGTTGATAACTCCAGACTTTGCAAGCATATCCGCATAAGCGAGGAACTCACTTGCAGCACTAACAGATGCAGTAGCACCCATTGCAGATGCCGCAATAGCAAGAACACTCACTGTGGAAGTAACTTTTTTGAGAAGATTACCCATAAAATGAGAACAGAAAAAAAATAAAACACCTTTATCGAGAAGCTAGGCTTGTTGAAAAGCAAGTCCAAGAAGATAAAGTGCCGATTTGAACTTCGGCGAAGTTAAAGCTTTAACCTCTGTTTTGTTTTGTTACAAACAAAGCAAGAGGATACAGGCTTGGTATATAAAATATTGTCATCCTCGCGGAGGCGGGGATCTACCATCCATTCACAAGATTCCCGTCTACACGGGAATGACAAACAAAGGTACGGTTCACTATTTTTATAAACAAAACATATATCCTCTCGCTTCGCCGTATCAATAGAAACAGTGGGCAAAAGCAAAAGAAGTACAAAAAGTACCAAAAATCGAAATTTTCGTCGATGTTAAAGAACTAATTCTGTGGCTTCTCTTGCCTCAAAATGCCCCGCTATTATATCTAAAGCGCCTTATCGTCAAATAAATTGTGTACGTCTTCACCAGATGTTCACACATTATCACCAGATTGGAGCCCTGTTTTGGCTAATAGATGCTCTTTCTCTGACTTTGTAAGTGGTCGAAGTTCTCATTCTTGCAGAGTGCCAAGATTAATGTGTTCTATACGAATTCGCTTAAGTTTCTTGACTTGTTTGCCAAGTGTCTCAACCATACGTCGAATTTGTCGATTCTTCCCCTCCTTGAGGATGATGCGGAACTTTCCTGATGCGACGCGCTCGACAATACACGACCTCGTCACAACGTCTCCAAGATCGACACCACGAGACAGTTTGTCTATTTCGTCGTCGTCAATCGGACCAAATATTTCTACCAGATACTCTTTCTCATGTGAAAAGCTCGGATGCATCAGTCTGTGAGCGATACGACCATCATTTGTGAGGAGAATAAGACCGGTTGTTTCTTTATCCAATCGACCGATCGGAAAGACTCGAGTCGGAAGATTGATAATATCCATAATACCCGTCTCACCACGAGATACGCAGGTGGAAACAATATCACGAGGTTTATTGAAAGCATAGTAGACATATGCGAGCTGCTCTTTGATAACAGCATCATCGAGCTCAACACGATCTACTTCTGGATCGATCACTTGGCCGATATGAGCCTTGACCCCATTCACACTAATGCGACCAAGAGAGATGAGCTCTTCTGCATGTCTACGCGATGCCACTCACTGCTGGGAGAGATATTTTTGAAGTTTCATAATGAGAAAGATTGGTAATACCATGAGTGCCTACGATGACAACTTCATGATGGAGAGAGATAGAATATTGAGCGTATACCAGTGAGTGCACATGGAGTGCAAGAGAAATAATCTGCTGCCAGGTGGCTGTTCCATCATTGATGAAAAAATTTGCATGGGACTGTGATATCGCCACTCCACCACACGAACATAATTTTGCTCAGATGCTCTCAAGGAGTGCTCCAGCATATTGTGGTGATGGATTTTTGAAGAATGAACCACAACTTCGTCCACCCGGTTGTTTTGTCTTACGATGAATCCTTGCATCGATGATCTCATGATCTGGTGGAGTGAGATCAAATATTGCCGATATAATGAAGAGTTCTGGATGGGACTTCAGGAGAGAGTATCGATAGACGTATTCAAGCTCTTCGACACTATATTGGCGAACTTGTCATGTATAGATGTCGAGTATTTCAGCTGATTTGAGTATATCTGAGGTCTCCAGACCAAAACATCCAGCATTCCCAACAACAGCACCACCTACTGTTCCTGGAAGCCCAATCCATGGCATCAAAGTGGGTATACCACTGCGCGTCATCTCAATACTCCAAGAGGACACTATTTCACCAGAAGCAAGACGCCATTGTGACAATCAGAGTGATTCTTTTCCCTTATATTCATTGAGAATAATGATTCATTCAAAACAATCGGTTGCAAAGAGGGTATTCGATCATCATCAGAGAAAGAATACCGGAATATTAAGATCGTGCGCGAGAGAGAGAATATTTGGAAGTTTGAGAATATCTTCTCGACTCTCAAGGCGGACCAAATATCGAGCACTGCTCGTCGTTCGGAAAGAGGTAAGACCACTGATATCTGCGAACTCTTGTACATTGATTCAAAGAGAACGAAGATCAGATATTATTGATAACATGAAATTCTGAAACAAAAATGATCGTTCTCTATACTACCGAGAAGATGAAATCATCCAAGAAAAAAGAAAGAGCAAGGGAGTATCAAGTTGAAAATTTGAAGATTTGCAATTCTACAAAGATTTGCTATACTAGATTTGACCTCGAAAGAGGCCATACTATAGAGAGAAAAGTAAAATCTCTCAAAGAAAAGACCCCCGGCAAGGGGTCTTTTCTTATTTCCACAAGTCCTGCAATATTTTCTTGCGGACTCGCCCAGTCACTCGTTGAGCAACAACCTTGTAGCCCAAAAGAGCACAGAGGTATCTGAGGAAATTCCTCATACTATAGAGATTACCAAAGTAAAATCTCCCACTCCCAAAAGAATGGGAGCGAGGAGATTATAGAAAGAGTAATGAGAAAGCAAAGCAAAAACTACTTTCTCTCTCACCTGAAAGGTCAATATTTGCAACTCTATAAAGATTTGCTACAGTGAATTTGACCTCGAAAGAAGCAATAAACCAGAAAGAGAATAATAACTTCCCAAAATAAAAAGACCCATTCGACGGGTCTTTTTATTACTCTATTGTGGATTTTACTGCAAAAAATATTTGCATTTTCAGAAGTCTATGCTAGAATAAATCTGATCTCGTAAGAGATTATATACAAAGGGGAATTTAACCTCCCAAAAGAAAAAACCCCCTCTTACGGGGTTTTTTCTTACTTTCGAAGATCCAGCAAGAGTTTCTTGCGTTCTCTTCCCATCACTCTTCGAGTGATGATCTCATATCCGCATAATACGGCGAGATATCTGAGAAAATTTCTCATATATACAAAGGTTACAAAAATAACCTCCCACTCCCAAAGGAATGGGAACGAGGAGATTATAGAAAAAGCAGCAAGAAAACAAAGCCAAAATTACTTTCTCTCGTTTGGATGATAACCAAAATAACGATGAAGTGCTCGTGATGTAGCACTATCCTGAGAGAGGAATTCTCTAAATGGTCAGGTGTAGAGAAGTTGACCTCCCGCCTTACCACCTGAAGGACCAATATCAATGATCCAATCAGCATGAGCAATCATATCAAGATTATGTTCGATAACGACTACAGCATTTCCACGATCAACAAGTTTTGAGAGAATATCAAGAAGCTTCTGAACATCAGAAAAATGAAGTCCTGTTGTCGGCTCATCGAGAATATAGAGAGTCTTATCATTCGACCTCTTGGCAAGATCAAAAGCAAGTTTGATACGTTGAGCCTCACCACCTGAGAGAGTCGGTGCTCATTGACCGAGAGTGATATATCAGAGTCCTACATCAAAGAGTACCTGAAGAACTCGAGATATACGAGGAAAAGCTGCAAAAAATGCAAGTGCATCTTCCACAGTCATCGAGAGAATATCTGCAATACTCTTTCCCTTGAATGTAACTTCAAGTGTTTCTTGATTGTATCTCGTACCATGACACTGTTCACACTCACTGTATACATCGGGAAGAAAGTACATTTCAATCTTCTTGGTACCTGATCATTCACAATGTTCACATCTTCCTCATCGTGTATTGAAGCTAAACCTTCCTGGGCCAAATCATCGCTTTTGAGCATCGACACTCGCTGCAAAAACTTCACGAATGAGAGTGAATACTCCAGTGTATGTAGCGATATTGGAATGAGGAGTTTTACCAATCGGTGACTGATCAATAATGATTGCTTTTTCAAATACCTCAATTCCATCAATTCCATCACACTTACCATATTCTTTTGGACTACGAGCAAAATGACTCTCAGCAAATTTTGCGAGTGTATCCATAATGAGCGATGATTTTCCAGATCCCGAAACACCCGTCACCATAGTGAGACCATGAGTCGGTATATCAACATTGAGAGATTGTAGATTATTCTCTCTCGCATTCTTGATCGACATATATTCGTCAAACTTCGACACATAGCTGTCACGATTGACATGTTTACGTCCAGAGAGGTAGAGTGCTGTATCACTCTCAGAATTTTTGATAATCTCATCATACGTACCTTGGGCGACAATCTGTCATCCATGAACACCAGCACGAGGTCAGATATCGACAATATAATCACATGCCCGCATAATATCTTCATCGTGTTCAACCACAATCACCGTATTTCCAAGATTTGCGAGCTTATGGAGATTAGCTATGAGAAGATCATTATCCCTCGAATGAAGACCTATAGATGGCTCATCAAGGACATAGATGACACCTTCAAGTTTGGATCAGATCTGAGTTGCGAGTCGTATACGCTGAGCCTCACCACCAGAGAGAGTCTGCGCTCGACGGTCAAGTGTCACATATTCGAGTCCAACACCCGAGAGAAAATCAAGACGTTCAATAATATTCTTGAGGATCTTATCTACTACCTCCTGCATACCAGATGGTGCAACATATGTAGCGAAAAAATCTATAAGTTCTCGTACGGACAGTGCTGCCATCTGACCTATATGCATCGTAGTGATACGCACAAAAAGGGATGATTCTTTGAGTCGATATCCATCACACACTGGACATATTGTCTCACTCGCATACCCAATAATCTTCTTATAGATAGCATCTTTATCACTTCATTCTGAGAACTTGCGACGCAAAAAAGCAAGGAGTCATTCGTATTTGATACTCTCGCGTACCGTACCACTAAAACCTCGAAGTGGCTGACGAAGAGTAATCATCGTACCTTTTGTATTGAGAATGAGATGACGTTGTTTCTTCGTAAGTGTATGATACGCAACATTTGTTGGGATCTCCATATGATGAGCAAACTCTATCATCACCGGCATATAATAGGTACTCCCTGCCCATGGAAGGAGGGCTCATTCAGCAAGAGTAAGTCGTGGATTAACCACCATTTCTTCGATAAAATCTGTCTTCATCCCAAGTCCATGACAATCAGGACAAGCGCCATGATGGGAATTAAAAGAAAAATCCCGTAGCGAGAGACTCTGTGCACTATATCCACAATCAGAGCAAGATGCCTGAGAATGAAATATATCAACCACACCTTGTCACTCAATCATGAGAGCCATTCGCTCAATACCGACACGAAAAGCGAGAGCAACAGAGTCTCGAAGACGCTTACGCTTGGAGAGATCATCTCGCAGAACACTACCCGTCATGAGACGATCAATAACAATAGCGATATATGGACTCGTCGACATATCAATAATTGTTGCATCATTCGCATGATCACCGACCTGATAGACACTATCTCCTATACTATAACGAACAAAACCCTCTCGAACGACTCGCTCTTCAAGTTGGTGAAAGGTTATTTCACTCTCATAATCAAGGGGTGAGAGAATCATGAGCTTGAGATTATCTCAAAAAGTATCAATTTTTGATTCAACATCACCTACTGTTTGTTTGACGAGTGGAGTATTTGGATGATTAGGACAATATTGAAGACCAATCGTCGCATAGAGAAGCCTTAGATAATCATAAATCTCTGTAATAGTACCCACCGTCGATCGTGGATTTGCTGAGACCGTTTTTTGATTGATCGAAATAGTAGGAGACAATCATTTAATCTCTTCAACTTGAGCCTCTTGCTCACCTCACGAAATAATCATGCGAGCATACGTTGAGAGAGATTCAAGATATTTCTGTTGTCCAAGGGCATAGATCGTATCAAAAGCAAGTGATGATTTTCCAGAGCCAGAAACACCTGTCACGACCGTAAGAGTATTCTTTGGGATACTCAGTGATACATTCTTGAGATTATGTGTTGTAGCATTGATTATTTCGAGTCGATCAGACATATTCGAGGAAAATTACAAAAATTGGAGATATTGAATCATTAAACCAAAGTACTTGCGAGAACAATAACAATAATTTTCTGAGCTCAGTGAGAACGAAAAACATGAGCAATGGATTGAAGCGTAGAACCGCTTGAGATAACATCATCGACCAAACAAACAGTTCGACCCTTGATTGTATCGGGATTGACCCAAGGAGCAAGCATAAAAGCATCCCAAGTATTAAGAATACGTCAATCTTTTGAGAGATGAGCCTGATGTTCCGTAATTTTTCTCTTCCAAAGAAGATTTTTGAGTTTTGGAACCTTGCTTCAAGAAGATGAAAGTTTCGAATAAATATATTCAGCTATAAGTCGAGAATGATTATAGGGACGAGTAAAAATTTGATACCAACCAAATGGAACATAACTCAAGAGAATATCTTCACCTCTATGATTCACGAGATATTTTGACAGAATATAATCAATACCCGGAGAAAAAGATCACATAATATCACGTTGCCCTAGATATTTAAAATTATGAATCATCTTTGCAAAATCATTCTCATAACGATAAGCAATATAAACGGCATCAAATATATCTTCTCAAAGTTCATTATTGTAATGATGAGATCGTTCACGAGGCAAGAAATATTGATCGAGAAATATGGGAGCAGACCAAAAAACACTCGTCCAAAGACGAGTCCGTAGAGACAATTGAGAAAGAAAAGAACGAAAAGAAAAATTAGTCATGATTCCGATTCGTCGCAAGATGAATAAGTGCCTCTACCCCAGCACCAGTCGCTCCTGCTCAAAACACGTCAAGAGGTGATTCAAGGTAGGCTGGTCAAGCAATATCAATATGTGTATAAGGGAGATCACTACAAAAATTTGATAAGAATGCAGCGCCCATAGTTGATCCAGTTTTTACTCCAGATGTAACATTCTTCAAATCTGCAATGGTTGCCTTTGTTTTTTCACGATAGTATTCATCGTAAGGTAACCTCCAATATCTCTCAAGTACGAATGATAATTTTGGATGAAGAAGAGTTTCTATAGTTTCTTCATCACTTCCCATAATACCACTATAGCGAGATCCGAGAGCTACAACACATGCTCATGTAAGTGTTGCAATCGTAAGAATCTTCTTTGGAGAGAGTTCACCGATCGCAAGACACATCATATCAGCGAGAACGAGACGACCCTCAGCATCGGTATGATGAATCTCAACACTCATACCATTCTTTGCTTTGTAGATATCAAGCGGTTTGAATGCATTCGGACCAGTAAGATTATCAACAATTCCAACTACTCATGCAAAATTATGTGATATCTCACTTGCGTCAAGATACCACAGAGTAGCAATCACAGCAGCAGCACCCGACATATCACATTTCATATCAAGCATTCCTGTATCTGACTTGATTTGGAGACCACCAGCATCAAATATAACTCATTTCCCTACAAAAACTTGATCAATCTGTTTTGAATTTTTCGATCGAAGAACAAGAGCTTGAGCACCCTCTATGCCACCAGCTGCAACAGCAGTTATAAGACCACATCATATATCACGAAGTTGCCCATCATCATATGATTGAACATCCGTATTCTTCCATGGAAGATTTTCGATCATGGTTCGAAATTGTTTTGGTGATTTTGCGTTTGGTGGAAGATTCACAAAATCACGAGCAAGTGTCAGTGCTTTAATTTTTATAAAGGTATCTTGAATTTCTCATGAATCAGATGTGAGAAGAACAATAGGAATATCCTTCGTACTACGATCTGAACGAAAATAATCAAAAGAGTAGAGTGCTCATCCAAGACGCAGGAGGAGATTAGCTCTATTCTCAGAATGAATATAAGAAAGATCATATACAACCTTCTTTCCTACACTTCCAATCCATCGAGTCATCTCATCCTGATTGACATATGTAAGATGAGTAAATATATACTTATGAGTATTTCTATAGGTTATATAAGAACCGCTCTTCTGAAAATCATGAGAAAAAACCTCAGGAAAATCTGAAATATCAATATTTTCTTCAAGAAAAATTGTTGTTTCAATAACCGATGAAAGGATAGCATCAACACTATCGACGATGGAAAAAGGAAGGCGAGGAAAAATCATAATGCGGGAATAAAAGTTTGATCTTACCATATACGAGAGCCAAGAGAAGTCAACTCAAGATCAGTGTGGATGCTACACCAAAGAGACTAAATCCTGTGAGAAAAATTGCAGAAAAAAGAAATCATCAAAAAAATAAAACAAGACTCATTATAACAAGAAAAAGTTGCTCCTGAACACGTAAAACAAACGGAAAAAATTGGGGAATAAAAAATACCAATACAAAGCTTGAAAAGGCAAAGAAAAAATAGATTCAGGCTCCTGATATATTAAAATGGAAGAGGAAAATAAGGAGGAAGAAGTAATTTGTAAGGATATAGGTGAAAAATACCTGTGAAACATGAAAACGAATGTAGAGAAACCAACCACAAAAGAATGATACAAGAAGAAGTAAACTCGAGTGAATAAAAAGTTCTGGAGAAAAAATAAGTACAGTCAGTCACAGAAATATGGAAATAGTCACACCATAATAACCAATCTCAAAAAAAGTTGAACTCAAACGAGCTATTCGCGAGAGAGAAGAGAAAAAGAAAAGAGAGACAAGACCAAGAATCAAAGAGAGAAATTGTGCACCAAAGAAAAAATGAATTCCAAATTGAAAAAGAGTAAATACCCCGAATAAGAGAATAACGATAAAGCTAAAAAATATCATCCATTGTTCCTGAATAAGGTGAAAAAAACGATGATAAATATTTGAACAAATCAGGCAGAGAACTCCACAAAGAAATCATGCAATAAAGAGGATAGAAAAACTATTTTGAGAAAATGAAAGAACTACAAGGAGAATGGAGAGTCACAATGAAACCATACTAGTAACATATGTCACATTCAAAAGAATACGATCTATCTTATCACCAAAAGAAAATTCAAGAAAGAATGAAAAACAATATCAAATAAAAGCAATATATCCAGAAACAAGAATACTAAGTACATATACCTGAAGTGTTGGATCAATCCAATTATGATATCCACTCACAAGAAGAAGATACCAACCAAGGAGAAGGAGTATATAGATACTTTGTGGGGTGCTTATACTATGGATAATTTGAGCTTTTTCATTATTTGATGTTTTTTTCAGAAAAAAACCAAATAATCATGATAATGATTGATAGGTTGAGCTGAATCAAAGAAAAAGGGAGAATAGAAAAAAAGGTGTTATAAACAAAGCAAACCACCAATATCCTCACCAAAGAGCAAGAAATAGAAGAAACACATGAAAAAGAGAGATTATCCAATTCATGAAGTAGTATTAACAAGGATAAATATGATTATCGGCACAATCCCAACAAGACTAATAAATCCTGATATATATCAACGAACCAGCGAAAAAAGAAATCCTATCGAGAGAAAAATTACAACATATGGAAGACTAAGGTCCAATCGTATAAGTGTATCGTGAAAAAAAAGTAGAGATCAAAAGTAGGCAAAGGAGTAAAATAGCGCCGTAGCTATTCCAACTCGTGAAAGTGTCTGAAAAAAGAAAACAAAAAGCTCTTGGTAATAATACACCCCTTTCACAATACGTGTATAAGAAATTTCCTTTCATCCAACACGAGCATTAATGAGTGCTATATTTTGCTCAATAAGACGTATTTTTGCTGCAATTCGCTCTTTTTGTGCTTCATCCTTTTCATTCCTATAGAGATCTTTATTGCTAGAGAGTTTTTCTCGATAAAGCTCAAGTCTTTGAAGTTGATTATAATAACCATAATCTCCTCATCCAGCCATTCATCATGATGATCATCATGATGAAGTTTTTTTATCATCATCGCTCGATGTACTTAGGAGTGCAAAAAAACTCTTTATCTCACGAACCCAACCTCGTAGGAGTTTTTCTGCCTTCTTAGAAACATCCGTATCATCTCAACCAACACTCGTCTTTGATCAAAATTGTTTTAAAAGATTATTTGTTTCCTTGAGAAGTTCATTCTTCTGCTCACCTCATTGTTTTCGCACAATATCAACCTCAAGTTCTCCAATTTTTTTAAGTGCCGTCTCACCAACGAGTTTAAGCTTTGCTATATTTGTGATATTTTTTGTCTGTCTGAGGGTACCATAGAGGAGTTGAAGAGTGGCTCTTTTTTCACTCGATAGTACATCATTATATTTCGATGTGATATTTTCGATCTTAAAAAGAACTGTGTCAATAAGTCATTGATAGAGTGCTATTTCTCTTTTGAGTACTGGCGAAAGATCATCATTCAAACTTTGTGTTCCACCCGTTTCTTTCTCTGGTGTTTTTGACTGATTCGATCAAATATTCTGAATGAAGGTCTTTGGATTTTTTTGCTCAAGATATACATGATATGCATCGGCAACTTTTGCTGTTACAAGAAGTTTCTCCTCATCACTTGAATGAATATCCGTATAGATTCTCTCAATTTGACAATTATACTGCTCAACGAGGGTTTGATACGCTCGAAATGCATCGTCTGATTGAATTTGGCCAGTTTTTTTCTCTTTTGCTCAGGTTGGTAAAACAACAAAAGCATCGAAATAAAAGATCTGTTTTTTTTCATTTGCTTGATCTGCCTGTTCTTCGATAGAGAGTATAGTGTATCCACCTTTATGTATCTCATTTGTCGCTTCTCAAATATCTGATGCCCGTATAAGGAAATCAAGTTTTTCACTACCACGAGCGGCACGAACTCGAAAGTATGGCATAAATAAGATTAATGATTTTTCATTAAATAACTTTGCAATAAATTAGAAATTTTTTGTGTAGTTTTATTATCCAACTGAGTAAGTAATACTGGTAATACCTTTAATAATTGTTTCATTTCTTCTTTTTTATTTAAGTCTTGAATATCAGGAAGAAATATAGTTTTAATTGTAAAATTCGATATAAAATCAGATATTTTTTTTTGAATTTCAGGAGATGGTAAATTTTCTTCCAAAGTTTTTCACATTTCACGCTTTGCAATTAAAATTTTATTTGTAATGTCTCATGATTCTGGTAAAACATTATTTTGATTATATCAAAAATTTTCATTAGGCATGAGTAGAAATGTCAAAAATTAATGATTCTTTTTGTTGTTCTCATTCAGCAATGATTTGAGAAATTTTGTCATATAAATCTGTGAGATCATCAACCTCGAGTACCATAACAGCCTCAAGATAGAGGAGTTTTTCTGTCTCGGGCATTTGTGTCATAGACGAAATAAGTGTTCGAAGAACAACTTGCATCTGACTCTTGCGGCGAAACTGTCGAAATATTTCTAAAAATTGCATACACGCAGTATATATTTTATTTTAATAAATCCAGACATATTCGACATTTCATGACAAAAACTTTCTAGATAGATAATATATAAATTTATTTAGTTTTAGTAGTAATTCAAACTTTGAGGAATCTTTTTTTGAACAAGAAAGAAAGAAAGAAAGAAAAGTTATTTAACATTGACAGGTTAATCTTTCCTTTATGAATCTTCCGAAAGGGATTTATTAACATTTATTGTTTGTAAAAAACTTTTTACTCTTGATTTGAGTTTTTTGTGTTTGATTCTATTATATGGATGTTAAATATTTTTTAGACAATTTTGACACGTATGAAAATTACTGACAAGTTTTGAGCAATTTCTCATGGACTCTCATTGAGTTTGATATTCCTTGTATTTCTTCATGTTCTTGGGCTTTATTCACTTCCGACGCTTCGTGACATACGGTTAAGTCATATTGGCGATTATCAGACTTATAATAGTTATAAATCTGTTTCATCAACAAAACACAACAGTATTGTTGATGAAACAAAAGCAATTATTCAAAAAAATTACATTGAACCTATTGATATGAGTGGTTCATATATTGAAAAAGCATATGTTGAGTGACTTGTCTCAAGTCTCAAGGATCCTTTTTCTGAATATTTAAGTGGGAAAGAATTAGAATATTTTAGTGAATCACTTCGTGGAAATTTTGCCGGCATAGGTGCCGTCATTGCAAAAGCAGATGATGGGGTTGTGATTCGTGAAGTTCTTCAAGACTCACCTGCTTACAAAGCACAATTGAAGATAGGTGATATTATAACCATGGTTAATACCTGATCACTACGTTGAGTAACAACAACAGAAGCAGTAAGCCTTATTCGTTGAAAACCAGGAACAACAGTGAATATTACCTATCGAAGATGAGGTCTTATGAATAGGATAGATATAGTGAGATCTATTGTGAAAGTGCCATCGATCGAATCAGAAAAGACAAAAGATGGGATTCTCTATATACAAGTAAAAATGTTCTGACAAGATACAGCTCGTGACTTTCAGAATATTCTTGCCAAGAATAATTCAAAAGATACAAAAGCGATCGTCATAGATCTTCGTGATAACGGTGGATGACTTCTTTCAGCAGCACAGGAGATGCTCTCTCATTTTTTCAAACCAGATACTGTGGTACTGCGTGATCGTTGAAGAAAGAATAGTGGAGGAAAATTTCTCTCATGAGGATTATTCGAGGAAGAGGTGAAGACAAATAATAGAAATCCTACGATGATAGATATTCCACTTGTGGTTCTTGTGAATGAAAATTCTGCATCCGCTTCAGAAATATTTGCGTGAGCCATACAAGATCTTAAGCGTTGAAATGTAATCGGAAGGAAAACATATGGAAAATGATCAGTACAACAACCATTCGAACTCAGTGATGGAAGTGAAATAAAAATCACAATAGCTCGTTGGTTTACTCCATTAGATCATTCCATTGATAAGCTCGGTATCAATCCAGATGTCGTTCTCGATCCAATACCGGTTGATGTTGGTATAGAAAAAATTATTTCTCTCTTGGAACAAGAGAAGAAAAAGGCTCTTGAGCTTGCAAAAAAACTCTCCCAATAATTTTTGTACTTATGATTGATAATGATATCCAAAAGTGGATTAAATGAGAAGAAAATAGACAAACTTCGACACTTGAGATGATAGCATCAGAAAATATTATTTCACCTGATGTTATGGCTTGTTTATCGACTCCATTTGCGAATAAATATAGTGAGTGACTCCCATGAAAACGCTACTATTCTTGACAAGAATTTGTCGACTATGTCGAAAATGCAGCAATCGATGCAGCAAAGAAAATATTCGGATTTGAGGCTGTAAATGTTCAACCACACTCGTGATCACCAGCAAATCTTGCAATACAACTTGCACTACTATCACCAGGTGATACGATACTTTCTCTTTCGCTCGATCAATGATGACATCTCTCCCACGGGCATAGGATGAACTATTCTGGAAAACTCTATAATATTGTGAGCTATACTCTCTCGCAAGATTCTCATCGAATTGATATGGATCGAGTCGAGAGTTTAGCACGAGAACATAAACCAAAGATGATTATTGCCTGATTTTCAGCATATCCCCGTGATATTGATTGGCAATGATTTGCTCGCATAGCACAGGGTGTTTGAGCATATCTTCTCGCTGATATTTCACATACTGCTGGGCTGATTGCCGGATGAGTTCTTCCATCACCAGTTGGTTATGCTGATATTGTTATGACGACGACCCATAAAACACTCCGATGACCAAGGTGAGCGATCATTGGTTGTCGATGAGAATTAGAAAAGAAAATTAATTCAGCAGTTTTTCCATGAGTACAAGGCTGACCTCATATGCACTCTATTCTTGCAAAACTACAGGCATTTCGTGAGGCTCTACGACCAGAGTTTCGTCTCTATGCTGAGCAAGTAAGGGAAAATGCATTTACTCTTGCAGAAGCGCTCTTAAAAAGATGATTTCGTCTCATTACTGGAGGAACAGATACACATCTTATTCTCATCGATGTTTTCTCAAGTCATGGGATCTCTGGTGATCGAGCACAAGACATTCTTGAAACTATCGGTATCTCAATAAATAAAAACATGATACCGAATGATACAAGGAGTGCTCTCTCTCCCTCAGGTATACGAATTGGTATACCAGCACTTACAACACGTGGTTGTACTACTGATGATATGAAGAAAATTGCAGAATATCTCGATATTGCTTTGCAAAATACGGAAAACAATGATATATTGCAATCTCTTTGAGAAGAAATACATAGTTTTTCATCGAGTTTACCGATTTTTTCTCCTCGTTGGTTATGTCCATAGACGATTTCGATTTCTTCAACGCTCCATCGGTCAGTAATACTACTTCAGAAGATAATGAAGCTTTTCGTGCAACTATTGCAAAAAGTATTGCTGGTATTAAACAAACAAAATCCGACGAGAAAAAAAGTAGAAATTATGATGATCTTCTTATTATATTTCTTCGTAGAATCCTTAAGGACCCAACTGAATCGGATAGACAGTTTGTTGATGTTATTGTTTTTTTTCTCTGACTTGGAACATCAAGTAGTATTATAATGTTACTTGTTTCACTCTACGAATATGAATCATTTATAGCTATGGGTGGGGTAATTGATAGAAAGAATTGGGATAGTGGAAATTTTGACGATTTTATGCATATTTGGATTAGTATGAGTTTCTGACAGATCAAAAATTTCAGTGATTTACAAGCAAAAAAATTTCTTCTTCAGAAAGAGATGGATGAATATAGAAAAGCATTTTCCGATGTATTTGTATGTGCATTGGTTCGTTATTCTCTCAATATTGATCAAATAACAAACTATTCTACCATCATTCTTGATGAAATTTCAAAAAGACTTGAAACTATATGTAATCAAAGTGAACTTTTACGTCCTTAAGAGAATATTTTCTTTTGACATAGTTACATTTTTCATATTATGTTTTTGTTCATCCTGATTTATTGTGATGAGCTAGACATAATGCGTTGTACAAAAATTCTCCATTCATTTGGTTAATTCCTCTGTAGTGACAAGTTAGTTTATTTGCGGAAATCTCATTGGTAAATTTTCTCACGATTTATGGTCAACTAGACTCCGCTACGAAAACCCTTCACAGAAGGGTTTTTTTATGCTTTATTTTTTACTATTTTTCTCGTTTTAAGAGTTGAATACTTACGACTCCTTTATTTATAATAGAAAATATGCTTATAAAAAGAAAAAGAAAGAAACAAAATAGTCCTATAATATAATGCTCATATATTGAGAGGGTAATATCCTGCAGATTTCAAGGAAGTGAATGTGCACTCTGTGCAATAAAAAGAAGAATATTGAGTCATAGATCTACCCACCATGCAAATATAATTCATCATGTTTGAGAAATAAGTGTTATGAGGAGTGAAAAAATACCTCAAAGTGTGATTGGTCATATAATTGGTCCTATAAGCATGTTAACAATTGGTCAATAGAGGGAAAATTGTCAAAAAAGTAGGAGCAATACAACAAGGGTAGCTCAAGTAGCAGAAAGAGTTGTTGCAAGTGTATCTCGAAGACCAATAAAACTATTTGGAATAAAGAAGAACCATTTTTGGAGGAACGGTACAAAGAGAATCATTCCAAACGTTGCAAGAAATGAAAGATAGAAACTTGCGTCAGTAATAATCTCATGGGGCATATAAATACCAAATCCCACAGCAACACAGAGAAGAAGAATGAGTGGATCTATTTTTTGATTTCCTTGCGTTGATAGATATCAGATTATTCACATAATAGCAGCTCTTATAACAGGAACGCCACCTCAAACGACCCATACAAAGATAAAAAGAGCAAGAAGAGTTGTAAATATTCTTATATACCTAGGAAAAAATCAGAATAATGAAGCGAAAAGAATAAGTACAAGTGTAATATTTGAACCAGAAACTACGAGTATATGAGATATTCATGTTTCTTGATAGAGTGTTTGATATTCCTTGGTGATTCATTGTTTGTCTCAGAATATCATTGCTGCAAGGAGTCATGCATGTTCCGAAGGGTAGAGAGACCGAAATTTGGTATAAATCATCTCTCGTACAAAAAAACTCGAAATGAAAGATTTATCCTTTCAAATAAGTTCAAAAACATCAATATTTGCTGTGAGATATATATGTTTTGCTTGGAGAAATTCTTTATATCGAAATTCTTCTGTATTTTTTGGGGATTCAACTTTGACAATAGTAGACAAAATATCGCCAGGTTTTGGACTGATATTTTTATCTACGGCAATCTGAATAAGTATTCTCTGAGAATTTGGTATATTATTTATTTGTCGAATTTCGCCAATCATACGATTTTTGCTCTCTGTGGATCCTTCGAATCGAAGTACAAGGAGTTCAACTTTTTGTGACTTTCCAATAAATAAAAGAGCCTTATTCATCTCATTATGAGTAGTACGAATATTATTGTATAGTACTCAACATCAGAGTAAAAAAGAGAGAATAAAGAATAGGATTATCCATCATAATTTTTGATATTTATTCTTCAGAAAAAAAGAAAGAAAAAACCCAAGCAGAAGAATACAGAGGAAAATACATCAAAATATTGGACTAAAATACACACAAAAAATTCCTCCAAAGAAGGAAAATATTGACAGTGTGAGAATTATTTTTGCAAAGGTCTGATAACGAATTTGGAAAGTTCGCGAGATCATAAGAAAAAAATCAGGATACAGCAAATTTGTGTGAGAGAAAAGTATCAAAAGAGAAGTGGATTATTTTCTCGTGCCCCATCGAAAAATTCTCACACAAAGAGCATTAATGAAAATCCTATAAGACCAAGTGCTGAACTTAGTCCATGTATTTTTGCTGTTTGATTCATCGTATAGATGAAGAAAAAAAGAAAGAAGGTAATAACGCTGTAGAGAATTCCAAGCGGGAAAAGATCTCATCAGAGTGGTACAGTGGTATCAGGATTATTGTAGCTTACTCAGATGGGAAGAAGAGTATTTTGTCCATAGATTACCTCACTTATAAATCATCCAATCCATCCAACCCATGAAGCAAAAAGGAATGAAAGAACAGATATATCTAGATATTTATCTCTGTTTAATCAAAAACTTTCAACCTTACCTAAGAGAACTGCAAGAAAACCAAAGATACTTCCAATAAGTGAGAGATTATAATTGGTGCTAAATAAAATAGTTTGCACGCCATATTTTATACTATAGTTCCATTGATCAATATGTTCGAGAAAATAAAAAAGTCGACCAAAGATAAGAATACTGACGATAAACAGGAGAAAATTTCTGCTAAAGAATCTAAAATTTACACCTGATTTTTTCGAAAGTTTTCTCAGCATCCATCCAAAGAGGAATGTTGTGATAATAAGTGTAATTCAGAAGGTGAATATATGAATTTCATTTTCTCCGCCCCCAAGGGTTATATATGGATACATACGAGTTTTTAACGGGCATATTCTATAACGCGTTTTTCGCGGATAAGATTCACTTTTACTTCACCTGGATATGAAAGTTTTTCTTCTATTTCGCTTGCGATGTTACGAGCAAGAGCGAGCGAATCAATATCACTGATTTCATCCGCATCAACAAAGATTCGAATTTCTCGACCAGCTTGGAGTGCAAATGCTTTTTCAACACCAGAATAGCTCATAGCAATTCACTCCATTTCTTGCACTCGCTTGAGATAATCATCGCTATTCATACGTCGTGCACCAGGACGAACAGCGCTGATTGCATCAGCAATTTGGACAATTTTTGTCTCGATACAAATACAAGGTACTCCATCATGGTGACCTTCAATAATATTGGTTAATTCCTCAGAGAGTCCATATTTACGAGCAAGTTTTCCACCAAGTTCTGGATGTGTTCACTCTATATCATGATCGAGTGCTTTTCCAATATCATGTAGAAGACCACCACGATAAGCAAGTTCTTCATTTGCGCCTATGAGTTGAGCAATGGACCGTGCAATATAGGCAACCTCTTTTGAATGAAGGATAATATTTTGCCCGTAACTTGTCCGAAATCGAAGCTTCCCAATAAGCGGAGCTATGCCCTCAGGGAGATCATATATTTCCATTTCTTCTAGTGTTTTTTGACCAAGATCTTTGATAAGTTCCTCGGCTTCATTCTGGTTCTTTTCAACAATTTCTTCTATTCGAGCAGGTTGAATTCTCTTATCTGTAATAAGTTCGTCAAGCGATCTCTTTGCTATATAGCGACGAAAGAGGTCAAAGCTTGAGAGAAATACAACATCTGGCGTATCATCAATGATAAGTGACACTCAGGTAGCACGTTCAAAAGCTATAATGTTTCTTCCTTCTTTTCCAATCAATTTTCATTTTATATCATCATTCTCAAGATTCATGATGGTTTGGGTTACTTCCGCTGTGAGATCACCAGCATAATTTTGTATAGCTTTAATGAGGATTTCACGAGATATTTCTTTTTCGCGGATCTGGAGATCTTTCTTTTTCTTATCTATAAGCTTAAGAATATCACCTTCATAGATGGATTCTGTTTCTTGAAGTATCTGTTCTCGAGCTTCTTCAACACTAAGATGGGCAATTTTTTCGATCGATGCCCGTATGGTACTTCGTTCTTTATTGAGCTCTAACTCTAGGTCTTGTATTTTACTACGCTCTTCTTGAAGAGTCGTATATTTTTTATCAATTTCTTCAAATTTCTTTGTCAATTTTTCTTCTCTTTCTTGAATCTTTGATTCTATTTGTATTTGATTATTGATACGATCTTGCAAGTCTGATTTGAGCGCTTTAAGATGAGATTCTTGTTGTCGAATCTCATCTTGTTTTTGAAGATGTTTCTGAGTGAAATCTTTATGGAGCTTTTGGTATGTTTGTCATTCAAATAGTTTTTGTTCAGATTTGATTTTTTTGCTATACACAAAAATTGCTCCTGCAGATATCATTCAACTCACAAAAAGAGAGATGATGATGATGGGAGTGAGCATTTGGAGAATTTGAAAAATAAGAGAGGTTTTTTCCTCTTTCTGAGTATAATTTTGTATATCCAATTGTCAAAACAATGTCAGTAAAAGTATGGACGTGGCGTTGCCAATCGTGCGCTCGACTCTCGCTCATCGCACACTCGAGAGAACAAAGTGATGATGATATAAATGAATGAGAAGAAGAAACTGATATTGTTTCGCAAGTATTTGCAGACCCTGATCAAGAAATTCCAGCACTTTTTTGTGTGTGTTGTTCTGAATATAATTCCCTTGAACTTATAGAGGTTGATCCAATCGAAATCGATGAATATATATCTCGTCAAATAGGTTTTTTCCCATATCTCATTCGAAATGAAGATGACACATTACTTTTGCGAATAGATGGCGAATGAGAATATAGTGCAAAAGAAGAGTATGCCAGTGTTTTATTTACTCTCTTTCATGATGGTTCAATCGTAGAATCTTACTATGCCGATAACTCTTTTTGGGAAAATTGGGAATATTCTTATGATGAAGGTGTATCTATGATTGTATCCAACGGTTGATTTCATATATGGAAATTACCAATTATTTCATATTCATAAAAGCGAAGAATGTCTCAAGAATCAGAAAAAGAGTTGTCACTTCTTGTATGTACCTGAAGAAGTTGTCGTGAGCGTCAAAGTGAATATATACTTAAACGACTTGGAAATGATCTTTATTCAATTAAAGAATCTATAGATATAGATATTTCTCCCACTCTCTGCCGGGGGCGTTGCAAGGAAGGACCTATTCTCGTGGAACACTATGATAATGAGGTACAAATAGAACATACATATTCTAATCCTATCAAGGCAAGTAAAATTTTTAAACATCTCCTTACACAATTATGACAAAAAAAATCAAAGTCGGTATAGTCGGTATAGTCGGTCGTCCAAATGCTGGGAAGAGTACCTTTCTAAACGCTCTTATCGGTGAGAATGTATCGCTTGTTGCATCATCACCCCAAGCAACAAGAAGATCTATCAAGGGTATATACCAGGATGATGATTCTCAAATTATTTTTATCGATCTTCCAGGATATCATAAGACAGAGTCAGTTATCAGTCGTGCACTTATGAAAGAATTTGAATCATGACTACGAAATGTAGATATGGTTCTTCATTTTATCGACCCATCAAGACCATCTGGTGAAGAACAATCATCTCTTCAAGAACGCCTGAACTTTCTCTCTAGTAAAACAGTATTGACCGTTTATACAAAATCAGATCTCCGTTCGATACAGGCTATACCAGCATGAGATACTATTTTTCGTATTTCATCGAATAATCAAACAACTTTCTCACCACTTCTTTCATCCATCAAAGATAGACTCACTCTCTGAGAACCACTCTATGATGAGGATTATTATACAGATCAAGATATATTTATCAGGGCAAGTGAAATCATTCGACAACAAGTTATTGAGAATCTTCAAGAGGAATTACCACATGCAGTTGCAGTCGATGTGACACAATTTGATGTTGATGAAGACGGTAAGGCACAGTCAATATTTGCATATATTGTTGTTGAGAGTGATTCTCAAAAGGGTATCATCCTTGGAAAGCAGGCATCTCGTCTCGTAGAAGTTCGTGAAAAAGCGAGACTTATCCTCAATTCTGTGTTTGATCGACATACTCGCCTCTTTCTGCGTGTCAAAGTTGTCAAAAATTGGCGAAAGAACGAACAATTTATTAACGAAGTTGTTTTTGGTAATAGAAAATAGGAATATTCTAACTTCGACATCATGGCACAATATTCTCAATTTGCACAACAATTTGGAAAAACTCGAGAATGACTTGTTTGGCCTGAAATAACAACCATTCTTGAATACACTCTCGATAAAAATATCGCTCCAAAAAATATTCTTGATATAGGTTGTTGATCCGGACGTTTTTTCCAACATATTACGGATTTAATACCATCAGATACATTGTTGGTATGAATCGATCCATGCAGAGAACTTCTTGATATTGCGATCAAAGGAAAATACAAACAAAATAATATTTCCTGGATAGAGTGATCATTTGAGTGAATGGGTTCACTTCATCTCGGTCATTTTGATATGATTACAGCCATCGCCTCTTTCCATCATATTATTGGAAGAGATGCTGCAAAAAAAGCAGTACAATCAATTCTGGATCATCTTGTACCAAATGGTTATTTCGCTATGACCAATTGGAATCTTCTCGATGATCAGTATCAATGAAAATATGGGAAATATCGTAGAGAAGAAAACCATCAGATATATTACGATATTCCATTTGATGGAAATCATCGTAGATATGTTGCTTGGGATATGGAGGATATATCAAATTTATTTGATCCGCTCCATTGGAATGTTATTTTGCATACAGCTACACCCCAAACAGAGAAGAATATTATTACTGTTGTTCAAAAAAAATCGGTTTAACCGATTTTTTTAACTATTTTTGAAATGGTTGTAAATATCATAGGGGAATAATACAAGATCAGTCAGAAGTTTCTTTGTTGATTTCCCAATCGTAACAATACTTTCCTTTGTTCCCTGAGCAACTCACTGTATTCAGATTGGTGTAGTGTTTTTTATGGGAGATATTTCCTTGGAAGGAGATACTGTTGGAACTAAAGTATCAATAGAATCGTGATTGGTTTGTTCCGGTTTTTTTATTCATTCGCCATCATTTTTATCTGTTGTTGCCTCTGATAAATGCAGAATTGTTTCTAACTCTGCTAATGAATTATCTGCTTTTTTACGATTGTGTTCAATAATAGTCCTTTGTAAATCTGAAAGCTGTTTCTCTGGGTGATTTTCAATTTCGAGAATTGCTGCTAATTCGGCTAATGATCCTTCGTTTTTTTTGACACTACCTGTGTTATTTCATTCAGGACCTTCATGAAGATTACTCATATTTTTTAATTAACAGTATTTGTATCTCATACGGGCATTTTTTTCTCAATTTCTGCTTGGATTTTCATAAGTATTCATTCAAGGATCTTTTCTCTATCTTTTTTGCTTATAATATTGAGTAATTCTTGTGCTTCTGTGTACTTTTGATCACTCATGGCTCGCAAGAGTTTTGCATATTCCATAATAATGGAGGAGTTATTCTCTATGCTTACTTGTGATAAGAGTGTATCACCTTCTTCTTTTTTGTCGAGGAGATATCGTGTTGCTACGTAGTAAGCTATAATATCCGGATCATTTGGATATTTTTTATGCGCATCTTCACTCCACCGTTCTATCGCCAGTTTGGAATCTTGAATAATAGCTATAAGAAGTGCTGTGCTATAGTCATCACTGATTACACCATTATCTTTGAGTATATATCCAAAAACTGTGAGCATATGATCATAGTTTTTGAGTTGAGCATCGACTTGGATAATTTTTCTCTCAATATCAATTTTTGGTATATATCATGCCAGGACTCAACGATTGAGTACATCACTTGCTCCAATCCAATCTTCTAACTCAATCTTTGTCTGTCAAAGAGCAAAGAGTGATTGAGCATCGAGTGGATATTGTGATAAATAAGATATAAAAAAATCATTAGCCTCTTTGTAATATCACATGTCATAAGCGCTGAATGCAGCTATTTTCTTTGCAGGAATATAGTCTGGGCGGTTTGTGAGAACTGTTTTTATGAGATTATTACTCAGGTATGGCTCGCCGACTTTGTACCATGCACCAGCAATAATACTATCACGATAGTAGCGATCTTGTGTTATATCACTACTATTTGCATAGCTATCTTTTATGGATTTTAATGGCGCGTATCATCCGTTATATTCATTCAATACTACAATACAATTCTCTACTCAAGTTATACAAATACGAACTATACGAAGATATTCTTGTTCATCTTTTGAGAGAGGGATGTTTTTTTGTATATTTTCATCCTTCACTTTTTCGCTTCTCGTATAGGATCTCATGAATATTTCTTTTGTTTGTCCTGAAAGGGATGTTATTTTTGGTGCGAGAGCATCAATAACGTCACTATATTGTTTCATATTATAAAGACTCGTTGCATATTTTTCTAATAATAGCGTGTCGTTCGGTGTCTTTAATCGGGCAGCAGCATAGTATTTCTTAGCTTCACTATAGTGTGCTTCAAGCATTGCAAGATCACCTTGTTCACTGAGATTTCTGTTTGCATAGCGTCCACGTGCGAGTGATATGCGGTCAATCAAACTTGTTTCTTCCTCTGCAACTTGAGTCACTCCGATATCTGATTCAGTAGATAGTGTAGTGTCAGTGAGAGTTTTTATAGAAGAATTGAATGAAACACATCATCATAACAAAAATAATCAGGACAGGATAAGGGTTCGTGTAAAAAAAGAATTCATTCTATATAATCAAAAATTACACTCACTATAAGCAATTTTGAGAAGCATCCAAGATTTCTTCTTACTTCTTTTATAAAATTGCTTGACTCTTCTCGGAAATTCTTATAATCCATCACGCGCTCAACAATCTCATGGAGGGATGGCAGAGCGGTTGAATGCACCGGTCTTGAAAACCGGCAGGCCGAAAGGTCTCCAGGGTTCGAATCCCTGTTCCTCCGCCATTGTATTATCAAAATAAAATATTCAGCTGAAAAGTTGAATATTTTTTATCAAAATCTTGTTTAAAACAAAAGAAAACCGTACAAATTGTTGTACGGTTTTTTTGGGTTTATCACCGATTATGATTTATCATATCGCCGACTAGACTTTACTATATCATTCCATTCAGGTTTCGCAACGCATATAAAGATTAGAAGTCCTAACACTGAGTAGACATATTCTCCGAAAGAATTTAAATTTGTTGGGTACCAAACAAATTCTTGCAGAGAAATCTCCATAATACTTAATGGAATTACTGAAAATGTCATAAACATCATAAGGGATCCACCTATTTTTTCACACGCATCCCTTACTTTCGTTGGGATTTTTTCATACCTTGCTAAAAGCAAGAATGGTGAAAAGATGTATATACAAGTTGCAAGTGGCATCAAAGATGTCATAATTTTTCCCCATAGCCCCGTCCAACATGCAGTGGAAGAGCAATATTGTAAACGCCGATTGGCGCAAATATGCCCACACTCACATATGGACTTAGTTATTATACGCTATATAAGTTTTCTTGTCAATTTTTGATGCTATTTATCGTATTTTTCAAGAAAATTACACCTTCGCTTTTGACATTTTTTAAACTTCTATATAATCGCCTCGCGCGCAAGTTTCTGGTGGGTTACTCAAGTGGCTGAAGAGGCGGGTTTGCTAAACCTGTAGGGCGCAGCAATGTGCCGCCGGGGTTCGAATCCCCGACCCACCGCCAGTGATATATTTCAAAAAATTCAAATTTGGGCCTATAGCTCAGTGGTTAGAGCAGTCGGCTCATAACCGATTGGTCCCTGGTTCAATCCCAGGTGGGCCCACCATATGTTATCAAAAAACCCATTATATTCTTTGCAATGGGTTTTTATTTTTAAAAATTCCATCAGCTTAGACTCTAGTGTTTAATTAGTATTTATCATGAATCGAATAGTTATCACTCAACATAAGAATGTCGCTCTCGTAGTACTCGAAAAATCTGATCTTGATATTATTGCATCATCCATCAATAATTCTGACATTACCAAATTTTATTTTTCTTCAGAAGGAATGGGGAGTGTATATTCCCGAAGTGTTGAGGAAAAACGGTTAGATGAAAAACTCTCAAAACCATGACACTCAATGGGGATCTATCTCATTAAGGAAGAACTTCTAGTTTGAGAGATTGATCTTAATAAAATCAATGTATTTAATAGAAATGGAAGTCTTGGAATAACTCTCTATGCAACTGAAAATATTGGGAAATGAATTGGGACGCAGTCAATACGATTGATGCTTCGCTATGCTTTTGAGATGCAGGGTTTTCATAAAGTTTCTCTCGCAGTTCGCGCAGATAACCTTCGAGCTATTTCTTGTTATGAGAAATGTGGATTTCAAGAATATGGTCACTCCCGAGAACATATTTGGACATGAGAAACATATATTGATAGTGTTATGATGGATATACTTGCGAGTGACTACAGGCAATTAAAGAGTGACTGGTTTCAAGATAATTTCCTATAAGTATATCCAGCAAAGAGATAGTATACTAATTAGAGAATCGGCTCATAACCGATCGGTCCCTGGTTCAATCCCAGGTGGCCCACCATCAATGAATTTTAATAAAAGCTTCAACGAATATATTGAAGCTTTTATTTGACATTGTTCTTACGTTATCTATATTCATTCAGCTGCTGAGGTTCATTATTTGAATCCTTGGACAGCTTTTGTGCTATAATTTAGCGATATGTTTGCAAGTAACTATTTAGTTAGACACTAAGAAGTAGCGGCGAGCGAAAATTAGTGGAGTGATTTAGTTGAAATCCCTTGCAAATCATATAACTGAGCTGAGAATGCAGATCGAGCACTATGTCTTGATTCTTGTCTCTTCGAGCTCAGAGCAACCCAGCTTTGTGCTGGGTTTTTTTATTGATGTAAATTCTAGAGTACTTTAATTCACAGTTATTTTTCCAAAACCCCCGCTCTCATATTCTTGAAATGCACGCTCAAGTCATGCTTCACTATCCATAACAAAAGGCCCATAATGATAGACTGGATCAGGAATAGGTTCTCATGCAAATATGAGAACCTCAGATTTTCATTCAGATTCTATCGAGATAGTTGCATCTCGGTTTATGCTTTCAAGAAAATCTCCTGTGGATACATGAGAATTATCTATGATGAGCTTGCCACTTCGTACAAGAATATAGAGTTTATAAGTGAGTGGAATATCGAGAGGTGTACTCTTGTGATAATTATCCCCATCAAAAGAGAGGTTTGCCATAAAAATCGGGCTCTGTATTTTCGTTGGTCCAATTTTTCAAAGATATTCTCCCGCTATAAGTCGCATAATAGTGCTATCATTGATCTTAATAGTAGGAATATCTTTTGATGTGATAGATTGATATCAAAGGGATAGTTCTTTTTTATCTTTTGGGAGATTTACCCATATTTGAGCAAATTCTAAGTTACCACCCGTTGTATTGAACGTGGTTTCCAAATATTCTTGGTGAATAATTCCTCGTCCAGCTGTCATCCATTGAACATCACCTGGATGAATAATACCACCATTTCCTCATGAGTCTTTATGCTCTACACTCCCGGCGTATGCAATCGTGACTGTTTCAAATCCTTTATGCGGATGCTGTCCAACTCATCTCTTTCTTGGTTGCTCCATCAGATTCGTTGTTTTTTGTGGAGACATATGAGTAGGCGGCTCATAATCAAACATGAGAAATGGAGATGATTGGACTCCTATGTCTTGAGAGTATCCAGGGATGAGATTATGTACAAGAAATCCATCACCAACCCAATGTTTTCGATGTTCGTTTTTTATACTATAGGTGTTCATAGTTTTTTACGGTAAGAATGATAATAATTATTGAGACATTTTTGACATGACAAAGTTGTCTTGGACAAGTATAGAAAATAAGTTTCTTTTTTCAACTATATTTATCACTATTTTTTCAGAAAATAAAATTCAAATTCCTGATAAATAAAGGATCGCCTTAGAACTTGTTTTTTTAGATGTATTTTTCCTTGTATTTTCTTTTGACTTCCCCCTCGTTTTCCATATAAATCTCCACGCTTTCGTAAGGCAAC
>ERZ724510.332-NODE-332-length-26992-cov-14.022497_pt1 | contig 26992 bp, 20 predicted proteins | sample MGYA00376043_ERZ724510 | MGnify/ENA primary metagenome ERZ724510 (study PRJEB28724, sample SAMN07190888) | wastewater metagenome | isolation source: influent of sewage treatment plant in Hong Hong | place: USA: Christiansburg, Virginia | collected 2016-03-01 ... | reverse complement strand
TCGTCGTCCAGCTTGTCGGCCAGCCGGCGCATCAGCATCTGCATATAGCTGTTCACCATGCGCAGCGGCTGGCGCAGGTCGTGCGACACCACATAGGCAAACTGTTCCAGCTCGGTATTCGAGCGCGCCAGCGCCTCGGCCTGGTTGCGCAGCGCTTCTTCGGCGTGTTTACGCTCGGAAATATCACGGGTAATGGCCAGATGCAGCACTTCGCCGTTGATTTCCATCGGCACGGCGTGGGTTTGCACCCAGTAGCGCCGGCCTTTCAGGTTATTCAGTTCATACTCCATGATCTGCCGCGCCCCGCCGATCACCTGCTGATGCAGTTGCAGATAGGCATCGCGGTAAGCCGGCGCAATCAGGTCTACCACCAGACGCCCCTTCACCTGCTCGAACGAATCGGCACCGATCATGCTCAGGCCAGCCAGGTTCATTTCAATCAGCTCGCCACGCTGGTTGAGCACTTTCACGCATTCTGGCTCGGTATCGACAATTGCGCGCAAACGCGCTTCGCTGCTGCGCAGGCGGGCGGCAATCTGGTTTTGTGCCGCCATGGTCTGGCGCAGCAGCATCACCAGCGCGCTGACAATCAGGCTGGCCAGCACCGCCGCCAGCAGCACTTGGTTACGGTGGTAGTAATACGGCTCCAGGATGTCGGCGGTGGCGTGCCCAACGGTAAAGGTCAGGCCGTATTCCGGCATGCGGTAAAAGCCATAGATGCGCGCCACCCCGTCCGACTGGGCCGCCAGTTGCCTGAAGCTGCCGGCACGCGGTGCATTGGGCTGCAAATACGGCACATCCACCAGCTTTTTGCCCATGGCCAGTTCATTGTCTGGCTGGCGCGCCAGCATCGCCCCGTTGTCGGCCACCATGGCGGTCACCGCGCCGTCGCCCAGGCCGAGTTTTTCGTTGAAGGTGGCAAAACTGTCCGGGCTGACCGACACCACCAGCACACCGGCAAACTGCCCCTGGCGCAAAATAGGCCGAGTAAACTGGATCGACCACTTACCCGATACCTTGCCCTTGACTGGCGAGCTGATGAGCAGGCGGTCGCTGGGTTGGTCACGGTGCGCCCGGAAGTGCTCGCGCTCGCCCAGATACACCCGGCTGGCGGGTGCCGCCAGATTGGAATACACCAGATAGCCCTGGGTATCGATCACGCTGATCTGGAATGCCACATCGTTCAGATATTCCATTTCGTAGCGCACGTGCGTGGCAAATGTCTCGGGGCTGTCCCGCCACTGCTCGCGCAGGTCGCGCAGCACACCATCCAGCCGCTTGAGGGTGGCCAGCGTGTGTTCGGCGTAGGTATGCGCCTGAAAAGCAGCGGTTTTGTCTGCTTCGCGCAAGATGGTGCTGCGGCTGCGCTGCAGTTCAAACCCGGCCCCCAGCCAGATCACACACAAAATGGCAATCCAGGCCAGGCCCACCAGGGCACGCGGCTGCCAGCGCAGCACAGCGGGCGCATCAGTCTTGAGACGGGTGCGCATCATGCCAGCAGATCACAGGATAAACAGACAACAGGGACACGGCGTGCAAGCTCAATCATGGGGTTCCAGATAACGGTTGCGGATATCCATAATATCGACCAGACAGCGCTGGAAATGTACGGTGACTTCCGGATCAAAATGGCGACCGGCCTGCTCGGCAATAAATGCCACCGCGTCTTCCAGCGCCCAAGCCGGTTTGTACGGTCGGGCCGAGGTCAGCGCGTCAAACACATCGGCCACGGCCACAATCCGCCCCGAGTGCGGGATGGCCTCGCCGGCCAGGCCGTTGGGGTAGCCGCTGCCGTCCCATTTTTCGTGATGGTTCAGGGCAATTTCATGCGCCAGCCGCAGCAGGCGGGTGTCGTCGCCGGCCAGCAGGTCGGCACCAATCTGGGCATGGGTTTGCATGATGGCCCACTCGTGCGGCTCCAGCTTGCCGGGCTTGAGCAAAATGGCGTCAGGAATGCCAATTTTGCCAATATCGTGCATCGGGCTGGCGTGGAGCATCAGCTCGCAGTCGGCATCATTCCAGCCCAGGCTGCGCGCCAGCAAGGTGGCGTACTGGCTCATGCGCACAATATGCAGGCCGGTTTCATTGTCGCGGAATTCTGCCGCCTGCCCCAGGCGGCGCACCACTTGCAGGCGGGTTTGGTGCAGTTCTTCGGTGCGCACGCGCACCATTTCTTCCAGCACGTCTTTCTGGTCGTTGACCATGCGGTGCGCCAGCTGGGCATCCAGCAGATTGCGCACCCGCATCAGCAGCTCGGCCCGGTCAAACGGCTTGCCAACAAAATCACGCGCACCCGCTGCCAGCGCCTTGAGCAGGTAATCGCGGCCATGCTGGGCGGTCAGGATCACAATCGGCGCCGGTAGCGGGTCGTTCAGCGCCTTGAGTTGCTCCATCACCTGGTAGCCATCCAGATGGGGCATGTTGATGTCCAGCAGGATCAGGTCGGGGCGGGCATCCTGGTAATGGCGCAGCACCTCGCGCGGATCCTGGATCAGGATGCGCTGCTCGTAGCCCTGGCTGGCCAGCATCTTGTCCAGCAGCTTCAGGTTGGCCGGCTCGTCATCGACAATCAGGATGCGCGAACCACAGAGTAAATCAGGCGTCATCATGGCATCCTCGGCACAACGCCGCGCGCGCCAGGCCAGCAGGCAGGCACCTCATTTAAGAGGCCTCCGGCACGGCAACGGCGGGCGTGGCCAGCAAGGCGTCCAGCACCTGCAAGAAGTGGTGAATATGCAGGGGTTTGGTCAGGTAGTCAGCAAACCCGGCCTGCTTGCCCCGGGCAATATCGCGTGGCATGGCGTTGGCGGTAACCGCCACCACCGGAATATGCTTGAGCCGGGGTGAGCTCTTGAGCACGTCCAGTACCTGGTAGCCATCCATGCCGGGCATATTGATATCCAGCAGAATCAGGTCGGGCAGATGGCCCAGCGCCAGTTCAATGCCCAGCTCCGGCGCGTGGGCGGTCATCAGCCGGAGATGCGGACGCATGCCCAGAATCTGCGTCACCAGCTTGAGGTTGACCGGGTTGTCGTCTATGCACAGCACGCTGGCGCTGGCCATCGGTTCGGCACCGTCGTCGTCCAGCGCCTCGCCGGCCAGTTCGGGTGGGCAGTAGTGTTCTGCCGGCAATTCCACCCAGAAGCGGCTGCCCACGTCCGGCTGGCTTTCTACGCCGATATGGCCGTCCATCATTTCCACCAGCCGCTGGGTAATGGTCAGGCCGATGCCGGTGCCTTCCACTTCGCTGCATTCGGCGTTCAGCCGGTTGAATGGCTGGAACACTTCGGTCAGCCGCTCGGGCGGAATGCCAATGCCGGTATCGGCCACGCTCAGTTGCACATAGCTGCCCTGTGCGTGCGCGTGCAGGTGGATCTGGCCGTTTTCCCGGTTGTACTTGATGGCGTTGGACAGCAGGTTGAGCAGCACCTGCTTGAGCCGCACCCGGTCGGCGCGCATCTGGATGTCGGCGGGAATCTCCAGCTGAATCTGAATCCCGCGCGGCGTGGCCAGCGGCTGTATCAGCTGGCAGCATTCGTCGGCCAGCGCCAGTAATTCCACCGATTCCAGCGACAGATTGATCCGTCCGGATTCGATCTTGGCCAGGTCGAGCACTTCGTTGATCAAGGCCAGCAGATGGTGACCGGCCTTGAGGATTTCATACACATTGTCCTGCTGGTCGGCGTTCAGCTCGCTGTCGTATTCCAGCATCTGGGCAAACCCAATAATGGCGTTCATCGGCGTGCGCAGTTCGTGGCTCATGCTGGACAAAAAGGTAGACTTGGCCTGGTTGGCGGCGTTGGCCTGCGCCACCGCCTGCTCCAGCGCTTCCTGGCGGGCAATTTCCTCGCTGTAATCGACAAACATATTAAAGCTGTGCAGCAGCTCGCCGGTGTCTGGCGAGGTGATGCTGCGGATATTGCTCAGGCTGACAAATTCGCGCCCGCCCTTGTCGCGCAGCTTGAGAAACCCCTGCCAGCCGCCGCCTTGCTGCAGGCGCTCGAGGATTTCATTCACCAGCACCTGCTCCTCGGAAACAATCCCGGTCTGGGTAAACGGCTTGTCAGCCACCTCGGCCAGGGTGTAGCCCAGCAGTTGTTCATAGGCCGGATTGACATACTGGATGCGCCCGGCGGCGTCGGCCACCCGGATGGCCTGATTGGTGGTTTCCACCAGCCGGCGGAACACCAGCAGCGCTTCTTCGGCGCGCTTGCGTTCGGAAATATCACTGTGGATACCAATCATGCGCACCGGCGCACCGGCGCTGTCGCGCTCGACCACGGTGCCCCGGCACAGAATCCACTTATAGCTGCCGTCCTTGCAGCGCAGGCGCAGTTCCACGGCGTAGTTGGGCAGCTGGCCATCCAGGTAGCCATTCAGCGCCTGCTGCACCGCATCCCAGTCATCCGGATGCACACTGCGCTTCCAGGCTTCAATGCTGGGGGGGAGTTCGCCCTTGGCAAAGCCCAGCATGTCTTCGTAGTGGCCGGACAACGGCATGTCGCCGGTCAGCATATTCCAGTCCCACACCCCGTCGCCCGCACCTTCCACGGCAAAGGCGTAGCGGGCTTCGATATGCTTGCGCTCGGTCACATCGCGGGCCAGCAGGACAAAACGCAGGGCGTCGGCCTGCTCGGGCAATAGCTTGCGCGCCAGCGACAATTCAAAGCAGCGCCGCCCGCGCGGGGTGGTCACCCAGATCTGGTGGCCATACGACACGCCCTGTGCAGCAGCCTCGGCAATCGCCTGGTGTACGGTGCTGGCGGCTTTCGGCTCCAGCACGTCGTCCACGGTCTTGCCCAGCAGCGCATGCACCGGCGCGGCCAGCAGGCCGATATCGCTGGGGTGGATGTCGCAGTAGCGCCCGTCCCGGTCCATTTCAAACAGCGGGTCGGGAATCGCCCGGATGGTGGCTTCCAGCTTGCTGAGTGATTCACGCGCGGCCCGGTCCATTTCGCGGATGCGGGTCACGTCGGAAAACGACACCACCACCCCCAGCGACGTCTGGCGGGCGTTGGCGGCGGCAATGGGGGCTGACGACATGCTCACCCACACCAGCGAGGCATCCGGGCGCTCCACGCCCATCAGCATATTTTGCTGGCTCAGGCCGGTGGCCAGGGTTTGCATCACCGGATGGGCATCGCCCCGGCATGGCCGGCCATCGGGGTAAACGCAACGCCAGATTGGGTTGAGCGCCGAATGGCCCAGTATCTGCTCGCGGCGCAAGCCCAGTATCTGCTCGGCAGCCGGGTTGCACTCAATCACCTGGCCATTGGGGTCGTACAGCACAATGCCGTCGGCCACAGTGTCCACCAGCGAGCGGTAGCGGGCTTCTTTTTCCTGCAGTGCCTGCTCGACGGCCTTCAGGTGGGTGATGTCGGTGCGGATCGACAAATACTGCACCGGCAGGCCCTGCTCATCCAGCACCGGAAAAATACTGGCTTCCACCCAGTACAGTTCGCCATTCTTGCGCCGGTTGCACACTTCGCCGTGCCAGTTGTGGCCAGACGAAATGGTCTGCCACAGTTCGTCGTAAAAGGCCTGGGGATGCCAGTGGGACTTCACCAGACGATGGCTATGGCCCAGCAGCTCTTCACGGGTATAGCCGCTGATTTCACAGAATTTGTCGTTGATATGAATAATATTGCCGTTGACATCCGCTACGCTGACTATTGCGTGTTCATCCACGGCCTGACGCAATGGCTCCAGCGGCAAGGCCAGCTCGGTCAGCACGGGTGCCGCCAGCCGGGCGACGCGCAGGCGCTCACGCCCGGCGCGGCCCTGGGCGGTGATTTGCGCGCGCAGCACGCAGGCGGTCAGCGGCCTGAGCAGGCAGCCCTGCACCACCACCGGCCAGTGCAACACCGCCGGGTACTGTTCGGCATCGGCCAGCACCAGCACCGGCAAGGCCTGGCCTTGTGGGGTCTGCCGCAGCACGCCCAGCAGGTCTGGCGCAGCGCAGTCGGGCAAGCTTGCCCCGATCAGCAGCACATCCGGGTGATACGCCTCCAGGCTAGCCAGCAGTTGCAGCGGATCGGCCAGGGTCAGCACCTGCAGACCCACTTGGCGCAGCATGGGCGCGTGCAGCGCCAAGCTGTCGGCCTGATCCAGCAGCAGCACCCGCAACGGCGGGCCGGCCAGGCTGTCCAGCAGGGTGTCGATGCGCGCCAGCAGCGGATTGAGATCCGGGGGCGACAACAGGCAGAAACCGCTGACGCCCTGGCGTTTCCAGTGCAGTTGCGCCGGCAAGGCCACCGGGCTGGCGCTCCACACCAGCCAGCTGGCGCGCTCACCCGCCTGCTGGCTCAGTTGGGCTTGCTCGGCCAGGCTAAGGCGAGTCAGCCAGTGCCATTCCACCAGCAGAATGGCCGATCGGGTCGGCGCACGGTGGAGGTCGGCCAGGGTTGGGCACCACCAGGGTTCGGCGTGGTGGGCGGCCAGGCGGGTGGCCAGCAAGGCGTCTGGGCCAGGGCAAGGCCCCAGCACCACCACAGACAGTGTCACGCCGTGCATGGTCAATGCCCCGCCCCATGGCGCGCATCACGCGCCACAGAAGCCCGAGCAAAAAAAGGGGAAGGCCACGGGGAAATCCGCACGGCACCGGCACTGCACATGTTTTGTCCTTGTTGGAACACCGCTGGAACGCGGCTTACACCTGGTATTGAGTCACCGATTTATGCATGCGTCCCACCATGCTATTAAGTGATTCTACCGTAGCAGTGGTTTGGCTCACCACTGCCATATTCTGTTCGGTCATCGAGGCCACCTGTTCCACACTGCGTGCCATCACCGTCATCGCCCGCTCCTGCTCCTGGGCCGAGTGGCTGATATCGTTGACCATGCCCATGGTGTGCGCCATCTGGCTGTTGATTTCCCGCAGCGCGCCCTGGGCGTTTTGCACCAGTTGCACGCCCTGCTCGACCTGCACGGCACCAGCGCGCATGCCATTAACCGCCTTGCCGGTTTCACTTTGCACCGAGCTGATCATCGTGCTGATTTCTGCTGTGGCCTTGGTGGTGCGTTCGGCCAGTTTGCGCACTTCGTCAGCCACCACGGCAAAGCCCCGGCCCTGTTCGCCAGCACGGGCAGCTTCAATGGCGGCATTCAGCGCCAGCAAATTGGTCTGGTCGGCAATGTCCTTGATCACCCCGGTAATCCGGGAAATTTCTTCCGACTGCACCCCCAGCCGCTCCACCTGAGCCGCCGAGGTTTTCACCGTGTCGGCCAGCGACAAAATGGTCTGACAGGCTTGTTCGGACAATTTTTCGCCCTGGATGGAAGCATGCGCGGCGGCCTCGGCGGCCTCGCGGGTGGCACTGGCGTGGGAAGTCACCTCGCCAATCGACACCGTGATTTGCTCAATACCCGCCGCTGCCGAGCTGGTGGCATCGCTTTGCACCCTGGCCGAGTGGCTAACCCCCCCCACACCCAGGCCCACCTCACGAGAAATTAACTGCACCTGAGTGGCAGAATCTGCCATGCCCTGAACAGTGGCTTGCACCGAAGAAATAAACCGGTCCAGCTTGCTGGCCACCCGTCCCAGCTCATCGCGGCGCGACAAGGCAAAGCGCTGCTTCAGGTTGCCGCTGGTCAGCAGGCTTTCCAGATAGCCATCCAGGCTGCTCAGATCGGCGCGCAGGCGCGGCACAAACAGCAGCAAAAACACCAGGCTCCACACCAGCCCCAGTGCACCCATGCCCTGCCACAGCGTGCGCAAGCCCTCAGTGGGCAGCAGGCTGCTGGCCAGCAGGCTCAGGCTGACCAGCAGCATGAAACCACCAAACAACCAGGACTGATTGCCCAGCCCAACAAAGCGCGCCCACAGCGGCTTGCACACCGGCACCACCTGACCATGCACCACGGCAATCGATTTATCGCCCTGCTTGATGCGCTGGTACATCGCTGCCGCGGCCTGCACCGCCTCACGCGACGGACAGCTGCGCACCGACTGATAGCCCACAATCTGGCCGTTCTCGCGCACGGGCGAGGCATTGGCCAGCACCCAGTAAAACCCGCCATCCTGACGGCGGTTCTTCACCAGGCCGCGCCAGGGCCGGCCTTGCTTGAGGTCGCGCCACATGTCCTGAAACGCCTGCTCGGGCATGTCCGGGTGACGGACCATATTGTGCGGCTGGCCTATCATTTCTTCACGACGGTAGCCGCTTATCTGGGCAAATGCCTCGTTGGCTTCGACAATATTGCCGTGCAAATCGGTACGCGAATAAATGAACTGCCCCTCGGGCAGCAGAGTTTCCACTTGGGTGATCGGCTGGTTGTTGCGCATGAAAAACCCCTGTTTTTTTATGGGTATGGGTGTCAACACGGTTGACGGAGGGTTTGCCAGGCAACCGTCTGGAACAGGCAGGCCAACAAATAGCATGCGGCCAGCCCCCAGACGAAACTGAGAAACGCTTTACAAGAATAGGTATTTTTACGTAGGGCGCACAGCATTTTGACTCGCCAACCGCGTCAATACGACCAAAGTCGTATGAGCTCACTCAACGGTGCATCGGCAACAGCAGCCAGGCCTGGGTTTCGCAGGCCACGCGGGTTTTGCCATCCAGCACCGCCAGCCAACGGCGCGGAATCGCTTTCGGCCCGTAGTGCGCGCCGGCCAGCATGCCGGCAATCGCCCCGGTGGTGTCGGCATCGCCGCCCCGGTTGACCACATCCACCAGGCAGTCTTCCAACCCATCGGTATCAAAAAATGCCTGAAACACCGCTTGCAGGGTGTCAACGATATACCCGCTGGGGTTGTCGCAACGGCGGCGGCGAAAGGCAAACAGCGGGTGTTGCTGCACCAGCGGCTGTACATGGCGTTGCAGCACGGTTTTCTTGTCGGCACCGGCCAGCAGGTCGTGCACCATCGCCACCAGGGTTTCGCAGGCGGCATCAGACAAGGCGTTGTGGTGGGTCACATGCGCCTGAGCGTGTACGGCGGTGCGCACACTGTCGGCATCCTGGCCCAGGGTGGCCAGCGCCACTGGCAGCAGGCGCATGGCTGCGCCGTTGCCGGCGTCGTGTTCCGATGGCAGCGCGTGCGGCTCGCCGGTCTGACGAAAGCGCACCAGATTGCGCCGCACGGTATTGCCAATATCCACCGGCTTGCCACGCATCCAGCGGTCAAACGCCTGGGCAGCCGCCAGCGGCTCTACCCGGCCCTGGCAGGCCAGAATGGCGTCGCCCAGCGCCAGGCTCATGGTGGTATCGTCAGTCACCACACCGGGACGCAGCTTGAGCCAGCCCCCGCCGGTCAGGTTGCGGTGTATGCCTATCTGTAGCTGGATTTCTTTGGGGGTGAGAAACTCAACCGTGGCCCCCAGCGCATCTCCCACCGCCAGACCCAGATACGCGGCCAGGGCGCGGGCTTCCACCGTCAGCGGGGCCTGCGGGCGCAAGGCCGCGCAGGACAGATTCAGCATTCGGGGCCAAAGCACTGCACTCGATCGGCGCATGCGTTGCAGGAAGGAGCCGGGCAAACGTAAATCCCCTCGCGGGCGCACAGTTGCCGGTAGATAAATTTTTTCCATTTCATGTCACCTTGGTTGGCCTGGGCCAGGGCCGGGAAGTTCAGTGCAATCAGCTGACTGAGCTCCCCCCGGCTGGCCAGGCCAAGATCCTGCCAGAGGTGGTCGCGCCCGGCGCAGGCGGTGGTGAGGATGGTGGCCATCCAGGCTTCCACCGGCTGCTGGCCGGCACGGTGATCAAGCAAAAACTGGTATAGCTCGTCCCATTCCGGCACCCGGTCGGGAACAGCCGCCGGTCGGCCTGTGGGCAAACCGGCGTGCGGAAAATAGTCCAGCCAGAGTTGCTGGAAATCGGCGGCCTCCAGCCCCAGCTGGGCAGGCAGGCAGCCCATGCCGCTGCGCTGGCCGGCCAGCAGGCTGGCCAGCAGCAGCCGGTTCGGATGGTCGCCTGCCTGCATCGGGCCAGATGCAGTTTGCAGCAGGCTGGTGTACAGCATGGCGCGGTATTCAAGGCGGTCCGGACCGTTCATGAGAACTCTCCAACTGAAAGCACAGCCTCCCCGCCGTCTGGCGCAGTCAGGCCAGATGGCGGGGCGTGCCGGGCTTATTTGCTCGGGTATTCAACCAGAATGTCTTCGTCACGCACGATCATCTGGCAAGCCAGCCGCCATTGGGTCGGCGGAATGTCGTCCACGCGCATTTGGTCAATCTGGGCTTGGGTCACGTGGCCCATTTCTTTCAGCACATTGATTTCGCGGTCGGTCAGCGGGCCGCCCATCGGCGAGCGCTTGGTATCGACCGACGACACCTTGACCAGACAGGTACCGCATTCGCCATTGCCACAGCCGAAGTCGATCGGGATGTGGTTTTCCTTGGCCAGCGACAGAATGGTCTGGGTCAGGCTGCCGGCGACGGCGTACACCGTCTTGTCTTTGTGCAAATGGCTGGAAAAAGTAATCAGCGCCATGGTGTTGCTCCTGGGGTGGGAAAAAACCGGGCGATTTGCCCGGCACAACACGCCCTGAACAAATCGCAATAGGGTGCCGCGCACAGCGCGGCGGGCCAGCGGGCGGCGGGAGAGTTGTCAGGATGGCCCGGCGTCTCTCCGGCGCGGCCCGGCACAGGCCAATTACGCGGGCCGCACCACCACTTCGCCACTCAGAATCTGCGCCTGACAGGCCAGTCGGTGGTTGCGCGGCGCCATATTGTCTTTCAGCACCTGGTCTTCCAGCATCGATGGGCTGGCCAGGTTTTCAGCACCCGACACCACCTTGGTCAGACAGGTGCAGCATTCGCCTTCGCGGCAGCCATAGGTGATGCCAGCCCCCACTTTTTCCGACACTTCAATCAGCCGGGTGCCGGCAGGAACGGTGACTGACACACCGATATCTTCAAACGTGACTTTGGCTTTGGCCATGAGCGGGCTCCAGGGTAAAGGGTCGGGAACAATACGGCATCATCACAGGCTGGCCATGTCCAGTTCGCGTGGCATGGCCTCGCCCACCAGGTGGCGGGCCAGGGTTTCACCCAAGGTACGGCAGGCATCCAGCTCGGTTGCGTCGGGCACCAGCTTCAGGCGCAGACCTTCCACCGGCACGCGCAGCTTGAGACCACGCAGGCGGTCTTCAATCAGGCGTACCGCCTCGCCGCTCCAGCCGTAGGAGCCAAATGCCGCGCCAAACTTGCCTTTGACGTTGACCGTGGTCAGCGATGACAACAAAGACCAGATCGGCGGCGCGGCATCGCCGTTCAGCGTTGGGCTGCCAAAGGCCAGGCCGTCGGCGGCTTCGATCAGGTCAATAAAATGCGCGGTTTCGCCGCCTTCCAGATCAAACAGCGACACGCGCACGCCGGCAATCCGCTCGGCCCCCACGGCAATCGCCTCGGCCATGCTGCGGGTGTTGCCGTAGGCAGACAGATAAAACACCGCCAGGGTTTTTTCGCCCTGGGCGTCGGTATCCAGCGCCAGGCGCGGGGTGGCCATTTCCCGGTAACGGGTCAGGTAGTCACGCGGACGGTGGCGCAGGATCGGCCCGTGCGCCGGGGCAATCAGGCGGATGTCCAGCGGATCCAGCAGTTCCAGCGCATCCAGCACATTGGCGCGGAACGGACGCATGATGTGGGCGTAGTAATATTCAAACGAAAAACGGAAATCCCCCACCCGGTCGTTGAACAGGCGTGGGTCGCAGTAGTGGCAGCCAAATACATCGCCAGAAAACAGCATGCCTTCTTCCACCAGCCAGGTGCACTGGGTGTCTGGCCAGTGCAGGTAGGGCGTGTGGAAAAAAGCCAGCGTGCGCCCGCCCAGGTCGATGGTGTCGCCGGTGGTCACCGGCGTGTATTCGGGCGGGGCCACGCCAGCAGAAGGCTTCAGCAGCGCCTTGAGCATCATCTGCGCGCGCACCGACAGGTAAACGCGGGCATTGGGCGCACGGCGCAGTAGCTCCGGCAGCGCGCCACTGTGGTCGGGCTCCAGGTGATTGAGCACGATGGTGGTGATTTCGTCGTAACGGGCTACGGATTCCAGCCGACGAAAAAAATCGTCGGCAAAGCCTTCTTTCACCGTGTCGATCACCGCCACGCCGTGTTCGCCACGCACCAGATACGCGTTGTAACTGGTGCCATTGGCGGTAGACAGGATGATGTCAAAACGGCGCAGGTGGGGATCCAGCGCGCCAATCCAGTGCACGCCGGAGGCCAGTTCAACCGCCTGGTCAGGGTGAACAATGTTCATGTGCGTGGCCCTCTGCATGGCACGCGGCGGCATGCGCTGCCGCGTCGGTGCCGTGGTGTGAACAGGCTTCCAGATTGCCGGTGGGCACTGCCACGCCATTCAGGCCGATGCGCGCATCCAGCGCTGCCGGGTCAAAGCCCACCCAGCGCTCGTCACCCAGCTCCAGCAGCGGGCGACGGATCAGGATCGGACGTTTCACCATCAGCGCCAGCGCGCTGTCAGCGTCCAGCGCATCGGGGTTAACCTCGCCAGACTTCACCGCCGGGGCGTTGCGGTTAAACCACTGCGCCACCGGCAGCGCGCCAAAAAACCCCTGCAGGCGTTCCGCTGTCCATGGTTCGGTCAGCAGATTGCGCACGGTCAGCTGGTGGCCAGCCGAACGCAGCAGGGCTTTTTGTCGGGCGTTGCCCTGACAGCCGGGCTTTTCATAAAAGATCAGCTCGGCCATTACGCAGCCTCCCGATCAAGCAGGCCCAGCTGGCGCAGCTTTTCCAGCGGGATATTGGTCAGCGAGCCGGGCGGGTTGAGCGGCTCACCCAGCTCGTTGACAATGGCCCCTTCAATCGGGCAAATCGCCGCACACTGCGCTTCGGCGTGGTCGCCCAGACATTCGGTACAGGCCTGGTCGTTGATCAGGAAGTGCGGGGTGTCTTCCACCACGGCCTGATTGGGACAGACGTCCACGCACGCCCAGCAGTTGACGCACAGATCGACAATTTGCAGAGCCATTTACGCCACCTTGTCCAGTTTGCTGACCGGAGCTGCCAGCTTGCCGGCAGCCGCCATTTCCTGATACACCGCCAGCACGGCGTCTTCTACCGGCTCCATGGCGTGTTCGCCATTGGGCTGAATGCCGGCAGCCTCCAGCTGGCCCCAGGGTTCAAAACCAATCCGCGCGCACAGCACCTGCTCACAGCCGGACAGAGCGTGAATAATCTGGTCGAGAATCGACCCAGCAGGCTGGCCGCCTTCGCCGCTATCGCCACAGTCGGTGGCACCGTTGCAGTACAGGTCTACCTTGCGATGACCCATCAGCCGCACGCCGGTTGGCGAGGCTTCGTACACCAGAAACTCACGGGCATGGCCAAAGTGTTCGCTGACCACGCCGTTTTTGGCGGCCACCGCCATCAGCACAGGCCGGCTGTCTGCCGCCACGCCAGCCGGACGGGCCGGGGCACCGCCGGCGCGCTTGGCGGCCAGCTGTTCCAGCAGGTTTTCGCGCACTTCCTGACGGGTTTGCATCGCCGCTTCGTAATCGACGTGCATGTCTTCCAGCTTGTCCAAAGTAAACTCGGCACCGCGATCTTCGCCCAACAGGCCCACCGCGTCGGCACGACACTGACGACAGTGACGCATCATTGCCATATCGCCACCACATTCATCCTGCAGCGCCTGCAGTTCTTCCGGCGTGGGCGAAGGCTGCTCCATCAGGCCGTAGTAGGTGCCGTGCTCGGCTTCGGCAATCAGCGGCATCACGTTGTGCAGGAAAGCGCCCTTGGCCTTGACGACCTTGGACACTTCTTTCAGATGCTGGTCGTTCACTCCCGGAATCATCACCGAGTTGACCTTGACCAGAATCCCGCGCGCCGTGAGCATTTCCAGCCCTTTTTGCTGCTGCTCAATCAGGATGCGCGCCGCTTCCACCCCGCGAATCCGCCGGTTTTCCCAGAAAATCCACGGATAGATCTGCGCCCCGATTTCCGGGTCCACACAGTTGATGGTGATGGTGACGTGGTCGATATTGTGTTTGGCAATCTCGTCCACATGCTGCGGCAGGGTCAGGCCGTTGGTCGACAGGCACAGCTTGATGTCCGGAGCTTTTTCCGACAGCTCGCGGAAGGTTTCAAACGTGCGCGACGGGTTGGCCAGGGGGTCGCCGGGGCCGGCAATGCCCAGTACGGTCATTTGCGGAATGGTGGCGGCCACAGCCAGCACCTTGGTGACGGCCTGCTGCGGATTAAGCAGCTCGGACACCACGCCGGGACGGGATTCGTTGGCGCAATCGTATTTGCGGTTACAGTAGTTGCACTGAATATTACAGGCCGGCGCGACTGCCACATGCATGCGGGCAAAATAGTGGTGAGCGTCTTCCGAGTAACAGGGGTGATCCTGCACTTTTTGACGGATCGCGTCGGGCAAGTGCGCCATGGCATCAGGCGCCGAGCCACAGCCACTGGATGAACAGCCTGAGCCACTGGTGGGCGCGCTGCTGATAACGGGTAGTTCCACGATGACACTCCTCAAGAGCTGGTGCTGACAGGGATGCGAGCAAAACCCGCGCCATGAGGAATATTGATTTATATCAACTACTTGTTGAATGTCTACCGTGTCGTGTCGTGTGGCTTGTCGGGAAACGGACAAGCCGCAGGACAGAAAAGGCGCAGGACTGACCGGGCACACTTGCCCCAGGGCAGTCACTGCAGTGGAAGGGTGGGTGCTGACAGTCTGGCACTCTATAGAGATGCGCGGATTGATTCAGGAAAATCGGTTGTGCAAAAACAAAAATCCAGCAAGATCAACACCCTGGATTCCAAACAGTCAAGAAGTACGGCAAGGTCGTGCAACAACGCCAGGAGGGGTTTGTGAGCCGCTCTTTAAGATGTTTTATGGGCGCGCTGGAGCACATGCTGGCTATAGCGCAAAAAATCGTCCAGATGATGACGAATCACCTCGGTGACAATCGGGATCAGCAAGGCCTGATAGTCATGCACGGCGATATTGCGAAACCCGACCATCTTTTGCAGATTGACCGCCAAGGCCAAATCAATCCAGCCGCCCGCATGCAATAAAGCAAACACATCGCGGGCGCTTTGTGGAATGCCCAGTTTTTCACGGCGGATCAGGTGTTGCCCCATATCCAGCGCCGCCTCGCACGCTCGCTGCACATTCAGCACCGCCGCATCCTGGCGCGTAAAATCCGTGGCAAAGTGCTCACCCGCCGCCAAAAACTCTTCTTTGGCCCGCGCCACACAGCGCTCAATCGTGGCCGCCTTGTTGAACAACACATCATCGCGCATAGACTTTTCCTTGCTGGGCAATATCCGCCAACAACCCGGCGCGAGCGGCGTCGAAATCCAGTTTCTCGCTCAAGACAAAACACTCAAACAAACCCGCCGCCGGCTGCTGCGCCCAAAGACATTGGCCCGTGGTGATAACCTGATATTGCATCACCGTGCTGGCCGCGCGCAGGTCGAGCAAATCCACGTCACAGCCCAGCGCAATCGCCAACTGCTGGGCCACATCCCAGCGCACCAGGGGGTCGGCATAAGCGGGTAGCAATAGCGCCAGATCAAGATCGCTGTCAGGGCCGGCCTGACCTTGCATCTGACTACCAAAAGCATACACCGCCAGCGCCTCAGGCCAGTGTGCGCGCAAGGTGCGCACAATCAGGCCATCTGGGGAGAGGGCGTGGGCGAGAGGGGAAGGTAGCGTTTGAGTGGGCATGTTTTCTTTAGTTGAACCAACGCGAAAATAACCATGGCTGCGTCAAGGAAGCAGGAACAGTTTTTTGAATGGCTCACGACATGAAGCCCCCGAGAAATACTCGCTATACTGTAGTCGTAGAGGGTACATCATATTGGTTGTCAGACAATTCAGAGCGAAGACGATGGTCTAGCAAAACATGTAAGATAACCCGCATCTTATCTAATGTAGGAACAATTCTTCCTTGACCATCAAAAATAATACCCCATCCCCGCTGGTTGTTGACTTGACGCAGTCGCTCCATATAATCTGGCTTATTATAGTAACCACGCTCCTTAATGACTGCCATACGACGGAGATGTGTTCTATTCTTGCCGATAAAACTATCAAACACAGCAAAATCAGCAATAGCCGATGCAAACCCTGGCTCTCGCTTTAATTCGGCATACATTTTTTCATAAGCAGCCCTATGACTCAATAGAGATTCAAAAGCCAGCCTATTAGCAATTAATGCATTCTCACCCACCACAAAGAAGTCAAATTGTCGTGAAACGTTAAATGAAGGGCTATCCATAAGCTCTAACCCAGAGTCAATGAAAAAAATATTCATCACCCCCTTTTGTTTACGTGTAGCCCAGTCCGTGCCAGCTTTTTTGACACAGTAAATAACCTGGTCATTATGCCGCAAACGAAGCACGTATCCAGCTGCATTATTCAACTCTTTTACACTTTTCGATAGACATTCTTCTGGCACTTGATCAATAAGCTTTTGAAGGCTGGGAAATAGTGTTTTCTCACAGGGTTCAGCCAAGAAACCATCCTCACAAGGCTGGCTAAGCAGGCTGTATGACTCCACTAGCGTGTGGCTAGATTGATAATGCTTGACAATATCTTTAAGCTGAGCACGGAATTCTTTTCCCATTATTACAGAGACAGCAGTAAATAAATCGCTTTTGGTTGATGTGGCCCGTTTTTTGAAAACCCAAAACGTAGGCTTTGACTGAGCAACATCAAAATCTCTAAAAGATTGTAATGCTTGAGCTATTTTCATTTTTCACTCCGATATAAAATGTATATTCCCTGCACCAAACAGGATTCCAGGCAATCGCCTGGTTTGACGGACTCTTTAGACAGTGCTTTCACGCAGCGTGCATGCCCTTCTGTGATAACATTCAACTCATAAAGCTGCCAACCAGTCACCAGTAAAAAAGGGTTCATCAGAATTTGCCCCGACCGATAGGTCATCACAAACATCAATAAAACAAAAAGCAAAAAACCAAAGAACTTTCCATCCGCCCCTAACTCCAGCCCCATAAAAGAGACCACATAAGGAAAAACATAATTAATCAGATCATTTGGCACCGGCTTTGAATCAACCACTTGCAGACTGGAGTTGCTGATAATTTTATTTATCAAAACCATGAAAATCATGAAAATAATGAGGCTGACCGTACACACTATAAGCAAGCCAGCAGCCCGCCCAGAATTTGTCAATTCAGGAAAATTACACGAGGCAATCTCCGCAAAACCACATAACGGAGCTTCCCAGGATGTTTCCTTGATGTCTTGTATCAGCAAAATCAGGCTCAGAGGAAAATAAGAACCCAAAAATAAAAATAGCGCAGGCAACAGTCGCATTTGCATATCAACCCCCTGCCATATTATGTCAGATTAGCCTGTATCCCACGTGACCCAGACGCTAAAAACAGCGATACACTCGCATCAAACGCACGCTTAAAATCTGGATCAGATGCATACCGTTTATAGAGATCCAATTCTCGCCGCCGTTCGGTGCTGACTGCCTGTTGAATCAGCCTCTCCAACGCCAGCTGTCGGTTCTGGCTGTCTGGGTTGTCTTCAACCTGAGCTTTGTAGTCAGTGTGATTCATCACATGTTTGGCAATATTAATGAATTTCACTCGCTGTTCTTGCGGCGTAGCTTCCCAGCCGGCGAAGTGGCGCTCGTTGAAAGAGCGAACAATCTCGTCCAGTGGGTCCTTGTCGCCATCACCCAAGTGCGCGCCACGGATGTTCGGATTTTGCGGGTCTAGCTCAGTTTCTGATGCATCCAGACCTATCTTAACCTCAAGGCGTGATCTTTCCAGCCCGTAAGTGGAAAGGTCCACGCTATTGAGCAGTTCATCGAGCTTGTCTTGGTTTGGATCTTTGACTTTCATTTTTGGAATCAAAAACTTCAAAAACCAGTGCAGCATTTCCCAGTTTACATTATTAAACGGGATAATCGCCGCCACTTGGGCGTAGATTTTTACAAACTGTTTGGCTTGAATTTTGCAGCTGATGCGTTGCTCGTCGTCGAGCTCGGCGTCAAAACGGGCAATGACGCCGTCGATGATAGGATGTAATGCTTCGGCTTCTGCACTGGCAAAGAACTTTTCGTTAAAAGCAATGACCTCAGACCAATCATAGATGCCATAATTATCCAGCACGTCCTTCAGGTCATGCAGCACGTTCACATCGGTGGGTTCACTCAAGGTGGTGGCGGTGTAGAATGGCTCGAAAGCAGTTTTAATATCGTCTACCGTGTTATAGAAATCCAGTACAAAAGTGTCGGTTTTGCCTAGCTTCCAGTGGCAGCGATTCAGACGTGACAGCGCCTGCACCGCGAGCACCCCTTGCAGTTTTTTATCTACATACATGGTGTGCAGCATGGGTTCGTCAAAACCAGTCAGGTATTTATTAGCCACCACCAGAATCTTGAAATTATCCTTCTCGAACTCTTTGGGCAGGTCACGGGCAGAAATACCGTTCAACCCATCCTCAGTATACTTGACCTCATCAATGACTTTCTCTCCTGAGAAAGCCACCAGTGCTTTGAATGGCGCATTGACCTCTTGCAGGGCAGCGCAAATGGCAAAAAAGTAGCGAATGGCGCATTCAATATTACGCGTCACCACCATAGCCTTGGCCTTACCCTTCAGCTTTTTGGCCTGCCAGACATTACTTATAAAGTGATCGACCATAATCCTGGCCTTTACCTCAATTGTACGAGGGCTGGCTTCAACGAAGGCCTTGAGTTTTTTCTGCGCCTTGCTGGTGTCAAACAACGGATTATCTTCGACAGATTTCTGAACCTCGTAATAACTCTTATACGTGGTGTACTTCTCCAGCACATCGAGGATGAATTTTTCTTCGACAGCCTGCTTCATCGAGTACAGATGAAACGGATAAAATTTGCCATCCGGACCTTGCCGTCCAAACTTTTCCAGCGTGGCTGATTTAGGCGTGGCAGTAAAGGCAAAATAGCTGGCGTTTTTGCTCATTTTGCGTGACGCCACCGCCGCCAAAATTTGCTCTTGAATATCCTGTGGCGCCTCTTCATCTTGGCCGGCAAGTGTTTCATTCACCTTATCAGCCGCCACACCAGATTGTGAGGAATGCGCTTCATCAATAATAACGGCAAAGTGCCGGTCCGACAGCTGGCCAATCCCATCCACAATAAATGGAAACTTTTGTACCGTGGTAATGATAACCTTCTTACCCAGCTCCAGGTTATAGCGCAGCGCCTGCGCACTCTCGCAGTGCGCGACAATATTTTTGGTTTCGCAGAAAAGCTTGATATTGTTTTTGATCTGGTCATCCAGCACCCGGCGATCAGTGACCACCACCACAGAATCAAACACATTGGCGCTGCCTGCCGTGTTGTACAGCTCCACCAGCTGGTAAGCCAGCCAGGTGATTGAATTAGATTTGCCCGAGCCTGCCGAATGCTGAATCAAGTAGGTTTGGCCAACACCCAGCTGTCTGGCGTCTGCCAGAATGTTGCGCACCACATCCAGCTGGTGATAACGGGGAAAGACCAATAGCTTGATCTCCTTGCCGGTCTTCTTGTCCTTCTCGACGGTGAACTTAGCGAACTGCTCGATGATGTTGGTTAGGCTGCGACGTGGCAGGATGTCGTCCCAGAGGTAGGCAGTTTTGTGGCCTTTCGGGTTGACCGGGTTGCCCTTGCCGAAGTTGAAGCCCTTGTTGAACGGCAAGAAATTGCTGTCATTTCCAGCCAACTGGGCACACATGTAGGCCTCGTCTGGGTCCGCCGCAAAGTGGACCAGGCAGCGGCCAAATTCGAACAGCGGCTCTCGCTGGTCGCGGTCGGTGCGGTACTGCTTGATGGCGTTATGGACGTTCTGGCCGGTCCAGGGGTTTTTCAGCTCCAGTGTGGCAATCGCCAAGCCATTGACGAAGAGCACCATGTCCACCGACTTGAAGGTATCGGATTCGCTGTAATGCACCTGCCGGGTGACGCTGAAGACGTTGGCCGCAAAGTTGGCGACGACTTCCGGGTTCAGGTCGTTGTAGGGCAACCGGTAAAGCAGATCGAAGTGGGCATCATCAATGTCCAGTCCCTTTTTCAGGACAGCCAGCACGCTGTCCTTCTTGATCTTCTTGTTCAGCCGCTCCAGCAGCAGGCGCTGCCAGTTCGGGCGATCCTTCAGCTTTGCCAGTTCCTTGGGCTGCGTGGCTTCGAGGAATTGCCAGAAGAGTTTGCCGTCAATGGCAAACTCTCTGTCGAAGTCAGCCGGATTGCCAATGCAGTAGCCATCCTTGGCGAGGGCGTTTTCGATGTGCGTTTCGAGTGCTGCTTCGTTGGTTTGGCTGACCATGTTTTTCCCTGAATTTATATTTTGGCCTTACCGGAAACGCTTGCAGCAACAAGCGTTGCTTTAAAAGCATGCAGCTGAGTCAGCTGCTTTCGAATTTGCCCAATGATTTTTCCGATACTTTCTGAAATCTCGCCGCAATAATTTCTAATTTGCACTTGTTCTGGCAAAGGTGGAATGACAAATGGAAATCCACCCAGCTTATCCATAGGCATTGTCTTTGTGCCGTGTCCTGATTCTTCAGTCAGATCTAAGATATGAGCTTCTTGACCCGAGAGAACATAACGCAGGAATTCTGCATCAATGCCCATCTTCGGAATCAATCCTTTCATGTCCTGATTGATTGTTACTGGCAATTCAGTGACGGCGACAGGGAAGGTGCGAGACAAAATCATTCCTCGAACGACGACAAGAACTGCGCCAGCCGGAATTAGCTTTACTGAGGTTTTTTTCAATGCCGAGTCAGTAATGCAGTCTTGGCTTCGTGAAATTTTTTCCAGCTTCATGTCTTTCGGCGAAATCCACGGAATATCACCATCCCAGAAAGATGGGTTGTTTTTGTTGGGCGTACCACCTCCAATGAAATCCACCAATCTCTTCAGGGGCTTTAAATTCCAGTGTGTTGGAATTTTTCCCAACCAAGCCACACCGCTTTCGTGCGTATCGACCTGGGTTGAGAGCCCTCGCGTTACCACATTGCTAATAAGAATGCTTTTTTGCTCCGCAAGTAACTCAATCAGCCGCTCTTTCTTTGTAATCGCGGCATCGATCTCGGCATTTTTCTGGTCAAGGAAGGCAATGATGCGCTCAACCTCTGTTCGAGGTGGCACCGGAGAGTAAATGGTTTTGAAATCCTCATACCGCAGACTGTTCATGTCGAGGCAAAGGCCATACGAGTGACGGTTCGCCTCCGCAATGAATGCTTCGGTTCTGTAGAGGTAGTGATAATAGCGGGAATACAGATTGTCCCGAGGAGCCAAGATGACGTATGCGGGACTAACAATCCCTTCATACTCAGATCGACCTATTGCCCCTTGCCACATGCGCATCTTATTGTAGGCGAGGTCATCTTTTCGAACGACTTTGTACTTGGATTTGTCCTCGGTCGAGCTGTCTTTCTTTTCGGTGATCTCTTCCTGTCTGATCACGCCGCGATTAATCGTCACCGACAGCAATTCCATATCGGGTTGATTGATCTCCTTACGCTCCTTGAATAGGCCGATGTTTCGGCACATATCCCAGGTGTCAGGAATATCACCAAGCCACTCCATTCCACTTGGTTTGTAGCTTTCATAGCGCTGCATCACACCACCTCCAGATTGCATGCCCGCCCAATCTCCCAGGCAAGAAAGGGCGCTCGCTGGCGCAAAAAATGCTGGCTGATGTCGCCGTCACGGTATGCCCTTGCATAGGCCTCCCGCAGCTTCAGGCATTCGTAGTCATTGAGTTTAAGACGGTCGATGGTGGCCTGAACCTGTGCCTCAATGCCTGCGGGCAACTGCGTGGCGGGGATCACCTGATAGCCGACCAACTCGATGCGGAACCAGCTGTCTTCGATCTCGAAAGGGTCGAGCACGTCCCGGTAGTCGTTCTTACGGCTGTTCATGCGCGCACAGGCCAGGCGATAGTTGCGCCATTCGTAAACTTCCTGCCAGTTGAGCGACTTGGGCAGCATGTGGTCCACCGATGCAGCCCCGGTGACGGGCTCAATGTAGAAGCTCATATAGGCGCATACGCGACCATAGGCATCGAGAAGTTCGGGCAACGCCTCGGTCCAGAGCGCAGGAAACTTGTCGGCGGGGATCTCATCCCGCGATGTCGCGATAACCTGTCTTTTTTTGCCTCGACGCTTGGGCAGGTTAGGTTCACCCACGAGTTCTGCCATGGCTCGCAAGCCTGGCTGCCTGACCTTGCTGTCGAAATCTGCGGGTTCTGGGGCGTGTTCCACACGGATCATGAGCGCGCCTCCAGCCGCTCGCGGAACTGGCTCCAGCGAATCCAGAACGGATCCAGCTCGCCCAAACTGGCGCGAAGCTGGTTGTCGATGTTCTGCATTTGTGTGATTTGCTCGGCAGAAAGGACGTTGTTTGCCTTTGCCGTTGTCTGCAGAAAAGCACGTGCCAGCCCAAGCGCCTCTTCCGCTTGCACGGACACTGGCTCTTTCAGGTTGAACACCCCGGATGCCAGCCAGGCGTTGACATCCCCTTTACGCGACCAAGGGTAGAGGCGTGCTTCTACTTCGTGACCAACCAGATCAAAGTCCCAGATGCAGTCCTGTTCCGGGTTGAAGCTAGGCTCGACGGATGCAAGCACTAATGGGGAATGGGTGGCGGCCAGCAGTTGCACGGGGACATCACGTGAACCGGTCAGGGCATTCATGACATTCAGCAGGGCAGGGACGATGCGTCGCTGCCATTGCGGGTGTAGATGGCATTCGATTTCATCCACCAAAAAAATAATTTCGCGGGCAGGATTCACGCGGAAGCGTTCACATGCCAGTTGATGCTCTCGCCAAGTCCATACCAGCAGGTAGGCGAGCGCGGCAATGCGGCGCATACCGGCAGACGCATGGATCAAGGGTACATCCTGCCCGTAGGGCATACGCAGCGAGGGCAGGTCTTGAACGCTATCGCCCACGCGCATCGGCGTGCCGGGCTGGATCTTCTCGACGCCAGACGGGGACAGCGCATCCAGTACCTTCACCAGGTCATCAAAGGCGGGCTTTTTAGCTTCTTGCCACGACACCCAGTCATGCAGCAGGCCTTTACACAGCTGAGTCTTGCCGTCACTGGTCTGTAAGCCGCTCCAGACTTCTTCAGGGGTGAAGTCGAAACTGCGGGGGCGATTTGGCGCGGTGACTTCCCCTTTATCGTTTTTCCAGTAGTTACGCGCGGGGTCCCAAACCGAGAAGCTCCCATCGACGCCCGCATAGATTACAACGCCGGGAATGGCTGGTCGGCCTTGCTTTACCGACCATTGTTGGGTTGCGTGATCAAACTGGCTGGACCACTCGAATTGGTCCCTGCTGCTCGTGTAGCTGTAGCCGATGCTGGATTCGAATGCATCCTGGTGGGGCATGGCCATGATTTCACGCGCCCAGGTGCGTGTCAGCGCCCACCAAGCGATATCGAGCACGAAACTCTTGCCCAGGCCATTGTCTCCAGTCAGAAAGTTCAAGCGAGGTTTGAAGTCGATGATCAGCTTTTGAGCCGGACCAACGCCGTTTAGCGTGAGTTGGTTCAACATGTGCGTGATGCTCCATTTTTCATGGGTTTCATGGTTGACCGCCTACAAAGCTGACCAGCTGCTTAAGCAGGCCCTCGGTTTCGGCTTCAAGTGCCAGGATTTCTGCCGTAACCTCTTCCAGGCTGCGCAGTGGCTTGTGCTGGTAAAAATATTTGTTGAAGCTGATTTCGTAGCCAATCACGGTCTTGTCCAGCGCAATCCAAGCCTCATCCACGTGTGGGCGCACTTCGCGGATAAAGTAGTCGTGGATGACGCGGGAGGCGGACTGGCTGGCATCCAGCGCCAGCGGAATATTCTCGGTATCGCGCAGTTCGCTATCTGCTTCGTACTCCAGGTATTCGCCATTGGCGGCCGCCATATAGCCGTAGTCGGCCAGTGTGTCACGAGTGGCGTCAAGTTGCTCCAGCCACTCGTTTAGCTTGGCGGCGTTGAGTTTGTGGACTTTCTTGATGACCTTTTCGGCTCGCTCGTCGCGCCAGCTGACCGCATTAAGAATTTGCTTGCGGGCGGGAGCGGCCAGCTTGAGGCCCAGTGCCTTAAGGGAATGATCGACCATGACTTCAAAGCGGTTGAAGTCGAGACATTCGCTCGTGCCGATTTTCTCGGCCAATTGCTGGGCTGCCTGCATGATGTCGCGTTGCTCGCGCCAGGTGGCTTCGGACAGCAGTTCCTTGCGGTTCTTGGGCGAAAGGGCGATTTCTTCGCGGTCAAGGTGCGCTTCGATGGCTTCGCGATGCGCCTTCAGGCTGCGGTAAACCTCATCGCCATACTTGCCGTACACCCATTCCATGATGTCCTGCATGCTGGGCGTAAAGCGCAGGGTGGCAATGCGCTCGGGGCTAAATTGCGCAGCCAGTCGCAACGGGCGCTCCACCGTAACCTTGTAGTAGCCGAAATCACGATTACTAAAGACTTTGGAAATCCCGTCATTCGGCATGTCCAGATACAGCTGGGTGATCTGGTGAATGTGCTCGTCGGTGAATTCGCAGTTTTTCTCGCCAAGGTTCTTGCGCAGTTTCTGGTAGAGATTACTGGCGTCGATCAGTTGCACCTTGCCTTTGCGCTTCTCGGCCTTGTGGTTGGACAAGACCCAGACGTAGGTAGTGATGCCCGTGTTGTAGAACAGATTGTTCGGCAACTGGATGATGGCTTCGAGGTAGTCGTTCTCGATGATGTGGCGACGGATGTTGCTCTCACCGCTGCCCGCATCGCCAGTAAACAAGGCCGAGCCATTGTGGACGGAGGCAATGCGCGAGCCCATCGGACTGTCGCTGCGTCGCTTCATCTTGCCGACCATCTCCATCATGAACAGGAGCTGGCCGTCAGATGAGCGCGGAATGGCCGGGTAGAAGTCAAACTCTTCCCCGGTGTAGTCGGACAGATTGACCTGGAAGCGATGGTCGATCACGTCCTTGCCATCGACAATGCTCTTTTGATCACTCTTCCAGCTCTTGCCGTAGGGCGGATTGGTCAGCATGAAGTCGAAGCGCGTGCCCGAAAAATCATCAGTCGCCAGCGTAGAGCCAAATTTGATGTTCTCCGGGTCGTTGCCCTTGATCATCATGTCGGATTTGCAGATGGCGTAGGTTTCCGGGTTCACTTCCTTGCCGTAGAGAAATACGCCTACCTTGGCTTTGATCTCGCCTTCGGGGTCGGTGATGAAGTCCTGTGACTCGGTGAGCATGCCGCCGCTGCCGCAAGCTGGGTCATAGATGGTCAGCGGGTTGGGCAGTTGCTCCTTGACCGGGATAAAAACCAGATTGGTCATGAGCTTGATGACTTCACGGGGCGTGAAGTGCTCACCGGCCTCTTCGTTGTTTTCTTCGTTGAATTTGCGGATCAGTTCTTCAAAAACATAGCCCATGCCCAGATTGGACAAGCCTGGCTGGGTGCGCCCATCCGGACCTTTGCGGTCATGGGGGCTGAGGTTGATCTCATCCGAAACAAACTTCTCGATCACGTCGTGCAACACATCCGACTGCGCCATTTTGCGAACCTGATTGCGCAGGTCAAACTTTTCGATGATCTCTTTCACGTTATCCGAGAAGCCATCGAGGTAGTTCTTCAAATTGAATTCGAGCTGAGCGGGGTTGCCCAATAAGGATTTCAGGGTAAAGCGCGAGGTGTTGTAGAACACGTAGCCGGACGCCTCACGCAAGCCATGTGAGTCGAGGTCGGCCATTTCGGCATCTTCCCGCTGAAAGCGCACTTCTTCCAGCACGGTTTCTTTGCTGGGCTCCAGCAAGCAGTCCAGACGGCGCAGGACAAACATGGGCAAGATAACGTCACGATACTTGCCGCGCACGAAAACATCTCGGAGACAGTCGTCAGCGATTGACCAGATAAAGCTGACGATCTTGTTGTGAGTGGAATGATCCATCTTGAATAAGCTGCTCTTGTTCGGGTGATAGCCTGCGCCACATAACAAGCCGATGCACAACAACGAGCAAGCCACTTCGTGCACGCTCATACATGTGTCATGTTTTTTACAAGCCAGGTCGGCATTTTAACCGATGTGCGGTGTGTGCAGGTGGCTAGGGTGAAATCAGGGCAGCAACAACCAGGAGCCAGCAAAAAGCCAGTGGCAGCCCGCTCAATTTTGTATGCCATTTTTTATAGAAGCGCTCACACAACGCAGCGAAGCGGTTCTGGTTAGGCGTGTGGCCACAGAGCGTGCAAAAAATACGGCAAGACTACACCACACCGCCAGGCGCATTTTGTTAGGGACGTACTGACTGGTTCAGAGAAATTGTTTTTTCCAAAGTAAAACCCAGTAAAATCAATACCTTGCATTCGTGCGGAAATAAGGTTTTTCAGCATTTCCCTGGCGCAACTTAACGCCTTGGCAAACACACCACCGCACACAACCCACCCTCCGCCGGGCTATCCAGCCGCAAGCTGCCGCCCAGTTGATGCGCCAGATGGCGGGCAATGGTCAGGCCCAGGCCGCTGCCGCCCAGGCTGCGATTGCGTGAGCTGTCCAGCCGGTAAAATGGCTCGAACACCCGCTCCAGCTGCTCGGCGGGAATGCCCGGCCCATGATCGCGAATGCTCAGGGTGACGCTATCGCCCTCGTCGTGCAGCGTCAGGCTGACATCGCCTGGAGCGTAGCGATAGGCATTGTCCAGCAGGTTGTCCACAATCCGGCGCAGCGCTGCCGGAGCGGTACGCAAGGGGCGTTGTGCCTGGCCGTGGCGCTGCGGCTGCTGGCCCAGTTCGGCGCGGTCGGCCAGCCAGGCGTCAAGCAGGCTGTTAAGATCGCACAGCTCGGGGCTCACCCCGGCCACTTCATCGCGCAGATAGGCCAGGGTTTCCTGCACCAGCGCCTGCATTTCATCCAGGTCGCGGATAAATTTTTCCCGCACATCGTCCTCGTCGAGCAGTTCGGCACGCAGCTTCAGCCGGGTGATCGGCGTTTTCAGGTCGTGGCTCATCGCCGCCAGCAGCTTGATCCGGGTGTCCAGATGCTCAAGCAGCTGCGCCTGCATGCGGTTGAACGCCTG
>ERZ724510.329-NODE-329-length-27117-cov-4.378058_pt1 | contig 27117 bp, 23 predicted proteins | sample MGYA00376043_ERZ724510 | MGnify/ENA primary metagenome ERZ724510 (study PRJEB28724, sample SAMN07190888) | wastewater metagenome | isolation source: influent of sewage treatment plant in Hong Hong | place: USA: Christiansburg, Virginia | collected 2016-03-01 ... | reverse complement strand
AGTTGTAAATGTTTCTACACGATTGTGTTGCTGTGCAGTACTAACTGTAACACAAAAAAACATGCTTAACAATAAAGCTGTTAAAAATTTCGGGGAGTTTAAATTAATTGGTGCCATAGTAGATAGGTTTAAAGTTTATCGACCTCAAACCTAAACTATGGTTATGTTCTATAAAATGTGTAGATAGAATTTGGTAGTAGCATTCAAGAATTTGGTAACTACTACATAGAATTTGGCAGACCTATTTTTGAGTAATTAAGGTTAAAAAAGCATCTTTCTTTCTTCTAGAAATTTCTATTTGGCTGCCATCTGTCATTTGTACATAGCCTCCATCCTGTTTTAAATAACCACTTACAAAATCGAGGTTGATTAAATGCGATTGATGAACCCTAAAAAAACCATCTTGCATTAATAGTTCTTCATACTCTTTTAGGGTTTTGGTAACCATTATTTTTTTACCATCTGCCAAATAGAATAGTGTATAATTATTGCTGGCTTCACATCGAACAATATCTTGTGTTTTGGCAAGTTGAATACCATTGGTTGATGGTAAAGCTAACTTGTGAATTTTCTGTTTGTTTTGCAATAAAGCTTCTAACTTTTTTTCTAAACTAAATTGCTGGTTATGGCTCAATACTTTTTTTAGTGCCGCATCTAAAATATCAGGATCTATTGGTTTGGTAATATAATCAATGGCACTGTAACGAAATGCTTTTAATGCAAACTCTTCGTGTGCAGTAATAAAAATAAGTTGAAAATTTTTGAAGGTAATTTGTTCTAACACATTAAAGCCGGTACCATCGGTTAATTGAATATCTAAAAAAACCAATTCTGGTTGGTTGTCTTGTATTAATTGTACAGCTTCTTTAACATTGGTTGCTTCTGCAATAATTTCAACAGGGGCATTTAGCAACAATAATAGCTGCTTTAATGTTTGCCTGCCTTTATTTTCGTCATCAACAATTATTGTTTTTAGCATGGTTATTATCTAGGCTTCTGTTAATGGTAAATATACATTAACCAATACTCCCGATTGGTCATTGTTTAATTCTTTTTTATTGATTAAATCAAAATAAAAATTACGATTAAATTGATTGGATAAAAGCTGCAAACGTTTAGTAGTAAGCTCTAGTGCAATTGATTTTTTTTCTTTATTATCATCGTTAGGCAATTTTGGTTGAATGCCTATACCATTGTCATCAATACTTACTTGTAATGTATTGGTTGCTGTGTTTTCGGTAAAAGTAATAGTGATTAATCCTGGCCAACTTATTTTGCTTAATCCATGTATAATCGCATTTTCTAAAAATGGTTGCAAAATCATGGTTGGAATTTGATAGTTGCTGGCTATTTCTTCTGAACAATGGATGGTGTAAGTAAATCTTCCTTCAAACCTCAATTGTTCTAAACTTAAGTAATCTTCTAAAATGGTAATTTCTTTTTCTATTAAAACAAATGGTTGAGCATTCCATTCTAAAATGGCTCTGGTTAACCTTGCAAATTTTCCTAAATATCTACTAGACTCTAAAGCATTGTTATTGAGTACATAGTTTTGAATGGAGTACAATGCATTGAAAAAGAAATGTGGATTCATTTGTGTTCTAAACAACTGCATTTCTAATTCGGTTTTTTGTTGAATACTTTGAAGCTGTTGTTGTTGAGCTTTCCATTGTTGGCGTTGTCTTAAATACAATACTATTCCTGTTATACCCAACGATAAAATTAAGCCAATGGTAAGCCATGCAATTTGTTTACTTAAAGTAAGTTTTTCTTTCTCTGCTTTAAAGGCAATTTTTTCTGTTTTTAATTCGGCTTGATGTACTGCATTTTCAGTTTTCAATTGTTCAAAAGCTTCTCTAATTTCTATGCTGCCAATACTATCTTTTACGCTAGTAAGTATTTCAATAGATTCGAATGCGTTTTTATAATCGCCTAGTTTTTTATAAGTAAAAACTAGGTTAGTATAAACAGCTTTTTTTAAAAGTAAATTATCGTTTGCCTGTTCTGCTATTTGCTTGTACAGCATTAATGCTTTTTTATAATCTCCATTTTTAAAAGCAGTATTAGCAAATTGATTGAGTATGGTTAGTTTGCCTTCTTTGTCGCCAATTTGTTCAAATATTTGTAAAGCTTCGTTATGTAAACTGTTGGCTTCTTTTGTGTTGCCTAAAGCCAATAAAATATTCCCATAATTATTTAATGTATTGGCTTTTAGTTTGAGGTTGGTTGTGTTTTTTAATAATTCTAAAGCCTCTTTGTATTTGTTAATGGCCATTGCCGTATCGCCTATTTTAACGTACAATAAAGCTTGTGTAGAAATAATATTGGGCAAAGCAGGATTGTTTTTGGTACTCCATTTTACGGCTTCTTGTAGTGTTTGTTGTGCTTGTTGCAAATTACCAGCAGTCGACTCTGCATTGGCCAGATTGTTTAAAACTTTAACCATCATTGCAGAATCATTCAGTAAGGTTGCTTGGTTTTTGGCTTCTAAATATTGAAGAATGGCTTCTTTATATTTTGATTGCTCAAAGTACACCACACCAGTATTCAAGTGCAAGCTTATCCCTACAATATTGGGAGCTTCGTTTTTTAATATTTCTGCTCCTTGTTGATAGTAATATAAAGCACTGTCGAAGCTTCTTTTAAAGTAATAATAAATACCCAAATTTTTTAAAGCTTCTGCTTGACCAATAGGATGTTTTATTTTTTTAGCAAGAGCGTAAGTGCTTTTTAAACTATCTAAAATTGAAGGCGTTTTTTGTTGTACTACTTGCTGAAATCTAAGTTTGTTTAGTGCATTAATCGTTGAACTATCATTAGCTTTTACTGTATTGCAAATACAACAACAACTAAAGATTATTAAAAGAAGTTTTTTGTTAAGATGTTTTTTGGGTTGTTGCATTGATGAATATTTTAATTTCTAAAACATTAGTTTCTATTCTGCAACAAAGTACAATATTTTAAATAATATTAAGGTGTTTTTAAATAAAGACTAATTGCCTTCATAAGATTGGGTTGACAAAAAAATAAAACTAGAAAAGAACTAAAAAAGGCAAGAACTAAATACTTTTTTTCTTATCGTAAGTAGCAATAACTGTAGCAATTAAAACAACAACCATACATATTGTAGCAGATAAGCCGATAGCATAAGAACTGCTTTTTTGCCCTTGTAAAATACCATACAAAGCCCAGGAAATTATAGCACAAAATGCCCATTGCTTTTCTTTAATTCCAAAATAAATGGCTAATAATGTAGCAACTATAATCATGCAAATACTCCAAGTTGTAGGTTCTACACCAATGCCATTAAAGCCAATTGAAATAAGTAGTGCTGTAATGTTGGCAATAGTTGCAACACATATCCAAGCTAAATACACAACAAATGGAATGTGTATTGCAAATTGTTGAAATGGAGTAAATGAAACAGTTGCTTGTTGTTGTTTTATATACATGATTGTTAACGTAAATAAGAAAAGTAGCATAATGAAAACCGATGCCAATACTTGTAAATAATGCCAAGCAAAAATCCAACTTGCATTTAATATGCAAGTTCCAATAAAAATTTTTGCAACTTGAATGCTCATTTTTTCTTTAGTAGCATCGTTATTTTTTTTCAGTAATAGTTGTGTACTTGCAAATAAGTATACTGCCAACAATAAATAAATGATTCCCCATATACTAAATGTAAAACCTGCTGGTACAAAATAGTTAGGGTAAAATGCACTTACTTCTCCTGTATTTAAACCATTAATTGGTAAAATATTGGCTAGTGCATTTACGACAATCATAATAATAAATGCAGTTATTTGTAAAATAACTAGAGGTAAATTTTTTTTCATACAGTTAGTTTGAAATTGAACAAAGTATAAAGGCACTTGGTTTAATGCAAGTGCCTTTATGCTAAAATTTCTAAATAAATTTTTATTGAATTACACCCAATGCTTTACCTACTTTAGTAAATGCAGCAATGGCTTTATCTAAATGTGCTTGATTGTGTGCAGCACTTAATTGTACTCTAATTCTAGCTTGCCCTTTTGCAACCACAGGAAAAAAGAAACCAATAACATAAATGCCTTCGTCTAAAATTTGGGTTGCAAAATTTTGAGCCAAAACTGCATCATATAACATTACAGGCACAATTGGGTGATCGCCAGATTTAATATCAAATCCAGCTTCCGTCATTTTAGTTCTAAAATATGTTGTATTGTATTCTAATTGGTCTCTTAATTCAGTTGTTTCAGTTAACATATTTAGTACTGCAATGCTTGCACCTACAATACTTGGAGCAACAGTATTTGAAAATAAATATGGACGACTACGCTGACGCAATAGCTCTATCACTTCTTTTTTACCACTTGTAAAACCACCACTTGCACCACCCAATGCTTTACCCAATGTGCCAGTAATAATATCAATTCTGCCCATTACATTTCTGTATTCATGTGTACCTCTTCCTGTTTTACCTAAGAAGCCAGATGAATGACATTCGTCTATCATTACAATGGCATTGTATTTATCTGCTAAGTCGCAAATTTTATCTAATTGTGCAATCGTTCCATCCATACTAAAACTGCCATCTGTAACAATAATCCTACTTCTTAAATGTGCCGATTCTTGTAGTTTAGTTTCTAAATCGTTCATGTTGTTGTGCTCGTATCTGTAACGTTGTGCTTTACATAAACGAACACCATCAATAATACTTGCATGGTTTAATGCATCGCTAATAATGGCATCTTCTTCGTTAAACAATGGTTCAAAAACGCCACCATTTGCATCAAATGCAGCAGCATATAAAATGGCATCTTCTGTACCTAAAAATTGAGCAATTTTTGTTTCTAATTCTTTGTGAATGTCTTGAGTGCCACAAATAAAACGTACACTACTCATGCCATAACCATGGCTATCAATGGCTTTGTGGGCAGCTTCAATTACTTTTGGGTGAAGATCGCCCGACTCCTCGCAGGCCTGCGAAACTCCGCTCTGTCCGCTTTGACGCCGATGACGTCGACCCCACCGAGCGAACGCCACAGGTAGGGTCGCAGCGATGGGCCCACGACCCGACTCCGGCAACCGGCCACTGGCCGACAGGGGCGGCCCCACCGTTCCTGCCTGGTGGCGGGACGCCAAACTCGGCATCTTCATCCACTGGACCCCGGCGTCGGTGCCCGGTTGGGCCCCGACCGAGCACGAGATCGGCCCGTTGTTGGCGTCGGACCGCCACAACCCACTGGCCGAGATCCCCTATACCGAGTGGTATGAGAACTCGCTGCGCTTCCCCAACAGCTCCGTCTCGCGCCACCACGCCGAGGTGTACCCCAACCGCCCCTACGCCGATTTCGCCGCCGACTTCCGGGCAGGGCTGGACACCTGGGATCCGCAGGACTGGGCCCGCCGCTTTCGTGCCGCCGGCGCCCGATACCTGGTGCTGGTGGCCAAGCATCACGACGGGTTCTGCCTGTGGCCGACCGCCGTGCCCAACCCGCATCGGGCCAACTGGTGTACCGAACGGGACGTGGTGGGCGAACTTGGCGAGGCGGCACGCGGGGAGGGCCTGCGTTTCGGCGTGTACTACTCGGGCGGCCTCGACTGGACGTTCAACGACCACCCGATCGGTTCGCCGAGCGACCTGTTCGCGGCGGTTCCCGACGGGAGCTATGCCGCTTACGCCGACGCTCACGTTCGCGAGTTGATCGACCGCTTTCGACCTGACGTGCTGTGGGGAGACATCGCCTGGCCCGGCAACCGCAAGGCGCTCACCAACCTGGTCGCTCACTATCGTGCCGTCGTACCCGACGGTGTGGTCAACGATCGCTTCATGCCCCACTCGGTGCTGTCGGGTGCACTGAAAAATCGGGCCGCCGCGGTGCTGATCAACGGGGGCGCCCGCAGGATGGCTCAGCGTGACCGGGGCATCGTGCCGCCAAAGCCGCCGATCTTCGACACCCGTAGTCCCGAGTACTCGGCGATCGACCGGGTCAGTCACACCGCCTGGGAGTCGGTCCGAGGTATCGACCGGAGCTTCGGGTTCAACCGCAACTCGGACCCGGCCCACTTCCTCACCAAAGATCAGCTGTCGTGGTCGTTCTGTGATGTGGTGTCCAAGGGTGGCAACCTCCTGTTGAATGTGGGGCCGAGAGGCGCCGACGGACGGATCCCCGACCCGCAACTGACCCGACTCCACTGGCTGGCCGAGCTGCTGGGCACCGACGCCGACGGCATTGTTGGCAGCCGGCCCTGGGTGACACCCGGCGATCGGGGCGGCGGGCGGGAGGTGCGGTACTGGGCCGACCGTGGCAACGTCACTGTGGCCATCCACCATCCCGGCCCGACCGGCTCGCTTGAACTGTGGGACCTCGCAGCCACCGCAGCAACCCGGGTGCGAGCCTTCGGCCGGGGGGAGGCCCACTCCACCGCCACCGCCACCACCGGTCCACTGACGATTCATTGGCAGGGCGGCGGTGATGGACCGGTGGCCCTGTTCAGCGTGAGCGGCGCAGTGGCGGCCCGTTCTGGGCTGCACCCCGAACGGGCGGTGTGGTGAACTCGCCCCATGAGCGAGAACACCAACGAGCACATCGACGGCGTCACCAACCAAACCGATGGAACGGTGGGCACCGTTGCGCGGTGCTTCCGGGCTCCGGTCAAGTCGATGCAGGGGCTGTGGGTTGACTCACTGGAGTTCGGGGAGTCCGCCGCGGTGGGCGACCGCGCCTGGGGCCTGATCGACGACACCACAGGCAAGCTGATGACCGCCAAGCGTTACGGCCGCTTGCTGGAGGCAGGCGCAGACGACACCACGATCACGCTCGCTGACGGTCGCCGAATCGAGATCGATTCCCCAACGGCGTCGGGCGCGCTGTCCGAGTGGCTGGGCCGGGCAGTCACCCTCTGCCGTGCGGGCGAGGTGCCCGACACCGGCTACGAGATGACCTTCGATCCGCCCAACGATGATGCCGAGTACTACGAGATTCCCACTCCACCCGGAACGTTCCTCGACCTGGCCGCTGCGCACCTGATGAGCTCGGCCACGCTGGCGGCCTGTGCCGAGGCGCGGGGTGATCTCAACTGGGACGTTCGACGCTTTCGGCCCAACCTGCTGATCGACGTCGCCGACGGTGTCGGACCCTTCGGCGAGGAGGCCTGGGTGGGCCGCGACCTGCACGTGGGCACTGCGGTGTTGTCGGTACAGTCGCCGACGGTGCGATGCGCCATGCCGCTGCGGGCGCAACCCGCTGAGGGCGCTGAGCCCGACCTCCAACGGCAACGTGGAATGTTTGCAGCGATGAACGAGCTCAACGGAACCCACCCCAATCACCTGGGCATCTACCTTCAGGTCGTCCGGCCCGGCACGGTAGCCGTCGGCGACCCGATCAAACTGGAAGACTGAACTCATGGCCATCTCCTCGGACAGCACCACACCGACTCCAGGACCGTTCGACCCCTACCAGCTTGGGCCGATCAAACTGCGCAACCGCATCGTGAAGGCCGCCACCTTTGAAGGGGTCATGCCCAGGGGTGCGGTCTCCGATGAGCTGATCGCCTTCCACCGGCGCGTGGCCGCCGGTGGCGCCGCATTGTCCACGGTGGCCTACTGCGCAGTGTCGATGGGAGGACGGGTCAACCCCCACTCCCTGGTGATGAAGCCGGAACTCACCGCCGACCTGGAGCGTCTCACCAACGCCGTCCACGAAGAGGGCGCCGCAGTCTCCGCCCAGTTGGGCCACGGCGGGCTGGTGGCCAACGCCCGCGCCAACCGCACCCCCACCCTGGCGCCATCCACCCGCTTGAGTGCCCCCGGCATGGGCATCGTCAAAGGAGCCACCGAGGCTCAGCTGGACGAGGTGGTGGCCGACTTTGCCACCGCCGCCCGCGTGGCTCAAAACGCGGGCTTCGACGTGTTGGAGATACACCTGGGCCACAACTACCTGCCCTCCTCGTTCCTCAGCCCCAACCTCAACAAGCGAAAGGACCGCTACGGCGGCAGCCTGAAAAACCGCCTGAGGTTTCCCCGCCGCATCATCGATGCCGTACGTGGTGCGGTCGACGACCGGGTGGCCGTCGTCGCCAAGCTCAACATGGCCGACGGGGTCGAGAAGGGCCTGTGGCTGGAGGAGAGCCTGCAGTTTGCATCGATGCTCGAGGCCGACGGCCAACTCGACGCCATCCAGCTGACCGGCGGCAGCTCGCTGCTCAACGGCATGTACTTCTTCCGAGGTGACGTGCCCATGGAGGAGTTCATCGCCACCCAATCCAAGGTGGTCGGCTGGGGCATGCGGGTGATGGGTCACAAGATCTTTCCCGAGATGCCGTTCGAGGAGGCGTTCTTTTTGCCCTTCGCCCGTCAGTTCCGGGAGGCGCTCACCATGCCACTCATGTTGCTGGGCGGCATCAACCGGCGCGACACCATCGAAGGTGCGCTCGACGAGGGTTTCGAACTGGTGGCCATGGCCCGGTCGCTGCTTCGCGAACCAAACCTGCCCAACCTGATGCGAGACGAACCCGGGCACTCCAACGGGCTGTGCGTCCACTGCAACAAGTGTCTGCCCACCATCTACTCGGGCACTCGCTGCGTGCTGGTACCCGAAACCGCCTCGGCGGCCCACTGATCAAACGCCTCATCGCCGTGGGCGCTGCCATTGCGTTCCTGGCAGCAACCGGGTGTTCGGGCAACGACACCCAAGGCGGAGGGTTCGTTCTCGTTGCTCACCTACAACGTGGCCGGGCTGCCGGAGGGCATTTCTCAGAGCCACCCCGAGGCCAACGCACCCATCATCTCCGGCCTGCTTGGAGACTTCGACGTCGTGCTCACCCAGGAGGACTTTGGGTTCTACACCGATGCCATTCGCTCCAAGGCCCCCCAGAAGTACAGGTCCACGCCTCATCCGGGGCCGAGCGTGTTGAACCCGATCAAACGAACCGAGGCCATCGCAGGCGATGGTCTCAACATCATGTCCAACCTGCCGATCGACCCGGAGCTCGACCGGGTGCCATGGGCCGGGTGCGGTCCGGCCGCCGCCGACTGGCTGGCATTGAAGGGCTTTGCGCGAACCACCTTGACCCTCGCTGCGGATACCGACGACCCCAAGGCCGAAGCGCAGGTCGACCTGTATTCGCTTCACCTGGAGGCCGGCGGCGTTGACCACGACCTGCGGGCCGACGACCTCGACCAGTTGGCCGCCTACCTGGCCAAACAACCCGCCGATCGCCCGGTGATCATCGGCGGCGACTGGAATCTGCACACCGACGAGGAGCCGGACGCCACCCAGTTCGCCGACTTCCTCGCCACCACCGGCATGTCCGACGTGTGCGGGTCGGTCGACTGCGGCAACGACGGGGACGTCATCGACAAAGTGGTGTTCCGCTCGACCGATGACGTGAAGCTGACGCCAACCTCCCACACCTTTGAACGGGAGCTGTTCGTCGACGGGGCCGGCCAACCCTTGAGCGATCACGACCCGCTGCGCGTCGACTTCGACTGGGAGTTGCGTCCGACCCGGTAAGCCCCGTGCTCAGCGGGCCCGGGTTCGAGTGCTCGCTTGAGCGGGCCAACCCTGGGCGCCGATCAAGGGCACAAACCTGACTGCGCCCAGATCCTCCTCCCCAAGCAGGCCATCGCGAAGCGTCGCTCGAATGAGGTGCTGATCGTTCGCCGCGCGTTCGATCGGCATCACCAGGCGCCCGCCCTCGGCCAGCTGTTCCACGAGCGCCCTGGGCACTCCGGGACCGGCCGCGGTCACGATCACCGCGTCGTAGGGTGCCCGCTCGGCGTACCCCAGCGATCCATCGCCGACCACCACCTCCACGTTGTCGTACCCCAGTGCATTCAGCCGAACTGCGGCAGTTTCAGACAACGAGGGGTGACGTTCGACGCTCACCACCTCGGCCACCACCCGGCTGAGCACAGCGGCGCCGTATCCGGACCCGGTGCCCACCTCCAACACCCGGTCGGTCGGGCCCACCAGCGCACTATCGATCATGGCCGCCACGATGTACGGCTGAGAGATGGTCTGTCCCTCACTGATCGGCAACGGCTCATCGTTGTAGGCGCGAGGTGCCAACCGGTCGGGCACAAACCGCTCCCGGGGAACCTCCCCCATGGCATCGAGCACCCCGGTGTTGGCGATGCCGCGAGCCTCCAGTTGCTCGCGCACCATGACATGTCGACGTTGATGCCGGGCGTTTGGATCGTGGCCGCTCACGACCTCAACGTAGCGACGCTCGCTAGGTTCGGGGGGCCACAGCACCGAACGCCGTGGTCGACTGGAGCCGGCCGTGACATCCAATCCCCCGCCGACAGGAGACGGGGTGGCGTCGCATCCGTCGCTTCGCCCCGGGGTCGAGACGCTGACGATCACCGACGCCGCGCCAGGTACCCACCTCCGGGTGGAGACCGTCGACGGCGATCCGGTGGTCACGCTGCTCGCCGATCATGCCGGCAACGCCCACGTCACCTTCATCCCCGACGAGCACGCCGTGCTCGCCGACTCAGACGCCCTGCAGGCCGCCATCCGCGGTGGCCACACGCTGGAGCCCGGCGAGTATCGGGTGGTGGCGGGCGACCCCGGCGGTGCCACCGAGCCCTGGGTCAGCAACCTGGTTCGGGTGATGGCGGTCGATGACCACCCCCACCCGTCGCTCTACGACCAGACGCTCGCCGAGGGTTTCGGCTACCTGTCGGTGCGCGACGACGTGCTGTTGTCGGCGATGGTTCGGTTCCCCGACGAGAACCTGTATGGCCCCGGTCCATGGCCAACGGTGGTTGAGTACTCCGGCTATGGCCCGTCGGACCCCGACGCCCCCCAACCGGGCACCTTGTTGGCCACCCTGTTCGGATTTGCCGTCGTTGGTGTGAACATCCGCGGCACCGGCTGTTCGGGGGGCATCTTCGACGTCTTCAGTCCCGCCCAGGCAGCCGACGGCTTCGACATCATCGAGACGGTGGCCCGCCAGGACTTCGTGCTCGGCGACCGCGTCGGCATGATCGGACTCAGCTACCCGGGTATCGCCCAGCTCTACGTCGCAGCCACCCGCCCGCCACATCTGGCGGCCATCGCTCCGCAGTCGGTGATCGATGACCTGTGGCGTCAACAGTGGCCCGGTGGCACCTACAACTCGGGTTTCACCCGGGTGTGGCTGGCCCAGCGCGACGCTCAGACCAAGCAGGGTGGCATGGCCTGGGACCAGGCACGCATCGATGCAGGCGATGAGGTCGCCCGTGCCAACCAGGCGGTCCGCACGCAGAACCTCGACTTTGAGAGCTTCGGACGGGCCCTGGAGAATTTCCGGCCGTCGATGTCCCCTCGCCGCACCGCCGATCAAGTCAGCCGGATCGAAGTGCCCGTGTTTCTCACCGGGTCCTGGCACGATGAGCAGACCGGCAGCCGTTTCGCCCTCATGCTCAACGACTTCACCTCGTCGCCCCACACCGTCTTCACCCTGTTCAATGGGCACCACCCCGACGGCTACAGCGCTCCGATGATCGGGCGATGGTTCGAGTTCCTCAACTTCCATGTGGCCCAGCGGGTTCCGAGGTTTCATGACCTGGTGCGCGCAGTGGCACCATCGCAGTTCGCAGAACACTTCGGTGCCACCCACGAACTGGAGCAGGACCGCTTCACCGAGTGGGCCGACGACTTCGAGCAGGCCCGGGCCAGGTATCTGGCCGAGCCATCGGTGCGCATACTGTTTGAAAGCGGCACCGTTCACGAGGTGCCCGGAGCGCCGGGCGCCAGGTACGAGATCACCGCCAACTCGTTCCCGCCTGCGGGGTGCCGCGCCCGACGTTGGTATCTCGGTCCGGGCGCCACGCTGGGTGACGAGGTGCCCAGCGAGGACGGCGCCGATCGCTACCTCGACGACCCCGACGCCGGGGCGGAGTCCTACGCACTCACCGACGACTTCGACGCGTTCATCCAGCCCACCGTGCCGATCGAGTGGACCCATTTTGCCGACGAGCACACCGCCGCCTACCAGAGCGAACCGTTGACCGAGCCGGTCGCCGTCATGGGTCAGGGCCACGTTGACCTTTGGATGCGTCCCGGCACCACGGACACCTCGGTGCAGGCCTCGCTCACCGAGGTTCGACCAGACGGACAACAGGTGCGGATGCAAGCCGGTTGGCATCGCCCGGTGCACCGGATGGAAGACGGCGAGCGCAGTGGCGACCTGACCGTGGACTACACGTTTCTGCCCGAGCATCGTCAACCGCTGGTGCCCGGCGAGTGGGTGCGGTTCCGGCTGCCGTTCATGCCGCTGGCCCACGTGGTGAGGCCCGGCTCGGCGCTCCGCCTCACGCTGTCCACACCGGGACGGGACCATCCGTTTTGGCGCTTCGACAACCCGGTCGAGCCGGGTGCCGGCCACGACATCGGCTGGGGCGGTGCCCGGCCATCGGCCCTGGTGCTTCCGGTGCTTGACGGCGTGGAGCACCCGCTCGAATATCCGGCCGCCGATGCTCAACGAGGCCAACCGGCACGACCGGCTCGTCCCATCGCCAACACCGCAATCTAGACCCGCCGGCGACTCGGGGGCCCACCGACCGACCCACCCGCCCGCCTGGGCGCTCGCCGGTTCGTTGCAATACCGGTTCGTTGCAATACCGGTTCGTTGCAATGCCGGTTCGTTGCAATGCCGGGCGGGTAACGTCGGCCAACCATGACCGCCCGCGCAGAAAAGCCGACTCGACGCCGGGTCGTGCCCACCAGGCAGACGCTGGCACAGGGCTTTGGCACCGATCCGCGCCGGGTGGGCTCCGAGCCCGACTACCGGTTCACGCTGGCCAACGAGCGCACGTACCTCGCCTGGATCCGCACCGCCCTCGCACTGGCGGCCGGCGGGCTGGGAACGATCACGGTGATCGATACGTTCTATGGCCAGGAACTGATGGGCCTCTTGTTGCTCGGCCTCAGCTTCATCACCGCCGCCACCTCGTATCGGCGATGGTCGGCCAACGAGCGATCGATACGTCTCGAGCGGCCGCTACCCCCGTCGATCCTCCCCCAGGTGATGACGATCGGCACGGCGCTGGTAGCGATCGCTGCCAGCGTGCTCGTCATCGTCGGCAAGCTGTGAGCCAGAAGCCGCGGCTCGCCCCCGAACTGGATAAACCGGGGCTTCAGCCCGAGCGGAACGCCCTGGCCTGGGAGCGAACCGCCATCTCGATGCTGCTGCTCGGCGTGCTGCTGGCACGAGCCGGATCGAAGGGTGGGCACTGGGAGATCGCGCTGGCCGGGCTGGCCCAGACCGTGGTCGGTTCGGCGGTGCTCATCTGGGCCGGTTTCAACTACCGCCGCCTGCACGGACCGATCGAGCACGGCGGCGACGGCGTCGTCCATCCGGGAGCCGCCCGAACGGTCGGGTGGATCACGATTGTGTTCACTGCGGTCAGCCTGGCGGTTGCGATCGACATGATCCTGACGTAACCGCCACCTGAGGCGGATCACGTTGCCGGTGACCACACGGCCGGCGTCGGCGCTCAACCAGGGACAGCGTGCGGTCCGCCAGCACAACTCCAACGCAGAGACCACCTCCGGGGTGTAGACGGGCTCTCAGGCGTCGCCGAGCCCGACCCCAAACGGAGATTCCTACGTGAGGCAACGAACCCTCCGACGCGGAGGTTTGGATTGAGTCAATGCGCTCCATTCCGAAGGTGGCCGCCACCCGGTAACGTCGTGTCGTGCTCCTCATCGGAATCATCATCACGGGTATGGTCGTCGGCGCAGTCGCGCAGTTCATTCTTGGACGGGAGGGCGGCAAGGTCGACTGGCAGATGGCCCTCGTCGCCGGAATCGTCGGTTCGTTTATCGGGGGGTTCCTCATCAACCTGATCAATGGCGATGGGGTGAAGCTCGGTCCGAGCGGACTGATCGGTTCGCTCGTCGGCGCCCTGATCGTCACTGCCATCTGGCAGGGTCTCAACGCCAGGAAGGCCGCCGACGCCAAAACCCCGCCACCGAAGCGAGCCAAAACCAACCGCTGATCGCGCGGCGGGCCGCTACCCTTCCCCGTGGTTGACACCAAGGGGGATATGACGTGAGCGATCTTGATCCGCGCCCGGCCACCGGGTTCACCGAGGCGGCCAACTCCGCGGCCGTCGTCGACTTCGACGACGAGGTCGACTTCGCAGCGGCCCAACGCGGCCTGATCGCGCAATTGCCAGGCGGGCGCGTCGAGCAGGCCGGCAACGCGGTGTGGGACGTGGCCTCCCACGACTTCCTTCGCACCGACGATCCACCTCCCCCCAGCGTGCACCCCGGGCTGTGGCGCCAGGGCCGCCTCAACTCGAACCACGGCCTGTTTGAGGTGGCAGACGGCGTGTGGCAGGCACGCGGGTACGACATCTCCAACATCACCTTCATGGCCGCCGACGACGGCTGGTTGATCATCGACCCGCTGACCACCGAGGCCACCGCCGCCGCCTGCCTTGCACTCGCCAACGACACCCTGGGCACACGACCAGTGAGCGCGGTGATCTACACCCACAGCCATGTCGACCACTTCGGCGGAGTGCTCGGCGTGACCTCCGAGGAGGCGGTCACGGCAGGCGACGTGCGCATCATCGCCCCAGACGGGTTCCTTGAGGAGGCGGTCAAGGAGAACGGTCACGCCGGCCCCGTCATGTCCCGCCGGGCGCTGTTCCAGTTCGGCCCGCTGCTCGCCCCGGGCCCCCGCGGGCAGGTCGACGCCGGGCTTGGCCAGGCGCTGCCGCTCGGGGCCAACAACCTGCTGGCACCCACCGAGACGATCGCCGCCACCGGCGAGGAGTTGACCGTCGACGGCATCCGCATCGTGTTCCAAAACACCCCCGACGCCGAGGCACCGTCGGAGATGAACTTCTTCTTCCCTGACAAGTCGCTGCTGTGCCTGGCCGAGAACTGCACCCACAACCTGCACAACCTGTACCCGATTCGCGGCGCCCAGACCCGCGATGCGCTCGCCTGGAGCAAGTACCTCCAGGAGGCGCTGGTGATGTGGGGCGACCACACCGACATCTGCTTCGCCAGCCACCACTGGCCCCGCTTTGGACGGGAGGACGCCAAGGCGTTCATCGCCATGCAGCGCGACGTCTACCGCTGGATGCACGACCAGACGTTGCGCCTGGCCAACCACGGCCACACCCCCGACGAGATCGCCGACGAGCTCACCCTGCCCGAGTGCTTCTCCCACCAGAGCCACGTGCAGGGCTACTACGGCACGGTCAGCCACAACGTTCGCTCGGTGTACAACCGCTACCTGGGTTGGTACGACGGCAACCCGGCCAATCTGCACCCGCTGCCGCCGGTCGAGGCCGCCGGTCGCTACGTCGAGATGATGGGTGGAGCCGACAACGTGATCGCCGGCGCCCGGCGGGCCTATGACGAGGGCGACTACCGCTGGGTGGCACAGGTGCTCAACCATGTGATCTTCGACGACCCGACCAATCAGACGGCACGCCGACTGTCGGCCGATGCGATGGAGCAACTGGGCTATCAATCCGAGTCGGCCACCTGGCGCAACTCGTACCTGATGGGCGCGTTCGAACTGCGCCACGGCTCGCTCCAGCTCGGCCGGGCCCGTCAGCCGGCGATGGCCAAGGCCATGACCGGGGAGCTGTTGATCGATGCGATGGGTGTTCGCTTCAACCCCGCCGGTTATCGGGACGCCGCCACCATGATCTGGCGGATCACCGACCTGGGCGAGGATCACCTGCTGGAGGTCAGCAATCACGCCATCTCGCAGCGGCGACTCGACGAGGTCGATCCGGACTGGTCCGCAGAGCCCGATGAAGTCGACGTCACACTGTCGCTCGACCGGGCGACGATGGTGACGATCATCGACGAGGCCGAAAGCTTCGGCCCGCTGGTCGACGACGGCACGATCACGATCGAGTCCGGCGACGCAGCCGTGGCCGCCGAGTTCCTGGCGGCCCTCGACGTCTTCCAGACCGCCAACATCATCGAGCCCTAGCCCCAATACCGTCCAGTTGGGGGTACAGGGGGTGTGGTTTGGTGGATGCCGCGTGCTGGGCAGCTGAAGCCCGAGTCGGATCGTCGGCCTTGTATGGCGGATGGGTGCTCTGGGGGCGCCGGTGCTGCCACTACGCGATCAGAACGCTCATGTGCGAAGCCGCCGAACAGGCAGGCCACGACCCAGACCGGGTCAGCTTCGTTGCCGCCACGCCCTCTGGCCCCCACCACACGACGGCGTTTCCACTCCCGACTTCGACGTGTCGTTGATCGCCCGCCCGAAGCGATCGAGACAAACGTGTTGTTTGTATCGCCTCATTTGATACAGTTACTTGACGGCCCATCGGGGGCCGCACGTCAAGGCAGGGGCGCTATGGATCTCGACGGTTGGAGCCTGATCTGGTTTGTCGTCCCGGGGATCATCGTCCCGGCAGCGCTGCTGGTCCTAGCATTTCGAAGCCCATCGTGGAAGCAGATGACCCGCTGGGCCACACAAGCCCAGGTGACCATCACCACGGAAAACGAGGACATGATACGCCGGCGCCTCGCCCGGGCTCGCCGGTACCGCTCGTTGGTCAGCTTTCCCTTCTGGTGGGTCCTCGCAGTGCCGGTCATTACCGGACCACTCCCCGAGTGGGCCAACGACGTCATCTGGATACCTCTGACCGGGTATGTGCTCGGTTCCATCCTCGCCGCCGTATCCAACACTGAGAAGACCGGCGGGCCCCGCGTCGCCGACCTCTCCCCGAGGCTGCCGTCGAGCTACGTCCCGCGTCGCGAGCGACTGGCTCCTTGGTTGGTGCTGGGGGTGACGGCCGCAGCGCTCGTTTCGATCAAGGCGTTTCCGCTCCGGTTCCCGCAGTCGCTCCGCACGCAGATCCCGCTCTTTGTCACGGCGGTTGTCGTCGCCGTGCTCGCGGAAGTTGCACTCCGGATGGTTGCCGCCCGCCCGCAGGTGACCGACAGCCCCACCCGTCGACTCGCCGACAACGCGCTGCGGTCCACCGGCGCCACCGCAGCCGTGGCCTCTTCGATCATGCTCTCGCTCTTCACGCTCAACTCGGCGATCTCTGCGCTGCTGGGCTCGGGACATCGTGCGTGGATCGGTGTTCCCTTGATGCTGCTCGTGACGGGCATGACCTACGGGGCGTTCTGGGTCATCGTCACACAGCAACCATGGGCCCCGGGCCGGCGACGATCGCTGCGAGCCGAACCGGTGTCTGGCCCGGATCCGGCTGCGGAGTCGGTCAGCGCATGATCATCACCGTCGACCCGGCCGCCGAGGCCGCGCCGTTTGCCCAGGTGCGCAGCCAGCTGTTGGAGGCGATCGCCACCGGAGCGCTCACGTCGGGCACCCGCCTGCCGACCATTCGCCAGCTCGCCGGCGACCTCGGCCTCGCCAACAACACGGTGGCCCGCGCGTATCGGGAGCTACTCGCCGACGGCGTGCTCGAGTCGCGAGGTCGGCGCGGCACGTTCGTACGCGACAAGGCGACCGACGTGGTGCCCGACGCCCGCAGCCAACGCCTGGACGAGCTGGTACGCAACTACATCGACGGCGCCCGGGCCATCGGGGTGCCCAGCGATGAGATCGTCGGCGCTCTCACCCGAACCCTGGCCACGTAGCTGCGCCGAGCTGGGGCGGCGGTCAGTTGGCGAATTCGTTGAGCCGGTCGAGGATGGCCGTCATGGTGGGCTCGGCCTGGTCGGTGTCAAAGATGTTCTGGGCGTGGGCCGAGCCGGGCAGGATAATCGCCTCGTTGTCATCGCCCTCCGCTGTGTCGGCCATCTCGGTGGACACGTCGGCCACCGGCTCGTCCTCGCTGGCGATGAACAGCTTCGGGGACACGCCCAAACCGTCAACGACCGAGTTGGGCGACAACACGATGAGCTGGTCGGGCAGGTCGGGCTGCTGGGACACCAGATCCAGGATCCCGTCCGCCCCGGCACTGGCTCCGATCAGCGCCACCCCAGCGATGCCCCGCTCGTCCTTGAGGTAGGTCACCGCAGCCTCGATTCCTTCGGGACTGATGTCCTCGACCGCAACGACCGTGGTGCCTTCAGCAGCGATCTGCGTGGCCTGGTCGGTCCAGCTCTCGGCGTCAAATGCGGCACCGTGCGCCAGCACCACACCGGAGTCGCCGTCCCCCCACAACAACGCCTCCCCGACGTCGGTGTCGATCCGCTCACCAGCGGTGGTCGTCGCTGCTGTGTCGCCCTCGCCCGTTTCGGCCGGACCGGAGTCCGAGCCGCAGGCGGCGCCCAACAGGAGCGTGCAGATGAGCACGGCAAACAGACAGGACGGCGTGCGACGCATTCATCAAGGGTACAGGGAGCCAAGATCAGGGCGTCGCCGCCGAAGCGGCCGCGCGCTTCGAGTTCGTCATCGAGGTGCCTGCAACTGCGAGTATCGGGCCGTGACCGCCATCACCCACCCGAACCGTTCAGGGACCAAGGTCGCCCTCCGAAACGCCGCTCCGCTCCTCGTGGGTGTGGCGTTGCTGATGGCGGGTAACGGCCTCAGTTCCACGTTGTTGGGCATCCGAGGCGGCCTGGTCGGCTTCTCCCCGACCGTGATCGGCGTGATCCTGTCCGGCTACTACGTCGGTTTCGTGCTCGGGTCGGTCGTCACGCCGGCCACGATCGCCCGGGTGGGGCACGTGCGTGTGTTCGCCGGGCTGGCGTCGCTTGGCTCAGGGGCACTGCTGATACACCTGGTCACTCCCGACGCCCCCACGTGGTTCATGATGCGGGCCATCTCCGGGTTGTGCATCGCCGGGTTGTTCATCGTCAGCGAAACCTGGCTGAACGGCGCCGCCACCAACGAGACACGGGGAACCCTGTTGGCGACCTACATGGTGGTGGTGGGTGCCTCGGTGTTCTCGGGTCAGATGCTCTATGCCGCTTCCGACCCGGCCGGGGTTGGCGCGTTGGTACTCGCGTCGGTGCTGGTGTCGATGGCGGTGGTTCCTGTCTCACTGGCCACCTTCAAGGCCCCAGAGATGCCGGAGCCATCCAATCTGAGTTGGGGTCACATGATCACGACCGCGCCGCTGGCGCCGGTCGGTGCAGTTGCGTCGGGGTTCGTGGTGGCCGCGATGTTGAGCGGTGGCGTGGTGTACGCAGCAGAGGCGGGCCTTGACCGCCTGGCCACCGGTGCGTTCATCGGTGCTGCGCTTCTGGGGGGAGTAGCCCTCCAGGTTCCCCTCGGCCGCTGGTCGGACCGCGTGGACCGCCGCCTGGTGATCGCCGTCGCTTCGGCGGCCGGGGCCGCAGCCAGCCTGGCCGTGGCCGCAGTGGGCCCGACCCACCGTCTGGTGGTCATCGGGCTCACCACCGTGGCCGGCGGCGCCACCTTCTCGCTCTATTCCCTCACTCTGGCCCACCTCAACGACTACCTGGAGGATCGTCACACTGTTGCGGCCGGAGCCAGGATGGTGCTGTTGCAAGGTGCCGGCGCGGTCGCCGGGCCGGTGGTGGGCTCGGCATTGGTGGAGCAGGTGGGCCCGGGGGCGTTGTTCGTGGCCATGGCCGTCGCCTACAGCGTGGCCTCCATCTTCGCTCTGGCACGGATCTTCATCCGTGCCGCCGCAGCCGAAGAGGACCGCGCCGAGTTCGCCCCGGTCACCGTCGGTGGTACCACCGTGTCGGGCTTCGCAGCCGACCTCGACGATCTCTTTCCCGCAACCGGCGACACGATCGAGGGCACGGGTCGCACCATCGGTTATCAGGAACGCGGCCCGACGGACCGCGACGCCGTCGTGCTGCTGGGCACGCCGATGGGCCGCGACGTCGAGTGGCGCAACGTCCTTGGCGCCTTGGCCTACGACGGCTACCGGGCGATCACCGTGTGGACCGCTGACGACCCCGGTCGTGCCCTGACCGCCGACGACGTGCTGGAGTTGCTCCATCACCTGGAACTGCCATGGGCGTCCTACGTCGGTGCCGGACACGGCGCAGCGGCGATTGCCGACCTTGCCGCCAACCACCCGGACCGAACCGACGGCACCCTGGTGGTGTGCGAGATCGACGAGCACCATCCGCCGGCCGACGCGGTCCTGCTCAACGGGGTGACGTCCGTCCCCAGACTTGAGGTCGACCACGATCTGTGGGACAACCCCGAATCGCTCGCAGACCGCATCGCAGAGTCGTTCCGCTACCGATAGGCCAACCGTGCCCGCTCACCGCTCCATGCAATCAATCACCCTCGCTGCACGCCACCTGACCGTCGACCGCGCCGGAAGTCCGGTGCTCGCCGACATCGACCTCACCGTGTCCGGCCGCGACAGGCTGGGGGTGGTAGGACCCAACGGCGTCGGCAAGTCGACGCTGCTCGCCGCGCTGAGCGGAGCCGTCCACCTCGATTCCGGGACGGTCGAGGTGACACCGCCCAACGCTCACATCGCCCTGCTGGACCAGGAACGGGAACGCTCACCCAACGAGACGGTGCGAGCCATGCTGGCCCGTCGCAGCGGCGTGGCCGCAGTCGAGGCCGACTTCGAGGCGGCCACGCGTGCCCTCACCGCCGATCAGGCGGGTGCCGGCGAGCATTACCAGCTGGCATTCGACCGATGGATCGACATCGGGGTCGCCGAGTTTCCGGCGCGCAGCGAAGAGGTCTGGGCCCAACTCGGACAGCCTCCGGCGCTGCTCGACCAGGCGACCTCCACACTGTCGGGCGGGCAGGCCGGACGGGCGGCCCTGGCGGCAATCCTCCTCACCAACGCAGACGTCGTGCTCTTGGACGAGCCGACCAACGACCTCGCCTTCGACGGGCTGGCCCGGCTCGAGGCCTACGTCCGTGGCTTCGCAGGGGCGATGGTGATCGTCAGCCACGATCGGGCCTTTCTCGAGCGCACCGTCACCCACGTCCTCGAGTTGGACGAGCACTCCCGCAGCGGCTCGGTGTTCTCAGGCGGCTGGGAGGCGTTCCTCCGCGAGCGGGACGTCGCGCAAAACCACGCTGAAGAGGCCCACGACAACTACGAGCGCACCAGGGCCGATCTGACAGCGCGAGCGCAACGCACCCGCGAGTGGGCGACCACAGGCGCCCGAAGGGCCGGGCGAAACCCGCGCGACGGCGACAAGTTCATCAAGGCTCACAACATCGCTCAGACCGAGAAGCTGGCCGGAAAGGCCGCCCGGTTGGACAAGGCCATCGAACGCCTCGAGGTGGTGGACAAGCCGTGGGAGGGCTGGAACCTTCAGATGGAGCTCACCGCATCTTCGCGCGGCGGGGACGTGGTGGCCACGCTCGCCAACGCAGTCATCCGCCGAGGCGATTTCGCGCTGGGACCAGCGAACGTGGAGATCTCCTGGGCCGAGCGGGTGGCGATCGTCGGTCCCAACGGATCCGGCAAATCCACCCTGCTGGAGGCGCTCCTCGGCCGCATTCCGCTGGAGTCGGGCGAGGCGAACCTCGGACGATCGGTCGAGCTGGGCGAGTTGCATCAGGCCCGTCGCGTCTTCGCTGAGGACGCCTCACTGCTGGACGGCTTTATCGCTGCATCCAACCTGCTGATCGCCGACGCCCGCTCGCTGTTGGCCAAGTTTGGGCTGGACGCGGGCGATGTCAACCGTCACGCCGCAGACCTGTCGCCGGGCGAACGCACCCGCGCCTCCTTGGCCCTGCTGATGGCACAAGGTGTCAACTGTCTGGTGCTCGACGAACCCACCAACCACTTGGACCTACCTGCAATTGAACAACTTGAGTCGGCGCTGCGAACCTGGGATGGAACCTTGCTGCTGATTACCCACGACCGCCGGTTTCTGGAGGCGGTCGAAATCACTCGAACGATCGACGTGCTCGCACTCTGAAACAAGACGTCCATTTGACTGGGACTCGAACGCTTTCCAAGGTCGAAGTTGGGGAAGAGTCATGGACGGTAGATCAGCCATCACGATGTGGCCCGCGCGATTCGTCGGCCGGGCCGCCTCGTTTCCGACCAGAACCAACCGTCGCGCCGGTGCTACCCCGGGTCGGCGGTGAGGGTCACCTTGGCGTCGGTGAGGTTCTTGGTCACCGCAGGATCGAGGCCCACCGGTTCGGGGTCGATACCCAGGCTGTAGCGAAGGAAGGCAACGCTCAGGTGGTCGATGGCCGGGAATGCCTTGGCGGGATCGCGCTGCCCGTCCTCACAACCGTCCGAGGCCAGCCGGGTCATGCTCTCGGGTAGGTCGAGGCCCACCTCGCCGATGAGGCCCACCAGGCCTCCCTGGTCACGGCCGATGAGGCAGATGTCGGAGAACACCAGGTGCCCGGCGCCGTCGATCGACACGAAGTACTTGGGCGGGTTCATTCCGTCAAAGATCTCCTGGGACGCGGCAGGAGGGATGATGCCGTCGTCGGTGCCCGCCATCACCATGCCGGGCACCTTGGGAACCGGCGGCTTTTTCTCCCCGGGACGGTTGCCGACCGAGTAGGCGATGAACGCCTTGACGCGGGGGTCGGCGGACGCCTCCCGATAGGCGGCTCCGGCACCGGCAGAGTGGCCGGCAACGGTCACCTTCGACTCATCCAACAGCCCGGTGAGCGGCGAGCCCTTCAGCGCCAGCGCTGCGTCCAGCGAAGCGGAGAGCACCTCCGGGTCCTCGCGTGGGGTCACGCCCTTGGCCGCCACCCCCAACTGGCCACTCAGGCTTCGCTCCACGTGGTCAGGGGCCACGACGACGAAACCCCACGAGGCCAGATGGGTGACCAGATCGGCGGACTGCTCCGGGAAGCCGGCGAAGCCGTGGCTGAACATCACCACGGGATAGGGGCCGTCGGCGCCGGGATCAGCCGCCGGGTGGGCGGCGATCTCGTACATCGGACGCTTGTCGGCGGGTATCTGTGACTGGAGTTCGGGGCTGAGCAGCCCGGCGATGTCGAACTGTTCCGTTGGAAGCTCGGCCGCGCTGTCGGCGGCGGGGTACCACGCCTGCACCCGGCGGCCATCGTCCAACTTGAACGCCGTGGTACCCACCTGAGCTGGTCCGGGCTCTGCGTAAGCCGGGTCGGTTCCCAGGTCGGCGGCGGCCGTCGTGGAGGGCCCGGCGGTCGGCTGGGCCGAACCACCGTCCGAGCCGTCCTCCCCGGACGAACAACCCACGATCAACACGCTCAGGGTCAGGATCGGCGCCAACACACGACGACTACGCATCAACGCAGGGTACCCGGCGAGCGACGCCCGCCCGGCCGATGGGTCAGTAGCTGAAGGTCGTGGCCCCTTCATCGCCGATCCACTCCCACATGGGCACCGTTCCGCCCATCTCGGCACCGTCAATCAGCGATGCAGTATCGAGTTGCTTGGAGTTGAAACAGACCGGGCACACCAGCAACTTGCCAGAGGCCGCCAGATACCTGCTCAACAGGTCCTGGATCGGCGGGCAGCCGTCGCACGCGGACCCAACAGCAACCCCGGCGAGTGCAAGGCGTACCGCTTCCTTGGTGAGAAACATCAGGGTGGGGCGACCCGCCTCGGCGGCGCCGACCGCAACCAGCAAGGCAATGGTGACGGTCTCTGCGTCCTCAAGTCCGGTGTTCAGGCTGACCACTGCTTTGTTGCTCATCGGTTGCTCCTCATGGGTTGGTTTGCGAACCTAGCGCAACCAGCAGCCCTTGAAGACCGAAGGCCAAGCAGAGGTGCGGAGGGATTACGGCGCCTTGGCAATGATCTCGGCGCCGTAGCGGGCCAGTGCCTCCTCGGTGTCCTGCCAGAACAGGAACGATGGAAGCACCACCCGGGTGACGCCCATTGCGGCCAACTCCCCCACCTCGTCCAGAGCCCTTGAGCCAATCGCCCCATTGCCGCCGGAGGTGAACGTCAACACATCCGGGTTGCGTCCCGCCTCGAAGGCGGCCTGACGGGCGACGCCGAAAAGTCGCTCAAGTTCGGCGTGATCACCTTTGCCGGGGAAGAATCCGTCGCCAAGACGGCCGGCCCTTCGCGCGGCTGCGTCGGAGTGCCCGCCGACGTGCACGGGGATGGTGCCCCGCCTGGGCTGGGGCCGCATGACGCACTCGTCAAAGCTCGCAAACTCACCATGGTGAGTGGCCCGCTCGTCGGCCCAGAGGGCTCGCATGGCAACCACATAGTCGTCGGTTCGGCGCCCACGATCGTCGAACGGCACCCCGAGCGCGTCGAACTCCTCCTCGAGCCATCCCACGCCTATGCCGAACTCCATCCGCCCCCCCGACAACGCGTCGAGGGTGGCCAACTGCTTGGCAAGCACCAACGGGTTGCGCTGCGGCACGATGAGAATGCCCGTCGCCAGACGAATCCGCGACGTGACCGCCGCCAGGTACGACAGCCACACCAACGGATCCGGGATCGGCGCGTCATCGTTTCCAGGCATCCTGCCTGACGGGTCGTAGGGGTACGTCGACTCGTAACCGGCAGGCACGACGACGTGCTCGACGGTCCACAGGGACTCGAAACCCGCTGCCTCGGCGTGGGAGGCGAAGGCTGCGGCTGCGTCCGGCTCGACGAACGGTCCGGTGTTGGCGAAGACGATCCCAAAGTCCATCCAGGCAACGTACTGCGAAGCATGGACGCCGGGAGCACGACTGATATTGAGGGGATCAGGCCGGAGCGGGCACCTCAACCCGATGCAGGTCATCGCCCAGCTCGACCGCTCCATCGAAGTGGGCGGCTGCCAGCGCACGCCAGTCGTCCCCGCCGCCGGAGGGAAACGCAGGCACGTAGTGGGTCATCACCAGCGTGTTCAGACCCGCCCGTTGGGCGGTCTGAGCCGCCTCCTCGGGGGAGGAGTGATAGTCGAGCGTGTCGATCAGCCGCTGGATGGGGATCTGCTCGATCACATCCTTGCGGATCACCGTGTGGACGAGCGCCTGCGCGCCGGAACACAGCCGATCCAGTCCTCCGCACGGCACGGTGTCGCCCGCAACGACCACCGCTGCGCCGTCGTGGTCGAAGCGAAAGCCGATGCTGGGCTCCACCGGACGGTGATCGGTGGGGGCGCAGCCGACCCGCACCGGGCCCGGCAGCGGGATCGGCCCGTCGCCAACCTCGGTGACCAACACCCGGGGCCGCTCAGCGAGGTCGTCGTGATGGGCCATGCGGTAGCCGATGTCCGGCTCCAACGAAGCGAGGATGTGATCGACCACACCTGCCGTGCCGGCGGGGCCGATGACACGAAGGGGCGTCGGCTGGAACGTACCGATCCACACCGCGGTGATCAGGTCACCCAGGTCGGTGATGTGATCGGAGTGAAGGTGGGTGATGAGCACGGCGGTCAGGTTGGAGGCCTGAACGCCCACCGCGGTGAGGCGCATCAGCACGCCGCGTCCGGCATCGACCAGAAAGTTCTGCCCTCCGCCCTGAAGGAGCGTGGCAGGGCCGGCCCGGTCGGCATCGGGCAGCGGGCTGCCGGTGCCGAGCAGGGTGATCGTCAAGGCGGTGCTCATGGTCTCAACCTCTTCATGATGGGGCTTCTCATTGACGGGACATTTCGGCGCGGGCAATCGCCTCGGCGGTGCCCCTCCCGGGCTCACCAAGCCGGATCTCCAACTCGTGCAGTACCCCGGAGAACGCAAACGGGCCTGCGTAGCGCTTCGACACCACCGAACCGGCGTCATAGCCGATGGATGACCCCACCGAGGAGATCATGCGCATGTACAGCGGTAGGTCGACCGCACCTGCCGATGCACCATCGATGAACAGCTCTGCGGTTCCTGCCATGGCCTCGCCCCGGGTGAACGCCACCGACAGCTCGGCGTCCCCGGTTGGGACCGCGACGTCGGATTCCAGGATGGAATGCGTGTCGAAGGCGTTGTAGTCGAGCACCAGGCGACCACCCTGCACGAAGACCGAGATACCGGAGTTCTCGGTGCCGGTGGCGAACAACACGCCCTCGGCGGTGCCATCTCCGGTGACCTGCGCGGTCAGGGTGAAGTTGCGCCCGCCGATTGCCGCCGAAGCCTGGCCGGGAAGCGGCGACATCGGCGGCCGGTAGACGTAGCGGCGATCAACCGGGTGCGGCGAGTGGTCGCGAAACCGGGCGCCGAACAGCTCGAACGTGCGGTCGTCCAGTGGGAGCACACCGTGACGCTCCGCCTCGGACCACCACAGCGCCACCAGCTCGGCAAGCCGATCAGGCTCGGCCTCGGCCAGATCGGTGCACTCCGAGCGATCGACGGACAGGTGGTACAGCTCCCACGACTCGGTGTCGTAGTCGGCTCCAACCGTGTGCTTGCAGACCGCCTTCCACTCCCCTGCCACCAACGCCCGGCTGCCTCCCATCTCGAAATACTGCAACGTGTTGGTGCCGGGAGCATCCGCATCGTCGAGCAGATCGGCGAAGCTGTGGCCGGTCACCGGCAACTGCTCCACCCCCCGGTAGGTCACCGGTGCCTCCGCCCCGACGAGCTCGTAGATCGTGGGCGCAATGTCGGCCACGTTGACGAACTGGTCTCGTTGCGTGCCGTGTTGCCCAGCCTGGAACCGGTCCGGCCAGGACACCACCATCGGCACGTGGACGCCGCCCTCATGGGTGTTCTGCTTGTACCACTTGAACGGCGAGTTGCCGCACTGGGCCCAACCCCACGGATAGTTGGTGTGGCTGTGGGGCCCTCCGATGTCATCGATTCGCTCGATCGCCTCATCGGGAGTCTCGAGGATGCCGTTGAAGAACTTCATCTCGTGCATGACGCCGAACGGGCCACCCTCCTGAGACGCGCCGTTATCGGCCAGTACGCACAGGATGGTGTTGTCCAGTTGACCGAGGCGGTCGAGGCCGGCCACCAGACGGCCAACCTGGTCGTCGGTGTGGTCAAGAAAAGCGGCAAACGCCTCCTGAAGCCGGGCAGCCAGGCGCCGCTGGTTCTCGGGCAGGTCGTCCCACGGTTCGACCCCCGGGTTGCGCGGCGCCAACCCGGTGCCCTCGGGGATCACGCCCAGCTCCAACTGCCGCTCAAACCAACGCTGTCGCACGACGTCCCAGCCCTCGTCGTAGCGGCCCCGATATTTCGCCAGGTAGGCCTCGGGCGCCTGATGCGGGGCATGGGTGGCGCCGAAGGCCAGATAGGTGAAGAAGGGCCGGTCCGGGCGGACACCCACCGAGTCGGCGATCATGCCCAACGCCTGATCAACCAGGTCCTCCGACAGGTGATAGGCGTTCTCGGAGGTTGCCGGGACCTCCACGTGATGGTTGTCGCACACCAGATCGGGGT
>ERZ724510.327-NODE-327-length-27159-cov-5.858766_pt1 | contig 27159 bp, 22 predicted proteins | sample MGYA00376043_ERZ724510 | MGnify/ENA primary metagenome ERZ724510 (study PRJEB28724, sample SAMN07190888) | wastewater metagenome | isolation source: influent of sewage treatment plant in Hong Hong | place: USA: Christiansburg, Virginia | collected 2016-03-01 ... | reverse complement strand
CCAGGAATAAAGGCCGCTGTCATGGCCATCAGAGAACACAAGTCGCAAGGCATATGTGCCAACAGGTTCAATTCGTGAAATCTCAACTGTCCGTTTACCCGTTTGCAACGTTTCCTGACCAGGACCATGCCCACGTGCTTCTGCTGATGGTGTAAACACACGAAGGAATTCACAACTTAATTGGTGAGATTCCCCCGACTCGTATGTTAATTCCAGCAAGCGCGATTTTTTGTGAAGCTTGATTTCGGTCGGGATCGGTGTATCCCTGTCGATGCCGGCCATAATATCCTCCTAGGCAGAAGACGCTAGTTTAGCGCACTCACCAATCGGCGTACCCAAGATCGCTCAAAGTAAATCGAAGCTGCTACGATCAAAATCCATTCCATTCTGCAGAATATGTTTGAGTCTAACCTGCAAGACTTTCCCTTCGGAATGCAGCTCCAATATTCGGCTGGCCTGATATAAATTCTTTGGCAATACCAGTGAGGGCTCCTCGTGGATTGCTGGGACTGCGGGCAGAAGAAAGGCGCGACTGAAGCGTTCACGGACACCATCATGAGCTACAACGGGTCGTAAAGAGACAGCCTGCGGCAAGCCAGGCAATACCGAAACACCCAATAGCAGTCCACCATCCCCTTCTTCCATCAGCCAGCTGGCTTGAGCTAAAAGGAAATGCTCGCCGTCGTGCGGGCAAATACAAAGTAACTGACTGTGCGTAATTTTTTGGCCTGCAGAACTGCGAGCCAGTCGGAAACCATTTGCTGAATGGTTGATGACCGACCAGTCATCTAATGGAAAGTCGGCATTGGCACGGACGTTAAGTTTCTCGCCTGGATTTGCTATTTCCCTGAACGTGAACAACTTGTCGTATTGATCCCGCGAATAGGCTGACGCGGCATCGGTCTGAATGAACTCCAGGCCACTTATGTGGAAATGCATTGCTTCAAAGCCAACCGCGATACGAGCGCTGCCGACTGTGGCAAAGCGTCTGAATCGACGCGGTGAGGCTGCCTGTGTCCATGGTCGCGACAAATGATCGAGCAATTTGATGACGTGACCGATGGTTTCTTCACCGAGCCCGAGCTGTGATGGGGTCATACGCTGGCGAAGTTGGGAAAGCATGTGGCTTAACTGCAGGCCGAGACGTGAGGTATCAAGGCGCCGGGCATCAGTGCCTATATTCTCGGTATTGTTGGTTGGATGAAGCGGGGCGTCCTTTTTTAACTCGATAATATAGGGTGGTACTTCTAAATCATCATCAAGTATCTGGACAGAAACCAACGGAGCCCACAAGCCAGCCCAGCGGCGAATCAAATTTAGATTACGCACGGAGTTGCTGTACGGGCTTGCCACATCAATCAGCAGGATGGTGACGTAAGCAGCGGAGCAATGCGTGGCCTGCAGGTTACTCTCCAGCGCATCTTCAATCGGCGTATAAGCCACACCCCAATGCTCGGCGGTAGCGTAAAACTGGTGGAGATCCTGCCAGATGCCGGGTGGCAGTTCGCGTCGAGCGCGAAAATGCTCAAGAATAACCATTCCGCTGTAATACAGGCAGCGATGCAGTACCGTTGCGATCAAGCCGTTGAATTGCGGGTCGCTGGCCATTGGTTCAGCCAGTCGGGCGCAAAGTGCATAAGCACTACGCATATTTTCCCAGGTAGAGAGAACGAGCTGAAAGCTGGTTTCCTCTTCGCTTCCAAGCGGTAGCGCCTTGTTGTGATACCGCCGGGCCATCTCTTCTTCCACAAAGCAGAGCGGAACGCGGGCTTGTTCGAGCAACGAGAGCAGCGTATCAGCTGGGGGTGGATCAGCTAATAATGCATCAAGAAACAGCTGCAACTGCTGTTCGGCCGCTGCTGGATTGGCGAGTGGCAAGCGTGACAAATAGGCCGAACCGGTTGCCATGTCAGGTATTGAAAGCGTGGTTAGGTTCATCGTTGGCTCAACCATGAATGTTTTCACGCAAAAAATGGTTTTTTAGTTCCAGAGCCAGTGTTTCGTCAGAAACCTTGTTGCGTTCCGGTAATTTGAGCTGGTGAGTTTTACCCCAGATGGGTTCGGGAAAGTGGCGATCATCAGTCCAGCGTGGGATAACATGCCAATGCAGATGTGGCGTCATGTTGCCGAAACTGGCCAAGTTGATTTTGTGCGGCAAAAACAACTGACGAACGACAAGTTCGACACCGAATACGACTTCCATGATCGAACTGCGCTGACTTGGCATCAAATCGGTCATCTCACGGATGTGATCACGCCAGATAACGCGGCAAAAACCAGGGTAATCGGCATCTTCAACGCGAACGACACGGCAGTCCTTGCCATCCCAAAGCAAAACTCCGCCCGAGTTGACGCATAGTTCGCAATGACCGCACATATTGTCCACCGTGGGTACTCCTAAAATTGAACGAAACTTCCTGACGGAATAGTAATAACTCAAATACTCCCTGCCGAGACAGGAAGTAATTCACGATTATCACCAAAAGGTCATAGAAGAACGCGTTCAATACCCCCGGTATTGGCTTTGCCGACATATTCAGCCATCCAGTTCTCACCAAGCAGATGTTTGGCTAGCTCGACGACGATGTAATCCGCCTTGGTGCCGGCATCATCGTCATAGCGGCTCAAACCTTGCAGACAGGCCGGGCAGGAGGTCAGAATTTTGACATCACCCTTGAAGCCATCGGCACGGAGCTTGGCAGCGCCGCTTTCGATTTCTTCCTGCTTGCGGAATTTGACCTGGGTAGCGATATCCGGACGGGAGTAGGCAAAGGAGCCGGCATCGCCGCAGCAACGGTCGGTTAGCGGCACTTCCTGACCCATCAATGCTTTGGTGACCGCTAGTGGGGCATAAGCCTTCATTGGCGTGTGGCAAGGGTCGTGATACATATAACGCGTTCCTTCGACACCTTCGAGTTTGACGCCTTTTTCCATTAAATATTCATGGATGTCGAGCAGGCGGCAACCGGGAAAAATCTTCTCAAACTGGTATTTCTGCAGTTGATCCATGCAGGTACCGCAGGAGACGATGACCGTCTTGATGTCGAGATAGTTCAGCGTATTGGCGACGCGGTGAAAGAGCACGCGGTTGTCCGTCGTGATTTTCTGACCCTTGTCTTCGTCGCCAGAGGCGGTCTGTGGATAGCCGCAGCACAGATAGCCTGGTGGCAGCACGGTCGTCGCGCCGACTTCGTAGAGCATTGCCTGCGTGGCCAGGCCAACTTGGGAGAACAGACGCTCGGAACCACAACCGGGGAAGTAGAAGACAGCATCCGATTCCTCGGTCGTCTTGCGCGGATTGCGAATGACCGGGATGACCTTGTCGTCCTCGATGTCGAGCAGGGCGCGCGAGGTGCGCTTGGGCAGGTTGCCCGGCATTGGCCGGTTGAGGAAGTGAATGATCTGCGTTTTGACTGTCGGTGCCCCCAATGACACCGGCGGATGAGCGCGGGTTTCCTGAACCAGACCAAGTGCCTTGGCTGCTTTATTGGCAAGGCGTTGGGCTTTGAAGCCGAAGTCCATCATGCCGAAGCGCATCAGCTTGATGGTCGCCGGATCTTTCAGGTTCAGATAGGTGATCGCCGTCCAGGTACCGGGGCTGAAACGTTTTTTCTCCTGTTTGCGCAGGAAATTGCGCATGGCCACGGAAACGTCACCGAAATCGATGTCGACCGGGCAAGGCTTTAAACAGCGGTGGCAGACCGTGCAATGGTCGGCGACATCGTTGAATTCGTCGAAGTGCTTGAGCGAAATGCCGCGTCGGGTCTGTTCTTCGTAGAGGAAGGCTTCGACCAGCAGCGAAGTCGCCAGAATCTTGTTGCGCGGCGAGTAAAGCAGATTGGCGCGCGGGACGTGCGTCGAGCATACCGGCTTGCATTTGCCGCAGCGCAGGCAGTCCTTGACCATGTCGGAAATTTTGCCGATCTCGGATTGCTCCATGATCAGCGATTCGGTGCCGAGCAAACTGAACGACGGTGTGTAGGCATTCGTCATGTCGCCGCCGGGCATCAGCTTGCCCTTGTTGAAGCGTCCTTCCGGGTCAACCTTCTGCTTGTAGGCGCGGAAGGGGCCGAGTTCTTCTTCGGTCAGGAATTCCAGTTTGGTTATGCCGATACCGTGTTCGCCGGAAATGACGCCGTCCAGTGAGCGAGCGATGTGCATGATGCGTTCCACCGCGTGATTGGCGGTTTGCAGCATTTCATAATTGTCGGAATTGACCGGCAGATTGGTGTGCACATTGCCGTCGCCAGCGTGCATATGCAAGGCAACGAAAACGCGGCCGCGCAGCACTTCCTTGTGGATTGCTTCGATGCGTTCGATGATCGGGCGATAGACGCCACCATCGAAAATCTTGGCCAGCCGCGCATGCAGTTCCTGCTTCCACGACGTACGTACCGAATAGTCCTGCAGACGGTGGAACAGCGTCGGGTTATCCGCACGGTTGGTCAGTTCGCCGGCCACCACACCATACGAAGCAAAGCGCGATTCGGCTTCGGCCAACGGCAGGTCGAGATTTTCCAGCAGCCATGCCCAACGCAGGCGGACTGCGTCAACGTAATCAATGGCAGCCTGTCGACGGTCGCCGATTAACACGTCCGTGTCGAGAGTTGTGTCGCCGCGATGTAGCGGCAGGTCGCCCTTGAGAAATTCAGACAGCGCATCGCACAGGGCCAGCTTGTTCTGCGTCGACAGCTCAATGTTGATGCGCTCGATGCCGTCGCAGTAATCACCCATGCGCGGCAGCGGGATGACCACGTCCTCATTCAGCTTGAAGGCGTTGGTGTGGCGCGAAATGGCAGCAGTACGTGAACGGTCGAGCCAGAATTTCTTGCGCGTTTCGGCGTTGACCGCAATGAATCCTTCGGCGGCACGCAAATTGCACATACGGACTACATCGGAAGCAGCAGCCATCACCGCATTTTCGTCATGTCCGACAAGATCACCAATCAGCACCATCTTCGGTCGACCGTGGCGCTTGGCCTTGGTCGCATAACCGACAGCCTTCACATAGCGCTCGTCCATATGCTCAAGACCGGCCAGTTGCACGCCAGCGGCATGCCCGGCCCCGCCCGGCTTGAAGTAGTCGGTAATTTCAACGATAGCCGGAACGGCTTCGCGCACTTGGCCGAAGAATTCGAGACAAACCGTGCGTGCCACTGGCGGCATCTTGTGCAGCACCCAGCGCGCGGCGACGATGATGCCGTCGGTACCTTCTTTCTGCACGCCGGGAATGCCACCGAGGAACTTGTCGGTCACATCCTTGCCCAGCCCGATCTTGCGGCAGGCGGCGCCCGGCAAGGTCAGGATTTCCTCGCCGAGCAGCTTCTTGCCGCTAGGGTCGAAGCGCTTGAGGCGGAATTCGACATTTTCCTGCTCGTGGATCTTGCCGAAATTGTGATTGACCCGTTCGACTTCCAGCCAGTTGCCGTCCGGATCAACCATCTTCCACCAGGCCAGATTGTCGAGTGCGGTGCCCCACAGCACGGCCTTTTTGCCACCGGCGTTCATGGCGATGTTGCCACCGATGCACGAGGCAGAAGCCGAAGTCGGATCGACCGCAAAGACCCGCCCAGCCAGCGAGGCGGCTTCGGAAACACGGTCGGTCACTACGCCAGCACCGGTGCGAATCGTCGCATAAGGCGTTTCATGGCCGGCCAGCACCAGATCTTCAACCGGGCCGATGTCGATCAGCTTTTCAGTGTTGATCACTGCCGCATTGCGGGTCAGCGGCACGGCGCCGCCGGTGTAACCGGTGCCACCGCCACGGGCGATGATGGTCAGGCCGGCTTCTATACAGCCGCGCACGAGGTGGCCGATTTCCTCTTCGGTGTCCGGATTGAGGACGACGAAGGGGTATTCGACGCGCCAGTCGGTCGCGTCGGTGACGTGCGAGACGCGGGCCAGGCCGTCAAAAGCGATATTGTCCTTGCGCGTGTGCTTGCCGAGTATCTTCATGACCTTGCGGCGCAGGTCGTAGGTTTCGGCGAAACGTTCGGCGAAACGATTGACCGCATCGCGTGCAGCATCGACCAGACGTTTGACCTTGGCAGAACGTTCCGGATCTTCACCTTCGGTCGCTTCGCGGCGCTTTTCCACTTCGGAAAGGCGGTGGTGGAGAGCGTTAACCAGCGCATCGCGACGATCACGATTGTCGAGCAGGTCATCTTCTAGATACGGGTTGCGCTGCACGACCCAGATGTCGCCCAGCACCTCGTAAAGCATGCGTGCCGAACGGCCGGTAACGCGCTCGGAGCGTAGCTCATCGAGCACTTCCCAGTTGTCGACGCCGAGCAGGCGGATAACGATCTCGCGGTCTGAGAACGAGGTGTAGTTGTAAGGTATTTCGCGCAAGCGGGCAGTCATGGAAGCGGCCGGTGGTCCGTCAAAAAAGTGATTTTAGCGTATTGCAGCGCAACATGCGGGCACAGGTGGACTGGCGGATGGGTCTAAAGTTTCAGTTCGTCTAAAAACCGCTGATCTTGATCAACAAGCCGAGCAACGCACAGGCCGCAATGACGCGCATGACACTTTGCTGGAAGCGGAAGAGGGCGAGTGCGGCAGCCAGCGCAATAGCCGCTGAAACCCAGTCAAATCCGCCATTAATGCCCTGCGGCCAAAGGACGTGATAGCCAAAAAACAGCGCCAGATTGAAAATGACGCCAACCACCGCAGCAGTAATAGCGGTGAGTGGCGCAGTAAATTTCAGCTGGCCGTGCGTTGTTTCTACCAGTGGCCCACCGAGCAAAATAAAGACGAACGAGGGCAGGAAAGTAAACCAGGTGACCAGGCTGGCCGCCAAAGCACCGGCCAGGAAGCGGTTTTCCGGCCCGAATAGCACCAGCATCAGTGGCGATTTGTAGCCCACTACAAAGCCGACGAAGGCAACGACCATGATTAGCGGACCCGGTGTCGTTTCACCTAGGGCCAGCCCGTCGATCATCTGGGTCGGCGTCAGCCAGCCGAAATGCGTCACTGCACCTTGATAAACGTAAGGTAAAACCGCGTAAGCGCCACCGAAGGTGAGCAGGGCGGCCTTGGTGAAGAACCAGCCCATTTGTGTCAGCGTGTGTTGCCAGCCGAGCATGCTGGTGAGCAGACCCATTGGCAGCGCCCAGAGCAAAGCGCCGATGGCGGCAACGGTGAGCAGGCGCGGCCAGCGGAAGCGGGCATGTTCCGGCGTCGGCGTGTTGTCATCGATGAGCGCCAGGCCAAAAAATTTGGCACTTTTTCCGTGTTGACCGGAAGCTTTGAACCAATCGGGCCGCAAGCGTCCGCCGGCGTAACCAATCAGCGCTGCTGCCACAACAATCAGCGGAAACGGCGTGCCGAAGGCGAAAATTGCGATGAAAGCTGCTGCTGCAATCGCCCACAAGCCTTTGTTCTTCAAGGCGCGTGAACCTATACGCCAGGCTGCTTGCAAAACGATGGCGGTGACCGCTGGTTTGATGCCGAAAAACAGCCCGGCAACCAGCATCGTATTGCCGTAGGCAATGTAAATCCATGACAGAAAAATCAGGATGAACAACGAAGGCAGCACAAACAGTACGCCGGCAACAATGCCTCCCCACGTGCGGTGCATCAGCCAGCCGATGTAGGTCGCCAGTTGCTGTGCCTCCGGGCCGGGCAGCACCATGCAGTAATTGAGCGCGTGCAGGAAGCGGCCTTCAGACAGCCAGCGCCGTTTTTCGACCAGCTCCTGATGCATCATTGCGATCTGTCCGGCCGGGCCGCCAAAGCTGATGAAGCCGAGCTTGAGCCAGAAGCGGAAGGCTTCCCAAAAAGAGACTGGCGCGGGTGGTGTTGATTGTTGCATCGGGAACTCAAGCGAAATATTCAAGCAGCAGTGTAAGCACAAACCAAAAGTTGCTGAACGGTGAGTGGCGAAAGCCTCAAAGCTCGCTTTCCGCCGTGACGTTTGCTCACTCCACCCGTAGAATCTCCCTTTTGCCTTAATGAGTTGCGCCAAATGCACCCGGATTATCTCGAAAAAGTTCTCAACGCACAGGTTTATGATGTGGCGATCGAAACGCCGCTCGAACTGGCCAGCAACCTTTCCGCCCGGGTCGGTAACAAGATTATTCTCAAGCGTGAAGATCTGCAGCCGGTGTTTTCCTTCAAGATTCGCGGCGCTTACAACAAGATTGCCAGTCTTTCTGCCGAGAAACTCAAGCGCGGCGTGATCTGCGCGTCAGCCGGCAACCATGCCCAAGGCGTGGCGATGTCTGCAGCCAAGGTCGGGTGCCGGGCCGTGATCGTCATGCCGACCTCGACACCGGGCATCAAGGTTGATGCCGTGCGCAACCGGGGCGGCGAAGTTGTCTTGTTCGGCGATTCTTACGATGAGGCCTACGCACACGCGCTGGAGCTGGAGAAAACCGAGAAGCTGACCTTCGTCCATCCCTTCGACGACCCCGAGGTGATCGCCGGTCAAGGCACTATCGCCATGGAAATCCTGCGCCAGCATTCACGGCACAACGGGCCGATCCACGCCATCTTCTGCTGCGTTGGCGGCGGTGGTTTGATCGCCGGTGTGGCGGCTTACATCAAGCGTCTGCGCCCGGAAATCAAGATCATCGGCGTTGAAGCCAAGGATGCCGATGCGATGACCCAGTCGCTGGCCAAGGGCCATCGCGTGCGCTTGCAGCAGGTTGGCTTGTTTGCCGACGGTGCGGCGGTCAAGTTCGTGGGCGAAGAAACCTTCCGCCTGTGCAAGGAATACGTCGATGAAATGATCCTGGTCGACACCGACGCCATCTGCGCTGCGATCAAGGATGTTTTTGAAGATACGCGCTCTATCCTCGAACCCGCTGGTGCGCTGGCGGTGGCCGGGGCCAAGGAGTACGCGCGCAAGAACAAGCTTAAGGACAAAAACCTGATCTCCATTTCGTCTGGCGCCAACATGAATTTCGACCGTCTGCGCTTCGTCGCCGAGCGTGCCGAAGTCGGTGAACGCCGTGAGGCGGTGCTGGCCGTCACGCTGCCCGAGAAGCCCGGCGCTTACAAAAAATTCCTCGGCCTGATCGGCAAGCGCAACGTTACTGAATTCAATTACCGCTATCACACCGCGAGCGAAGCCCATGTTTTTGTCGGCATTCAGGTCGTTGACCGTAATGAATCAGGCAAACTCGTCGAACAACTAGTCAAGCACGGCTACCCGACGCTAGACCTGACCGATGACGAAATGGCGAAGAACCACATTCGTCACATGGTCGGGGGCCACGCCCCGGCTGTCTGTGAAAAGGGTCTGCACGAACTGCTCTATCGCTTCGAGTTTCCGGAAAAGCCCGGTGCATTGATGAATTTCCTGACGCAAATGAGCGCCGGCTGGAACATCAGTCTCTTCCACTACCGCAACCATGGCGCTGACTACGGCCGCGTGCTGGTCGGCATGCAAGTGCCGCCGGGCGAGATGGGGCAATTCAAGGAGTTCCTGAAGAACCTTGGCTACGCGCATTGGGATGAAAGCCAAAATCCGGCGTACAAGCTATTTCTCGGTTAATTCATTTTGGTTATATTTTTGTGATTAATCATTCTTTCACAGAATAACAATCACTGCCTAGACTCCAGTCATCCCGAGATTTATCTCAATTGACTGGAGTTTCCCATGAAAAAATTTGGCCTGATTGCTGCGTTGACCGTAACACTTGGCATCAGCACGGCTTTTGCCCAAACCACGCTGCTCAACGTTTCCTACGACCCGACCCGTGAGCTGTACAAGGATTTCAATGCGGCTTTCAACAAGCATTGGCAGGCTAAAACCGGCCAGACGGTGAATGTTCGCCAGTCGCATGGTGGTTCCGGCAAGCAGGCGATGGGCGTGCGTGACGGCTTGGAGGCGGACGTCGTGACGCTGGCGCTGGCCTTTGACATTGATGCGCTGGTTGAGCGCAAATTGATCCCGGCTGATTGGCAAAAACGTTTCCCGCACAATTCCTCTCCCTATACCTCGACCGTCGTTTTTCTGGTGCGCAAGGGTAATCCGAAGGCGATCAAGGATTGGGGAGATCTGGCCAAGCCGGGTACCAGCGTCATTACGCCGAACCCGAAGACCTCGGGCGGGGCGCGCTGGAATTATCTGGCAGCGTGGGCCTGGGCCTTGAAGCAGCCGGGTGGCAATGAGCAGAAGGCGAAGGAACTGGTGACGGCCATCTTCAAGAATGTGCCGGTGCTTGATTCCGGCGCCCGGGGTTCAACGACAACTTTTGTCGAGCGTGGCCTGGGTGATGTGCTGATTGCCTGGGAGAATGAGGCGCAACTGGCGGTCAATGAAATTGGCAAGGACAAGTTTGAGATCATTGCGCCGAGCCTCTCCATCCTCGCCGAGCCGCCGGTCGCGGTGGTTGATAAAGTGGTCGAGAAGCGCGGCACGCGGCTGACGGCGCAGGCTTATCTCGACTATCTATATTCCGAGGAAGGACAAAACATCGCCGCCAAACATTACTATCGTCCCCGTGATGCCAAGGTGGCGGCTAAGTACGCGGCGCAATTCCCGAAAATCAAGCTGGTGACAATCGATGATACGTTCGGTGGCTGGCAGAAGGCGCAGAAGACTCACTTCGCCGACGGCGGTAGTTTTGACCAGATTTACCTGAAGAAATAGGAAACACCATGCCATTGACCGACTTGATCCGCTACTTCAATGCCGCTGACACCAGCGAAGAAAGCACCATGTACCTGCAGGGCGAGCGCGTTGCGGCCTGGCATCGCGGGCTGCAGATGACTTCGCTCTTTCAGCCGATTGTCGATTTACGACAGGAATGCGTTGTCGGTCACATGGCGCTACTCAGCGCACAGCAGGAGGATGAAACACCGGTCAGCAGCGAGGTGGCATATGCCTCCTGCGAGTCGGCGGCATCGCTGATTTACTTTGACCGACTGTGCCGCACCCTGCACGCACTGAATTTGCTGTCGCAACGCGACAAAGTGGGTGGTTACCTACAATTGGCGATAGATCCACGCCATTTGTTGGCGGTGCCGAGTCAACATGGTCTGGTCTACGAGGCCATTTTGAAACGCTGCGGGCTGGCGCCGGAAGATATCGTGCTTGAATTTTCTGCCAGCCAGTTGGGCAGCGATGGCCGCTTGGCGGCTGCCATAGCGAACTACCGGCAGCGCGGCTATCGGCTGGCGCTGCGCGACCCGGTTTTGAGCCGCGATGTGGCGGCGGTAGTTGCCCTGCAACCGGAGTTTGTCCGCTTTGATGGCAAGCCGGATGCCGAGGCGCTGGCTGCCTGCCGTCTGGCCGGGATCGTGCTTGAGGTTTCCGGTATCGATACCGCGCAGGATTTTGTTGCGGCCCAGGCGGCAGGCTTTGCGTTTGGCCTCGGCAACTTGTTCGGTGACGCGCAATCAGATTGTCGACCTACCCACAGCAAGCAACGAGTCGCCTACAATTCCTCATCCTTATCCGGAGCTGAATCATGAAAATCGCCAACAACATCACCGAACTGGTCGGCAACACGCCACTTGTCAAACTCAATCGCCTTACCGCTGGTTGCGTGGCGACGGTTGCCGCCAAGCTGGAATTTTTCAATCCCGGTCATAGCGTCAAGGACCGGATTGCTGTGGCCATGCTCGATGCCGCCATCGCCGCCGGCAAGATCGGCCCGGATACCGTGGTGCTGGAGCCGACTTCCGGCAACACCGGCATCGGTCTGGCGATGGTTTGCGCCGCACGTGGCATCAAGGCCGCGTTTGTCATGCCGGAAACCATGAGCCGCGAGCGCAAGCTGCTGCTCAAGGCCTATGGTGCCGAACTGATTCTGACACCGGGGCCGGAAGGCATGACCGGGGCGATCAATAAAGCCAAGGCGCTGGCCGAGGCGGATGCCAAATACTTCATTCCGCAGCAGTTCGAGAACCCGGCCAACCCGGCGATCCACCGCAACACGACGGCGGAAGAAATCTGGGCGGATACCGATGGTCAGGTCGATATTTTTGTCTCCGGTGTCGGCACGGGCGGCACGATTACCGGTGTCGGCGAAGTGCTGAAAGGCAAAAAGCCGGGCGTCAAAATTGTTGCCGTCGAACCTGATGCCTCGCCAGTGCTGTCCGGTGGCGCCAAGGGGCCGCACCCGATTCAGGGTATTGGCGCTGGCTTCGTGCCGGGCGTGTTGAACACTGCGATTTACGATGAGGTGATCCGTGTCACCAACGACGATGCCTTTGCCATCGCGCGGCGCATGGCGACGGAGGAAGGCCTGCTGGTCGGCATTTCCTCCGGTGCCGCCACCTGGGCTGCACTCGAACTCGCCAAGCGCCCGGAAAATGTTGGCAAGCTGATCGTTGTGATCATTCCTTCCTTCGGCGAACGCTACCTTTCAACCGCCTTGTATCAGCACCTAGAAGTTTGAACCCTCGTTTGAGTATCTTCGACACTTCCATCGACCGGCGCGGCACCGACTCCATCAAATGGAGCAAGTACGCCGGCCGCGACATCCTGCCGCTCTGGGTGGCGGACATGGATTTTGCCGCGCCGCCGCCGGTGCTAGCCGCCTTGCAGCAACGCATCGGGCAGGGCGTTTTTGGCTACGGCGGACCGTGGCCGTCGCTAACGGAGTCAGTGCTCGCTCATCTTGAAAGCCAATACAGCTGGAAAATAAAGCCGGAATGGATCGTCTGGTTGCCGGGGCTGGTGACCGGGCTGAACGTCGCCTGCCGGGCAGTTGATGGCGATGTTTTGACGGCAACGCCGATCTACCCGCCCTTCCTTTCTGCCCCGCTGTTTTCCGGGCGCCAGCTGAATCGCTGCGAACTGACGCAAAGCAATGGTGAATGGCATTGGGAAAAATCTGCGCTAAAAAACGCGTTGACCGTAACCAGTAAGCTATTCCTGCTCTGCCACCCGCATAACCCGGTGGGTCGCTGCTGGAGCCGTGACGAACTGCTTGATCTGGCTGGTTTTGCAGAAGAAAACGACCTAGTGGTTTGTTCCGACGAAATCCATTGCGGCCTGATTCTCGATGCCGACAAACGCCACATTCCCTTCGCCAGCCTGTCGCCGGAAGCGGCCAAGCGCAGCATTACGCTGATGGCGCCGTCAAAAACCTACAACATCCCCGGTTTGGGTTGCGCCTTCGCGGTGATACCCGATGCCGGCCTGCGCCGGAAATTTCTCCGTGCAATGGACGGCATCGTGCCGCATGTGAACGTCCTCGGCCTCGCTGCCTGTGAAGCCGCCTACCGCGATTGCGCCGATTGGCACGACGAATTGATCACTTATTTGCGTGGCAACCGTGATCAGGCATTTGTTACGGTCAACGCCGAAAAAGGCGTAAAAATGTCCCGTGTCGAGGCGACCTATCTGGCCTGGATCGATGTGCGTGAATTGGGTCTTGAGAAGCCCGCCGCGTACTTCGAGGCGCATGGCTTGGGCTTGTCGGATGGCGCCGACTTTGGCGCGCCGGGCTGGCTAAGGTTGAATTTTGGCTGTACCCGGAAAACCCTGGATCAGGCTTTGAGCCGCTTTGCGACCGCCTGCCGCAGCGCATGAGCGCCTATGTCATGAGCCTGTGGGCCTTGGCGCTGGCTTTGATCAGCCAGTCGCTGGCCACCGGTTGGGCAACCGAAGTTTTTGTGCGCAAAGATTTGGCGGCCGGCCTGCGCCGCTCGTGGATGGTGATGGCCGTCGCCGCCATGTTGCTCGCGCTATTTCACGGCTACACGCTGGAACTGGCCTTGCGCACCGGGCTTTACGATCTGCGTCAGGCCTTGCTTGGTAGCCTGATTTCAGTGCTTTTCGCGCTCGGTATCTACGGTTTCAGACGCCAACTGGTTTGAACGCGCCGGCTTCGGTAACGATCCAGTCGAGGCGCTGATCGTAAACTTCCGGCCGAATGCTGTCCAGCCGGTTGATCTCGAAACCAACGCCAACCGCCAGCGGGCGCGGTGACAATGCGGCCAGCGTGCGGTCGAAATAACCGCCACCATAGCCGAGGCGATAGCCGGCGGCATCAAAGCCATTGAGCGGCAGCAGAAGCAAGTCGGGCAGGACGAATTCGCCATCAACCGGGGTCGGGATGCCGTAACGATCTTCTTTTAGCTGGGTCGTTAAAGTCCACGGACGAAAAGCGAGCGGCGTGGCTTCGGCGGTGACCACCGGCAAGGCAGCGACGCAGCCCGCTTTGGTCCAGTGTTCAAGCACCTGGCGTACATCCGGTTCGTGCTTGATTGGCCAGCAAAAACCGGCTATGGCGGGCGGTGTCAGCAAGCGGAGCAGGTGTTCGACAATCTGCGCCGAACGCGCGGCGTGCGCGTCCGCACTCAGGCCGGCACGCCGCATTTGCATCTCGCGCCGCAGTGCCCGTCGCCAGCCCGTGTTATCCTCGAATAGCTCCGTCATTAGTGAAATCTAGCATGAAGTTATCAGTTCTTATCACCTGTCTTTTCGTCTCGCTTCCATCGTTCGCCCAGGATAGTCGGGATAGTGCCTTCCTCTATGCGCGTGACGCTTTCCGCGCTGGTGACCGCAACAAACTGGAGCGTAACGCGGGCCTGATCGGCAATCACGATCTGGCGCCCTACGTTGAAAATTACCAGTTACGCATGAACATGGATCAGGGCGATTATGTTGCCCTGCGCAGTTTCTTCGAGCGTTATGAAAAAAGCTATGTCGCCGAGAAACTCCGCGCCGACTGGATACGCTGGCTTGGAAAACGCGGCATATGGCCGGAAGTTGATGCTGAATTCCCCAAGCTGATCGCCCCGGAACCGGATGTCACCTGCTATGCCCAGCAAGCCCGACTGGCACGCAACGATAAAACCATACTCGATGAAGCCGAAAAAACCTGGCTAACTCAGCTTGAGCCGCCAGAGGCCTGCCAACCCGTTCTCGAAGCCCTGATCTGGGAAAAGCGTGTGCTGGCCGACGATGTCTGGGCGCGCACCCGGCGCCAATTTGAGGCGAATCGCGTCAATTGGGCCAAGCAAACCATGTTCTACCTGCCGCCCAGCCAGACACCCGAAACCCGTGCTGTCGATGCGGTAATCGCCAGTGGCCCCGGCTATCTGGCGCGGCAACCGGCCAACTGGTACTCCACACGGCCAGGTCGCGAACTGGCGGCAATCGCCATCCAGCGTATCTCTCCGAACGACCCGCGGTTTGCTGCGGATGAGCTGGAAAAAATTCAGTCACGTTTGCAGGATTCGGAAAAGCAGTGGGCCTGGAGCCAGGTTGGCCTGCAGGCTGCCAAGCGTCATATGCCGGAAGCCCTCGACTGGTACGCCAAGGCTGGCAAAGCCCCGCTTTCCGATGACGGCTATCAGTGGAAAGTCCGTGCCGCCTTGCGCGCCCATGAATGGGGCGTTGTGCACAAAACCATCGAAGCCATGCCGCAGACTCTGGCTGCTCTGCCGGAATGGACTTATTGGTTAGGTCGCGCGCTCAAGGCCGGTGGTCGTACAACGGATGCCGATGCATTGTTCGAAAAAATTGCCGGCCAGCCAAATTTCTACGGCAATCTGGCCGATGAAGAATTGGGTCGCTCGATCATGCCGCCGCCGAAAGCCAAGGCGCCGACGGCAGAAGAGCAGACTGCTGCCCGTCAGAACCCCGCTATCAAGCGCGCCATGACCTTCTTCCGGCTGGAAATGCGCACCGAAGGCGTTCGTGAATGGAACTGGTCGCTGCGTGGCATGGATGACCGCGAATTGCTGGCGGCTGCCGATCTGGCCAAGCGCAATCAGATTTGGGATCGTGCCATCACCGCCGCCGACAAGACCAAAAACGAGCATGACTACAGCCTGCGTTTTCTCTCGCCCTATGGCGAACAGGTGCGGCCGGCGGCGCAAAACCAAGCGCTGGATGATGCTTGGGTGTACGGGCTGATGCGTCAGGAAAGTCGATTTATCACGGGTGCCAAATCGAATGTTGGTGCTTCCGGGCTGATGCAATTGATGCCGGCGACTGCCAAGTGGGTCGCCAAAAAAATTGGTCTGCGCGATTACAGCCACAGCCAAGTAAACAATACTGAAATAAACGTCCTGCTCGGTACCAGCTACATGCGCTTGGTCATGGAAAATCTCGATAATCACCCGGTACTTGCCTCGGCTGCCTATAACGCCGGACCGGGGCGAGCCAAAAAATGGCGCGCTGAGCAAGCACTGGAAGGGGCGATTTATGCCGAGACGATTCCATTCTCAGAAACCCGCGATTACGTCAAAAAAGTGATGAGTAATTCGGTTTATTACTCGGCTTTGTTCACCGGGCAGCCGGATTCCTTGAAAAAACGACTCGGTACCGTGGCACCACGCTCCGCCGACCCCCTAAAAGACCGTGATTTGCCCTAATATGGGAGGCTTCGATACGAAGACTGCCTCGAGTAAACAGTGGATAATTCCCCCGTCATTTCTGGCGAAGTAGATGATTCAGCAAAAATACTTGCTGATTGTCGTGCGCTTTATCTAAAAGAACTAGGCCAGCTGCTGCGCGAAGCTGAGCCAGTCACTGATCTTGCGGTAAAAGTCTTCGTTCAGAGCGTTGCCGAGTATTTTGACGAAATGGTATCGACGGCACGTCGGGGCGGCTTTGATGATGCTGATGGGCTGACCGCTTCGCGTATTTCGCTGGTTCATGAAAACGATCTGGAACTGGATATTCGGCTTAGCGAATTTTCGGCAAAATTGCTCGAAAAGACGGGCGGAGATCTGTGGCGCGTTTACTTGCGCTTTGTCACACTGTTGAAACGGCCCGATCTGCCTAAATCGGATAATCCGGTTGGCCCGAAAGGCATGGCTGCCGGCTTGTTGCAGATGTGTAGTGAATTGGGTGAGGGTCATGACAAGACTCTGGCACGTGTCGAGCGGCTGGAAGATTATTTCGCCAGCAACTTGCCTGTTCTTTACGCAAATCTAAATGCCTTGTTTGAAAAACGGCACGTTGATGCGGCTCAACCTTCGATCATTTCGGCGCCAGATGCGATGGCTGGCGCCAAACCGGTTGCAACGAGCGTTGCCAATCCAGTCGCCGCGCTGCAACAGAATTTGATGGCGCAAATGCCCGGTGGTGGCCCGCTGCAATCAGGAGGAGGCGGAGCCTCTGCCAGCCTGTTTTCACAAGCCATGTTTGATCGCCTGTTGTCACGGCTTGATGAACTGGAAAAACTAGGCAGACTGCCGGCCTCCATAGCGCTGACGGATGGTGTGCCCTCGCTCGAAAATTTGATACCCGGCCTGTTTGATGACTCTGCCCCATCCGGAGAAACGATGCGGCGGCCGATCAAGTCAGCCGAGTTGGGCATTCCCAATGCCGCGCCTGAGGCGGCAGCTATCGATACGCTGGCGCTGATTTTCGAAGCTACTTTCGACATGCCGGCCTTGCCGGAAGCGATCAAGTCGGCGCTTTCCAGTTTGCAGATCCCCATGCTCAAGGCGGCCATGCTTGATCCCGCCTTTTTCACCAATGAAGCGCACCCGGCACGGCAATTGTTTGATCGCATGGCGCGGGCTGTGTTGGGTTTGCCGCAGGACGTGACATCGAAACATCTGGTTTGCTTGCAGGTTTTGAGCGTTGCAGCCCATGTTCGCAGTGAATTCACCAACGACCTTGGTGTTTTTGAGCGCTATGTGGCCAAACTGGATGCGTTGATCGCCGAGCGCGATCAGGCAATCGCCCAGTCAGTCAGTGATTGGCTACCGCTTCTGACGCGAATGGATCAGCATGGTCTGGCTGAAACGCGCTGTCAGGTGGTGATTGAAGCCTTTTGTGAGCGCGGCGTGCCACAAGGGATTGCAAATTTTTTGCGCCAGCACTGGTACAAGGTTTTGCTGCAAGTCTGGGTTGAACATGGTGAGGATAGTGCCGCCTGGCAAGAGCACAACGCGGTCATAGACAGCCTGTTATGGAGCATTCAGCCGAAGACCGAAGCGGAAGACCGCAAGCGGCTTTCGCGCATGCTGCCGGTCATGCTGCAGTTGTTGAGCAAGGGTATGGAACGCATCAAGGTCTCGGAAGAGGTTCGTGTCAACTTTCTTGATACCTGCTTTTCGCTCCAGACTGCTGCTTTGCGTGGGATCGTACAGGCGCCATCAGAAAATGCCCCCTCGCTTGGCGTGCCGGCCATTGATCCCGGCCTGTTTACGGTGCCCGTCGCCGCACAGCCTGAAGCGGGTGAGCTGCATTCCGGCGCATTGCATTTAAAAACCATCGATATTCCTGGTGAGTCGGCACTGCTCAGCCGCTTGCGGCCCCTGCCGCTGAAAAATGGTGAATGGGTGGAGTTTCGCCTGCTTGATGACCAGGCGTTGGTTGGGCGTCTTTCGTACATCAGTCCGGAAAACGGCAAACTGCTGTTCTGCAATCCGGAGTGGGGCTTTGCGCTAGTCATGCATCCGGGGGTGATGGAGAAGCAATTGCGCGAAAAGCGGGCGCTTCGTTGTTCCAGCATGTCGTTATTCAATGCGGCTGCTGAAAAGGCGCTCAATCGCACACCAGCCGTCTGATATTTGTAAAGTGCATGGCCTGCTGTGCGCTAAAACTTGGCAAATTGCCTTAAAATTCAAGTTTATCGAATACTGTTTCCGGGGTTCTACATGGCTATCAAAAAGGTCTTGCTGCTAGGGGGTAGCGGTTTCATCGGTACCTACATTGCCAACCGCCTGTCACAGCGTGGCATTGAACTGACGATTCCGACCCGTCGGCGCGAGCGCACCAAGGCACTCATCATGCAGCCGAATATCGAGATGCCGGAAGCCAATATTCATTGCGAAAAGACGCTGGCTGAACTGATGCAGGGTCAGGACGTCGTGATCAATCTGGTTGGCGTGCTGCATAGCCGTGATGTCCAGTTCCCGTACAGCAAGGACTTTGGTCGGGCGCATGTCGAACTCCCGAAAAAGATCATCGCTGCCTGTAAGGCGACGGGTGTCCGTCGTTTGGTGCACATGAGCGCACTCGGTGCCGATCCCAAAGCTCCGTCAGAGTACCTAGCTTCCAAAGGCGAAGGTGAAGCGCTGGTCATGGCTGCGCAGGACGATCTCGATGTCACGGTGTTCCGCCCATCAGTGATCTTTGGTCTGAATGATTCATTCCTTAGCATGTTTGCCAGCGTGTTGCGCAAAGTACCTTTCTTCCCGCTCGGTTTCGGACATGCCCGTTTCCAGCCGGTCTGGGCGGCTGACGTGGCCGATGCTTTTGTCGATTGCCTGGAAGATCGTTCAACGTATGGCCAGGCCTATGATCTGGTTGGCCCCAAGGTTTATACCCTGCGCGAACTGGTTGATTACACCAAGGAATTGACCGGCAGCAAGGCAACCATCATCCCGTTGGGCGAAGGCCTTGCCTATCTGCAAGCCGGCCTGATGTGGCTGGCACCGCAACCAATGATGTCGCCGGATAATCTGCGTTCAATGCAGGTCGACAGCGTTTGCGATGGTAAATGCAATCTGCCCGCCAACTGGCATCCGACAGCACTGGAAGCCATTGCCACGACTTACATTGCGCACAACACACCAAAGGGCAAGCTGGATTCTTTCCGCTATCGCGCTGGCCGGTAAGCGCTTGAACCGCCGATGAAAATTTACATCGTCGGCGGTGCTGTCCGCGATCAATTGCTCGGACGCCCGAATGCTGACCGCGATTACGTCGTGGTCGGTACAACACCCGAAGCCATGCAGGCATTGGGTTATCGGCCAGTAGGCCGCGATTTCCCGGTTTTTCTTCATCCCAAAACGCAGGAAGAATACGCGCTGGCGCGCACCGAGCGCAAAACGGCACCGGGCTATCACGGCTTTGCTTTTCACGCCGCGCCTGAGGTCACGCTGGAGGAGGATCTCGCCCGCCGCGATCTGACGATCAATGCGATGGCGCAGGGCGATGATGGCGTGCTAGTCGACCCCTATTACGGTCAACGCGATATTCAGGCCAAAATTTTGCGTCATGTCGGGCCGGCTTTTGTTGAAGATCCGGTGCGTATCCTGCGATTGGCACGTTTTGCCGCACGCTTTGCCGATTTTTCAGTCGCGCCGGAAACCTTGGCCTTGATGCAGGCAATGGTGGCCAGCGGTGAAGTTGATCATCTGGTCCCTGAGCGGGTCTGGCAGGAACTGGCCACGGGGCTGATGGAAGACAAGCCATCACGGATGATCGAAGTGCTGCGTGAATGTGGTGCTTTGGCGCGCCTGTTGCCGGAACTGGATGCCTTGTTCGGCGTGCCGCAACGTGCAGACTATCACCCGGAAATCGATACCGGCATCCATACCATGATGGTGCTCGATCAATCGGCAAGCCGCAATTTCGGGCTTCCCGTACGTTTTGCCGCCTTGCTGCATGATCTGGGCAAGGCAACGACACCAGCCGACGTCCTGCCGCGTCATATTGGCCATGAAGAGCGTAGTGTGCGTTTGGCCGAGAAGCTTTGTGCTCGCCTCAAAGTGCCGGTCGATTGCCGCGATCTGGCTTCGCTGATGGCGCGTTATCACGGCAACATCCATCGCTCGTCCGAACTACGTGCGGCGACCATCGTCGGGTTGTTCGAAAAAACCGATGCCCTACGACGCCCGGCACGCTTTCAGCAGTTGCTTGATGCCTGCCTCTGTGACTTCACTGGCCGTCTGGGTTGGGAAGATCGTCCTTACGACAGCCCGCAACGCTTGCTGGCGGCACTTGTTGCGGTCAACGCCGTAGATGCGGGAAAAATTGCACTGGCGTGCAGCGACAAGAGCAAAATTCCCGATCGGGTGCGTGCGGCGCGTGTGGCGGCAGTGAAAGCTTTGCTAAATGAGCCGGGAGATGAGCCAGAGCAGCAAGGAAAAGAGTAGAGTGCTTGCCACCGGAAAGAAATACGATTTGCCGCGAAACTGAAAGGCCGCGTCGCCCGGTAACTTCCCGAAGCGAATAAAGCGAGCCAGATGCGGGGCGGCAATGCCCAGCACGAATATCGCGATCACCAGCGTCAGAATCCACTTCAACATTTTTGCTTTGCGCTGCGGGCTAAACCCGCATTTAATCACGCTTCCTCGCCCCCATAGAAAACCATGATAAAAACCGAAAAAATTGACGGCCTGGAAGTATTTTCCTGCAAGCCCGCCCGTAAAACCGGGCAACCCACCCTGCTCTTTGTGCACGGCGCTTTTGCCGGTGCCTGGATGTGGACCGAGACCTTCATGCCGGTATTGGCTGAGGCTGGTTACCCCTGCTACGCGGTTTCCCTGCGCGGCCATGGCGGCAGCGATGGCCGGGATCATATCGACTGGCATTCGATCAACGACTACGTCGATGATCTGGTCAAGGTCGTCAGCCAGATGGATGAGCCACCAGTACTGATCGGTCATTCAATGGGTGGCTTTGTCGTACAGAAATATCTCGAGCATCACCAAGCGGCTGGTGTTGTGCTGCTTTGCTCGGTGCCGCCGCAAGGACTGGTCGCTTCACAGTTTCACCTGATGTTCCAGAAGCCGCATTTGTTTGCCGATCTCAACAGCATCATGACCGGCGACTGTGCCGATGTCACCACTCTGCGCGAAGCTTTATTTGCTGGCGAGGTTGATGAAAGTATGTTGAATGCCTGGCTGACGCGCATGCAGGCTGAGTCACATCGTGCCTTGTGGGATATGTCGATGTTCAATTTGCCGAATCTGCAAGGGATGAACCGCCCGCCGATGCTAGTCCTCGGTGCCGAAAAAGATGTGCTGGTGCCGGCTTTCCTGGTCCAGACGACAGCTCAGACTTACGGCCTGCACGCTCACATTTTCCGCGACATGGGCCATGCAGTGACCCACGAAAAAGAATGGCCGCTAGTCGCGGCCACTATCGGTCAATGGTTGGAAGATATTAAACCTTGACGTCTACGCTATTGCCGAGATTGGGCGGATTGGAGACTTGCGGTAGCGCCTGTATCAATTGCGCTACCGATTGAGCCTGAAGATCCAGCGCTTTTTTCAGTACCAGCGTACCCACCGCATCGCCCGTCTTTCCCTGCGTGAGTGCGGTACTTAAACTACTGACACTTGCGATATCCATCTTGAACTTGCTCCATATTCGGTACACTATGGTTTAAGTGTAGTCTGAAATTTTGATACGGCAATGACCAAGCCAGATAAAAAGCAAACCTCGAGCGTGATTCGTGATGCGATTCGCGAAAAACGCGAACGCAAGCCGATAGATATTGCCGATATTGATGCCCTTGAGGCATCGTTGTTGGCTGATATCGAAGCGTTTGATCTTGATGCAGCCGAACGTCTGGCGCGCCGAGAGCAAATGGCGAGTGAAGTTGCAGGTATGTATAGTGCTGATCTGGCCTTTCCAGAAATTGTCCCGGTCATTCCTCCGTGCAAGCCAGCTGCTGTTGAAGCGCAGAACGTGCCGCCGCCGATTTCCGAGGTGCCAAAAGATGGTATCGGTTTGCTGGGCAAGCTCCGCTATCAGGCTGAGCTGCAACAGCGTGATGAACATTCTGCACTGCTTCAACGTTCGGAAAGTAACAAGATTATTGACCAGGCGCTGAAACATGTATTTTTCTATCTACATGATCTGGTGCAGCAACTGAATATCCTGAAGCCAGGAATACCTCGCGTCTACTCGATGCCAGATGGGCTGACGCTTGGCGGCTTTGCTTGGCAGGAGGGCTTTGCCGATTATCGGACGCAGGCGCAGAGTGCCGGTGCGCTGGTCGAACTGGTTTCATTTTCGACACAGCTTTATTCCCCTGCTTGTCTTGTCGTCGAACGCGATGGGCCGTCTGTTGAGCGTTTTCGCCGTGCGCTCTTTGATTTTGGCTTGCAGTTCAGCTGCAAGGATTTCAAAAATGAGCGACAGTTTATTGAACGGGCCGAGTTTCAAATCACCAATCAGTTGAGCGTGAATGCGCGCTGGAAAGCTGATTTTGAACGTGGGCTGATCATTTTTGAGGCGCGCAATCTGGAACGCCTTGGCCCGACAGAGTTAAGCATACGACCTGCCGTAATTGATTATCCGTTACTTGAGGAATTTGGCCGCCTTGTGCTCGGTCAGGCCAATCGCTTCCGCGAATTCACCAAACGCTGATTTTGTCCGGAAAATAGAAAAGGGCCGGTGAGATTACGCTCACCGGCCCTTTGTTGTGACTTCAGAAATTACTGAACTTGCTGAATGCCGGCGATTGTCCAGCCTGTACCGCCATCACGTGGTTTGGTCATGTGCCAGATTTCGTCGAAGGGCTGTGCGGCAGCGCCGCGTTCTTCGCTGATCAGACCATGGAAGCGGACGCTAACGATGTAGCGGCTGGCTTCTTCGGCGACGTCGAGGACTTCGGCTTCAAGTTGCGCGACATCGGTTTCCTGCTTGGCGCCCTTGCGTTCGGCGATGCCCATCTTGATCTCGGCGAACATTTCCGGCGTGGTGAATTCGCGAATGTCGTCCAGATTGCCAGCATCGTTGGCAGCCTGCAGGCGGATGAAGTTGACCTTCGCGTTACGGACAAAACCTGCGCTGTCAAAGTCAGCCGGTACAAAACCGCTGCCGCCCTGGACAGGGGCTGCAACCGGAGCGGCAACACCACCGCCACAGCCAGCTGGCGTGAAGTCAGGCGTGCTCGGCACGTTGCGACCGAAGTCAGCACCGGCGCCAGCGTACTGCATGCCACCCATGCCCGACTGTTGGGCAGCCGCAGCCTTCTTGCGCATGAAGAAGCCGATTACCATGACGACTGCCATGATCAGCAAGCCGATCATCATCATGTTGGCCAGGCCTTCACCGAAACCGAAATGGGAAGCCAGTGCGGCAAGACCGAGGCCTGCGGCGAGACCGGCAAGCGGGCCCATCCAGGAACGTTTGGGTTGCGCAGCAGGGGCGGCTGGTGCGGCAGCCGGTGCTTGACGCGGGGCAGCGGCCTGGCTAGGGGCAGACGGGCTGCTTGGGGCAACTGATTGGCGCTGCATACCGGCGGAGGAACCGCCGCCGAGGCGCTTGGCTTCAGCATCACCGATCTGCAGCGTAAAGCCGAGGACCAGTGCTGCTGCCATAAGGGCAAAATTCTTCATAGGTGTCTCCGTGAATGTGGATGTAACAGGGTGCAGGATACTTGAGGGCGATTGTTTGTAAAACAAGAGAAAAGCTCAGTATCTCTTCGAGAAAACCGGAGTGATTGCCTAACTCAGCAGTTTTGCAATTGCTCCCGGATTGGAAGGGAAGTATATATGGACGTAGGAGGCGGTTGTGCGCAAGTGTCGATATATCGGCTCGCCCTTGCGCCCGTCGGGCGTTTGAGCGCGGACGAGCGGGGTTAGCGGGGTTTCGCTCTTGGAGTAATGGAAGGTATGGCCGGTGACGCGCCCTTCCGGTAGCTCGGCAACCTGCATACCGAGTGCGGCCAAACGTTTTTGCATGACCGCTTTGCCGGGCAGGATGCCGGCAAAGTCGTGGGTGACGCCCGATTTGTCGACGATTTGCTCAAACAGACTCATCATGCCGCCGCATTCGGCGAAGAGGGGTTTGTTGGCGAACACGTGCAATTTGAGAGATTGCCAGAGCGACTGGTTTTTCGATAGCGCTTCGGCGTGCAACTCCGGATAGCCGCCGGGCAGCCAGACGGCGTCGCATTCAGGCAATCCATCGCCGGCGACTGGCGAGAAGAAATGCAGTTCGGCGCCCAGCGCGCTGAGCGTTTCGAGATTGGCTGGGTAGATGAAACCGTAGGCAGCGTCGCGGGCAATGGCGATACGTTTGCCGGCGAGAAGGAATTCAATTTTTGGCGGGTTGGCTGGAAAAAAATTGATGGCTTTAGGCAGGTCGACCGTAGCAGATGCGGCTAAAGCATCTGCCAACTTGTCGAGGCGGGCTTCGAGGTCATTAATTTCAGCGGCCTGCATCAAGCCGAGATGGCGTTCGGGCAGGCTATCTTCACTGCGCGGCAGTGCGCCGAACCAGCCCATACCGGCCGGCAGGCTTTCGCGCAGCATGTCTGTATGGCGTTCGCTGCCGACGCGGTTGGCTAGCACGCCAGCAAAGGGCAGATTGGGGCGATACGTAGCTAAGCCATGCGCGACCGCACCGAAAGTTTGAGCCATTGCCCCGGCATCAATCAAAGCCATGACCGGAATGTTGAAACGCTCGGCGATATCGGCTGCGGAGGGCGTGCCATCGAACAGGCCCATGACGCCTTCGATCAGGATCAGGTCGGAATCTTCGGCGGCACGCGCCAGTCGCCAACGCGCATCGTCCTCGCCGCACATACCGAGATCGAGGTTCTGGCACGGTCGACCGCTGGCGAAGGCGTGAATTTGTGGGTCAAGAAAATCTGGCCCGCATTTGAAAACGGTCACGCGACGCCCTTGCCTTGTGTGTAGCCGGGCCAAAGCCGCAGTGACGGTGGTCTTGCCTTGCCCGGAGGCGGGGGCGGCGATCAGCAGGGCGGGACAACTGGCCATTACCATTCCAGCCCGGGCATGGCTTTGATGCCGGCTTGAAAGGCGTGCTTTTCCATGCCCATGTCGGTTACGGTATCGGCTGCTGAGCGCAGGCCATCCGGTGCAGCCCTGCCGGTGATGATGACGTGTTGCATGGCAGGGCGTGAGTTAATGGTGGCCAACACGCTGTCGAGATCCAGCCAGCCGTATTTGAAGGCGTAGGTCATTTCGTCGAGAACAACGAGGCCAATTTCCGGGTTGGCGAGATGGCCACAAGCGATGGACCAGGCGTGCTGGGCGGCCTTCGCGTCGCGCTCCTTGTCCTGCGTTTCCCAGGTAAAGCCTTCCCCGCCAACGTGCCAGGCAACCTTGGGCAGGTCTCGGAAAAAGGCTTCTTCACCGGTATCCGAGCGACCTTTGACGAACTGCACGACGCCAACCTTTAACCCGTGGCCTAGGGCGCGGGCGACAACACCAAAGGCGGCGCTTGATTTGCCCTTGCCATTACCGGTGTTGACCACCAGTACACCGCGTTCTTCGTCAGCGGCGTTGATCTTGCTGTCGATGACAGCCTTCTTTTTCTGCATGCGTTCTTCGTGCGTAACCATTTGAAACCTATTCAGGGATGAAACAGCGCCGGCTGCCGTCTTCGATCTGACGCAGCGGGTAGCCGTAAAGTTCGGAGAGATTTTTTGCCGTCAAAATGGCGTCGACCGTACCAATCTCAGTTCGGCCATCGCCGTGAATCAGCAGGGCGCGGTCACAGAAACGGTGGGCCAGCGCCGGGTCGTGGAGGACCATGACGACCCCTGCGCGACAATCACGGGCGGCGCCGGCGAAGAGTTCGAGAACGGCGATCTGGTGATTGAGGTCGAGGTGGGAAAGCGGCTCGTCGAGCAGGTAAAGCGGTGCGGCCTGAGTCAATAAAGTGGCGATGGCCAGTCGCTGGCGCTCGCCGCCGGACAGCGTGTGAATCTGGCGCTGTTCCATGCCCTCCAGACCGACGGCTTTGAGTGCACTGCGGGCGATGTCGGCATCACGTGTGCTTTCCCAGTCCCAGCGCCCAAGGTGAGGATGGCGGCCAGTGAGCGCGGTTTCCAGAACGCTGGAGCCAAAGGGGTCGGACTGGAACTGCCCGAGCCAGGCGCGCCGCGTGGCAGCAATGCGTGGGTTGATCAATTGACTGTCTTCGCCGCTAAGCAGCACGCAGCCGGCAGCGGGTTCGCGTAAGCCGGCCAACGTTGAGAGAAGGGTTGATTTGCCGGCACCGTTGCGACCGAGAATGGCCAGTCGTTCGCCTTCGTTCAAGGTCAAATTCATCGGATTGACGACACGGCGTCCGCCGATATCGACCGCTAATTGCCGGGTTTCGAGCAGCGCCGGGTTCATTTGGGCTGCCTCGACAGCAGGAACAAAAAGACCGGCACACCGATCAGTGCGGTCAGCACACCAACCGGCAACTGCTGCGGGGCAATCAGGGTGCGAGCCAGCGTGTCGGCCAGTACCAACAGCGAACCGCCAGCCAGTACCGAGGCCGGCAACAGCAGGCGTTGGTCATTGCCCGTTGCGAGGCGAACCAGATGCGGCACGATCAGCCCGACAAAACCGATAGAACCCGCTGTTGTCACTGAGGAGGCGGTGGCCAGCGAAGCGAGCAAAAAAATTGCATAGCGCAGGCGGTTGACCGCAACACCCAAAGCCTGAGCCTGCATCATGCCCCGCGCCAACAGATTGAGTTCACGAGCGAAAGGCATGGCCAGCACGAGGGCGACGCCGAGGGCAATCAGCGGTGGCCACCATTGGGCGCTTTGCCCGAGATCACCCATCAGCCAGAAAAGCATG
>ERZ724510.322-NODE-322-length-27332-cov-5.560839_pt1 | contig 27332 bp, 24 predicted proteins | sample MGYA00376043_ERZ724510 | MGnify/ENA primary metagenome ERZ724510 (study PRJEB28724, sample SAMN07190888) | wastewater metagenome | isolation source: influent of sewage treatment plant in Hong Hong | place: USA: Christiansburg, Virginia | collected 2016-03-01 ... | reverse complement strand
CTGCTGATTATTGTGGTTGTGACTATGGACTTCATGGCCCAGGTTCAGAACTACATGATGTCGCAGCAGTACGAGTCGCTTTTGAAGAAAGCGAACTTCAAGACTTCATAAAGAGACTTGAAACGGTCACGTTGTTTTAGGACATATTTCAGGAAAAATGCGGATGCATCACATTCGATTCTTCCTGGAGATCAAGTGACGGTTGGGGTAACGCTCTATGATGAAAGTAGAGCAAGAATCGTGTTTCGCGCTAAGTGATGGCGTTTCTTCGTCACAAACAGGTTATGAATTTTAGGAGAGTGAAATGAGAGTTTCGGCTTCGGTCAAGAAAATTTGCCGTAACTGCAAAGTCATCCGGCGCAAGGGTGTGGTTCGTGTGATTTGCACGGATCCCCGTCACAAACAGCGTCAAGGCTGATTGCAAGAGTTTTAGAGGACGAAAATGGCACGTATCGCTGGCATTAATATTCCGCCGCATAAGCACGCAGAAATTGGTTTAACCGCCATTTTCGGCATTGGTCGTACTCGCGCACGCAAAATTTGCGAAGCTTGCGAAATCGATTATGCAAAAAAGGTCAAAGACCTGACCGATGGAGATCTGGAAAAAATCCGTGACCAGATCGCCCAGTTCACGATTGAGGGTGACCTTCGCCGTGAAACCACGATGAACATCAAGCGTTTGATGGACATCGGCTGCTATCGCGGTTTCCGTCACCGTCGTGGTTTGCCCATGCGTGGTCAGCGTACCCGCACGAATGCTCGTACTCGCAAGGGTCCGCGCAAAGCTGCTGCGGCACTCAAGAAATAATTGGATTGAGAATTCAATATGGCAAAAGCACCCGCCAATAACGCCGCTCAGCGCGTTCGCAAAAAAGTTCGTAAGAACGTGTCTGATGGCATTGCGCACGTTCACGCGTCGTTCAACAACACCATCATTACCATCACCGATCGCCAAGGCAATGCTTTGTCTTGGGCTTCGTCTGGTGGTCAAGGTTTCAAGGGCTCGCGCAAGTCCACTCCCTTCGCTGCACAGGTTGCTTCCGAAGTGGCTGGCCGCGCTGCCATTGACCAAGGTATCAAGAACCTGGATGTGGAAATCAAAGGTCCCGGCCCTGGCCGTGAATCTTCGGTGCGCGCCCTGGCTGCCTTGGGTATCCGGATTGCGTCTATCGCTGACGTGACCCCGATGCCGCACAACGGCTGCCGTCCGCAAAAGCGTCGTCGTATCTAAGCACTCCACCAAGCCCACCGCCGTCATGATCGTCATGACGGCTCCCGCGCTTGTGCGCGGCAGATGACATAGAAGGAAGATCAAGTGGCACGTTATCTCGGCCCCAAGGCCAAACTCTCCCGCCGTGAAGGCACAGACCTGTTCCTGAAGAGCGCACGTCGCTCCATCAGCGACAAGTGCAAGTTCGAAGCCAAGCCCGGCCAACATGGCCGTACTTCGGGTCAACGCACTTCCGATTTCGGTCTGCAACTGCGCGAAAAGCAAAAAGTCAAGCGCATGTACGGCATCTTGGAGCGTCAGTTCCGCCGTTACTTCGAAGAAGCCGATCGCCGCAAGGGCAACACTGGTGCCAACCTGTTGTTCATTTTGGAATCGCGTCTGGACAACGTCGTGTACCGTATGGGTTTCGGCTCCACTCGCGCTGAAGCGCGTCAGCTGGTGTCGCACAAGGCTGTGACCGTGAACGGTCAGTCGGTGAACATCCCTTCGTACATGGTCAAGACTGGCGATGTCGTGTCGGTGCGCGAAAAGTCCAAGAAGCAAACACGTATTGTTGAAGCCCTGCAATTGGCTCAACAAGTGGGTCTGCCAGCTTGGGTGGAAGTGAACATCGAAAAGGCCGAAGGCGTTTTCAAGAAGGTGCCTGATCGCGACGAGTTCGCTGCTGACATCAACGAATCGCTGATCGTCGAACTGTATTCGCGTTAATTCGGTTACGGGTCCCCTAAAACTGTTCCAGAACCGCCTCCTTGGGCGGTTCTGGTGCTTCATCAGCCTTACCGGTGTAACGAACCGGGGGTATTGAGAGGAAGTCTGAATGCAAACCAATTTGCTGAAACCTAAAGCAATCAATGTCGAACAGCTCGGCCCCAATCGCGCCAAAGTGACGCTGGAGCCTTTTGAGCGCGGTTACGGGCACACCTTGGGCAATGCCCTGCGCCGTGTTTTGTTGTCCTCTATGGTCGGTTACGCCGCCACAGACGTCACCATCGCTGGCGTGTTGCACGAGTATTCGTCGATTGACGGTGTTCAAGAAGATGTGGTCAACATCTTGTTGAACCTCAAAGGCGTGGTATTCAAGCTTCACAATCGTGACGAAGTGACCCTGAGCCTGCGCAAAGATGGCGAAGGCGTGGTGACGGCTGCGGATATCCAAACGCCCCACGACGTGGAAATCATCAATCCCGGTCACCCGATTGCCACGTTGTCGCAAGGCGGCAAGTTGGACATCCAGATCAAGGTTGAAAAGGGCCGTGGCTACGTGCCTGGTTCGATGCGTCGTCATGCCGATGAGCAGACCAAGTCGATTGGTCGCATCGTATTGGATGCATCGTTCTCGCCGATCAAGCGCGTCAGCTACACCGTCGAAAGCGCCCGCGTTGAGCAGCGCACCGACTTGGACAAGCTGGTGATGGAGATCGAAACCAACGGCGCCGTCACAGCAGAAGATGCTGTGCGTGCTTCGGCCAAGATTTTGGTTGAACAACTGGCAGTGTTTGCTCAGTTGGAAGGTAGCGAATTGGCCGCCTTTGACATGCCCGCTCAGCGCGGTGGCAATAGCCAGTTTGACCCGATCTTGCTGCGTCCTGTCGATGAACTCGAACTGACTGTGCGTTCGGCCAACTGCTTGAAGGCTGAAAACATCTATTACATCGGTGATCTGATTCAGCGCACCGAAAATGAGTTGCTCAAGACCCCGAATCTGGGTCGCAAGTCGCTCAATGAAATCAAAGAAGTGCTGGCCTCTCGTGGTCTGACTTTGGGCATGAAGCTCGAAAGCTGGCCGCCCGCAGGGCTGGATCGGCGCTGATTTGTGAGTTGGCCTTGCATCAAAGGCCAACTTTCCCAACGGGTGGTACCTGAAACGGCCACCTGCTCAACAAAAAATGAAATGAAAGGACTGCATCATGCGTCACGGACACGGACTTCGTAAACTCAACCGTACCAGCGAACACCGCTTGGCTATGCTGCGCAACATGATGAACTCGCTGCTTCAGCACGAAGTCATCAAGACCACTTTGCCTAAGGCCAAGGAACTGCGTCGCGTGGTTGAGCCCATGATCACTTTGGCCAAAGAACCCACGCTGGCTAACCGCCGTTTGGCATTTGACCGTCTGCGCGACCGTGATATGGTCAGCAAGCTGTTCAATGAGCTGGGCCCGCGTTTCAAGACTCGTCCTGGTGGTTACACCCGCATCTTGAAGATGGGTTTCCGCGTGGGTGACAACGCTCCTATGGCGCTGGTTGAGCTGGTTGATCGCGGCGAAGTGGTGGAAACACAAACTTCTGAAGAAGTCGCAGCATAAGCTGTGCTATAATTCAATCTTGCCGCGCGATGGAGCAGCCTGGTAGCTCGTTGGGCTCATAACCCAAAGGTCGCAAGTTCAAATCTTGCTCGCGCAACCAACAAGACAAAAAAGCCCACTGATGTGGGCTTTTTTGCGTCTGTACTTTTTGTGATCTGTTGCTTGAGGCGACATGATTCAGAACCTTAAAAATAAAGACACGCACGCACCAATATAAAGCGCAATTGATTCGGGGCAAGTTGAGTGGGTCGGTGGATGAGTGCAATCCACTCCAAGGAGTTGGATGACGCGGAAATTTGGCTTGATGCAGCAAGCGTGCATCGATAAGTCTAGAGATGGTGCGGCTGGCGGGGATCGAACCCACGACCCTTGGCTTCGGAGGCCAATACTCTATCCACTGAGCTACAGCCGCACTCTCTGCGCAGAGCAGAGTGGAACATTATCGCATGCAGGTGAGCATCTTGTGTGTATGCGAGTTGAACTATGTGTGGCGACTGCTTTCCCTCGTTTCGAGCAGGAGATAGCGTTGTGCTTTAGGTGGGTGTTGTGAGACAAGGTATTCTATGGAGCTTGATGTGCCGCAGTGTTTTCATACGTTGATGTGCGGTACGCTGCTGCAATCTGCTACTATTTTTGTTAACAAGGAGTGAACCATGAATAATTTTCCCGAGGCATCGCTGGCTTCGAAAGAAAAGCTTGCCGCAGATCTTCGTACTGTCATCTCTGACGCCGAAGAGTTGCTGCAACTGACATCCAGCCAAACTGGTGACAAAGTTGCTGAGTTGCGTGCCCGAATGAGCGACAACCTGCGCATTGCACGTCATAAGTTGGAAGATGTGGAGGCGGCCATTCGTGATCGAGCTCGCCAAGCTGCCCGCGTCACTGACGACTATGTGCATGACAATCCTTGGAAAGCCATCGGTGTTGCGGCTGGTGCTGGCTTGGTGATTGGGCTGTTGATCGGTCGTCGTTGAAGTCACACGGAGCCCTGTGATGAGGCCAGATCAGCCGGAGCGTCTGGCCTTTACACTGCGCGGTTTTGTCGCCAACTGGGTTGAGTTGGCGCAAAACCGCTTGGCTCTTCTGAGTGTGGAAACTCGCTTGGAGGTGCTTCGGCTGTGTGAGTTGCTACTTTATGGTGCCATTGCCGTTGTAACCTTGGCATTAGGAGTGGGCTTCTTGGCCGTTTTGCTGACCGTTTTGCTTTGGGATGGCTACCGTTTGCTAGTTTTGGCGATATTCGCCACGTTATTTCTCACCTTGGGTGTGATTGCGGCTTGGTTCGCGTATACCCGGGCTGCTCATGGCACACGTTTGTGGGGTGCCAGTTTGGATGAGCTGGCCCACGATCAAGAGCGCTTGTTGCCATGACTGGCGTGCGTCAGTTGGAGCTTGCTTTAGAGCGCCAGCGCTTGCAAATGCGCTCCGCGCAGTTGCGTGATCAGCTTTCCGATCAATCTGACGTACTGCTCACACGTCCGCTATGGCTGGCGGATCAGACCCTATCAGCAGTGAGATGGCTGGGAGCGCATCCACTTGTGTTGCTCACTGCGGGTGTCGTGACGGTGTTGCTGCGTCCTCGCAAAACGCTGCGTTGGGGACTGCGGGCTTGGACGGTCTGGCGCAGTATTCGGCGCTGGCAGCAGACGATCCGCCTTTTATGGCCCAAATGACCGAGCATTGCGTTGGGCTGATGCGGTAAGGGGCATCGTTATAATCGAAAGTTGATTTTCTTCAAGCCCATTTCGGGATCACCAGTGATTTTTTGAGGACACCATGAGCGCCAACGGTCAAAACTCCAGCCACGATGCGGCCCACTCCGGCCCGGTTAAAACACCCAAGCAGGGGCTGGTCGCCGGTATTTTTGCCTTTGTGGTTCCGGTTTTTGTCATCATTGGCTTGGTGCAGTTCGTCACCTCTGCGAATAAGCCTGCGGTGGGTGCTGCTGATCCGGAAAAGGCTGTCGCTGAACGGATCCAAAAAATTGGCATTGTTGAAGTGCGTGATGCCAACCGCACCCTTCAGACCGGCGAAGAAGTGTTCAAAGCCCAGTGTATTACCTGTCACGGCACGGGTGCTTTGGGTTCACCTAAGTTCCAAGATGCTGCCGCGTGGGGGCCTCGTATCGGCGCTGGCTACGATGCGCTGCTGAACTCCGCATTGAAGGGCAAAAACAGCATGCCTGCACAAGGTGGCGGTAATTTCTCGGAGTTGGAAGTGGGCCGTGCTGTGGTGTATATGGCGAATGCTGGTGGTGCTAAGTTCGCTGAACCTAAGGCTCCAGCAGCGGCAGATGCTGCTGCACCTGCGGCTAAATAATCAGCCGACGGTACGCGAGCTGGCTTAGTCCCGCACGCTCACAGTGATCTGTTGCTGTGAATTGCTGCGGGACTCTGTACGTAGTCAAAATCTGTCGTGAGGCTGGCGGCTTTGACCTCAGTGAGGGGCCAGAGTCCAGCTTCTAGGGCTTGCGCCGCTTCTGGCACATCTTGGCTGTGTACCAGCCCAAATCCCAACGTGGTTGACAGGTACACATGGCCGTCTTCGTCCAGCCAGCAGTGCTGTACGGTACTCGCCACACTGGTATGACTGTGCACGCTGAACTCTCCCGCCGGATTTCGCTGCACACGCCAAATCCACGGCGTCGCTTCTAGTTCAACATAGACGCGCTGAGGCCCATTTTGAAAAAACCAGCAGCCTTGTGTATCTGACTCGTAGTTGCGTGCAATGAATGCAATCAGCTTGTCATGCACCAGCCGCGAACCGCGAGCGGCTGGATCAGCTGGTACGTTCAGCTGTGGAAATGGCCCTAAGGCTTGGACAGCCGCATCACGCATGTACCAATTGCCGCGCGCATCCAGCCCGAGCCAGCCGTAGCAATCGGGCACATTCGGCCATTTGACCAAGGCTTGCTTGACGATGTCATCCATAGGTCGCTGATTATCACCGTGCGACCACTTGACGCAGCCATGCACCCACGGCATCTGGCAAGCCACGCACTTGTCCTGGCCATGACCCTTGGGCAAAACCCACATGGCCGCCGTGCGCAGGTTGCCAAAGATTCACGCACTCGCTGATGTCGCTGCGCTGGGGCAGACTCCACGCGGGCATGAACGGGTCATTGCGGGCATTCAGCAGCAGTGCGGGGACGCGGACATTTTGTAAATGTGGTTTGGCTGATGCGCGCGCCCAGTAGTCATCAGTGTTTTTGAAACCGTGCAACGGTGCGGTAAACAGGTTGTCGAATTCGTACAGCGTGCGGCAATTCAGCAAAGCCTCGCCGTCAAACAGACCCGGATGCTGCGCCAGTTTGCGCATCGCCTTGGGCTTCATGCTGCCTAAAAACATGCGGGTGTAGGCGAGTCGGTTGAAACCTCGCCCAATCGCATGACCGCTGGCCGCCAAGTCGAGGGGTGATGAAATGGCGGCCACGGCGGCCACCTGCTGCGCGGCTTGTGCGCCAACTTCTCCCGCCCAGCGCAGCAAGGCGTTGCCGCCCAGCGATACACCTACCGCGACCACAGGCCCGCTGCTGTGGCGGTGGTGTTGTTGGCACATGCGCTGCAAGATCCAGTCGATTTCAGCGAAATCACCCGAGTGGTAGGCCCGGGGCGCAGTATTGAACTCGCCGCCACAACCCCGAAAATGCGGCACCGCGAAATGCCAACCCTGTTCGGCGCACCAGTCAGCAAAGGCCTCGGCATAGTGGCTGCGCGATGAGCCTTCGAGGCCATGAAATAACACCAGCAAAGGGCGCGTGGCATCTTGCTCCAGCGCTGGCGTGGTCGGTTGCGAACGTTGCGGCGACAACCCAAAATCCACCACGATGTGGTCACCGTCGGGAGTGGGCCAGCGTTCACGCTGGTATTGCGGTGTCTGTCCTGTGGTGCGGCGCGCCCAAAGTGCGGGCCAAATGGTTTGCAAGTGACCTCCAGGCAGCCACCACGGAGCGATATGGTTCATCGCTCTACCGCCCGAAAATTCGCCGGGATTCAATCATTGAGATGCAGGGGTGGTGCGACAGGTGCGCGCACCAAACCATGAGCGGCATCAACTTCTTTTTGCAAAGCGCGGGTGACTTGAGTCAGGGACAGCAGCTTGCGATTGGCATCGCGCAAGTAGTCTGACAAGCGCTTGGACACCGCCAGCAGCAGGTGAGCGGCTACGCTGGGTTGTCTGTCCATCAAAAGCATCAGCGCATCGCGTGACAGCAGGGCTACGGCCAAGTCGGTGCTGGCGCGGCAAGTGGCTGAGCGGGGCGCGCCATCAATCAATCCCATGGCACCGATCAAGCTGCCTGGCCCCAACACGTTGACCACCATGCCTTCGCTTTCGGGGCCTGCTTGGTTTTCGACGGTCACTTCACCATCTATGACCAACAGCATGTAGTCGTTTTCTGCAGTTTCTCCTGCCCGGATGAAGATGGTTCCAGCGCTGACCCGTTGGGGTTGCATGTAGCGCACCACGGCTCGGGCATCTGCTGGGCTCAACCCCGCTAGCGCGCCGGGTGTGACCAGCAGTTGGGCTGCACGTTCTTGTGCGCTGTCTTGAGGGGCTTGGGGGTAGGTCATGGTGTGGAGATTTTAGTTTTTCTCACATATCGTGACGCAGTGCCGCATATCGCATGTATTTCAATCGTCATCCTCAGAAGTGGTGGGTGAGTCTGCTCTCAAATTTTGACTCCACTGTGTATGTTCTTGCGGAAAGACGGCGCGGTAGCGTGCCAAGTAGAACTGTGCTTGTTCGTCATAGCCCAGCATGACTGCGCTCTCGATGACTTTTTCAACCACCCGGTATTCAGGCGAGAAGTGCAATAGCTGTGTGGCGGTCGCGTAAGTCCATGCGGCGTTGGCCTGCGTCAGTGGCTGCAAGGTCAGCTCGGCAAAGCGGGCTTGATCTTTGAACAGTTGGACGGTTTGCAACTGCCCGATCGTGTCTTGTGCATAAGCCGGGTCGCGCTGCTCGGGAGCGAGGTAGATTTGGCGCATGTGGTGGTAGTCCTGCCCGACTGCGATCAGACCGATCAGCAGCAAGGCGCTGAGCAAGCCTCGCAGTGGTCGCTGTAACTTCAAGAGCGACGGGCGGGTCACGACGCTAGGTGACCACAGCAGTGCTCCACAAATCCCCAGCGCCAACTGAAATGGCCCGTACCACAGCGGATATTCCAACAAGCTGTGCAAGCCGAGTACGGCCAGCACGCTCCACGCCAGCTGCCGATGAGCCTGCGTTTCTGCCCAAGGACGCAGGCGCAGCACGCCCCACACGATGCCTGCGCACACTAGCAAAGCAGCGGGCACGCCCAACTCGACTGCCAAATGCAGCGGCAAGTTGTGGGCATTGTCCAAAATGGCGCAAAAACGCGGCCCCGTATAAGGCGTGATGAAGTGGGCATAGTCCAGCTCGCCCCAACCCCAGCCGAACCAAGGCCGAAGCTGAATCAATTCCAGCACGTTGGCCCACAGCGCGACACGGCTCATGCATGATGGCGTGCCATCAGTCAGCCGAGTCAGCATGTTTTCATCGGATCCTGTGCTAAACAGCCAAGGCGTACCTGCCGAGATCACCAAATAAGCGGGCAGCACAGCCACCAAAGTCCAGCGCACCGCGCGCACCTTGTGCAAGCCCCACCACCAAGACAGGCCGACGATCAATATCAGCTCAAACAAACCCGTGCGTGAATGTGACAGCGCGTTGCCGCCCGCCAGCAACACTGCCCAGCCCGCCGCCCACGCCGGATGCTGAAACCGCTTGTCATGCCCAGCCAGCCAAACCAAAGCGCACAGAGCGATGCTGGTCAGGCTGGCATACAGATTGCGCTGACGCAAGTTGGCGTAAGCCTCACCCCCGGCGTTGTAGCTGACCCACGGCGCGAAATGGTCAGACCACCCGGCGTATTGCACGAGCCCCATCAGTGCGCTGAGCACGCCAGCCAGCCACCAAGCGCGGATGAGGGCGGATATGTCGATTGCATTCGCGCCAGCAAAACGAAAGATGCAAGCCGCAACAACAGCCAATGCCACGAGCAAGCCCAAGCCCTCTGGCCCAGCACCCATTTGAAAAGCCACAGCTGTGGCGATCAGCAACCCTAAAGCAATGCCCCCCGCGCTCATGGCCGAAGCTGATCGTGATGGCCGCCAATCACCCCAGAGCAGCAGCAGCGCCGTACACAGCCAACTGATCAGCAGCGGCGCTGCGCTCACACTGGGGCTCAGATGCCAGGGTTGCACCCAAGGCAGAGTGGCAAAAAAAACCAGAGGCCAAGCGGCCCAATAGGGGGCTATGGAGGTGGTGACGGGGTGTGTGGTGCTGGCGGGCGATATCGGTAAAAAGCTCATGTTCCAGAAGGTGGCACGACAGGGGCGTTGCACTGTGTGGGTGTCAGTCCCGTGGCGGCGCGCATAGGGTGATCGGCAAAATCAGCGCTCCAGCGTTCAAATGCACCAGGGAATTTTTGGCAAAAACGCTGAGCATGAAAGCGTAACGCATCCACATCGTGCAAGTACCACAGACTCAGCAGCAGCGGACGAATCACCGCTGGTTCGGGCGAAAAGTGCAGTAGTTTCTCCGCCTTTTGCCGCACAGCGGGGGCGTTGTCAGGTGTGACATCGGTCAGATTCAACTCGGCAAAGTCTACGTAGCCACGAAATAACTCAGCATGAGCGCCGTACTTCAGTGCTGCACGTTGTGCGGCGCGGTCGTTGAAGGGGGCGGTTCCCATCATCAGCACATCGGCGTACTGTCGCCACGCTACGACTGTGAGTGCGATAAGTCCTATGGCGATGATCGCCATGGCGCGTGGAGCCAGGCGGTTGTACAGACTATCAGTCAAGCAAGCAGGCGCGGGCGGTAGCAGATAACCCGTGGCCCAACCCGCCAGAAACAAAAATCCTGCGTACCACAGCGGAAACTCCAGCATGCTGTGCAAACCAACGATGTCCAGCAAGATCAACCAAGCAAACATGCGATGGGATTCGGGTGAGGCTTCTCCGTGGTTGTCGGTCATGACCCGTTTCCACGGCTGACCCTTGTAAATGGCCCACAGTGCAGTGGCGCAAAACGCCAGTGCCACTGGAGCACCAAATTCCACAGCCAGTTGCAGTGGCAGGTTGTGGGCGTGACCCACGATCTCGTTTGGGCTGCTGTGGTCAAACAGCGTGCTGTAGTAGCCGTAGCTGAACTCCTGCCAACCCCAACCTGTCCAGGGGCGCAAGCGGATCAGTTCTAAAGCGTTATGCCAAATCATCAAACGGGCGTCGTGAGCACTGCCCGCAGCGCGTTCGACTGATGTGGCAAAGCCAAAGCCGTGCAGGTGAGCTGCCATTGGCAGTGTCAAAATCGCCACGACCCATAGCGCGGCCACCCCCAACATCAGCCGAGTAACAGCTGCACGTTGGTAGCGCGCTGTCCATAAGCCAGTCACAGCCAGCGCGATGATTTCCAGTGAGCCGGTTCTGGAGCCGCAGGCGGCAACAGCAAACACCTGGATCAATACCAAAAACCAAGCCATTGCCTCGGTCAGGCGACGCAAGTGCACCAGCCACAGCGTGGTGATGATGCCCACGTTGACGAAGGTCGCGAACAGATTGGGTTGACGGAATGTGCCAAAGGCGATGCCACGTGTTTCTGGTACGCTGATCCAGCGCCAGAGTGCGTCTGCTAAGCCGAACCATTGCAGCAATCCTGCCCCTGCATTGAAGACGGCTGCGATAGTGATGCTGATCAATACCCATTGCAGCATTTCTAGCTGACGCGATGAGCGATGCCCTGTGTGTGCAGCAAGTCCCAGCAACAGCAGTCCGACTATGCCTGTGATGCTGAGTCCTAAGTAGGTGCTGAATGAGGTCGCCATGACCAGCAAGGCCGCTCCCCATACGACAGTAAATGCAGGTGGAACGGTGAGCACGCCAAACAATAGCGTTGCGCAGGACAGCACGCCAACGCCCCACATTTGCTGTAAACCATCACGGGCAGCCCCCTTTCTTTCGGCATAGAGCCATGCGCTGCACAGGCAAAGCACCTTCAGCGTAGTCATTGCTTTTTTCAAAGTTTCGCTGTGAATTGAGTGGGGTGTGGCTGCATGCATGCTAATTTTTACTTGCATTGTCAATTGGTTGTGATATGTAATGAGTATACAATGTATTTATCTATAAATAGGATTTAAAAATGGCATCAAGTCAGGAGAATTATGATTCGGTAGCGGTTATTTCTAGAAACACCGATCTTGAAAAGTTTCAATTAAAGAAAAATATTAACTTTTGGCAGTCTAGTTCAGGTGGAGTGCGGCTTTCAATATTGCTGTCATTGCTTATGTTTTTAGTGCCAGCGGTGGGGTCTTTTAGTGATTATTTAGTTCAGGATACACTAAAGTCCGCTTTGGTCTTATTTGGTGTTTTGGTGTTGGGCTTGTTATTTTTCATGGAGAGTCGTGATTCTGAGTTTGAGTTCATGCGGTGGCACATTCTTTTGTTGGCACCCGGACTTTTGTTGGTTTATTCTGTTGGGTGCATGGCGTGGTCGCCTGCTCATTATGCGGCTGCTAGTGCTGTAAGGTGGTTAATATTTGCTCTATTGATGTGGTTGGTCTTTTGTATTTTTTCAAAAGATCGGATTGATGCACTGGCATTGGGAATTCATGTAGGCGCATTTGCTGCATCTTTTTGGGCTGTTTTGCAGTTTTGGTTTGATATTCAATTTATTTCCCAAGGACCACCACCCGCATCTACGTTTTTCAATCGGAATTTTTTCTCTGAATATGTGGTATGCACCTTGCCGTTTTCTGTATTTTTATTGATGCGTGGTGGTGGTGATTTCAAGTTGCGACTGATTTCTTTTTCACTTGGAATTAATGGCCTTGCATTGATGATGACGGGGACTAGGTCAGCGCAAATTGCATTGTTCGCGATGCTTGTTGTTGGCGGCGGATTGTTTATTTTTTGGGCAAAAAAAGAGCTAAAAAAGCAGCAAATAAATTTTGGAAAATATGCTCCTATTTTTGCCTTAATTTTTATCCCGGTATTTTTATTTGGTAGCATTCCCACTGGCAATCAAAAAATTATTCAGGAGAATTCAGGTGTCGCCGTGACGCCGTTAAGTAAATCGTTTCAGCGTTCTGCATCAATGTTGGATGCAAAAGAATATACTGAGAAATCTTTTTCGGTAAGATCAAAAATGTGGCATGACACATTTAAGATGATTCGAGCTAATCCTTTTTTTGGGGTTGGTGCTGGTGCTTGGAATGTGTATGTTCCAATATATCAGGATGATGCCGAGTCAATCGAGACGGATTATTATGCCCACAATGAATTTATTCAGTTGGTGTCTGAGTACGGTGTCGCTGGCTGGCTATTTTTAATCGCTCTTGGTTTTTACTGGATTCGATCTTTTTGGTTTACGATGAGGTTGGTAAAAAATTTGCCAACCGATGATGATGCTTCTGAGATATTGATTAGATCGACTGCGTTGATTAGTTTGTTGATGATGGCTGTCGTTAGTTGTGCTGGCTTTCCTTGGCACATGGCTGCAACCGCAGCATTGTTCGCAATATGTCTTGGTGTTCTGATGGCATCTGATTTTCGGATGGATTTTGGTGGTGTGAATGATGTTCGGTTCGTTGGTTGGAATAGTTTCCGATCTCATGTTTCCATTGGTGTCTTTTCGTTGGCTTTGCTGGTTTCTGGATTTTTGACTGTTCAGTCTTTGAGTGCGGAAAGAAAAATCATCAAGGCTGTTAATTTGTCGCTGACAATTACAGCGTACGGTGATGTTGGTAGTGCAAAGTGGAATGATTTGAAGCAGGAGATTATTCAGTCCGTCAAAGATAGTGTGGCAATCAACTCTAATGACAGGTTCATGATTCCACGGGTGGCAGATGAGTTCGCAAAATGGGGCGATTGGGGTAATGCAATATGGATTTGGAAGACGGTTTTGGATTCCCATCCATATCTTTTTGGCGTCATGACAAACATTGCTAGAGGTTATTTGGTCATGGGTGACTTGCCATCATCTAATCTGTATTTGGACAGGGTTCGTAAATTGAGGCCTAACGATCCCAATCTCCGCGTCTTGGATGTAGTGATGTTGACAAAGACGCAAGGAACGGAGCAGGCTAAGAAAAAAGTCAATGAACTCCTTGTTTCTGGGGTTCATGATTTTGAATTCTTAAAAATAGTTTATTGGCTGGGTTCGGAAAGTAAAGACTTCAATATGATATTAAAGTCTCTGGAATTGATGGTGAATTTCTATCCAGAGAATTTGGTGGATGCAAGCTTGGAGATCGGAAAAATCCATACAGAAAATATTGGATTTATTGATGAAGAGGCTGCGGTTGTCGCCTATCGTCGAGCCTTAGCTGCTGCACCAACAGCACGTAAAGCAGATGTGTTGAAGCAAATTCCATTGCGGCTGCAATCGAAATTGTAAAAATATTATTTCTGGGGATTGGGCTGTATTTTGACGTTCGCTCTTGAATCTGTGCGGTAGCTGCTCAATAACGTTGCCCAGCGGCTGCGCACCGCCACTAAATGGCGGGCCTTCACATGGCCGAATCCCCGAATCTGCTCGGGTAATCGGGCTAATTCCAGTGCAATGGCGTGATTGTTAGAGGTTAACTGCGCCAGCACCTCATCCAAAGTGGTGCAGTATTCGTCGATCAAAGCCCGTTCTGTGCGGCGCTCGGCGCTGTAGCCGAATAAGTCGAGCGCCCCACCGCGCAGTCCTTTGAGCTTGGCCAGCAGTTTGAAGCCGATTTGCATGGCTGGGCCATATGGCTGTTTGATGGGCTCGCCGCGCTCATTTTTCGGAGCCCACAGCGGTGGTGCCAAGTGGTAGTTCAGGGTGTAGTCCCCCTCAAACATGCTGTCGATCTTGCTTAAAAATGTGGCATCCAGATGCAGTCGGGCCACCTCGTACTCATCTTTGTAGGCCATCAGCTTGAACAGGCCGTGCGCTACGGCATCAGCCAAGGTGTTGCTTCCTAAAGGAGCTTCCGCCAAACGCACGCGCTCAATCCATGCTTGGTAGCGCGCGGCATAAGCGGTATCTTGGTAGGCTGTCAGGAACTCCACCCGCCGAGCCACCACCCGCGCCAAATCTGCGTCCGTCACGGGCTGCGCCGCCACCGCTGCGCCTGTGTTTGCGTCTCGATGGCGCGGCATGAAGTGGATCACTTGCTCGCCCGCACCGCCCACAGCGCCCACGTCAGTAAAAGGCAGCAGCGCCTGCACGCGCGCCATATCGTGCGCGGCTTGCCGCCCCCATTCAAAAGCGGTTTGGTTTTTCTCAACCGCCACGGCATTGAGCTCCATAGCGCGCCGCAGCGAAGCGCGCTGCAATGGAATCCAGCCCCGCTGCCAGGCGTAGCCCAGCAGCATCGGGTTGATGTAGAGGCTGTCGCCCATCAGTTGCAGCGCCAAGGCTTCGGCATTGAATTGGCCCACTGCTTGCGCACCCACGGCTTGGGTGATGTCAGCCACGCAGCGCGCTGACGGGTTTTGCCAGTCGGCGTTGGTGACGAAGGCGGCGGTGGGCGTGCTGTGCGCGTTCAGCGCCACATGGGTGCGACCGGCGCGCATCCGCAGCAAAGTTTCATGGCTGGCGGTGACGATGGGGTCGCAGCCCAACACCAAATCAGCCATCGCCATGCCGACGCGGGTGGTGCAAATAGCGTCTTGCGCCGTGCCAATCAGCACGTGACTCCAAGTCGCACCGCCTTTTTGCGCCAAGCCACCGGCATCTTGCGTGACGATGCCTTTGCCCTCCAAGTGCGCGGCCACGCCCAGCAATTGGCCGATGGTGATCACGCCCGTGCCGCCCACGCCCGCCACCACAATGCCCCAAGCCGAGGCAGAAATCGGCGGCAACTCAGGTTCAGGCAGCGCACCTGAATCTGCGGGCTGCGCACTGCGGCGAGCGGAGGCAGTCTTCAGTCGCCCGCCCTCAACCGTGACAAAGCTGGGGCAAAAACCCTGCACGCAAGAAAAATCCTTGTTGCAGGTGCTTTGGTTGATCTGGCGCTTGCGGCCAAACTCGGTTTCCAGCGGCTCCACGCTCAGGCAATTGGACTGCACGCCGCAGTCACCGCAGCCTTCGCACACCAACTCGTTGATGACCACGCGCCGAGCCGGATCAACCAGCGTGCCGCGCTTGCGGCGACGGCGCTTTTCAGTGGCGCAAGTTTGGTCGTAAATGATGACCGTAGTGCCTTTGATCTCCCGGAACTCGCGCTGCACTGCATCCAGCATGTCCCGGTGCAGCACATCAATGCCCTCGGGCAACGCGTCAACTTGGTCGTACTTTTCAGGCTCGTCGGTGACGATGGTGATGCGGGCCACGCCTTCGGCTTGCATGCTGTGTGCAATTTGCAGCACCGAATGGCCTTCAGCGCGCTCGCCCACTTGCTGGCCGCCGGTCATGGCCACCGCGTCGTTGTAGAGAATTTTGTAGGTGAGGTTCACCCCGGCGGCAATGCTTTGGCGGATGGCCAAAATGCCGCTGTGAAAGTAAGTGCCATCGCCCAAATTGGCGAACATATGTTGGTCATGGCTGAACGGTTGTTGCCCGACCCACGGCACGCCCTCGCCGCCCATTTGGGTGAAGCCGACGGTGGCACGATCCATCCAAATCGTCATGAAGTGGCAGCCGATGCCCGCCATTGCGCGTGAGCCCTCGGGCACGCGGGTGCTGGTGTTGTGCGGGCAGCCGGAGCAAAACCACGGCTGGCGCGCCTGCGCCGGGGCGTGGCCCAGTTCGATCACTTGCAGTGCGCGGTCTTGCGCCGCCAGCAAAGCCAAGTGCGCATCCAGCCGGGCGGCGATGTCATCGGGTACGCCCAGTTTTTTCAGCCGCTGCGCAATGGCGCGAGCGATCAATGCGGGGGAAAGATCGGCATTGGCACGCAACAAGGTGTGCGCCGACGGGTTGGATTGCGACCATTCGCCGCCTGAATGGTCGTCGCCCACCTCGTCGAACTTGCCCAGCACGTTGGGTCGCACGTCGGCGCGCCAGTTGTAGAGCTCTTCCTTCAGTTGGTATTCAATGATTTGGCGCTTTTCTTCGATCACCAAAATCTCTTGCAGCCCTTGGGCGAATTCGCGCGTGAGTTGCGCCTCCAGCGGCCAAACCACCACGACTTTGTGTAAGCGGATGCCGACTTGGCGACAAGTGGCATCGTCCAGCCCCAAGTCCATCAAGGCTTGGCGGGTGTCGTTGTAGGCTTTGCCACTGGCGATCAAGCCCAAGCGGTCATGCGGGCCTTCAATCACGTTGGTGTTGAGGCGGTTGGCGCGGATGTAGGCCAGCGCCGCATACCATTTGTAGTCGAACAGACGAGCCTCTTGCTCCAGCGCGTGGTCGGGCCAGCGAATGTGCAAGCCACCGGGCGGCATTTGAAAATCCGTGGGCAGTTTGATCTGCACCCGCGCCGGGTCGATGTGCACCGTGGCGCTGGATTCAACAATTTCCTGAATCGTCTTCAGCCCCGACCACACCCCGGCAAAGCGACTGAGCGCGAAAGCGTGCAATCCCAAATCCAAAATCTCTTGCACCGAGGTCGGAAAAAACACCGGCGTGCCGCAGGCTTTGAAAATGTGGTCACTTTGGTGTGCGGCGGTCGAGCTTTTGGAGACGTGGTCATCGCCCGCCACGGCAATCACGCCGCCCAGCGCGCTGGTGCCCGCCATGTTGGCATGCTTGAACACGTCAGAGCAGCGGTCCACACCCGGCCCCTTGCCGTACCAAAGGCCGAACACGCCGTCATATTTGTTAGTGCCCGGTGGGGCAAAGCCCAGTTGCTGCGTGCCCCAAACGGCGGTGGCCGCCAGCTCTTCGTTCACGCCAGGCTGAAACACCACATGATGCGCCGCCAAATGAGGGGCAGCCTTCCACAGCGCTTGGTCATACCCACCCAAGGGCGAGCCCCGATAGCCACTGATAAAGCCCGCCGTGTTGTGGCCCTGCTGCTGATCACGCACACGCTGAAGCATCGGGAGCCTGACCAGCGCCTGCACGCCACTCATGAAGGCGCGACCTTGGGTTAATGCGTACTTGTCATCAAGCGTGACGGTCTCAGGCGCAAGGCGAGCGGACTCCGGTGGGGTGGCTGTCATGGCGAGTCTCCTAACTAGAGGGTACGCAGACAGTGTAGGAAGATACGTGGCACGTTGCTATGCGGGTATCACCGCCTAGTCGTCCAAACGATTTCGGGGGACTGAGCACCGAACTTTGCACAAAGACGGGGGAGCCATGCACATCATGAGCACTCATGTGAATCGGCATGAAAAATGCTTATTTCGCCCATTGTTTACTTAATTTTACAAAGGACTTTTCCCATGAAGCGATCCATCCAAAAAGGTTTCACCCTGATCGAGCTGATGATCGTGGTGGCCATCATCGGTATCTTGGCTGCCGTGGCTTTGCCCGCTTACCAAGACTACACCGTGCGCGCCAAGGTCACCGAAGGCATTTCTTTGGCAAGCTCTGCCAAGACGGCTGTGGCTGAAAATGCTTCGCAAGGTCGTGCTTACGCCAGCGGCTGGGTTCAGCCCAACAGCACAACCAACGTTTCCACCGTGACGATCAACCAGACTGCTGGCACTGTGACCGTGGTGTACGGTGCAGCCATTGACGGCGGTGCTAAGGCTATCGACTTTGTTCCCCGATCTAACGGCACTGCTTTCACTACTGGCACGTCCAGTTCCTCGTCCATTCCGACAGGCGGTTCCATTGAGTGGAGCTGCACAGGCCCAGCAGTTGGTGCTACAGCAGCCACTACCAGTGCTACTGGTTTGGCTCAAAAGTACCGTCCTGCTGCTTGCCGCGCCTAATTTTCAGCAATCGGTTTTTATAAAAAGTGACATTTTTTAGCTGTTTTGTGTCGTAATTTGTCAATGAACACGATTTGGTTACGTTATTTCTCCGTAATCAACGAGACATCGCCGGTACAAACGGCGGGTCGTTCTATTGGCATAGAACCTGCTTTTCACTTGTCATCCTCAACTTTTCACCTAGGAGTATTTCCATGAAGCGTTCCATCCAAAAAGGTTTCACCCTGATCGAACTGATGATCGTGGTGGCCATCATCGGTATCTTGGCTGCTGTGGCTTTGCCTGCTTACCAAGACTACACCGTGCGCGCCAAGGTCACTGAAGGTATCTCTTTGGCAAGCTCTGCCAAGACGGCTGTGGCTGAAAATGCTTCGCAAGGTCGTGCTTACGCCAGCGGCTGGGTTCAGCCCAACAGCACAACCAACGTTTCCACCGTGACGATCAACCAGACTGCTGGCACTGTGACCGTGGTGTACGGTGCAGCCATTGACGGCGGTGCTAAGGCTATCGACTTTGTTCCCCGATCTAACGGCACTGCTTTCACTACTGGCACGTCCAGTTCCTCGTCCATTCCGACAGGCGGTTCCATTGAGTGGAGCTGCACAGGCCCAGCAGTTGGTGCTACAGCAGCCACTACCAGTGCTACTGGTTTGGCTCAAAAGTACCGTCCTGCTGCTTGCCGCGCCTAATTTTTGGGTGCCATGCTGGAGTTTCGGCTCCAGCGTAAAAACAAATGGGGAACCCTTTCGGGGGTTCCCCATTTGTTTTTGTAGCCTGCTGATGTGCATTGTTTCCTCTCGTTACCCATCCAGAGTCGCCCTGCGGTTTTGATGTCGCGTCATACAATGGCAAGCTGCCTGATGCGGCGCGCCTGCGCGTGCCCGCTTGATTCTTTTGATCCCCTCCGTGGAGTTCGCCTGTGTTGATTTCTTCTGCTTATGCCCAAACCGCTCCTGCCGCCGCTGCTGCTGGAGGTGACTTCCAGTCGTCGCTGATGAGCATGTTGCCTATGGTGCTGATGTTCGTGGTGCTGTACTTCGTGATGATTCGCCCCCAAATGAAGAAGCAAAAAGAGCATAAAGCCATGATTGACGCTTTGGCCAAGGGTGACGAAGTGGTGGCTGCGGGTGGCTTCTTGGGCAAAGTCACCAAAATGGGCGAGACCTATGTGCATTTGGAGCTGGCCGCCGGTGTGGAAGTGCAGTTGCAACGCAGCGCTGTGATCCAAGTGCTGCCTAAAGGCACGATGAAATAAGGCTGGACATGAACCGTTACCCGGTCTGGAAGTACGCGATCATTTGGATCGCGCTGTTGTTGGGGGCGCTGTATGCCCTGCCCAACGTGTTTGGTGAAGCGCCTGCCGTACAAGTTTCAGCAGGTAAAACAGGACGAAAAATTGACACAGAGACTCTGGGTCAAGTTGAAACTGCGCTGAAGACGGCTGGTTTGCAAGCCGACATGCTGACCTTGGAAGGCACTTCGGTGCGAGCTCGTTTTGACTCGACCGACAACCAGCTCAAAGCCAAAGACGCAATCCAAAAAGCCCTGATTCCTGATCCGGCAGATCCCGGCTACGTCGTGGCGCTGAACTTGGTGTCGCGCTCACCCGCTTGGCTGCATGCGCTCCATGCGTCGCCGATGTACTTGGGTCTGGATTTGCGCGGTGGCGTGCATTTCATGCTGCAAGTGGACATGCAAGCCGCGCTGACCAAAAAAGCTGAATCCCTGGCCGGTGACATTCGCAGCGTGCTGCGTGAGAAAAATCTGCGTCACGGTGGCATCAGCCGCAATGGGCAGACGCTTGAACTGCGAGTCGGTGACGCGGCCACGCTGGATGCCATCAAAGGTGTGTTGAAAGACCAGTTTGCCGAGCTGCAAACCACCGAGTCGCCTGAGGGCGGCGAGTTCAAGCTGATCGCCACCATCCGCCCTGAAGCGGCGCGCAAGGTGCAAGAACAAGCGCTGAAGCAAAACATCACCACACTGCACAACCGTATCAACGAGTTGGGCGTGGCTGAGCCCGTGATTCAGCAGCAAGGGTTGGATCGCATCGTGGTGCAACTGCCTGGCGTGCAAGACACCACCAAAGCCAAAGAACTTTTGGGGCGCACGGCCACTCTTGAAATGCGTTTGGTGGACGAGTCCACCGAAGGGCATGAAGCCGAAGCAGGTCGCTCGCCCGTGCCGTTTGGCTCTGAGCGCTATTTGGAGCGCAGTGGTCGCGTGGTGATCGTGAAAAAGCAGGTCATCATCACTGGCGACAGCCTGACCGATGCCCAGCCTGGCTTTGATTCGCAAAACCAGCAGCCCAAGGTGGACTTGACTGTCGATGCCAAAGGTGGCCGCATCATGCGCGACATCAGTCGTGAAAACGTGCACAAACGTATGGCCGTCTTGCTGTTTGAAAAAGGCAAAGGCGAAGTGTTGACAGCCCCGAGCATCAACGGTGAGCTTGGCAACCGCTTCCAAATTTCCGGCGCCATGACCGTCGTTGAAGCCAATGATTTGTCATTGTTGTTGCGTGCTGGTTCGCTGGCCGCGCCCATGGAAATCGTCGAAGAGCGCACCATCGGCCCCAGCTTGGGCGCGGAAAACATCGCCAAAGGCTTTCACAGCGTGACGTGGGGCTTCTTGGTCATCGTCGCCTTCATGTGCGTGTACTACATGGTGTTTGGCTTGTTCTCGGGCATCGCTTTGGCGGTGAACTTGCTGCTGCTGGTGGCCGTGTTGTCCATGTTGCAAGCCACACTGACCTTGCCCGGTATGGCGGCTATGGCCTTGGCACTCGGGATGGCGATTGACTCCAACGTGCTGATCAATGAACGTGTGCGTGAAGAGTTGCGCAATGGTGCGTCGCCGCAAGCGGCCATCCATGCTGGTTATGACCGCGCTTGGGCCACCATCTTGGACTCCAACATCACCACGTTGATTGCCGGTGCTGCCTTGTTGGCCTTCGGTTCCGGGCCGGTGCGTGGCTTTGCAGCTGTGCATTGCATCGGTATTTTGACCAGCATGTTCTCGGCGGTGTTCTTCTCGCGCGGCTTGGTGAACTTCTGGTACGGACGGCAAAAGAAACTCAAAACTGTGTCGATTGGCACGGTGTGGCGGGCTGAGGGCACGGGTGCCGTGGTTCAGTCGGATGCCTCGGCCAGCTAAGAAAGCGCAAGATGGAATTTTTCAAGATCAAAAAAGACATCCCGTTCATGCGCCATGCGTTGGTGTTCAACGCGGTGTCGCTGATAACGTTTTTGGCGGCGGTGTTCTTTCTGTTCTCGCGCGGTTTGCACCTGTCGGTGGAATTCACAGGCGGTACCGTGATGGAGGTCAGCTACAGCCAGCCCGCTGACCTGAACCGGGTGCGCGGTGTGGTCGCTGGTTTGGGTTTTGCCGATGTGCAAATCCAAAACTTTGGCACTGCCCGTGACGTGATGATTCGCCTGCCGGTGCAAAAAGGCGTGAGCGCTGCCCAGCAAAGCGACAAGGTGTTAGCCGCCCTCAAGGCTGACGATGCTGCTTTGAGTCTGCGCCGTACCGAATTTGTCGGCCCGCAAGTGGGTGACGAGTTGGCCGCTGACGGCCTCAAAGCGCTGGGCATGGTGGTGGTGGGCATCATGATCTACCTCGCTTTCCGCTTCGAGTGGAAGTTTGCGGTGGCGGCCATCATCGCCAACTTGCACGACGTGATCATCATCTTGGGCTTCTTCGCCTTCTTCCAGTGGGAGTTCTCGCTGGCGGTGTTGGCGGCGGTGCTGGCGGTGTTGGGCTACTCGGTCAACGAGTCGGTGGTGATTTTTGACCGAATCCGCGAAAACTTCCGCCGTTACCGCAAGATGAACACAGTCGAGATCATCGACAACGCCATCACCTCCACCATCAGCCGCACCATCATCACCCACGGCTCGACCCAGACTATGGTGCTGTCGACGTTGTTGTTTGGTGGCGAGACTTTGCATTACTTCGCGCTGGCTTTGACCATCGGGATTTTGTTCGGCATTTATTCTTCGGTGTTTGTGGCTGCTGCGATTGCCATGTGGCTGGGCATTCGCCGTGAAGATTTGATCAAAGGGGCTCCGAAAAAAGATGAAGATCCCAACGACCCCAATGCCGGGGCAACCGTCTGATTAGACATGGCCACCCAGCGCCCCGCCCCCCCGGATTCGCGCCTATCTCGCACCACGCGTGAACGCTTCGTCATTGAAGTCGATGGTGTGGTGCTGGACTTGGCGGCCACGATTCAGGGGCGCTTGAGCGCTATTGCTGAGCAACCTGCCAATGTGCGCGATCAGCAAGTCAGTCGAGATGCATTGCTGGATTACCTGCGCTTGCGTGATGCTTGGATCCAAGCGGTGCGCCAAGCTTGGCGGCGTGCTTTAGATGCACCACCTTCCCCGCCACGATCCACGGTGTCGGGTGCTTTTTCTGGCAAAGGCTTGTCGCTGATTGGCGACGATGAAATTGAAAAGCGCATCTTGGCTTCGCGGTTGGCCTTGGCTTTGACTGACAAAGTCAGCTGGGAGCTCAACGATCTGCGGCTTCGCATCTTGGAAGTCGATCAAGGCCGCGATTTCTCTGAGCAAGATGTGCTCAAGCCCGAAACCTTTGCGGCGCTGCTGGTGGCGCAGTGGGAGGCTTGCGGCCTGTCGCGACCCTCGTGGGTGACGGTGCTGGACAGCGTGGCCCCCGTGCTGATTGAGCGCATGCGAAAAGCCTATCAGCAGGCCAATGAATATTTGATACGCCACGGCGTGATGCCCGAAATTGACCGCAAGGCTTTGGTGCGTCGCACGCCCAGCGGGATGTCCGTGCCAGCGTCGTTGAACAAATTACCCACCCAGTCATCACAGTCGCCTTTGCGTCCGGATGACCGCCGCAGCAGCGACGAAGGGCGGGGCCGTGACAACTCCGACTACACCAGTCCTTATGTCGAGCGCGGCGGGCGTGGCGGTGCGCATGCTGGCGGCGTCGGTGTGCGAGGCGATGAGCGTGAGTCAATCTATGCTGCTCGTGGTGGAGGTACGGGCCCCACACCGCTGGCCCGAGCGAGTCAACGTGTTCAAGGCATGTTTGGACATATCAAGCGGCTGTTGGTCGAGCGCGGCGCTGAGTTGTTTGATAACAATGAGCGGCAAGAGCCTTCGCCAGCACTGACCGAGGCATTGAACCGACGTCCTGCTGCGGCTTCGGCAGAACTCAATCCAGCGCAGAACTACGAGCAAGACACACTGACCCACCAGGATCTTCAGTTGCTGTCGGTGCAACTGCGTCAGCGCACGAACGACCTCAAAGGCAAGGCCAACAACAACAGTGAAAAAGCCACCATCGAGATCGTGGCGCTGATGTTTCAGGCCATCTTGGCCGAAGATCGCATTCCTTCCGGCGTGCGCCTGTGGTTTGCGCGCTTGCAAATGCCGGTGCTGCGGGTGGCCTTGGCTGAACCTGAGTTTTTCAGCACCTTGCAGCACCCTGCGCGTCAGTTGATTGACCGCATGGGTTCCTGTGTGATGGGTTTTGACAACAGCGGTGTGCGTGGTGCCGCCATGGAAGCCGAAGTGCGCCGCGTCGTGCAGGTGATTGAGCAGTACCCCGATACAGGTCGCAAAGTGTTCCAGCTGGTACTCGATGAGTTTCAGCGGTTCTTGTCACGGTTTTTGACGGACAAAGAAGACACCAAGCGCTTGGTCAGCTTGGCGCAACAGGTTGAGCAAAAAGAGACCTTGGCGATCCAGTACACGATTGAGTTGCGCAGCATGCTCAACAAAATCAAAGTCCGTGACGAGATCCGTGAGTTTTTGTTCAAAGTTTGGGCCGAGGTCTTGGCGGTGGCGGCCTTGCGTCACGGGCCGCAGCATGTGGAAACCTTGGCGCTCAAGCGCGTGGCCACGGATTTGCTCTGGGCCGCCAGTGCCAAACCCAACCGCGAAGACCGCACGCGTGTGATTCAGGAGTTGCCACAAGTTTTGCAGCGTCTGCGCCAAGGCATGGCGCTGTTGGGTTTGTCCTCCAAAGTGCAAGACGCCCACATCAAAATTTTGAGCGATATCTTGGCTGATGCTTTCATGTCAAAAACGGAAAGCATCCCGCAAGAGCAAATCGACGACATGGCGCGCCGCTTGGAGCGCCTGGAAGATGCGATCAGCGACGATGATGCTTCTGGTGACATCGTGCTAGATCCCAGCACGCTGGAAGTGATGCTGGGCGTGGATGTCTCGACGTTCGAGGTGTTGCCCAACGGTGGTGCCCAGCCCAATCCCGCCACGATAGCTTGGGCGCAGGAATTGGAATTGGCCGATTGGTTTGTGCTCGATCACAATGGCCGAGTTGGGCCAGTGCAGTTGGTGTGGCGCAGCGAGCGTCGTCAGCTGTACCTGTTCACGGCAGATGATGGTCTGAACTACCTGATTCAGTCGCGCCGCGTGGCCGCTTATTTGCAGGCCAATTTGCTGGTGCCCACTGAAGACGAAGCCCTTACAGTGCGCGCCACCCGCGAAGCCTTGACCAAGTTGGATGCCAACCCCGAGCGGCTGCTTCGCTGATGTCAGGCCGCGCCGCAGCGCTGGAACAACCCACCCGGTAAACGGGCCACGCAGCCATCCAACTCCAGTTCCAGCAGGCGTGCTTGCAAATGAGCGGTTTCCAGTCCGGTGCGCGCTTGCAGCGCATCCAAACCCACCGGGTCATAGCCCAAAGCGTTCAATAGCGGATCGGCGCTGGCATCAGCGTTGACCTCGTCAGCATCAACAAAACCTGCCGGAGCATGGGGTTCGGTGGTTGCTGTGGTCGGTAAGCGCAATTCTTCCAGCACATCTTGCGCCGACTCCACCAGTTTGGCCCCTTGCTTGATCAGCCAGTGGCACCCGCGTGACTGGGGCGCGTGGATTGAGCCAGGAATAGCGAAGACCTCTTTGCCCTGTTCGCTGGCCAGGCGTGCCGTGATCAGCGAACCTGATTTCAGCGCCGCCTCGACTACCAAGGTGCCCAAACTCAAGCCCGCGATGATGCGGTTGCGCTTGGGAAAATTGGCGGGCGAGGGTGGCGTGCCCAGCGCATATTCGCTGATCAGCAGGCCATGTTGGGCAATTTGGTGCGCCAGTTCACGGTGTGATTTGGGGTAGACGCGATCCAGCCCCGTGCCAACCACGGCGACGGTGGCCAAGGGCGCGTTGTCGCTATCAGCGTGCTCGTGACCCTCCAAAGCGCCTTGATGTGCTGCGCCATCCACGCCCAGCGCCAAGCCTGACACCACCGTCAACCCGGCAGCACTGAAGGCTCGGGCAAACATGCGTGCATGGTCTTGCCCTTGCGGTGTGGGGTTGCGGCTGCCCACCATCGCCAAGCCGCGTGCAGCCAATTGGGGTAAGCGGGGCGCTTGCGCACTGCCAACTTGGCCGAGCAGGTACAGCATCAGCGGCGGATCTTCCATGTGCAGCAGTGCGGCGGGGTAGTCCGCATCGCCCAGCGTGACGATGTGGCGCTGTACTCCAGTGGTCGGAGCTTCGTGCAGCCAGCGCCAAGTGACATCTGCTAACTTGGCCAGTTCGGGTGGCACGCTTTGCAGTGCTTGGGTTTGCGCCGCCGACACCACCTGCCGCAGCGCCGTGGCCGTTTGAGCAAACACCGCTTGCGGCAGGCCAAACGCAGCCAGCAACTTGCGCGCGGTGACATTGCCCACGCCGGGGGTGAGCGTCAGTCGCAGCCAAGCTGCGAGATCGTCTTGCTGCATGCGACTTAGCGTGGCGTGATCAGTTTGTCACCCACGTTCACGCTGTCGGTGACTTGCAGCAGCAAACCGTAAGAGACGCGCTCGAAGGGGCGAAACACCATCAGCAAGCCTGCGCGCTCGTCAGGCAGTTGCAACACGTCACGGGTTTCGCTGCCCTTGTCGATCACCTGCTGGCCGGTCGACATCACAGCCAGCACATGGCCGACCTCCATGCCATCGCGAGTGCCTTTGTTGATCACAACGATTTGGTTTTGCGTGGCAAATCGCACTGAGCTGCCATGAATAGACACCACACGCGCTTCAATGTGGTTCTCTGGTGCGTGCGGGGTGTAGCTGCGCAATTGGCGCGGGGGTTCAGGTTGCAGGCGGTCGCCCGTGCGCATTTCTTCCTTGGCCGAGATGATGTCGATGGTGGCGGGCACCACATTGGTCTGCGGTTTGCCATCGGCATCGGTGCTGACTTGAGTTGATTGACTGCGCACCAAACGCGCTTGGCCAACGTACTGGGCTTCGTAGCCCAAAATTTCCCCCGTGACGGGGTCTTTCAGCGGCGTCGCTTCGCGAAACACTCTGTACTCACGCGAGGTACGGGTGCCGCCGTTGTCCAGCAGCGGCTGATTGGTGGCACCTATGGCATAAGCGCGGTCGCCCCGGCTCAGCAGCACGCGGCCCTCTTGGGTGGCGACAATGCGCGGCGCATTCAGCAGCGCCGATTCATCAACCACCAGTGGCTCGGTGAGGAAGGGCTCAATCAGGTGATTCGGCAGCGTGGGGATGGCGCTGTCAGTCAGGCTTTCGATGCGCGTGCGCGGGGAAATGCGCACGGTGGGTGGCGTGTCATTAGTGGCTTTACTGTCGCCCGTGCCTTCGAGACGCAGACGCACCATGCCGTCGCGGCGCTCAATCACCAGCACTTGTCCGGGGTAAATCCAGTGCGGGTTGCGGATTTGGCTTTTGTTCATGCCCCACAGCTGCGGCCAGCGCCAAGGACTTTTCAGAAACACGCCGGAAATGGCCCACAAGGTGTCGCCGGTTTTGACGGTGTAACGCTCGGGTGCGTTGGGAGCCAGCTCAGTGAGCGGAACGCCAGCAGATTGGGTGGGCGCAGCGGCACTGGCTGCCGTGGCGGGCACGACCAAGTTTTGCGCGTGGGCGGTGCGTGCAGGCCAACTCGCCGCAGCGGTGGCAATCAAAGCCACCAAGGGCAGGGCGGCAGACAAGGCGGTGAGGCCAGAGCGGGTGGGTGCCGTGGTCAG
>ERZ724510.315-NODE-315-length-27504-cov-5.801924_pt1 | contig 27504 bp, 24 predicted proteins | sample MGYA00376043_ERZ724510 | MGnify/ENA primary metagenome ERZ724510 (study PRJEB28724, sample SAMN07190888) | wastewater metagenome | isolation source: influent of sewage treatment plant in Hong Hong | place: USA: Christiansburg, Virginia | collected 2016-03-01 ... | reverse complement strand
GATGACATCATTTTTCTGGCGGATGGCCGCGTGCAGGAGCACGAATCGGCACAACGCTTTTTTGCCCGTCCGCAATCCCCGGCGGCGCGTGCTTTCCTGCAAGGAGAACTACCATGGCGCATTGCTTTCGATCGTTAATACTGGCTTTCGGCTTGTTGGCCGGAGCTGCCGTTGCCGAAGAAACGCTGATCGTTGCCTCGACCACCTCAACCGAGCAATCCGGTTTGTTTGGCTGGATTTTGCCCCGGTTTGAGCAGTTAACCGCAATCAAGGTTCGTGTTGTCGCCGTCGGTACCGGGCAGGCACTGGAAATTGGCCGGCGCGGCGACGCCGATGTGCTCTTTGTCCATGATCGCGCGGCTGAGGACAAATTTGTCGCTGAGGGTTACGGCAGTTATCGTCAGGATGTGATGTACAACGACTTCGTTTTCATCGGCCCCAAGGATGACCCGGCCAAAGTGCGTGCAGGGGGTACGGCAGTTGGCGCACTGAAGGCAATTTCCGGTGGCGGCCAGCCTTTCATCTCGCGCGGCGACAAGAGCGGCACGCATGCGGCTGAACTGCTTTTATGGAAAGAGGCTGGCGTCGATCCGAAAGCCCTGGCCGGCTACAAGGAAACCGGCAGCGGTATGGGGCCGACCCTGAACATGGCAGCAGCCAGTAACGCCTACACGCTGTCCGACCGTGCCACGTGGTACGCCTTCAAAAATCGTCGTGATCTCGACATCGTCCTGGCTGGTGATGCCAAACTGTTTAACCCTTACGGCGTGATTCCGGTGAACCCGGCGCGCCACCCGCATGTCAAAAAGGAAGCCGCCGAGCGTTTCGCCCAGTGGCTGATTTCACCCGCCGGGCAGGAAGCGATTGCCAGCTTCCGGGCTGACGGCCAACAGGTATTTTTCCCCAGCGCGAAGAAATGATAATATGACTGAACACGCCAACGCCTCTCTTTCCGCTGCGGAAGCACGCAGTCGCATGCTGGCTGAAGTCACGCCAATTTGCGGCCACGAATTTCTCCCGGTGCGCAGCACCCTGGGTCGTATTCTTGCGGCCGACATCATTGCCCCGCACGATGTGCCGGCACACGATAACTCGGCCATGGATGGTTATGCGGTCTGTTTCGACAGCCTCGCCCGTGAGGGTGAAACCCGCTTGACGGTGGTTGGCACCGCCTTCGCCGGCAACGCCTTCTCCGGTATGGTCGGCAAGGGCCAGGCGGTACGCATCATGACCGGTGCTGTGCTGCCGGCAGGAGCGGACACCATCGTCGTGCAGGAAGTGACGCGCGTCGAGGGGGCTGCAGTGTGGATCCCCGCCGGCCAACGTCTCGGCCAGAATACCCGGCGGGCGGGAGAGGATCTGGCGCGCGGCCAGGTTGCCTTGCCGGCTGGCAAACAAATTGGTCCGGCGGAACTGGGTTTGATTGCCTCGTTGGGCATTGCCGAAGTCGACGTTAAACGTCGTCTGCGTGTCGCCTTCTTCTCGACCGGCGATGAACTTGCTTCAATCGGCACCCCGCTGGCGCCAGGCCAGATTTACGACAGTAACCGTTACACCCTGCACGGCCTGCTCAGCCGCTTGGGTGCGGACATCATCGACATGGGCGTTGTTCCCGATCAGCCCGATGCACTGGAGGCGACGCTGGTTGAAGCGGCGCAGATTGCTGATGTCATCATTACCACCGGCGGCGTATCGGTCGGCGAGGCGGATTTCATCAAGGAGATTCTCGCCAAGCTCGGCCAGGTGAAATTCTGGAAACTCAATATCAAGCCCGGTCGGCCGATGGCCTTCGGCAAAATTGGTAACGCCTGGTTGTTTGGCCTGCCCGGCAACCCGGTTGCCGTGATGGTCAGCTATACCCAGTTTGCGCTTGATGCATTGCTCCGTCTGTCCGGCCTCGATCCGGTGCCTGAGCGGCCATTGCTTACGGTCAACGCGGCAAATGCCATCAAAAAACAAGTCGGCCGTCGTGAATATCTGCGCGGGCAGATTGTTACGGTCGACGGCCGCTGGCAGGTAAAAACTTCGGGCAACCAAGGGTCGGGTGTGTTGCGTTCAATGTCGGAAGCCAACTGTTTCGTCGTCCTGCCGGAAGACTGCGCCGGCGTTCAGGCCGGCGATAACGTTCAGGTGCAGTTGTTTGACGGCTTGTTCTGATCAAGCAGGCCTATTCGTGACGGCGGCGAAAAGCTATCATTCGGAATTCTCCTAGCAGCCCAGACGACGATGCGCGCCTCCCTGATTGCCTTAATTCTATTTCCTGCCTTGCTTGCCGGCTGCGTCACAAGTGCGGATAAACTGAATCACAAGAATATTGCTCAGACTGGGGCGCTCAAGGTTCACCCCGGCTTGGTCGGCCAGCCGGTGCCGCCCGAGTTGCAACAGGATATGCGCGTTGCCTCTGGAAATAATCCGGCAACGCCTGTCGATGCGCCGATGCAGCTTGATTCAACTGGTTTGCGCACGCAGCGCAGTGTTTATTTTGAATACAATAATGCTGATGTCAAGTCTAGTTTTGATCCTGCTCTGAAATCCCATGCCCGCTATCTGGGTGCGAATCCGAAATCGCGTGTGCGTATTGAGGGTAACGCTGATGAGCGCGGTAGTGCTGGCTTCAACAATATTCTGGCTTTGAAGCGCGCAAGCAACGTTCGCCAGGCCATCATCGGCCACGGTGCCGCCGAAAAGCAGGTGGTGGTGAAGTCTCTCGGCGAGGCCAAGCCAAAGCTGAAGGGGCATGACGAAGAGTCGTGGGCGGAAAACCGTCGGGCTGACGTTGTATACGAACGCGAAGAGTAATTCGTTAGCAGACAAGGTTCGCGGATGTGGGTGTTATACAGATATTCGCAAGGCCGACAAGGTGGGAGATTGAGATGAGTTTGTTTAACCGCCCAGCCCTGTTTTGCGCCTTGGCCGTTACCGCTTTGCTTGCTGCCTGTGCCAGCGAGCCGCCAGCTCCGCCGCCCAAGGAGTCGGTCAATTATATTGATACGACATCATTTGACCGGAGTTTGTCGAGTTCGCTGAATGCCGACCTGGAAACCATCGAGATTCCAGTGACTGATCGCATGTCGCCAGTGGCGATTCCTGATCGACTCAACAAGTGGCTGTCTGCGGTTGACGCCAATGGCGGCAATATTCAGGTCAAACAGATTCCTGACGAGCAGGGAAAACAGCGCGGTTTTCCGATTGCCGTCATCGGTCTGGCCATTGAAGTGGTGCGCCTGTTGCGTGGGACTTCTGAGGAAAGGCTATACAAACCGGCTGCCAATTACGATGCAGATATCATGGTCCGCCAGGGTCCGAACGGCGAACGCATCATCGACCGCGTTTTGCTCAAACGTCGCGTGGCGCCCTGATCAGGGCTGGCCGAGGTTGATTACCTGAACCCGGCGATTTAGCGCGCTGTATGGTTGGTCAGCCACGGCCAACTGGCTGCGGCCCATCCCTTCTACTGCCAGGCGTTTTTCCGCAATGCCATGCTGGCTGCCCAGGTAGTTGGCAACTGACTGGGCGCGCTGGCGCGATAGTGTGAGGTTGTAGGCATCGCCGCCTTTGGCGTCGCTATGCCCGACCAGTTGAATGCGCGCACTTTGCAGACTTGCGTGGTTAAGCGCTAATCCCAGGTTGTCGAGGACAATTCGTGCGTCTGGTGAGAGTTGTGCCGAGGCGTATTCGAAATTCACTTCAAGATCGATGCTCGGTGCCGCCGCCGCTTGCGCTTCGCCACCTTCCACCGTGATGCCGCGCCAGCCGCGTGTTTTGCCTTGGCTGACCGGTGCCGCCAGGCGTTCTATAATTTGCTCGGAATTCGGTTTGCGTCCGCCGGCTTCCTGAGCTGAGAGGGAGAGCGTCTGGGTGCTGATAAGGACGGCAAGTCCCCATTGAGTGATCAGGTTCATGACAGGAATCCCTTAAAAAAATTGGACATTATTTGGCGTCGACCGTAACTAATGGCAAAACGACTGCTTCAACCCGGCGATTTCCCGCGCCATCCGCCGGTCGCGTCGCGAAAGCACGCCGAAATGCGCTAAGGTAGGCACGGTCATCCTGCATTTTCGGTATTTCGCCAAAAAACAAGGGGCTGGCACTGGCGACGATGACAATAGCCTCATTGCCAAACGGTGGGCCGATGCGATAGTTGGGACGCCCGCCCTGTCCGCCGCCCAGAATTACCCGACTACCAGGCGCCAGCGACCGTCCTGACTCACTGCTTGGCCAATGCAGCTGAACCACCTCGCCACTTGCCTGAAGGTAACTGACGTAGAGATAGGCAGGGAAATCGGGTGTTGTAATATCAATGCCGAGTGAGGTGCCAGCCTTGAATACTTCATTGCTAGCCCCTTGAAGTTGTGCGGCCAGGCCGTGCTGCGCTGCAAGAGCCGTCTTGAAATTCAGCTCAATTTCGCACTGCGGCCAGGGGTGGTTGCCTTGTTTGGAACAGACCATTGCAGCGGGTTTGGCTACTGGGTTGGGTTGCACGACAGAGTCAGGTTCCTTCGGACGAATCGGGATTGTTACGTGCACTGGCGTTGGAGCGGTTGCGTGTATTTTGGATTCCAGCGGTGCAGGGGGTGGCAAGTCGATTACATAGGCGCGGTCTACCTTGAGGGCAGAGTAGGCGCGGTAAGCAACCCAGGCATAGCCGTCATCGCCCCAGTCCGTGTCCCATGAATTCATCAAGCGGAAAGCTTGCAAACGGTCGTCGTAACCGACGGCAACCATAACGTGCGGGAAGTTGCGATCAGCGCGGTCGTCGTAAACGCTATTCCCACGCAGTCGGTCAAAGGATTTGGGCAGATTGAGGACAACGATGACCGGGTGCCCGTTGAAAATTTGCGACTTGATCGCATCAAGATCATCCGTGTCGAGCCGGCTCCAGTTGCGGATACGGAAACTGCTGGCGGCACGCTTTTGCTCACTGTTCGGTAATTGAATGCAATTGCTTGCCTGATAAGGGAAATCGCGCATCGGCAAGACCCCTTCATCACGCATCAGCGTCAGGGCGTCCATGATGCTGGTCGGCTGGTTGCACTGGCCACCGTTGAGCCGGTTATATACATAGGCTGGGCTGAGTGCCGTTGAAGCATCCAGCCGCTCGACCCCAGTCTGGCCGGCCGCGTAATAACTGCGTGCGGCATAAGCAACGGCCCAAGCGGTGCATGAACTGAAATCACCCTGATCACCAGGCTTGGGCATGCGATTTGATAGATCGACTGCTTCCGGCAGGAATCCGCGCGCTCTCTGTATTTGAGGTACTGCGTGATAGCTCACTTCGGGTTCGGCGATAAAACCGACTCGCCGTGGTTTCTTGTCGGCGCAGGCCGTTCCTGCGAAAAGCACCGCAGCCAGCGCTGCGCCAAGGCGGTAGGTGATCCTGTTCATTGCCATGAGCCTCCGGATTTTCGAGGCGAATTTAAGCCTGAACAGTCTGCGATAAGCGATGTTTCAGGCTGTTTCCTGAGAGCGCACATTGAAGCTGCGCATGATCGAGATCCATTCAGAAAATGAAATTTCATGCACCTCGGGGTGACGCCGTTCAACGGTATTACGTCGTTCTCGCCAGCCTTTCGGCGGGCCATATTCGGTAGTGCGCCGATCATCTTTAAGACGCTTGTTGCTCGATTTCATGATCTAACCTCAATAAGCCTTGTTTAGCGGGTGAGTTGCATTTTTTATGCAAGGTCTAAACACAGCTTTAATTTACAGCGCGCGGATTTTGGGCGCAGTGAAAAAATTCACAGGTCAGTGTTTTGTCTCGAGAATTGAGGTGCAGAGCGGGAATTTGCCGGATACCAGCATGGCTTCGATTGCGGGGGCGGGTAAGGGGCGACTGAAATAAAACCCCTGCATCTTATCGCAGCCCAGCTTGCTTAGTGTCTGACATTGAATCTCGGTTTCCACGCCCTCCGCCAGAACATCAAGGCTGAAGCTTTGACTGATGCCGATGATGGCGTCAATGATGGCCGGTGCATAGTTCGGGATCAGGTCGCGGACAAAGGACTGATCGATTTTTATACTGCTGACCGGGAAGCGGCGCAGATAATTGAGCGAGGAATAGCGCGTACCAAAGTCATCAATCGAGACACGGATTCCTGCTAGGCGTAACTGACTCACCTTGTCGATGACTTTTTCTGCATCGTTCATCAACAGGCTTTCCGTGATTTCGATTTCAATCGCCGCCGGGGGAATGTTGTAAGCCGAAATAAAGCGAGTGATGCGGTCAACCAGATTGCCTTGCTCAAATTCCTTGGGCGAAAGGTTGATCGCCAGCTTGAAGTGATCAAAACCGGAATTGCGCCAACGTTGAAGCTGACGACAGCCGGCGTTAAGTACCCAGTCACTGATCCCGACAATCAGCCCGGCTTCCTCGGCGAGTGGGATAAACTCGTCGGGGCCGACCAGGCCGCGTGTTGGGTGTTGCCAACGAATCAAGGCTTCCAGTCCGATGATGCTTTGGCTGCTTTGTGAAACTTGCGGCTGATAATGCAATTCAAATTGATTGCCCAATCTAATCGCCGCGCGTAGATCGTTTTCAAGAATAATTCGATCCTGCTGGTTGCTGCTCATGCTCGAATTAAAGTGCAAATACCCGTTTCTGCCCTGACTCTTCGTTTGGTACATCGCAATATCGGCGTTGCGCACCAGGGAATCCGTGGTGTTTCCATCTTCGGGATAGATGGCGATGCCTATGCTCGCCGAGGCGTGGTAATCGCGGCCGCCGACCGTAAATGGCATGCTCATTTCCGCCATGATCTTGTCAGCAATTGTTATCACGTCATTTTCGGAATTGATGTCGGGCAATAGCACTGTAAACTCATCACCACCGAGACGGGCCAGAGTGTCACCTGAACGCAGGCAGGCACGTGTGCGACGGGCGAAGGTCTTGAGCAGCTCATCACCTTCCGGGTGTCCGTAGGTATCGTTGACCAGTTTGAAGCGGTCAAGGTCGATAAACATGACGCCCAGCCGTTGTTGCCGGCGCTCGGCTTGAATCACGGCAAGTTCGAGGCGGTCCTTGAACAATACCCGATTGGGCAGGCCGGTCAGGAGATCATGGAAGGCCTGGAAAGCAATGGTTTCTTCTGCTTTTTTGCGTTCGGTAATGTCGCGCGCCACGCCGGAGGTGCCGACAAAGCTGCCCAAGGGAGAATCATCCTTGGCGGCATAGACGCCTTGTGAACTGAGTATAGTGACGATGACACGATTGTCAAAGTGCAGGAAGCCTTTGCTTAAATCTTTGCTTTTCAGGCGAATTTCGACGTTGGTGGCAGCACGATCACCGATCCGCCGCTCATTGAAATTGTAATTGGCCTGGGCGATGTCTTCTGGATGCACGATGACCGAGTAGTGTTTGCCGATCAATTCATTGGGCTCGTAGCCAAGCAAGGTCTCGGCGCGGCGATTGATGAAGACAAAACGGCCTTCGTTATCGAGGGTGTAAATGATGTCAGGCGATTGCTCAACGAGAAAACGGTGCATCTTTTCCGATTGCTCGAGATGTACGCTCAACGTAGTGTGTTCGCGTTCGATCTGGCGGCGGCGCAGGGCGCGCTCTACGGCAGAAATAAGTTCATCCGGATCGCAACACTTGCGGATGAATTCAAATGCACCCTGGCGCAAGGCAAGGATCGCGGAAGTGATTGCCTCATCTGCACTGAAAACAACGACCGACGTATCCAGATGATTCTGTTGCATCCATTGCATGATCTCGATCCCGCTGATGTCAGGCAGATTGAGATCAAGCACCACGACATCGATATCTCGTTTATCGAGACGCGCTTGTGCTTCGATACCGGTGGCACATTCTTCAATGCAACGTTCGCTCCCGGAGAGCAAAAGCGCGTAACTGGAGCGTAAGCGAGGTTCGTCGTCAACGATCAGTATGCGTTTTGTTTTCTTGGTATCGAGCGGCTCGGCCGTCAGATTGACATAGTTCAGAATGCTCATTTCTTCCCCTGAATACTTGACGGGATGATGCAGGGAAAAAGCAGTGAAATGCTTGTTCCCTGGCCGGCCTTTGTGCGACAGGTCACGAGAATTTTTTCTTTGGCAGCGAGGGCCCCAACAATGGAAAGCCCCATGCCGCGCGGCGCATTGTCAGTCGCCGGCTCTGTTTGCTGGAGGCGATGCAGGGCCGCCTCGGGAATGCCAGGGCCATTGTCTTCCATGCGAGCTTCGATATAGCGATTACCGCCATGTACAACGTTATCGGATAGGCATATCGAGAACTGCTTGCCTTGCTCCAGCGCTTCAGATGCATTTTTCCAAAGATTGAGGAAAATCTGTTTCGCACTGTTTCGGTCGCAGGTGACCGGTAATATTGTTTTTGGTGCGCTGGCCTTGAGCGCAATTCCCTTGCTCCGGAATAAGGTGTCGCCATAAAAAACCAGCAATTCCTGCAGCAATTCACCAATATCCAGGGCGGGGCCTGCCGGATGAGCTTTGGGTATGTCACTCATGCGGCGAACAATGTCAGCAACCCGGTCGATTTCTTCGGTGAGGACGCCAAGCTCCTGCCGCACGCCTGCCTCTTCCGGTAATTTCCGGTCGAGAATTTTGAGGTAACTTTTGATTATGCTTAGCGGATTGCCTGCTTCGTGGGCAACACGTCTTGCCTGACGGGTAAATTGTTCCGATGCAGCCGTTTCAGCCTGGTTGCGGAAGGCTTGTGCCTCGGTCAATGCCTCCAGACTGATCGCTGCAATCCGGCCAAAATTAAGCAGCCAGGGCAAGCGCTTGGCAAGTCGGGCGTGATGCATTGAACTAAGGCCGCAGACCATGACGCCGACAACTTTTTCGCGCGTAACCATGGGCACGCAGAGCAGGCCGGGGCTGGAAAGTGCGCGTGCAAATTGCGCATCAATCAACGATGAGGGGTGTTCAATGTTGTCGAAAGTCGAGCGAACTTGACGGCTTACTGCCGCTGATACGGCCAGACTGCGCTGCGCCTCAAGTGAAATGCTGACTTGGCGGAAGATGGGTGGCTGTCCGCCCACTTCACGCCCGGTAAGTTTGCCGTCCTTGCTGTCACAAAGCAGGAACGCGAGACGATTGATGTCGAACAGGATGCGTGCTGATTCGCGCAAGGAAAGCAATATTTCGGCATTGCTTTCGAGGGAAAACAGATCCTGTTGCAGGGGCTGCAAAGCTGCCATGCTGTTAACCATGGCTTCCAGCGCTTCTTCCGGGCAATTTTCTGGCGGACGGGGCGTAAGCTTCGGGCGCGGCATGCTGGGATAGCTGCCGCCGGCATCACGCTCCGGTGTCGGAATACCCAGTGCGGATGCGATGGAGATCATGCGCTGGATTGCCTGATCGCGGATACTGGTGAGTCCCTGTTCTGCCTTGTTTCCCAGCATGCTGTTGGCAAGCTCGGTGATTTCGCTGGTAATTTCAGTGCCACGACTTAAAACATGGGCCAGCCAGACGATCTGGGGCAGGCTGTCAGCGGTCAGTATTTCTTCCGGTGTTGCATGATGAAAAAGAATGCCATCGCCAAAGGTGCTTTCAAGCTGCCATTGGTCAACGAGCCAGGTGCCAATTTCGCCATGATGAACGCTCAGGCTCTCTTTTTCCGCAAAATAAAGCGCATCCTCATCTTCGCTGTTGCTTAATAGCTGGGTATAGGGGCCACCCATCGCTCCCAGCAGAATGAGCTGACCGATATCGTGCAGCAAGCCGGCCAGGTAGGCTTCGTCCGGTCGCGGGTGAGCGCTTGCTGTAGCAATGCCGCGCGCCAGTTCGGCGACCAGCAGCGAATGACTCCAGAAGTTGGCCAGATCAGCCTGGGCGACACCATTGCGGCGCTCGAACATTGACTGAACGGAAAGGCAGGTGGCAATGCTGCGGATCAGTCGTGTACCCAATGCAACGAGACAGTTCTCCAGGCTGAGTAACTGATTGCCACGGCGCAGTGCTGGTGAATTGGCGACCATCAGCACGCGCGTACACAAACCCGGATCCTGCTCTACGACCGCAGCAAGTTGAGCCATCGTGGTTCGATCATCATCGACCATCTGCAGCAGGCGCAGCAGCATTTGCGGTGGTGAGGGAACCCGTGCCGCCTCAATTGCTTCAATGATTTGTGCTGGGAGTCGATGCATCAAAGTCGATTGGGTTCGAAAGAAAAGCGGACGGCTTTCAGCATCGAATTTGCATTGCTTGAGCCTGGCTTGAAATTACAATGCATTGTCGGAAGGGGCGGATAAACGTGATGCAACGTAGGCCTCATGATGATCAACTACTACGTTCGCAATAGTACCGCCGCATTTTGGATTCGGATAGAGATTTTGCTTACAAAACATACATATCGCGGTCGTTTTGCGCCTTCGCCAACAGGTCCTTTACACTTTGGTTCATTGGTCGCGGCAGTTGCCAGTTTCCTTGATGCTCAGGCGCACGGTGGCCTCTGGTTGGTGCGCATGGAGGATGTCGATACGACGCGCAATGAGCCGGGTGCGGCGGACGATATTCTGCGGACGCTGGAGGCTTTTGGTTTTGAGTGGGATGGTGCGGTGCTTTGGCAGACTACTCGTGAGGATGCTTATGCCGAAGCGCTCGAACGTTTAAAACGGGCTGGTCTGGCCTATGGCTGCGCCTGCTCCCGTAAGGAAATTGCCGATAGTGCCGGGGGGCCGGCGATTGATGGCGGATTGGTCTATCCGGGAACCTGCCGTAGCGGCCTGGGTGAGGGTCGCACTCCGCGCGCCTGGCGCTTGCGTGTCGAACAGGAGGAAACGGTTTTTATCGATCGATTGCAAGGATGTATCCGTCAGGTACTTGAGCGCGACGTCGGAGACTTTGTCTTGCGCCGGGCTGATGGCCTATTTGCCTACCAACTGGCGGTTACGGTCGACGATCATTTTCAGGGGATTTCTGACATCGTGCGTGGCGCGGATCTGTTGGCTTCGACGCCGCGCCAGATCTGGCTGCAGCGTTGCCTCGGCTATGCCACGCCAAACTATGCTCACCTGCCGGTTGCCGGAAATGCAGCAGGTGAGAAACTCTCCAAGCAAACCCTGGCGCCGGCGCTGGAAGCGGATCGGGCTGCCGAGTTGTTGGTCAGTGCCTTACTGTTTCTTGGGCAGCCGGTTCCGGCCGAGTTGTCGCACGCCCCTGTCGACGAAGTCTGGGCCTGGGCCCTGGGCCATTGGTCATTTGCCGCCATTCCCCGGCGCCAGCTTATTCCTCTGGATTAGTGCCCGGCGTTTCTTCGTCGGCGCGCCAGTGCCGGGGGCCATAGCCGGTCATGCCGACCAGCGCACGGACGATGCCATAGCTTAACCAGCGCAGAAAGCGCGAATGAAATGGCTGTTGTTTGAGTTCATCGGGCAGAATTTCGCGGGCGCCGTTGGTCATTGCCTGACGAATGCTTTGCCGCAACTCGCCGGCAAACTTCCGGTCGCGTACGACGAGATTGGCTTCCTTGGCTAGTAGCAAGCTGAATGGATCGATGTTGGATGAGCCGACAGTCGCCCATTCGCCATCTATAACCGCCACCTTGGCGTGCATAAAGCTCTTCTCATATTCAAAAACACGGATCTGGTTTTCCAGGGCCGCAGCGTAGAGCGTTTGCGTCGCAAAGCGCAGCAAGTGGTGGTCGGTCTTGCCCTGCAACAATACGGTAATTCTTACGCCACGCTTGGCGGCGGCATAAATGGCGCGGCCAAAGCGGATGCCGGGTAGAAAGTAGGCATTGGCGATCAGGATTTCGTCGGTTGCTGCATTGATTGCCGCAATGTAGGCGTGCAGGATGTCATTACGGTGACGAATGTTGTCGCGAATCAGGAAGGCTGCCGACTGGATTCCCGCCTCATTGTTTCCGGGTGAAATTGGCGGACTCAGACGAAAACGGCGCTTGAAGTTGGCCCAGGAGACGATTTCCCACATCCGTCGCACCGCATGGTGAACTTGCCGCAATGTTGGCCCTTCGAGCCGTACCGCATAGTCGTAGCGCGGGCACATTTCTTCCGGCGCATTGTTGTCATCGATGATGTTGATGCCGCCAATAAAGGCGACGCGGGCATCAATCACCACCAGCTTGCGGTGCAGGCGGCGCAGGCGATGGCGGCGTATATGGAAGCGACCAATTTCTGGTCGATAGAGCATGGCGCGCACGCCCCATTCGCTTAGCCGGGGCAAAAAGTCCTGGCTAAAATTTCGTGCTCCATAGCCGTCGACCGTAACGTTTACCAAAACCCCGCGTGCGGCGGCCCGGCAAAGCGCGCTGGTCACTTCATGACCAATTTCGTCATTGGCGAAGATGTAACTCTCGAGATAAATCTCGACCTGAGCCATCTCGATTTCAGCCAGCAATGCCGGGAAGTATTCTGTTCCCGAGTTGAGCAAGCTCACCCGGTTGCCCGGCAAAAATTCAGCCAACATGTTGCATCAGATGAGCCGAAAGGGCTGCGTGGTCAGAAATGCTTGACCACGGCTGGCCGTGATGAACTTCGGTGGTTTTTACGTCGAACCCGCGTACATAGACCCGGTCAAGGCGGAACATCGGTAGAGCTGCCGGAAAGCTGCGCACCGGCACGCCCCGGTTGTTGCTGAAAACTTCGCGCAGGCCAAGACTTTGGGCCAGTTGGTCACCGGCGTGATTACGCCAGTCGTTAAAGTCGCCGGCAATGATCAGGGGCGCATCGGGCTCGGCCATCTCGTCGAGGTAGTTGGCCAGCGCGCTTATTTGCTTGCGTCGCGAATAGCCAAAGAGTGAAAGATGTACACAGACGCAATGCACTGCCCGGCCTTTCGGCAGTTCGATCCGGCAATGCAGCATGCCGCGCTTTTCAAACTGTAAATGCGTGACGTCCTGATTGTGGCTATGCAGAATTGGGAAACGGGACAAAATGGCATTACCGTGATGCCCGTGGTCGTACACCATGTTGCAGCCATAGGCCGATGCCTGCCATACATCTTCGGCGAGAAATTCGTGTTGCGGTGAACATGGCCAGTTGTCGTGATTTTCGGCATGGCCCAAGTGCAAGCCCTGCACTTCCTGCAAAAAAACGATATCAGAATTAAGCTCGCGCAAGCGTTCGCGCAACTCGTGCACCATCATCTGCCGGTTGAATTGTGAGAAGCCCTTGTGGATGTTATAGGTGGTGATGCGCAGGGCGGGCTGGGTTGTTCTATGGGGCAATGTGTAAACCTTGTCGTTTTTCGGTAGCGACGGCGCTGACGGTTCATTGTGCCAGTTTTAACCGGGCGGTGTTCATTCAGCGCATTTAAGGCTTCTTCGCCAGGTTATGCACACTGTGCGACAATCGTCAGCATGTTGCAGAACCAATCAGGTAAATTCGTGATCAAAATGAAGCGCTTGTTTTTCTTTCGCCACATCGGAGGCACTAAGCAGTGATGCTAGAAAATATGAACAATCTGGTCAGTGCCTGCATGCCGCTTTTCTATCGTGTCGGTAGCTATATTGCGCAGTCGATGCTGGACGATCCGGCTATTCTCGCATTGGCTTTCTGCTAACCATGCTCAGCACCATGATCGAGCGGATTGCAATGCAACCCTTCATGTTCATTGCCTTGTGTGGTGTCATTATTCTGCTTCATCTTGGCGCATATACCCGTATCCGCCATGAGGCAAATCTCAAAAATAGCAGCCACTCAGAACGCCGAAAAACGCTACGCGTGATGCCTGACGTTAAATTGCCCAAGAAAAAGCCGGGCAAATAACCCGGCTGCTTTTGGCGCTGGAAACGGGCGAGGTCAGGAAATGGCCAGCATGCGCTCAAGTGCCAGTTTTGCCAGTTTTGCCTCATGTTCCGGCACTTTGATCTGATTGACTACCTTGCCTTCGGCAAGATTCTCCAGCGTCCAGGCCAGATGTTGCGGGTCGATACGCTGCATTGTCGAGCACATGCAGATGGTGGTCGCCATGAACTGGACGATCTTGTTCTGCGGCAGCACTTCCTTGGCTAAACGATCAACCAGGTTTAGCTCCGTTCCAACCAGCCAGCGCGTGCCTTCCGACGCTTCCTTGATGGTTTTGACGATATGTTCAGTTGAGCCGACATAATCCGATGCGGCACAAACTTCGAAATTACATTCCGGATGCGAAATAACCAGGCCGTCGGGATACTTGGCGCGAAAAGCGTCGATATTCGACTTCTGGAACATCTGGTGTACCGAGCAATGCCCTTTCCAGAGCAAAATCTTTGCGTGCTTGATCTGGGCCGGCGTCAGACCGCCGAGTTCGAGATCCGGGTCCCAGACGACCATTTCATCCATCGCGAAACCCATCTTGTGGCCAGTCCAGCGACCCAGATGTTGATCCGGGAAGAACAGGACTTTCGGGCGGCGTTCAAAAGCCCATTTGGCAATGGTGCCGGCGTTCGATGAGGTGCAAACGATGCCGCCATGCTCGCCGCAGAATGCTTTCAGATCGGCGGCGGAGTTGATGTAGGTAACCGGCGTGACTTCTTCTTCGGCATTCAGTACCGTATTTAACTCACGCCAGCAGCGCTCGACCTTGGCCAGATTGGCCATGTCGGCCATTGAGCAGCCGGCGGCGAGGTCAGGCAGGATGGCGATTTGGTGTGGCGCGGTCATGATGTCGGCGACTTCGGCCATGAAATGCACGCCACAGAAAATGACGTATTCGGAATCAGTTTGCGAAGCGAGACGCGAGAGCTTGAGCGAATCGCCGGTCAGGTCGGCGTGCTGATAAACATCGGCACGTTGATAGTGGTGACCAAGGATGACCGCCTTTTTGCCCAATTTGGCACGGGCGATACGAATTCTTTCCTGGCAGGCCTCGTCCGACAACTTGTTGAACGGATCGAAGGCGATGGTGGCTGTTTGCATGCTGTTCTCTGAGATTTAAATAGTTTGTGACTTAGCCCTGATGCCAGGGCAGTCCGGCTTTGCGCCAGCCGTTGATTTTGTTGCGCTGGCCATTGGCATCCTTGTCCCCCTCGAAACCTTCAAGGACGTTGAAGCAATCACCGAAGCCGTTCTCTGTTGCAAGTCGTGCCGCGCCATCCGAACGAACGCCGCTGCGGCAAACGAAGAAGACCAGTGATTCGTGATCAACCTGACGCTTCAGTTCGGCAAGAAAATTGGGATTGCGCACGCCGCCGGGGTATTGATTCCACTCGATCTCAACTGCTCCGGGAATGCGTCCGACCCAGTCCCATTCTGCACGAGTGCGCACATCGACCAGTTTGGCGCCTGGCGCTAATTGCAAAAGCTCGTAGGCTTCCTGCGGCGTCAGAGCGCCTTCATAGGGTAGTTCAAGCGCCTTGGCGCGTGCCTGTGACAGGCGGAGGATTTCAGTTAACTTTCCCATAATCATTGGCTGCTAAAATTTCAGGCTAATAGTATAGGGCAGAGATCATGGGTCACGAGCATCACCACCACGCGCCGCTTGCGGCCACTCCCGCTGATCGTGCCGTAGAAGCGCAACGGGCAACCTGGGTCAGTGTCGCGGTCAACTTTGTAATGACTGTGCTGCAGATAATTGTCGGCTACCTGGCGCATTCGCAATCGCTGATCGCGCACGGCCTGCATTCCTTCTCTGATCTGCTTTCCGACTTTCTGGTGATCTACGCTACCCGCCAGAGCGCCCACCCGGCTGATAGCGCCCATCCTTACGGTCATGCACGCGTTGAAACGGCTGCCACGCTGATTCTTGGCACCTCCCTGGCTGCCATTGGTGGCGGCATCTTGTGGGAGTCTGGTATGCGTCTTCAACACATTGAAAACTTGCCGACGGTTGAGCTATCGGCGTTGTGGGTGGCGATAGCGACGGTTGTTTCCAAGGAAGTGCTTTACCGTTACCTGATTCGTGTTGCCGAGCGTCTGCGTTCGCAACTGATGATCGCCAATGCCTTGCATACACGAGCTGACGCAGCATCGGCGCTGGTTGTCGTGGTTGGCATCGGTGGCGCGTTGCTCGGTTGGTCCTTCCTTGATCTGCTGGCTGCCGCCCTGATGGGTTTCATGATTTTGCGGATGGGGCTGGAGCTGGGTTGGGGCGCAATGAAGGAACTGATCGATACCGGCCTCGATGAAGTGCAGGTTGATGCAATCCGCGCCACCTTGCTGGCGACACCCGGCGTGCTTGGTTTGCACGAGTTGCGCACTCGGCGCATGGCACATCAGGCATTGGTTGATGCGCATGTTCAGGTAGATGGCAGGATCAGCGTTTCCGAAGGGCACCGGATTGCCGAATCATCGCGGGCGCGTGTCCTGCGCGAACACCCGGAAGTGCTTGATGTGCTGGTCCACATCGATCCCGAGGATGATCTTGATCCGGATTCTGCCGCACAACGTTTGCCTGGTCGCGAGGCGCTATTGGAAGAGTTGCGGCCATTGCTGGCTGGTTTGCCGGCGCCGGAGCGCGTGCTTTTGCATTACTTGGGTGGACGCGTTGAGGTTGAGGTTTTTCTCAATCATCACTTCTTCGAAAATGGTGCGGCTTTGCAAATGGCTGAAACTCAACTTGCCGAGCGGCTCGGTCAGCATTCGACAATCCGCAGCATTTCCCTGAATTGCTTGATTGCACCAAAATAGTGCAATCGCTGCATTGTTTGCACTGCGGTGGTGCGATAAAACTTCGGCTGACCTTGGCATGTCCTTGTGGCAAAATATAAAGCTTTGCAGAAATGTGATGGCATGCTTTCTGCTAAAAGTTCCCTGTTGTGATTTTTTTGATTCTTGCCGGTTTGGCCGGCAGCTTGTTTTCTTAGGAGATTGACGCTTATGGCAACCCCGCAAGACGTGATGAAGATGGTCAAGGAAAACGACGCAAAATTCGTCGATTTCCGTTTCACCGATACCCGTGGCAAAGAACAGCACGTCACCGTGCCGGTTTCCGCCTTTAGCGAAGACAAGTTCGAAAACGGTCACGCTTTCGACGGTTCCTCCATCGCTGGCTGGAAGGGCATTCAAGCTTCCGACATGCAGCTGAATCCGGACCCGGCGACTGCCTACATCGATCCGTTCTTTGACGAAACCACCGTTGTCCTGACCTGTGACGTCGTTGATCCGGCTGATGGCCGTGGCTACGACCGCGATCCGCGCTCCATCGCCAAGCGCGCTGAAGCCTACCTGAAGTCCACCGGCATTGGCGATACCGCCTATTTCGGCCCGGAACCAGAATTTTTCATCTTCGACGGCGTTGAGTGGAATGTCGATATGTCTGGCTGCTCGCTGAAAATCCATTCCGCTGAAGCGGCTTGGGGTTCTGGCGAGAAGAGCGACGGCAATGGCTCCACCGGCCACCGTCCGACGGTCAAGGGCGGCTACTTCCCGGTTCCCCCGGTCGACAGCCTGCACGACATCCGTTCGGCCATGTGTCTGACCCTGGAAGCCCTTGGCTGCCCGGTTGAAGTTCACCACCACGAAGTCGCCACTGCTGGTCAGTGCGAAATCGGTACCGTGTTCAACACCCTGGTCAAGCGTGCCGACCAGACCCAGATCCTGAAGTACGTCGTGCACAATGTGGCTCACCAGTACGGCAAGACCGCTACCTTCATGCCGAAGCCCATCGTTGGCGACAACGGTTCCGGCATGCACGTTCACCAGTCAATCTGGAAAGATGGCAAGAACCTGTTCGCAGGCGACGGCTATGCTGGCCTGTCTGAAACCGCGCTGTTCTACATCGGCGGCATCATCAAGCACGCCAAGGCGCTGAACGCGATCACCAATCCGGGTACCAACTCCTACAAGCGTCTGGTTCCGCATTACGAAGCACCGGTCAAACTGGCTTACTCTGCCAAGAACCGTTCTGCTTCCATCCGTATCCCGTTCGTTGCTTCGACCAAGGCCCGTCGTATCGAAACCCGTTTCCCGGATCCGATCGCCAATCCTTACCTCTGCTTCGCTGCACTGTTGATGGCTGGTCTGGATGGTATCCAGAACAAGACCCATCCTGGCGATCCTGCTGACAAGAACCTGTACGATCTGCCGCCGGAAGAGGATGCAAAGATCCCGACCGTCTGCGCATCGCTCGAAGAAGCGCTGGCTAACCTGGACAAGGACCGCGAGTTCCTGACCCGTGGTGGCGTCTTCTCCAACGACTGGATTGATGCGTTCATCTCTTTGAAGATGGATGAAGTGAACAGGGTTCGCATGACGACCCACCCGGTCGAGTTCGATCTGTACTACTCCTGCTAATCAGCGGATAGTCGCAACAAGGGGCGGGGATTTTTCCCGCCCTTTTTTTGTCCACCGCAACGCTTCCCGTGCGTTAAACTGAAACGCTCTATCCGGAAATGATGACGATGACACGTTTGACCTATGCTTTGTTGCTCGCTTCGTTTGCCTTGCCGGCAACGGCGCAGACCATCTATAAATGTACGGATGCCAGTGGCGGCACACTGATTTCGAATGCCAAGGTGGATAAAAACTGTAAAGCGGTCGCTAGTAGTCCTGAATCGTCGATGCCGGCGCCAAAGGCGCGCTCAGCAAGCTCAGGCGCAGCCGCCAATCCTTCCCCGGCAGGTTTCCCGCGGGTTCAGGAAGACACCCAAAAGGCGCGCGATACGGATCGGCGGCGGATTCTTGAGCAGGAATTGGCGGGTGAGCAGCGCAATCTTGAGCAGGCCAAGAAGGAACTGGCTGAGCAAGAGTCGATTCGCAATGGCGATGAGAAAAATTACCAGCGTGTACTGGACCGATTGACGCCCTACAAGGAGCGTGTCGCCCAACACGAGCGCAACATTCAGGCAGTGCAGAAAGAGATGGGCAACCTGCGCTGATTAGCTGGCGGCGACAGGTTTAACCTTGTACCAGGCAGCGTAAAGCGCAGGCAGGAAAAGCAGGGTCAAAGCGGTGGCGACGATCAGGCCGCCCATGATGGCAACGGCCATCGGCCCGAAGAAGTCATTGCGCGATAGTGGAATCATCGCCAGAACGGCGGCTGCCGCCGTCAGTACAATGGGTCGGAAGCGGCGTACCGTTGATTCGACAATGGCTTCCCAGCGCGGTTTGCCGGCCGCCATATCCTGCTCGATCTGATCGACCAGAATGATCGAGTTTCGCATGATCATGCCAAACAGGGCGATCGTTCCGAGTAGCGCCATGAAGCCAAAGGGCTGGCGGAATACGAGCAGGAAGAGTGCAATGCCGATGATGCCGAGCGGTGCTGTCAGCAAGACCATAATCACGCGTGAAACGCTTTGCAGTTGAATCATCAGGATGGTGACGACAACGAGAATAAATATGGGGATGCCGGCCATTACCGAACTGGATCCTTTGGCCGATTCCTCGACCGAGCCGCCGGTGGCGATGCGGTAGCCGGCCGGCAGGGCAGACTGGATTTTGGCAATATCAGGTTCGAGACGGCTGACCAGGGTTGCCGGTTGGGTCTTGCTATACAAGTTGCCGCGCACTGTAATTGTTGGCAAGCGGTCGCGGCGCCAGATCAGGCCCGGCTCAAAACTGTAATTGATGTGCCCGATCTGGCTTAAGGGCACGCTACGGCCACTGCGGGTCGGGATTGCAAGGTCGGGCAGTGCGGCGAGATGGGTACGTTCAAAACGGTCGCCACGCAGCATGACGTCGATGGTTTTTTCGCCCTCGCGGTAGCTGGTTACAGTCAGTCCGTTAAGCGACATATTGAGCAAGGTGGCGAGATCCTGGCCGGAAACACCAAGCAGGCGTGCCTTGTCCTGGTCGATCTCGATTTCTGCGACTTTCGAGAGCTCGCTCCAATCGTAATGAATGTTTGATATTTCCCCGTTGCGATGCATGGCATCGGAGATTTGAGTGGCGAATTTGCGCAGCGTCGCCATGCCTTCGCCGGAAATTCGATATTGAATCGGATAGCCGACGGGTGGGCCGTTCTCGATACGGGCGATATTCGCGCGGACACCAAGCGGCTCATTTTCATAGTGTTTTATCAGTCGACCGCGCAAGGCTTCACGGGCTTCGACATTGCGCGTCAGGATGACGAATTGGCTGACGTTGCTGGCCGGCAATTGCTGATCAAGGCCAAGGTAATAGCGCGGAGAGCCTGAGCCGACGTAGGTGATGTAATGCTCATGCTGGTCAAATTCAGCCTGATCCTTGTCCAGCCATTTTTCGAGTTTTGCCGACTCGGCGTCAATCGCCTCAATCGACGCACCTTCCGGTAGCCGTAGTTCGACATTCAGCTCTAGCCGGGTCGAGTTGGGGAAGAACTGCTTCTGCACCTTGCCCATGCCAACAATTGACAGCGCGAAGAAAATCAGCGTTGTGCCAATGACCAGCCAACGATGCGCGACACACCAGCCAACCAGTTGCCGAAAGCGGGTGTAAAAGGGCGTGCCGTATACGTCGTGATCTTCGCCGTGGCTCAAGCCCCCGAGGCCAAGGCGTTCGAGTCGGGCGGCCAGTGCCGGCAGGCGGCGCTCGATAATTCCGGGCTCCTTTGGCGCGCGTGGGTTTGGAAGCAATTTGTAACCGAGCCAGGGAATGGCGACGACTGCCGCCAGCCAGGAAATAAGCAAAGCGGCGGCATTGATCTGGAAGAAAGCAAAGGCGTATTCGCCAGTGGCCGATTTGGCGATGGCAATCGGCAGAAAGCCTGCCACCGTGACCAGCGTACCGGAAAGCATCGGGCCGGCCGTGCTGGTGTAAGCAAAAGAAGCGGCACGGGTGCGTTCCCAGCCTTGCTCCATCTTGACCCACATCATTTCGACGGCAATGATCGCATCGTCCACCAGCAAGCCCAGCGCCAAGACCAGTGCGCCAAGGGAAACCTTGTGCAGGCCGACATTGAAAAGATTCATGGCGAGGAAAGTGGCGGCCAGCACCAGCGGAATCGAGATGGCAACGACCATGCCGGTGCGCACACCGAGGCTGATGAAGGTGACCAGCAGAACGACAATGACTGCTTCGGCCAGCGATTGAACAAACGTCTTGATTGAGCGCTTGACAGCATCGGGCTGGCTCGCTGCTTCGCCAATATTGACGCCGAGCGGCAGGCTGCTTTGGAGTGCTTCAACGCGGTTCTGTAAGTCCTTGCCGAGCAGGATGATGTCGCCGCCTTTGACCATCGACACGGCAATTGCCAAAGCGCGCTTGCCGCCGTAGCGGACCTGGGTGGCGGGCGGGTCTATCGTGCCACGCGTGACGGTGGCAATGTCGCCAAGGCGAAAACTGCGGTTGTTGGCGCGAATCAGCGTGTCAGCGACCGATTGAACGGTATTGAAGGCACCGCTGGGGCGAATTTGTATCCGTTCGCTGTTCGTTTCATAGAAACCGGCGCCCGAAACTGAGTTTTGCTGGTTCAAGGCCTGGAGAATGATGGATTGCTCGATACCCAGCGTGGCCAGTTTGGCATTTGATAACTCAACGTAAATGCGCTCATCCTGAATGCCAAAAATCTCCACCTTGCCAACATTCGGTACGCGCAGCAGGTCGTCGCGAATCCGCTCGGCGATATCCTTCAGTTGCGGGTAATTGAGGTCTTCTGCGGTCAACGCGTAAACATTGCCAAAAACGTCGCCATATTCATCGTTGAAGAATGGCCCCTGAATGCCGGCTGGCAGGGTGTGGCGGATATCGCCAATTTTCTTGCGGACTTGATAAAAGACTTCGGGTACCTGTGCTGGCGGAGTGCTGTCTTTGGCAAAGAACATCACGGTCGATTCGCCGGGGCGCGAATAACTCGCTACGCGGTCAATAAACGGGGTTTCCTGCAGCTTCTTTTCAATCTTGTCGGTCAGTTGCTGCTCAACTTGGCGCGCAGTTGCGCCCGGCCAGAAGCTGCGAATCACCATCAGTTTGAAGGTGAAGGGCGGATCTTCTGCCTGACTCAAGCGGCCATAAGCCAGTACGCCCATCAGGGCGATGGCAAACAGCAGGTAGCCGACCAGCGTGCGGTGGTGCAGCGTCCAGTCCGAAAGATTGAAGCGCTGACTCACGACTTAACGCTGCTGCTCAGGCGTTGCGGCCGGGCGCGGGGTGACGGCCATGCCGGCAGTGAGGCGGTTGAGGCCGCTGATAATGATCATTTCGCCTTCGTTCAAGCCGCTGGCAATCGTCGCGCCATCTTCCCTGAACTGGGCAACCTGTATGGCGCGCGGCATTGCCTTGCCATCCTGCACCAGCCATAACTGCGGGCCTTGGCCGCGATCACTAACGGCATTTAGCGGCACTAATAGTGGGGTGGCTGAAGCGTCCCCAATCATTACGCGCGCCGTCATGCCGATCTGAACGGCGGGTGGCGGATCCGTTAAATTGATGCGGACCAGAAAGGTGCGTGTCGTCGCATCAGCGGCCGGTGCAATTTCACGTACTTTGCCGTTGACGAAAATTTTTGGGTCTGCCCACAGGTTGACCGTAACAATCTGGCCTGGCTTCAGTGCCGCAAGCCGACTTTCCGGTACTGCGATTGAAACCTCCTTTTCTTCCGGGCGCGCCAGCCGCATGACGGCTTGGCCGGCGCTGACCACTTGCCCGGCGTCGGCCAGCACGGCGGTGACGATGGCGGGCTTGTCGCTGGAGAGAGTTCCGTAAGCTGCCTGATTGCCGCTGATCTTGGTCTGCGCCTGGGCTTGGGCAAGGCGGGCGCGGGCGCTGTTGAAGGCGTTGTCTTTGGCTTCAAAGGCAGTGGAGCTGACAAATTTTTGTTTGACCAGACTGGAATAGCGTTCGCGCTCGGCGCGTGCCGTGGCGAAGTCGCTTTCGGCGGCGGCGAGTTGGGCGCGGGCGGAGCTGGCATTAAGTTCGAGGTCTGCCGGGTCGAGCTGGGCCAGCGCTTGCCCGGCTTTGACTTGCGCGCCAGCATCGACCAGTCGTGCCGCAATTTTTCCGCCAACACGGAAGGCAACATCAAATTCGTAACGTGCGCGAATTTCACCGCTGTAAATGCTGCCACTGGCCGGCGCACGACTAGCAGTTTGCACCATGACGGTTGGCGTTGCCGCCGGCGGGGTGTCGCTCGCGCCGCAGCCGACCAGCAAAGCGATGGCGCTGAGTGTTGCTAGTAGTCGAATGGGGATCGCGCTGGGCATGATTGAGGGCGTTGGTGAATGTCGCTACAGTCGGTATCGAATGATAATGAACGACGGGTCATTAACGCAAGATGTAATTCAGCACACAGCTTGAGTCGTTACAATGGCAACCATGAACGCCTCCTACGCTTCCTTTGCCGGGCTGGATTTGCTGGCCTCAGCTGTCTTGCTCATTGATGATGGGCTACTTGTCCGTTATATCAATCCCGCTGGTGAAAATCTGCTGGCAGTCAGCTCCAGGGTGGTTGAAGGGCGGCCGCTATCTGCCGTCTGCAAGCCTTCGTTAACCCTTCAAACTGCGCTGGATAACGGGCTTGCCAATAATTGGGGTTACACCGGGCAGAATATCGAATTGCAACGGATTGATGGCGACAAGCTGAACCTGAACTGCACCGTATCCCCGCTGCGTCCTGAAATTGCGGCGGGTGTCCGTTTGTTGCTTGAGTTGCAACCGATTCAGCATCATCTGGCTGCAACTCGGGAGGAAAGACTAATTGAGCAACAACAGGCAAATCGCGAATTGATTCGTAATCTGGCGCACGAAATAAAGAATCCCTTGGGTGGAATCCGTGGGGCGGCGCAGTTGCTTGAGCACGAGTTGAACAACCCATCACTCAAGGAATACACCCAAGTTATCATCAAGGAAGCTGATCGCCTGCAGGATCTGATGCAGCGCTTGTTGACGCCGCATCGTGCCATGTTGCCTGCAACCGTGAATATTCATGAAATTCTCGAACGGGTACGCAGTTTATTGACCGCCGAGTTCCCCGGCTCGCTTGAGGTGCGCCGCGACTACGACACCAGTCTGCCGGAGTTGGTTGGTGACCGTGAACAATTGATTCAGGCGGTACTCAACATTGCCAGAAATGCAGCCCAGGCGATGAACGGCGACGGGCTGATCGTGCTGCGTACGCGCTCTTTGCGTCAGGTAACGCTAGCCAAGAAACGCTATCGTTTGGCTTTGGAGCTCAAGGTAATCGACAACGGGCCAGGTATTCCGGAAACCATACGTGAGCGCATGTTTTATCCACTGGTCTCCGGTCGTGAAGGGGGCAGCGGACTGGGTCTGACAATTGCCCAGAACTTCGTGCAACATCATCACGGCACAATTGATTGTTCAAGTCGCCCGGGTGAAACGGTATTCACCTTACGGCTACCGGTCGAACAGGCTTGAGTCTTGCTTTTGCTTTACACATTGCAACGAGCTGATGAGTACAAAATAATATGAAACCGGTCTGGATCGTCGATGACGATCGCTCCATCCGCTGGGTGCTGGAAAAAACCCTGACCCGCGAAGGCATCCCTTTCAAGAGTTTCGCTTCTGCCACTGAAGCGATTTCGCAACTGGAGCAGGGGGCTGAACCGCCGCAGGTCTTGCTCTCCGACATCCGCATGCCCGGCCAGTCAGGGCTTGAGCTGTTGCAGGAAGTCAAAACCCGTTTCCCGTCGGTGCCGGTTATCATCATGACCGCCTATTCCGATCTGGAAAGCGCGGTTGCCGCCTTTCAGGGCGGGGCCTTTGAATATCTGCCAAAACCCTTCGATGTCGATCAGGCCGTTGAACTGATACAGCGCGCCATTGATGAATCGATGCACCAAAGCGGTGCATCCGAGGAGGAGGGACTGGTGCCGGAGATTCTCGGGCAGGCGCCAGCCATGCAAGAGGTCTTTCGCGCCATAGGTCGTCTGGCCTTGTCGCATGCGACGGTGCTGATTACGGGTGAGTCCGGTTCTGGTAAGGAATTGGTTGCGCGTGCCTTGCATCGGCACAGCATGCGTGCCGACAAGCCTTTTGTGGCGATCAATACAGCGGCGATTCCCAAGGATTTACTTGAATCCGAACTGTTTGGTCACGAGCGCGGTTCATTTACCGGCGCCCAAACTCAGCGCCGTGGTCGTTTCGAGCAGGCGGAGAGCGGTACGCTGTTTCTCGATGAAATCGGTGACATGCCGTCTGAACTGCAGACCCGTCTGCTGCGCGTTTTGTCCGACGGCCATTTTTACCGGGTTGGTGGTCATTCGCCGATCAAGGCCAACGTGCGTGTCATCGCGGCAACCCACCAGAATCTCGAAACACGCGTCAAGGAAGGCTTGTTCCGTGAGGACTTGTTCCATCGTCTGAACGTGATTCGTATTCGCCTGCCTTCGCTGCGCGAGCGTCGTGAAGACATTCCGTTGCTGGCGCGACATTTCATGCAGAAAAGTGCGCGTGAGCTGGGTGTTGAAGCCAAACGTCTGGCTGAGCCAGCACTTAAATACCTTAGCGGACTCGATTTTCAGGGCAATGTCCGGCAATTGGAGAATCTTTGCCATTGGCTGACCGTCATGGCGCCGGGGCAACAGATCGAAATTGGCGATTTGCCGGCTGAGTTGCGCGAGGCGACACCGCTGGCGCTGGCGACTGATTGGGAGTCGGCGCTGGAGGGGGAGGTTGACCGCTTGCTGGCACGAGGCATCTCTGATGTGCATGGCGTTTTGGTTCAGGTTTTTGAGCGAATCCTGATTTCCCGGGCGTTGGCGCACACTGGCGGAAGGCGGATCGAAGCAGCGCTGGCATTGGGCATTGGGCGAAATACGATTACGCGAAAGATTGCTGAACTGCGGATTGATGGCGGCAAAGAGGCGGCGGCTGAGTAGCCGCTTTTTCGGAGTCAAAATCGGCGATAAAAGTGCTATTGTTTCTGCTCTGAAGCCAGCCAATCGACGGATTGCAAGATGAACGATAGCCTGCCCCGCGAGCAACTCGCGACAGCCGAGATAGTGTTTGGTATCGGAGAGCCCGGTGATTCTGCCTATGTGATCGAATCAGGCCGTGTCGAAATTCTGGCCGGCCCCGCGCAGGACCGCATTGCTGTGCTTTGCGCTGGTGAATTGTTTGGCGAGGTGGCGCTGCTTGATCAGCAACCTCGGACGGCGACCGTGCGCACCCTGGAAGCAACTACGCTGGTGCGGATTGAACGCAGCCACGTTAATGAATTGCTCAAACGCAGTGATCCTGTCATTCGCCATTTGATGACCCTGTTGCTTGAACGTTTTCGCAGCACACATCCGGGCCACGTGTTTGCTGACGATGCGCCGCACGCGGCGATCGATCAGGAAGAGGCATTGCGTACACTGACGCTGACGCGTGATCTCTCCTTCGCGCTGGAAAACGAGCAGCTTGAACTTTTTTATCAACCTCTCGTGGGTTTTGCCGAGCGCAATCTGGTTGGTTTTGAGGCATTGGTGCGCTGGCGTCACCCAACATTGGGCATGATCATGCCAATGGAGTTCATCGGGCTGGCTGAGAAAACCGGCTTGGTACATCGGCTCGGTATATGGGTACTCGATCACGCGATTGATGCCTGGGCTCAGTTGCGTCTGCTTTGCCAGCCGAGCACTGACTTGCCGCCATTTGTCAGCGTCAATCTTTCGGCCGCCGAGTTGGGTGACCCGAAAATTGTCGATACGATACGGCATGCGCTTGAGCGCAAGGGCATGCTGCCGCAAGAGCTGAAAATCGAGTTGACCGAAACAGTGATCATTGAAGATCGTGCGACGGTCGGTGAGGTGCTGGAAAAACTCTCTGCACTAGGTATTGCGATAGCCCTTGATGATTTTGGCACGGGCTACGCCGGTCTTGATTACCTCAAGTCCCTGCCCATCTCCTGTCTCAAAATTGACAAGACTTTCGTGCAGGAAATGGCGACCTCATTGCGTAGTCACGAGATCGTGCAAAGTTCGATCAATCTTGCCTGGTCGATTGGTCTATCGACCATTGCCGAAGGGGTCGAGGATGAAGATACGGCGCGACGCCTAAATGATCTCGGCTGTAATATTGCCCAAGGTTATTATTTTGCCCGGCCGATGCCAGCCAGTGCAGTTGCTGCCTGGCTCAAGCAGGCGCAAGCGGAAGGCCGCTTGCGTAGCTGATCCGGCACGATGGGCGTGGCATTGTAGAATTCGCACATGACCCTGATTGATCCCGCACTGCTTAAATCACGGCTCGGCGTACTTGCCGGGCGCTTTGATGTCGACTCGCTGGCCGAGTGCGATTCGACCAGCAGTGAATTGCTGCGCCGTGCCGAACGGGGTGCGCCGGCGGGGACGGTCATCGTCGCTGATCAACAAAGCGCCGGACGTGGTCGGCGAGGTCGGCAATGGTTTTCGGCGCCTGAGGCTGGTTTGACGTTCTCCCTGCTTTGGCGGTTCAACGGCCCTGCCAGTCAGCTTGCCGGGCTTTCCCTGGCGGTTGGCGTGGGGTTGGCGCGCGGGCTGGAACGTCTCGGCGCGCACGGCATTTGCCTGAAATGGCCGAATGATATTTTGCTGCGTCAAGGTGATGGCTTTGCCAAGCTTGCCGGCATCCTGATTGAGCTGGCCTCGGATCGCCGTGGAACCCAGGTGGTGATCGGCATTGGTATCAACCTGCAAAAACCGGCGGGCGATTTGCCGCAACCAGCGGCAGGGTTGAATCAGGCATTTGATGTTTTGCCTGAGCGCCATGAGCTGCTGGCGGCGGTTCTTGTGGCTGTGGGCGAGGCGCTTGAATCTGTTACGGTCGA
>ERZ724510.314-NODE-314-length-27509-cov-22.133205_pt1 | contig 27509 bp, 21 predicted proteins | sample MGYA00376043_ERZ724510 | MGnify/ENA primary metagenome ERZ724510 (study PRJEB28724, sample SAMN07190888) | wastewater metagenome | isolation source: influent of sewage treatment plant in Hong Hong | place: USA: Christiansburg, Virginia | collected 2016-03-01 ... | reverse complement strand
ATGCAGCTGGAAATGTAACATTTACTCCAGAGACAGGATACACAATTGATCCACCGGTAATTAATTATACCATAAAAGATAATCAAGGAAATAGTTCGAATGTAGCTACTATTGCAATAGATTATGCTCCAATCACTTCGCCTGATTTATCAATTGGAAACCCAATAAACACAACGGTTGTTGTTGATGTTACAGCTAATGATACGACAGGAGATTTAGTTGATTCAACAACAGTAAGTTTGGTTAACCCAGGAAATGGAACCAACATTGTTCAGGATCCAACAGGTGATATTACAAGCATAACAATTCCTGGAGAAGGAAGATGGAATGTAGATTTAGTAACCGGAAGAGTGACATTTACACCAAACCCTGGATTTATTACAGATCCTACGCCAATTAATTATAATATTAAAGATAATGAAGGTAATGTTTCAAATAACAGCTTAATAACAATTAGAGTTATACCTCAAGCAGATTTGGTTGTTACTAAAACAGATAATAAAGAGAAGTATGTTCCTGGAACAAATAGTGTTTATACGATAACAGTTAAAAATAATGGACCATCAGTAGCGACTAATGTAGTAGTACTTGATGATATTACAGATCCAATTTTGGAGGCTGTTACGACATGGACGGCTGTTGGTACAGGAGGTACAATACTTCCAAATGCAAATGGTACAGGAGATATAAACGCTGGTAATGCAACAATCAGCAGTTTAAATGTAGGCGAAACGGTTACATATACTGTAACAATTGCAATTCCAAGCAGCTATACTGGTCAGATTGTTAATACGGCAAGTGCAACATCAGCTGTTCAGGATCCAAATAGTAGTAACAATACTCAAACGGATATTGATACTGTAAATGCACTAGCAGAGATAGCACTTACAAAAGCAATTGTAACAGCAGCTCCTCATAGAATAGGAGATAATGTTGAGTTTTTAATCACAGCAGTAAACAATGGACCAAGTGATGCTACAGGAATAAACATCGTAGATAAACTGCCAAGTGGTTACACTTTAGTTAGTGCAACACCAAGCAGTGGAACTTATAATGCATCGAATGGTTTATGGAATTTAGGAGGTTTAACGAATACTTCTAATGCTACATTAACTGTAATTGCAAGCATCAATGCAGCAGGAAATTATACAAACGTTGCTGAGGTTACTAAAGTAGATCAATTAGATCCAAATGGAATTATTCACGGAAACAATACTCCGAATGAAATTGATCAGTCAGATGTGACAATTGTTCCAGTGAAAATAGTTGATTTGGTTACGACAAAAACAGTTGATAAATCAAATCCAAATCAGGGAGATATTGTACAGTTTACAATTACTGTTGTAAATAATGGTCCAAGTACGGCGACAGGAGTAAATCTTACAGATAATTTACCTGCGGGATTAGCTTATGTATCGCACGTAGCAACAGGAGGAACGAATAATACCTATTCTGGAGGTCTTTGGAATATTGGAAACATAAACATTGGATCTTCTGCAACATTATTAATCAATGCAAGAGTTACTGCAGCAGGAACGGTTAGTCAAACGCCTATTGTAAATACGATTACTCCAGCAGCAGGAAATGAATCTGATCCAACAACTGTAGGAGATGATCTAACAGAGCAAATTATTGTGACAAGTTCAGATTTAGTAACTGAAAAAACGGTAAGTAAATCAAATCCTAGTGAAGGTGAAACGATTACTTACAGCATTAGAGTTACTAATAACGGTCCAAGTGATGCAACGGGAGTTCGTTTAACAGACATTCTTCCAATTGGAGTTACTTATGTTAGAAATAATCAAGGAGCAGATTATAATTATGGTTCTGGTATCTGGACAATAGGAGATCTTGCAAACGGAGCAACTAAAGTTTTAGATATTAATGTGTTAATTGATTCTGGATCAGCAGGTAAAACAATTGTAAATACAACGACTGCTGCTAAAGGAGATCAATCAGATCCAACAACTGTTGGCGACGATTTAACAGAAACCATCATAGTTCAAAATGGTGCCGATGTTGTATTAACTAAAGTAGTAAACAATAGTACGCCTAACATTGGAGAAACCGTAACTTATACAGTTACCGTAACCAATAAAGGAACAACATTAGTAACAAACTTGGTAGTAAAAGATGATTTGCCAGCTGGTTTAACCTTTGTTTCTGCTACTCCAGGAAAAGGAGTTTGGACAACTCCAAACTGGACAGTAGGTACATTACAGCCAGGCGAAGAAGGATCTATTGAAATTAAAGCGATTGTTGGTTTAGATCAGGGAGGTAATGTATTAGTAAATACAGTATCGAATACGCAGGATCAGTTTGATACAAACAGTACACCGGATGATCCAACCGAAGCAATAACTGTAACGAACTTAGATTTAGAAGTTGCTAAAACAGTGAACAATGCTACGCCAAATGAAGGAGAAACAATTCGTTATACTATTAGAGTAACAAACAATGGTGCTAGTGATGCAACTAATGTGAGTTTAGTAGATAAATTACCTGTAGGGGTTACTTATGTAAGTGATGTGGTTTCGGCAGGAAATTATAACAATGGTTCTGGATTATGGACAATTGGTAATCTTGTAAATGGTGCTGTTGCAACGCTTACAATTGATGCAACTGTTAATGCTGGAACTTATGGTACAACAATTACAAATACAACTAGTGCAGTAAAAGCGGATCAGGCAGATTCTAATCCGACAAATAACATTGGCAGTGTGGCTATTGTACCAACTGCATACATAGACTTGAGTTTATCAAAAGAAATTGTAGGTAATGTTACAAATCCTGCTGTAGGCGATGTAATCACTTTTGAAATTAGAGTGATGAACGACGGACCTACAAAAGCAACAGGAGTAGAAGTAGTAGATTTAATTCCTTCTGGATATAAATTTATCAACTATAGTTCAACTATTGGAACATACAGTCCTTCAACAGGTCTTTGGAAAGTAGGTTTTGTAGAACCTGGAAACACAGCAGTTTTATTAGTAGATGTTAGAGTTCTAGATAATGGAAATTACATGAACTGTGCAGAAATTACTAAAGCAAATGAACCAGATATTGATTCTACTCCAGGTAATGGAAATGATTTAGAAGATGATTATGCTTGTGCTGCGGCAGCGCCTAATCAATCGGTGGACTTAGCTGTTGTGAAGACGATCTTGAAGAATACTATGAATCCAAAAGTAAATTCTGAGATTTCATTCGAGATTCTATTAACAAACAATGGAGATATAGATGCAACAGGTGTTGTGTTATCAGATGTACTTCCTTCAGGTTATACGTTCGTTAATTATAGTTCTACAAGAGGAGTTTATGATTATGTAACAGGAGACTGGAAAGTAGGTAAGATACTAAACGGAGAAACGGAGATTTTGATTGTTGATGTTATTGTTAATGAATCTGGAAACTATCAAAATTGTGCGAGCATAAAAGCAATGCACCAAACAGATATAGATCCAGCTAACAATCAAAGTTGTATCACTGCAGCACCGCTAGCTGTAATAGATTTAGAATTGACTAAAGAGGCAGATATCTTAAAACCAATTGCTGAAACGAATGTTGAATTTATGATAACATTATCAAACAAAGGGCCGAGCAGAGGAACTGGTGTGGTGGTGAAAGATTTACTTCCGTCAGGATTCAAATTCTTAAGTGCCACTACAACAATTGGAAATTATGATGCTGTTACAGGAATCTGGAACGTAGGTAACATCGATATCAATGCAATAGAAACATTAAAAGTAACAGCTTATGTATTGCCAGCAGGTGATTTTACCAATGTTGCGGAAGTGATTGCAGCAAATGAAACCGATATCGATTCTACTCCTGGAAATAATAAATTACAGGAAGACGATCAAGATGCTGTGACATTAGAGCCTACAGTTCCTTTAAACATCCCAGAAGGATTCACTCCAAACGGTGATGGTATAAATGATGTTTTTGAAATAGAACATTTACAAGTATTGTATCCAAACTTTAGTATGGAGATTGTAAATAGATACGGAAACCTTGTGTACAAGTACAAACATAATGGAGACAAATTTACGACTCCATTGTGGTGGGATGGTCACTCAACAGGAAGACTTAATGTCTCTGGAGAGACGCTTCCAGCTGGAACTTATTTCTATACTATTCACTTCAACAATAACGAAAGAAAGCCACAAACGGGCTGGGTATATTTAAAAAAATAAAACTATTCTTTAAGGAGAGAAGAGGTTAAAAATCTTCTCTCCTTTCAAAAATTAAACTCATTTTTATGAAAAAAATTAAAATACTAATTGGATTTTTTGTTTTGATATTTTCCGCTAGTACTGTTTTTGCTCAACAAGATCCTCAGTATACACAATATATGTATAACATGAATATTATAAATCCAGCTTATGCGGGTTCTAAAGGATTTACAAGTATTGGTATTCTAGGAAGAACGCAATGGGTAGGAGTAGATGGTGCGCCTCAAACTGCAACATTATCTATAAATGGCCCTGTTGGTAAGAATGTTGGATTAGGATTCTCTGTTATTCATGATGAAATTGGACCTGTAAAAGAAGATAATGCATATGTTGATTTCTCGTATACTTTAAATCTTTCTGAAGAAGATAAATTAGCATTTGGTATTAAAGCTGGAGCAACATTTTTGAATATTAGAGAATTTACTACGGTAGATCCAGATCCGTTAAATGCACCAATAAGCCAGGTTGCACCTAATTTTGGTGTGGGTGTAATGTACTATAATGAGCGTTTTTATGCTGGTTTATCTGTACCGAATTTTATTGAATCAAGATATTTAGACCAGAAAAACGGAATCTATTCTTCAGCTTCAGAAAAGGCACATATTTTCCTTACATCTGGATATGTGTTTGATTTGGATGAAAACTTAAAGCTGAAACCTTCAACAATGTTAAAAGCAGCATCTGGAGCACCTCTTTCAATTGATTTGTCTTTAAACTTGTTGGTGCAGGAAAAAGTAGAATTTGGACTTTCAATGAGATTAGACGACTCTGTAAGTGCTATGATAGGATATAATATAAGCCAGGGAATGAGAATTGGATATGCTTACGATTATACAACTTCTAATTACGGAGTGTTTAATTCAGGATCTCACGAGATTATGATATTATTTGATTTGTATAAGAAAAAAATAAAAAGCCCTCGATTCTTCTAGATAAAAAATAAGATATGAAAAAAATTACTTTAATTATAGTATTGTTATTTGGAGCTGGCGTTTATTCTCAAAATTACAATATCAAAAATATAGATGCTAATACTAAATATTCTGATTTTGGTGTAACTTATTATGGTGAAAACACTGCAATTTATGCATCATCAAAAAAGACTAAACAATCCAGAAATAGAAAATGGTATTTAAACAGCCAGCCATTTTTAGATTTATACAAAGCAACTGTTACCAATACAGGCGAATTTACAGGGTCTGAATTGTTTTCAAAAGATCTGAATACTAAGATGCATGAATCTAATGTAACTTTTACAAAAGATTTAAAAACTGTTTATTTTTCAAGAGATAACTACAACAGCAAAAAGTATAAGACAGACGATAAAGGCTGGGTTTTAATTCAATTATATAAAGCCGATATTGATGCTGAAGGAAATTGGAAAAATATAACAAAACTGCCATTTAATAGCGATCAGTTTGATACGGGACATCCGTCATTAAATGCTAATGATAACAAGTTGTATTTTACATCAAACAGACCAGGCTCTATGGGACTTACTGATATTTGGGCTGTAGATATTAATAAGGATGGCACTTATAGCGAACCTTATAATTTAGGACCAGAAGTGAATACAGTAAAAAGCGAAATGTTTCCTCATATTGATGCTGATAATGTGCTTTATTATTCTTCAGATGGTAAAAAAGACGGAAATGGAGGTTTAGATATTTATGCAATAGAAGTTCAGGATAAAAAAGGAATTGGAGAAGCTGTAAACTTAGGTTTTCCAATAAACAGTGCAAAGGACGATTTCTCTTTGGTTTTTCAAAGCGGAAAAAAAATAGGTCACTTTTCTTCTAACAGAGAAGGCGGAAAAGGAGATGATGATATTTACTTTTTCGAAGAATTAGTTAATCCGATTGCTGCAAAATGTAAGCAATTCGTTCAAGGAACTGTTCGCGAAAAAGAATCAGAGGCACTTTTGCCAGGGGCTTTAGTAACTTTGTATGATGCAAACGGTACTAAAGTAGAAAGCACAATTGCAGATAAATTTGCTGTTTTTAATTTTAAAGTAAATTGCGATTCTTCATATAAAGTTACTGCTGTAAAGGATTATTATGATATGGACGAAAAGACATTTGCATCTACAAATGAAGCTAATTTGGAACTGGCCCTTAATCTGGATTTGGGTTCTAGTGAATTTGTTTATGTAAGAGGTAAACTAATGATTAAAATTAATCCGATATATTTTGATTTGGATAAATCATATATCCGACCAGATGCAGAATTGGAATTGGAACGCGTGGTGAGAATTATGCAGAAATATCCAGAACTGAAAATTAATTTAGGATCACATACAGATAGTAGAGCACGCGATGCTTACAACTGGTCTCTGTCTACAAGAAGAGCAAGATCTTCTAAGAATTGGATTGTTAGACAGGGAATTGATCCATCTAGAATTAAAGCTGAAGGTTTTGGTGAAACGGAATTGGTCAATAAATGTTCAAACGGTGTAAATTGCTCAGAAGATGACCACCAATTAAACAGAAGAACAGAATTTGTAATTGTGAATCCTGAGGTAATAAAGTAAAGTATTTTATATTGACTATTTCTTAAATAATCGATACATATTTTTAGGGGAAAAAATTCTATATCCAAATATTCCTAAATTTGGAGGAACTTTCCAAATTGCATTAGATGCAAAAACTGGTAAAGTTGTAAATATGATTCATGATAAATAGAATAATTTAGGTAATGTTTCAGATTAAGTGTTTGATATAAAATAGTAATATAATTAACTGAAAAAATCTAATTTTATAATGCATTAGATATTTGAGAGACGACCTTTTTGGTCGTCTCTTTGTTTTTTTACCTTTTAATAAACGCTAAAATGCTTTTACCTTAGATTTATGCTGCAAATTAGGTCATGAGAATAAAGTGGATTTGAAAACTAAAATTAGAGACATAGTTAAGGGTGCAAAATGCACCCTTAATCATTTTTAGATTCCTTTAAAAAGCCTCTTTTTCTTTTTTTGTTTAAATTGTTTTGAAACATATTCATTTACTTTTTCTCCACGTAGCAGTATATCTGCCAGATTTTTTTTCACATACTCTTTTAATTCAATATTTTGAAAATTTTCAGAAGCAGTTGAAAGACTACTTTGATATTTTCTTTCAAGGGCAAGAATATTCATTGCACAAGTTTCCTGAATCCCTTTTGCACTGAATTCTTTTCCTTGACTGCTTCCATTGACAACCGACTGTGTTTTAAAGTCGATAAAAGTAATTCCATAAAGTTTTCCCTCACTGCTTTTTCTTAAAATAGTATGAATGGCTTCATCTTTGAGCCTTTCGGATAATCTCTCGACAGAAGTCATTCTTTCATCAGAGAAAGCGTGTCTCAAAGCATTTTTAACGTGGCTTTTGCAGTATTCTTTCTTTGTTTCATTTACCCTGAATTTTTCCTCCAGAAATTTTAAGGTGGGTCTGCTGTAGAATTCACTGGCTTTTATCGGCACGCCGATCGGTTTTGAATTTTCATCAAGTATTTTATAGAGAAGTCCGTTGTTTTTAAAAACTCTTGATTCCTCGCTTCCTCTGTCAGCATGTACATTATAGAGGTTTAAAACCGCATTGAGTTCAGGCAGGCTTGAGTATTTATAGTCAAATAAAACCTTGCTTAAAATTGAATTGATCGCCTTTTTGGACTCTGCTTTTCCGTATTGGACTCTGCTGACATCTATCGGATTTAACGAAAATTGTTCTTTCTGTTTTCTTCCGTCGGCTTTTACAAGTCCGAACATTTCTTCAATTTCTTTTCGGGCAGGTTCTGATTTTCTGATCCCTAATAAATGCAGATCAATTCTTTTTCCGTCTCTCTGAATGTTGTTTGTCACTATATGGCAGTGCGGATGTCCTGCATCATAATGCTGATAGACCAGATAAGGCTGTCTGCCGAATCCCAGTTTTTCCATATAGGTGTCTGCAATTTCAACCAGTTTTTCTTTCGAATGATTCTCCGAAGGATCAAAGTTCAGCGAGATATGCTGGAGATGCTTATCAAATGATAAATATCCTTAGGAAACTTGGTGTAGAGCCGCAAGGTATTGAACAGCCACTTGATTTGACTATTCCTGAGAATAAAATGATGCTCGCTTTTTATCTTGCTGCTCCTGAGGTAGAGAATGATAGAAGGGCACTTAATACTTTTCATGGTATGCGTAGAGCAAGGAAAGAGGGAAGGTATATGGGATATGCTCCAGCAGGATATGTTAACAAGGTTAAAGAAGATGGGACTAAGTATATTGCATTTGATCAGCCTGAGGCATCTATTTTGAAGTGGGCTTTTGAAGAGCTTTCAAAAGGAATTTTTAATACAGAACAGGTTCTTTGCATGGCAAAAGAAAAAGGTCTTAAAGCAAGTAAAAATAATTTTTGGAGAGCTATTCGTAATCCTCTTTATTGTGGTAAGATCATGATTCCAAAATATAAAGATGAAGATCTCACCTATGTAACAGGTCAGCATGAACCTTTAATATCGCAGACTCTGTTCTATAAAGTGCAGGACATACTTGACGGAAGATCAAAAACATATTTGCCAAAAGCAATTACTACTAAACCGTTTCCATTGCGTGGATTTTTTACTTGTCCAGAATGCGCAAAGATATTAACGGCAAGTATTTCCAAAGGACGTACTAAATATTATCCGTATTATCATTGTAGTGCAGGCTGTAAATACAGAATAAATTCTGATACGGCTAACGAGGTATTTATAAAGAATTTAAAACAGTATGTTCCCATACCGGAGATAAAAAATCTTTACATTACTGTTTTATCAGAATGTTATAGAGAGCAGACCAAAGAAATATATGAAGAAAAGCTTAAAATAATAGCTCAGCTCAAAGATTACGAAAAGAGACTTTCGCACGCAAGAGATTTATTAGCAACACAACAAATCGATGCTTCAGATTATAGAGACATGAAATCTGATTATGGGGCAGTAATTAACAGACTGGAATTAAAATTAGCAGGTATTAATGTAGATGATCAAGATATTGATGAAATATTAAAAGTCGGGGTAGAAAACCTCTTGAAGCTCAATGAATACTATGATAGTGGGGATTGGTCTCAATCAAGAGATTTGATTGGTTCGATTTATCCTGAGAATTTCACGATTTCAGAAAATCAGTTTCGAACCACCAGAATCAATGAAGTTTTGCAAGTTATCTACTTGATTAATAGCAGAATATCAACAAATAAAAAAGGGACAAAGAAGACTTTTTCTTCTTTGTCCCATGTAGTAGCGGGAACAGGACTCGAACCTGTGACCTTCGGGTTATGAGCCCGACGAGCTGCCTACTGCTCTATCCCGCGATGTGCGTTTTGTAATCTCAATAAGGCTACTTAGTAGCGGGAACAGGACTCGAACCTGTGACCTTCGGGTTATGAGCCCGACGAGCTGCCTACTGCTCTATCCCGCGATGTTTCGGGTGCAAATGTACGACGTTTTTCTAGAAATACAACCAAAATTTAAAAAAATGTTTTATTTCGTCTATTGAGTTGATATGGCTACCTTTGCAGCCTATATCTTTTGCTTTGAATTTTACGAAGTGAAATTAAATGAATTTAAAATGACACATAAAGCCGGTTTTGTAAATATAATTGGAAACCCAAACGTAGGAAAATCAACGCTAATGAATGCTTTTGTTGGGGAGCGATTATCCATTATTACTTCTAAAGCACAAACTACCAGACATAGAATTTTAGGAATTGTAAATGGAGATGATTTTCAATTGATTTTGTCCGATACTCCGGGAATTATTAAACCCGCTTATGAAATGCAAGAAGCAATGATGGGTTTTGTAAAGTCGGCTTTTGAGGATGCGGATGTCTTGGTATATATGGTAGAAATAGGCGAGCAGGAATTGAAAGACGATGCTTTTTTTAATAAAATTATCCATTCCAAAATTCCAGTTTTGTTGTTGTTGAATAAAATTGACAATTCAAATCAAGAGCAATTGGAAGAGCAAGTGGCTTTTTGGACCGCCAAAGTGCCGAATGCGGAAATTTACCCAATTTCGGCATTACAGAATTTTAATGTTCCTGAAGTGTTTCAAAGAATCATTGCCTTGTTGCCTGAATCGCCAGCGTATTATCCTAAAGATCAATTGACCGATAAACCTGAACGTTTTTTTGTTAATGAGATTATTAGAGAGAAAATCTTATTGAATTACAGCAAAGAGATTCCGTATGCTGTTGAAATTGTTACCGAAGAATTTGTAGAAACGGATGCTATCATTCGAATTCGATCGGTGATTATGGTAGAACGTGATACGCAAAAAGGAATCATTATTGGTCATAAAGGCGCTGCTTTGAAAAAAGTAGGAATGGAATCGAGAGCAGAATTGGAAACGTTTTTTGGCAAACAAATTCATATTGAATTGTATGTGAAAGTGAACAAAAATTGGAGAAGCAATGCCAATATGTTGAAACGTTTCGGGTATAATCAGTAACTATAAGTTAGAAGTGAGAGATTAGAAGTCGGAAGTGAAAAGCAAATTGAAGTTGTTCAATTTTTTATTGAGTTACTATAAATGTGAAATCAGTAGTGGAATTTGTTTCGACTACTGATTTTTTTTAGCCCAGATCGTAATGGAAACCCCGGAGTGCCAAAAACTAGTGGTTCTTGTGCTAGCAGAGCGACCAGCGGAAGCTCCTGCAAGCGCATTAGAACCGCAGTTTTTGGAACGAGGAGTTGTAATGGAGAGCTGGATTAGCTCCTAATAGGTAGGGTTATTCAATTATTTTTAAAAACACTTTTTCTAAGTCGTTCATTTGTTTTTCGCCGTTGGAACGGATTTGACGGGCAATAACATAAAGTAGAAACCAAGCAAAAATCATCATAGAAAGTACGATGAAATCCCATTGTGTGGATTCTTTGAGGACATAATGCGTGTAGGCAATACCGCAAAATACGATGAAAGTGCCAGCAATCATAAAATGCAGAAACATAAATAAGGTCCATAAAGTTGGGTCTGGACCGAAGAGTCCACGGATATGGGTTTCGTTTTCGGATTTTTTTTCTAACTCGAGATGTAAATGGGGTGACCAATATCTTTTTTTATCACCTTTGATGTTGAGCCAAATGTGATAGCCTCTGATTTTGGCATAATAATCAGGGGATTTTTCATGAATGAATTTTTCGAATTTTGCGCGAACGGCGTCAGTGTTTTCGGTGATGTCTTTGTAAAATCGTAGGCGTAATCTAATTTTGTTATCTGGGTTCATGGTTTTGGGGAATTGGGTTTGGTATAGTTTAGTTGTGCTAATATATCAAAAAAATTGATTCTCATAGTTTTAAACACTACCTTTGCACGCCTTAACCGCAAAAGTGTGCGCTAAGGATAACTATTTGAATACGAATAAAATGAATAATATTGTTGCGATAGTAGGAAGACCTAATGTAGGGAAATCAACCCTTTTTAATAGGCTGATACAAAGAAGAGAAGCTATTGTAGATTCGGTTTCTGGGGTAACCAGAGATAGAAACTATGGTAAAAGCGAGTGGAACGGAAAAGAGTTTTCTGTGATAGATACGGGTGGATATGTCCGCGGATCTGATGATGTTTTTGAGGGAGAAATCCGCAAACAAGTTGAATTGGCAATAGATGAAGCCGATGTGATTGTTTTTGTGGTAGATGTAGAAGAGGGAATTACACCGATGGATGAAACGGTTGCAAAGTTGTTGCGTAAAGTGACTAAGCCTGTTTTATTGGCCGTGAACAAAGTAGATAATGCGATGCGTGAGAAAGACGCAGTAGAGTTTTATAATTTAGGATTAGGAGAGTATTTTACTTTTGCAAGTATTTCTGGAAGTGGAACGGGAGATTTGTTGGATGCTTTGATCGAAGCTTTCCCAGTGAAACCTGAGCCAGTGAAAGAAGAAGTGGTTTTGCCACGTTTTGCTGTGGTAGGACGTCCTAATGCTGGTAAGTCGAGTTTTATCAATGCTTTGATTGGTCAAGATCGTTTTATGGTGACGGATATTGCGGGTACAACTCGTGATGCTATTGATACAAAATTTGATCGTTTTGGTTTTGAATTTAATTTAGTAGATACAGCTGGAATTCGTCGTAAGGCCAAAGTAAAAGAAGACTTAGAATTTTATTCTGTAATGCGCTCCGTTCGTGCTATTGAACACGCAGACGTTTGTATTTTGGTGATTGATGCTACTCGTGGTTTTGAAGGTCAGGATCAAAGTATTTTTTGGTTGGCAGAGAAAAACAGAAAAGGGGTTGTTATCTTGGTAAACAAATGGGATTTGGTAGAAAAAGATACCATGTCTACTCGTGATTACGAAGAGAAAATTAAAAAGGAATTGATGCCATTTACAGATGTGCCAATTCTTTTTGTTTCGGCTTTGACCAAACAGCGTTTGTTGAAAGCATTAGAAGCAACTGTAAAAGTATATGAGGATAGACAACAAAGAATACCTACTTCTAAGTTTAATGAATTTATGTTGAAGGTTATCGAGGCCTATCCACCACCAGCTACTAAAGGTAAATATGTGAAGATTAAATATTGTATGCAATTACCAACGGCTACACCGCAATTTGTGTTTTTTGCAAATTTACCACAATATGTAAAAGAACCTTACAAACGCTATTTAGAAAATAAAATTAGAGAACAATGGGACTTTTCTGGTGTTCCGATTGATATTTATATTAGAGAGAAATAATAGAAAAGAGAACATAAAAAAGCCTCCAAAGTTGAATTTTGGAGGCTTTTCTTTTGGATTAGATTTACTCAATCCCTGCACAAAACAGTTTTAATTTAAGCTTGTAATCAGGGTTTAGCGGTTCATTGGTTTGTGCCAAACGTTGCGATCCTACATTCGCTGGGCAAGCAATATCATTGGTAGCGTCGTAAATAATTCTTTTACCGTTTGAGTTCAGGAGTAATTCTTTGGGAACATAGATTTGTACTTTGGTAATCGAATAGCCTGAAGGAAAATAGCGGATATAATATCCATCAGGGTGTAGGGTCCAAATGCCACTAGGTACGTCGGTTCTTGGTGGTGCAAAACCAGCAATGATGGCATATTTTTCCATCTCGGCATAGCTGTAGTTTCCTGAGGCAACCAATTTTCGGATTTGATTTTCGGCTTCAAAAATAGTTTGAATTCCTTCTGGTAATTTGCTTTTTGCTTTTTCCATTATGTTACCTGGTAATATGCCTAGCGCGCCTCCTTCTAATTTCAATAAGTCTTGCGGTGAAAGTAAAGTGATAGCTGTCAGCTTTATTTGTCCACTATAATCGGCAAATTTGGTTCGAGCAATAATAGCCCATAACAACATTTGGATATCGTGTTGGTGTACTTCGGGGTGTTTTTCAGCATTTTTTAAAATCGTAGTTACAATTTCCTCTTTTGGACCCAAAGTCGGGGCATACATGTAACCATCTCCACTAGAAGGGGCAAAAGTTCCAGCCATCAAGCAGTAGCTTTTGGTAGTCATTTCGTAAAAACCTTCACAAAGTACATAGCCTCCATCAGGAGCTTTAGGAAGTAAATAAAGTGGTTGGGCTTTTTCGTTGGCTTTAAAATCAGGAAGCTTAGATCCTGTTTTGTCTACATCTTCGAATGAAGTGGTTATGGCAGCAGGTTGTTTCAGGATTTTGTCAACTCCTAATGCTTTGGACGCGACAGCCGATCCCGCACTTATGAGTTTGTCTTTAAGTCCGCCAAATTGGGCATGAGCGGTAAAAGCCAAAGAGGTTTGTAGTAATACAATGAAACAGCTTGTCTTTAATAGGTTCATTTTCATAATTATAGGGCAGTTAAAATCAGCCCAAATATAAAGGAATAAATATTTTCGTACTACTTTATTTATGAAAAAAAGTAAAATTTAATAAAATGTTTACCAATGCATTTTATGAAAAATACTCAGTCTTATGATGTCTCTATTGAAATAGTCGACCCCGCTAGGACGTTGTTGAAAGCTCTTTAGATACCCAAGTTCCACAGAGATATTTTTGTTGATGCCATATTGTACGGCAGCATAGATCCTATTTTGGTCGAAGGTGTTGTAGATGATACTTTTTCCAGCATTTAGCATAATCTCGTCGTATACAATTGCTTTGAGATATTGTTTTTCTTTTTCCCAAAACGGATATTCTGCTTGCAATCGGTAACGAAAACGCCAACTAAAGGTAGTGCCATCTATAAGTTCTGTTTTAGAAGCGTTGTGTATGAACCGTTCTTCAACCTGTAGTCTTTGGTTGAGGGTTATTTTTTTTAGATTGAATTTATACGTTACATCCTGCTGTCCTCTATATTCAGGAATTTCAAAATCAAAGTCCTGTTTTGGGTTTTGTGTATAAACCGAAAAGTAAGTGAAACCAGCTCCAGTTTCTATATTTGAATTCCATTTGTATCTGCCTTGGATTCTAAAGACAAATAGGTTTTCGGCAATTGGCTTCAAGAAAACACGATTGTCAAACTCTGTATGAATGGACCAATTGTCATTTAAAGTTAGTAGATTATAATACCGAGTCCAAAGAATGCTTTGGTGGTCGATGTTTTTTTCTGATTGAGAAAAGGAAAAAAAGTAGGATAAAAAGAGAAGAATAAGGAACTTTTTTTTCAAAATATTTTTTTTGTAAATGTAAGTCTACGAATAGAATAGTGCAAAAAAAATGTTTTATTTTATATCTTAGTAAAAAATCAAAATGTTATGAATGTAACTGGAAAAGTAATTTGGATTACAGGTGCTTCAAGTGGAATAGGGGAGGCATTAGCCTATGCTTTGGCTTCAAAAAAGGCAAAGCTTATTTTATCTGGACGAAATCTTGAAGCATTAGAGCAAGTAAAGGAAAAGTGTAATAGCGCAGATGTTGTGTTACTTCCTTTCGATTTGTCTCATTTTGATTTATCCAAAAGTACCGTTTCTAAAGCCTTGCAATTTTTTGGTTCCATTGATGTTTTGATTAATAATGGTGGAATCAGTCAACGCTCCTTAATTGCCGAAACTGATTTTGAAGTAGATAAAAAACTGATTGCCGTTGATTATTTGGGAACTGTGGCTTTAACAAAGGCGCTTTTACCGTATTTTATACAACAAAAGAAAGGTCATTTTGTAACGGTAACCAGTTTAATGGGGAAATTTGGAAGTCCATATCGTTCAGGTTATTGTGGAGCAAAACACGCATTACATGGTTTTTTCGATGTTTTACGTATGGAACATGAAAAAGACAATATAAAAGTCACGCTTATTTGTCCCGGCTTCGTACAGACTAATGTAGCTATAAATGCTTTAACCGCAAACGGAGAAACGCAAAAGTCAAATGATGAAGCGACACAAAACGGAATGCCCGTGGATGTCTTTGCTTCAAAAATGATTAAGGCCATTGAAGCCAATAAATTTGAAGCTTATATTGGGGGTAAAGAAGTTTTAGGGGTTTATTTGAAAAGATTTTTTCCCAAAATGCTTCATTATTTTGTTTTAGAAAGCAAAGTGAGATAGATACTTATGATAAAGAGCCATCTAAAACATAAGTTTCAGACGGCTCAAAATCAAGTAAAAAAATGAAGTTCATTTAGACTATAACGAATATTTTAAGGTGATACCATACGTTCTTTGGTCACCAAGTACTGCTGCATAATGTCCTGAATTTCCACCAGCGGGTAATAATTGCTCATAGTAATCTTTGTTGAATAAGTTACGACCCCAAATGTGTGCAGACAAACCATCTGCAACACGGAAACCAAGACGACCATTAAATATTGCATAACCCGGTACCACCAAATATTTTGATGCAGAAGGGCTTGAAGAGAATTCCGAACGAGCAAAACTATCAAGAGCAATGAAGAATTTCCCTATGCTTCCGAAGAATTTAGCATTTTTAGTATATTCCCCTCCAAGGCTTCCTGCCCATTTTGAAACCCCTGGCAAGTCTGTTCCAGAAACATCTTTAAACGATACCGCTGCTCCAGTTTCTTCTAGTGGCAATGGGGCGTTTGTGAATGTAACATATTTTCCATCGCTATAAGTACCGGCAGCGTTAAAGCTAAAGTGTTTGTTAAGTAGAAAACTAGCATCTAATTCTATACCCTTTACTCTTACTTTATCAGCATTGGCAAGGTAGCCACGATTTACACCCAATTCAGCCGCTTGCACATTGGTTTGGAAATCTTTAATTTCAGTATTAAAGAAGGTCAGGTTTAAAACCGAATTTTTAATAGGTGAACTTTTTATACCGAATTCATAATGGTTTACGCTTTCAGGTTTTATTACTGCAAGGTCAAGAGCTGGTTGGCCAGCAATAGTCGGAAGTCCTGCTACATTCACACCAACCGGTTTATAGCTTTTTGCATAGGTAGCATAGGCATTGACTTTATCGGAAACTTTATAGTTCACGGTTAAATTTCCTGAAAAGTCTGTGTCGTCAGTGCTTGAAGTAAACGATTGGTCTGTATAAACTAATCTTTTAAGTGCAAGTAAAGCTGGATCTGTAGTTTGAAGTCCTCCGTAGGTTTTACGGTCGTAATCGGCAGCTTTTTTGTCATAATTATATCGTAAACCTGGGAGTAAGTGTAATCTCTCAGTGATTGCCCAATCCAATTGAGTAAATACAGCAGCACTTGTTGAACGTACATTCGAGTTGGTTCTTATACCATAACCTTCAAAAAGACCCGGTGTTCTCCATAATGGGCTAGTAGTACTTTGAGCAAATCGCCATTGTGCCGTTCCAGATTCTTCATTTCCTCTTACTTTTACTTCTTGGTCAATGAAAAACAGACCTACCACACCACTCAAGGATGAGGTTACTTGTCCTGCATAGCGTACTTCTTGCGTAAATTGAGTATGTCGGGCAGGGTTTTGTGATAATGCCAATACTTGCAAACCTGTGAAGTCTCTATCATTCGATGGGTCCCAATTCCAGAATCTCCAAGCTGTTGTAGAGGTAAGTGTTCCAGTGCCAATTTTTGTATCAATATTTAAAGAGGCGCCACCTAAATCTTGTCCAGAGCGCCAAGGGGTATCGTGGTCAATCTTACGGTCAAAAGCATTCAAGCTAGGAAGTTGATAATTCAAGTCAGCAATAATTGCATTAAACTGACGGTAAGCCGCTCTTTGTGTAGGAGCAACACCAGCAACTACTTGTGCATATCCGTCTGGACGTTGCAAAGTGATGTCTGCTGCGAACAGTATATTTGTTCTCTCAGAAGGAGTATAAAGTAATTGTCCTCTAATTCCTTGGTTGTTTAGTGTATTAGTAGCTCTTCCAGTTACAACATTCTCGATTAATCCATCACGTTGAGTACCAGAGAATGATATTCTACCAGCAATTTTAGAACTCAAAGCTCCTGTAACAGAGGCTTTGGCTTGAATGAATTGGTAATTACCATAACTCACTTCAAAATCAGCACTTGAAGTGAAACTAGGTTTGCGAGAAGTGATGTTAAAAGCACCTGAAGTTGTGTTTTTTCCAAATAAAGAGCCTTGAGGACCACGCAATACTTCAATTCGATCTACATCTATAAAATCTAAGGTTGTAGCGGCAGGTCTAGAGAAGTAAACACCGTCTACATAAAAACCAACACCTGGGTCAATACCGTCGTTAGTCAGTCCAAAAGGCGATCCCAGACCACGAATGTTAATTCCGGTATTTCTTGGATTGGAAGAATACAATTGAACAGACGGAACCAATTCTTTTAGACGATTCACGTTGAATGCCCCAGCTTGTTCCGCTTGTTTACCTGTTACAACTGATATAGCAATAGGAATATCTTGAGCTTTTTCTATTCTTCGTCTTGAGGTAACCACTACCTCAGATAGCACTTTTTCTTCTCCAGTAGAGATATTTATTTGTAATGGTTTTGCATTAGATGGTAGTTCTGTGATTTTAATTTCTTTGGTATTAAAACCAGCGTATTGCACAATAATGATAAATGGCAATGCTTTGGATTGAATGGAAAACTTACCATTAACATCTGAAGTCGTACTATTGGTAGTTCCTTTTATAAATATATTGACACCTTCTATAGGTGCGTTGTCATCGTTTCTAACTTCTCCCTCTAAAAGGCTTTGGCTATAGGAAGTTGAAAATAGTAAAATTAAAAGTAGAGTTGATAGTGTTTTTGTATAGATATTTTTCATTATTATATAAATTATATGTAAATAGTCGAATTAAATTATAAATTTTTATTTAGCTAGGCACATACACATCATACAATCACTGATTTTGATACTTGATACTCGTTTCTTTTTTAGCTTTTCCTTTGAATAAGCATTCTTTTGATTCGTTTTCATTGTAGTCTTATTTTGGATTGAAATTATTTTCGGGAGCAAATATATTATTAATTCTATAAAATTAGTAGAATTATTAAAATATTTTTTATCTAAAAGCAAAGCGTTGATTAATAAGGTGTTTTGGTTTGGTTTTAAAATAAAAACAGCGCAATGAACTATCATTACGCTGTTCTTTTATGCTTTTGTGAATGTGTTTTTACACTAAAGTAGAAGTTTTACTTACCAACTTCCGCTAGAACCTCCACCAGAGAATCCGCCTCCGCCGAATCCGCCTCCGAATCCGCCACCGCCAAAACCTCCGCCAGATGAACCACCAAATCCGCCTCCGCCTCCGCGACCAAGGTTGCTTAAAATGATAACATCAAGTAGGCTAGGGCCTCCACCACCTCGGTTGCCAGAATTGCCTCCGCCTTTGTTTTTAGAGAAAATAATAATCAGGACGACAATAATGAAAATCAAAGGTAAAATAGGGAAACTTTTTTCCGAAGACTTTTTTCGTTCTCCTTTGTATTTGCCTTTGAAAACATCAAAAAGGGCATCAGTTCCTTTATCTATTCCTTTATAATAACTTCCTGCCTTGAATTCTGGTGTAATGATATTTCGGATGATTTCTCCTCCAATTCCAGCAGTTAGTCGGTCTTCTAGTCCGTAACCAGGGTTAATGGCTATTTTTCTATCATTTTTAGCAATCAAAATGATGACACCGTTATCTTCTTTGGCTTGTCCTATTCCCCAAGTATGTGCCCAATTGGTTGCCAGTTGATTGACGTTTTCATTCTTCAGACTTTCAATAGAAATTACTACAATCTGAGTGGTAGTCGAATCCGAATAGCGAACTAATTTTTCTTCCAGTTGCGCTTTTTCTTCAGCACTAAATAAATTCGCATAATCGTAGACCGAAGTTTGGAAACTAGGTTTTTCTGGAATAGTAAATTGTGCAAAGGTGCACTGAAACGTTAAGAATGCTATAAGCAAAAGAGGTAATCGAAAAATCCCGTTGGAATTTGAAGCATTTAATTTGGAATTTTTCATAGGTTATCCTTTAGAAATTTCGTTTGACAATTCATTAGTGTCACCTTCTTGCCAAGGGAAATATTTTTTAAGTTGTTCTCCAGCATTTAAAATACCATCAATCAAGCCTTGTTTGTAATTTCCTAATTTGAATTGGCTCACCATAGCATCACGAGTGCAGTCCCAAAAATCAGGAGCTACTACATCGTTTATGCCTTTGTCACCACAAATCACAAAGGTTTTGTCATTCACTGCAAGATAAATGAGTACACCGTTTTGTAATTCGGTAGCATCCATATTGAGTTCGTGAAAAACCTCCATAGCACGGTCATAAGCATCCAGAGAAGTGGTAGCTTCTATGTGAACTCTAATCTCGCCCGAAGTATTTTTTTCGGCCACGCGAATGGCTTCTACTATGGCACTTTCCTCTTCTTTAGTTAAAAAGTCTTCTACTTTTGACATTTGTTTAGTTTTTTTATTGGTATAAAAAAAGCCCCTCCTTCGGAGGGGTTGGGGAGGTTTAGAATTTAACTTCCACAGGTTTTTCTGCACCTTCAACAGCTTGGAAATAGGCTTTTTCTTTAAAGCCAAACATTCCAGCAAAAATAGAGTTAGGGAAGGTTTTTATGTGCGTATTGTAAGGTTTAACCGCTTCGTTGAAACGAGTTCTGGCAGTCAAAATTTGATTTTCAGTACTAGCCAGTTCGTCTTGTAATTTCAAGAAATTTTCGTTTGCTTTTAAATCAGGGTACTTTTCAACAGAAACTAATAATTTCGATAATGAAGAGGAAACACCTGATTGTGCCGAGTTGAATGCGGTTAATTGTTCTGGGGTAATGTTGGTTGGGTCAACAGTAACCGAAGTAGCTTTTGCACGGGCTTCAATAACTGCAGTTAATGTGCTTTTTTCAAAGTCAGCAGCACCTTTAACAGTATTTACTAAGTTTCCAATCAAGTCATTTCTTCTTTGGTAAGAAGTATTGACATTACCCCATGCTTCGTTGATGGTTTGTTCGTAACTAACAGCAGTGTTGTTAATTCCTTTCACCCAGCTATAAATTCCAAATACCACTACAGCTGCAATAATCCAAGGCAAAAATCTTTTCATGTTTATTTAATTTAGTTGTTAATTTTAATTTTTAAAGTTCTGTTTTTATTTGTACTAATTGTGTTTTTATGGCTTCTAATTTTCGAATAATTTCAAATTTATCCAAGGTTTTCTTTTGACCTTCTTTTAAATGGGTTTTAGCACCTTCTAAAGTAAAGCCTCTTTCTTTGACCAAATGATAGATTAATTGTAAATTTTTGACATCTTCGGGAGTAAACATTCGGTTTCCCTTGGCATTTTTTTTAGGTTTTAAAATATCAAATTCACTATCCCAGAATCGAATCAAAGAGGCATTGACGCCAAAGGCTTTGGCCACTTCGCCAATGCTGTAATATCTTTTATCTGGTGCTAATTCTATATGCATTTTCTCTTGTTTTTTTAACACTCTTTTTATAATTATACGAACCGATTACTGTTTAAAATATTAATCCAGTGATTGATTTTCTTGGTTGGCAGCATTAGAAATGGCAACATATTCTACTGCTGAAATTGAACCGTAATAAAAATTCAACGGATTCACTACTTTACCGTTTTTGTGCACTTCATAATGTAAGTGTGGAGCCTCGGAGCGTCCTGTACTTCCTACATAACCAATGATGTCGCCTCTTTTAACACGTTGTCCCGCTCTGCACTTGTATTTACTCAAATGTGCATAGAGTGATTCGTAACCATAACCATGCCGAATTACAATATGATTCCCAAATCCAGAAGCCGAGTTGTCAGCTCTAGCTACAATTCCGTCGCCACTAGCAAAAATTGGTGTCCCTGTTTTTGCTGTAAAATCCATTCCCTCATGCATTTTACGTGCTTTAGTAAACGGGTCGGTACGATAACCAAAACCAGAAGCAACATGCCTTAATTTTTCATTTTGCACTGGCTGAATGGCAGGAATACTAGCCAAAAAGTCCTGTTTAGCTTCTGCCAATTTCAAAATAGCATCTAAAGATTTTGATTGAATCGCCAATTCTTTACTCAAAACATCCACTTTCTTGGTGGTTCTAATCACCAATTCAGAATTGTTATACCCTTGCAAAGCAACATAGTTGTTTTTATAGCCCGACTTACGCTCTTCTTCAGTGATGGGAGTCGTATTAAAATAGGTTCTGTACAAATTATTGTCGCGATCAGCCATTTGGTCAGCAACTACTTGCAATTGCTCCAGTTTTTTATTTAAAATCGAATAATTTAGCCTCAAATTTTCAATCTCTCTTTGCTGAACTCTATCATTTGGAGTCTTAAAATAAGGTACATTCAATAAAACAACAAACGACAAAAAACCAAACAAAGCCGAAGCAACAATAAATAAGGCAGCAAAACCAAACTTTTTTCTCTTCTTGGGCGTAATTTTTCGGTACGCTAATTTTTCGGAATCGTAATAATATTTTACTTTCGCCATAGTTTAAAATACCCTATTTTTGCAACCTGTAAAGAGTTAGTCGAACAAATTTAAGAAATGTTTCAAATCTTCTTTCTTTTTACATAAATAAAATAAGGGCCTAATCCAGCTATTCGTTGCAAGTTCTCGGTTACAAGCCTTTTTTTTCTAGCTACGTCAGGAGCTTCCTCTGGTCGCTCTGCCCCAGCAAGAAAAAAATAGTCTTCTAATCCTCAAAGCTTTCCACTACTATCTGGGGCAAAAGTTGAGCGGTTACATTCCCGTTTCGTCATTTCGAGACACTCAAGAACCCATCAACAAATAACCGATTAAAAAATAGAAATGAAATCACAAGACGTACGTAAGCAATTTTTAGATTTTTTTGAAAGCAAAGGACATTTAATTGTTCCTTCTGCGCCTATCGTTCTTAAAGATGACCCAACGCTGATGTTTAATAACTCAGGAATGGCACAATTCAAAGAGTATTTTTTGGGTCTAGGAACGCCAAAAAGCCAACGTATAGCCGATACTCAAAAATGTTTGCGTGTTTCAGGAAAGCATAATGACTTAGAGGAAGTAGGTATTGATACCTACCACCACACAATGTTTGAGATGTTGGGGAACTGGTCTTTTGGAGATTATTTCAAAAAAGAAGCCATTCATTGGGCTTGGGAATTGCTAACAGAAGTCTATAAAATAGATAAAGACATATTGTATGTAACTGTTTTTGAAGGAAGCGTTGAAGAAAATGTTCCTTTCGACCAAGAAGCATATGATATTTGGAAAACTTTAATCGCTGAAGACCGAATTTTATTAGGAAATAAAAAAGACAATTTCTGGGAAATGGGAGACCAAGGTCCTTGTGGTCCTTGTTCCGAAATTCACGTAGATATTCGTTCAGCCGAAGAAAAAGCAGTAATTGACGGTAAAGAATTAGTCAATGCTGATCATCCTCAAGTGGTGGAGATTTGGAATAATGTATTTATGGAATTCAACCGTAAAGCCGATGGTTCACTAGAGAAATTACCAGCACAACACGTAGATACAGGTATGGGATTTGAACGTCTTTGTATGGTTTTACAAGGGGTTCAATCGAATTATGATACGGATGTGTTTACCCCAATTATCAGAGAAATCGAGACGATTACTGGGACAACCTATACCATCAAAGCTTCCAATGAAGAAGAAGAAAAAATAAATATTGCGATTCGTGTGATTGCAGATCACGTTCGTGCTGTTGCTTTTGCAATCGCCGACGGACAACTGCCATCCAACACAGGTGCAGGATATGTTATTCGTAGAATTTTACGTCGTGCTATTCGTTACGGCTTTACTTTCTTGAATACCAAAGAACCTTTTATTTATAAATTAGTAGATACGTTAAGTGCTCAAATGAGTGCTTCTTTTCCTGAAATTCGTTCTCAAAAAGCCCTTTGTTCTAACGTAATTCGTGAGGAAGAAAGTTCATTTTTGCGTACTCTAGATCAAGGTTTGGTTTTATTAGATGCAGTGATTGCAAACAATCAAAGCAAGGTTATTGATGGTAAAAAAGCTTTTGAATTGTATGATACGTATGGTTTTCCAATCGATTTAACAGCTTTGATTTTATCTGAAAAAGGATTGCAACTAGACGAAAAAGTTTTTGAAGAACAATTACAATTGCAAAAAGAACGTTCACGTGCGGCTTCAAAAGTTACTGCAGGTGATTGGAATGTAATTGTAGAAGATGATATTCAGGAGTTTGTTGGTTATGATCGTTTGCAACACCAAGTAAAAATCACAAAATACCGTAGAGTAGAGAGTGTAAAAGAAGGGGAAATCTTTCAATTAGTTTTTAATTCTACTCCTTTTTATGGGGAAAGTGGAGGACAAACTGGCGATAAAGGGTACTTAGAAGCTAGCAATGGTGACATTACCTACATCATCGATACCAAAAAAGAGAATAATCAAACGATTCACTTGGCAAAATCATTGCCAGAAAATTTAACCGACACTTTCCAAGCGATTGTAGATGTGAAGCAAAGAGCAAGAACGTCTTCTAATCATACCGCAACGCACTTGTTGCATCAAGGTTTGAGAAAAGTATTAGGAACACATATTGAACAAAAAGGTTCTATGGTGCGTTCGGCTTCTTTACGTTTTGACTTTTCGCACTTCTCTAAAGTAACAGAAGAAGAATTGAAAGAAGTAGAAAATTTTGTTAATGCAAGAATTCGCGAAAGTTTGCCATTAATTGAGAAGCGTGGAATTGCCAAAGAACAAGCGCTAGAAGAAGGAGCTATTGCTTTGTTTGGAGAAAAATATGGCGACTTGGTGCGTATGATTAAGTTTGGAGATTCAGTAGAGCTTTGTGGAGGAACACACGTGGCGAATACTTCTGAGATTTGGCATTTCAAAATTGTTTCCGAAGGTGCTGTTGCTGCAGGTATTCGAAGAATTGAGGCAATCACCAGTGAAGCAGCTAAGGATTTCTTTGAATCACAGTTGATTACTTTTGGAGAGATGAAAGAAGTGTTGAAAAATGCTGTTGACCCTATAAAAGCGATTCAAACACTGCAAGATGAGAATGCTTCTTTGAAAAAGCAGATAGAAGCCTTGCTAAAAGACAAAGCCAAGAATATGAAAGGCGAATTAGCAGCTGCTTTTCAAGAAATAAACGGCGTTAAATTCTTAGCGCAACAAGTAGATTTGACGGCTGAAGGTGCCAAAGATTTGGTGTATGAATTAGGTAATTTAGGAAACAATATTTTTATTGTTTTGGCTACTGTAAATGAAGACAAACCAATGTTGACCTGCTATATTTCTAAAGAATTAGTAGCTGATAAAAATCTAAATGCTGGACAAGTAGTTCGCGAATTAGGGAAATACATCCAAGGAGGCGGAGGAGGACAACCGTTCTTTGCTACAGCTGGTGGAAAGAACGCAGCTGGTGTTTCTGAAGCTTTAGAAAAAGCCATTGAGTTTGTGAAATAGTTCGCTAATCTTTTAGACAATATTATCTCGCAAAGACGCAGAGTCGCAAAGGATTATTTTAAGATATAATATAAATAAATTAAGTAGATTGAATTGATTTTGTAGTTCGTCGTTTGCTTATTTTTAATAGTCTCGTAAAGACGCAATTACGTAAAGCATTTTGGATATATACTATTCATACTAAAGCTTGGCGACCCTGCGTCTTTGCGAGATTTTTAGTATATTGTATAAAAATAATGAATATGACTGAAAACGAAATTTCCAGAATTGTTGTTAATGTTTGTTATAAAATTCATACTAAACTTGGTCCAGGATTATTGGAGTCGGTTTATGAGGCTATACTTTATTATGAATTGACTAATAGAGGATTAAAAGTTGAAAGACAGAAACCATTACCAGTAATTTGGGATGAAGTATTCTTGGATATAGGTTTTAGAACTGATTTGATTATTGAAGAAAAAGTGATTATTGAAATAAAATCGGTTGAACAAATAGCTAATGTCCATCCTAAACAACTTTTAACCTATCTAAAAATAACTGGAATGAAATTAGGCTTGTTGATTAATTTTAATGAATCATTGATTAAAAATGGAATAACAAGAATTGTGAATAATCTTTAGTTTGCTCAAAGTTTAAAGATTATTTCTCTCAAGGATTTTACTAAAATTATATCTCAAAGACACGAAGGTGCAAAAGTCGAGTTTTATTTTCTTTGCGGCTCTGCGCCTTTGCGAGAAAATGACTTTTAAACTGTTTTCATTGTCTAGTTGTTAAAACTTAAAAGAAGAACAATGAACTTTACAACGAAAATACCCATTACTCAAAATGCCAATCCAATAGATTACAACTCGAAAATTGTTTCTTTTGGCTCTTGCTTTGCTGAAAACATGGGGGATAAATTACTCTATTATAAATTTCAAACCCAAGTGAATCCTTTTGGGATTATTTTCAACCCATTTTCTATTGAAAAGCTTATAGAAAGAGTGGTGTTACAACGCTATTTCACCAAAGATGATATTTTTTTCTTCAACGAAAGATGGCATTGTTATGAAGTTCATTCTGAGTTGAGTGATGCTGATGCAGAAGTAGTATTGAGTAAACTGAACCGAATTCTTTCGGATACCCAAAAGCAATTACAGCAAGCGACGCATATCATTATTACCTATGGTACTTCGTGGGTGTATCGGCATATTGAAACCAACGGTATTGTAGCAAATTGCCATAAAGTGCCACAAAAGCAATTTAGCAAAGAGTTGTTGTCGATTGATAGCATCCAAAAATCGATTCAAAATACAGTCTCTTTAATTGCAACCCTAAATCCAAAATGTAATTTCATTTTTACTGTTTCACCCGTTCGCCATCTCAAAGACGGTTTTGTAGAAAATCAAGTAAGTAAAGCACATTTGATTGCTGCAATTTATGCAACAACAAACACTAAACAGCAAACATTAAACTATTTTCCCAGCTACGAAATTATGATGGACGAGCTTAGAGACTATCGTTTTTATGCCGATGATATGATGCATCCTAGTCCAATGGCGATTGATTATATCTGGGAACGATTTGCCGCCACTCAAATTGACGCCAGTGCAATAACTACAATGGAATTGGTTCAAACCATACAAAAAGGCTTGGCGCATCGACCATTTAATCCAAATTCAGAAAGCCATCAGAAGTTTGAGGCGAATCTGAAAGAAAAAATAGCTACATTAGAGGCACAGTATTCATTTATGAAATTTTAGTTATGTTGAAACGCATTTTAATTGGAGTTGGAGTAGTAGTCATTGGCTTGTTGTTGTTCAAATACTGCGATTTTAAAAAAGAAAAAGAGGACGAGTTCGATTACAATACGAATCTCATTCAGCAACAAATCCTAAATGTGGGGAAATTGGTGGTGACCGAAGGGCATTTCTCTGAAGTAATCACGTATAAGAATTCGAATAAGTACTTTTTGGATATGATTTCTTTTGAAAAGAAGGCGATTGTGATTGTGAATGCTAAGGTAACAGTGGCTTATGATTTGCATCAAATGAAATACGATATCGATGAAAAGAACAAAACCATAACGATTCTTTCCATTCCAAAAGAAGAGATTTCGATTTATCCCGACATCCAATATTATGATGTGGAGCAAAGCAAACTCAATGAATTTACTGGAGCCGATTACAACAAAATCAATAAAACAGTTAAAACCAGAATGGCTCAAAAAGTAGAGAAGTCAACTTTGAAAACCAATGCTAAAAATCGTTTGGTAAGCGAAATCTCTAAAATGCTCATTTTAACGAATTCTTTGGGCTGGAAACTACAATACAATGGTGAAGTCATCGAGAATGAAAGCCAGCTAAAACAGGATTTGAAACTATAAAATGTTTGACACAGATTTCACAGATTTCACAGATTTCACAAATTGACACAGATTTTTAAAAAAATCATACAAAAAAATCTGTGGTCATTTGTGAAATCTGTGTCTGTAAATTTTGTGTCGTATGTTTAATGTGTCGTTTCCTCTTTTTCAAAAATCAATTCCAAACCATTTGAAATTAATTGGGCAACCT
>ERZ724510.304-NODE-304-length-27940-cov-6.397059_pt1 | contig 27940 bp, 23 predicted proteins | sample MGYA00376043_ERZ724510 | MGnify/ENA primary metagenome ERZ724510 (study PRJEB28724, sample SAMN07190888) | wastewater metagenome | isolation source: influent of sewage treatment plant in Hong Hong | place: USA: Christiansburg, Virginia | collected 2016-03-01 ... | reverse complement strand
AATAATGCCATGATTCCCACCTTTCGTACGCCTGAATCAGCTGTGGGTGCATTTGGCAATATCGCCTCATTTTATCAAAATCAGTTGCTACTGCAACAAACCCCGCCGCCGCTGTCCACGTTGGCCAAGCCCGATATTGAAGGCGCACGTCTGTTGATTGAAAGCGTGCTGGCCGAGCGGCGCAAAATTTTGACCGAGATGGAATCGAAGGCGCTGCTGTCGGCCTTCCACATCCCGGTCACGCAAACCATTTTGGCCCGCAGCGCCAACGAAGCAATGATGATCGCCACGCAACTGGGTTATCCGGTGGCGCTCAAAATCGACTCGCCCGACATCAGCCACAAGTCCGACGTGAACGGCGTGGCGCTGAACGTGATGAACGCTGTCAGCGTGCGCGACATCTTCAACGACATGATGCAGTCCGTCGCCAAACTGCAACCCAACGCCCGCATCAACGGCGTGACGGTGCAAAACATGGCGCGCAAGAAACGTGGACGCGAGCTGTACATCGGCTTGGTCACCGACGACCCCTTCGGCCCCGTCATCGCCTTTGGCGCAGGCGGCACCATGATTGAGCTCATCAACGACCGGGCGATGGAGCTGCCGCCGCTGAACCAATTCCTGGCGCGCCGCCTGATCGACCGCGCCCGCGTCGCCGAAACCTTGGGCGAGTGGCGTGGAGCCAGCGCCGTGGACATGGACGCGCTGGAGCATGTGCTGCTGCGCGTGTCGGAAATGGTCTGCGAACTGCCGCAACTGCGCGAGATGGACATCAACCCCATCATCGTGGACGAGTCGGGTGCGGTGGCGGTGGATGCGCGCATCGTGATCGACAACTCGCACCAAGCCCACGGCGGGCGCTCGCACAACTACAACCACTTGGCGATCCTGCCCTACCCTGCGCAACATGAGCAGGTCTGGCCCATGCCCGGTGGCGGCCACTACACCGTGCGCCCCATTCACCCGGATGACGCACAGATGCTGCAAGACTTTGTGCGCAGCTTGTCCACAGAAAGCCGCTACTTCCGCTTTGTGTCGTCACTCACCGAGCTACCGCCGTCGATGCTGTCGCGCTTCACGCTGATCGACTATGACCGCGAAATGGCGCTGGTGGCCGTCTACAAAGAGCGCAAAGCCAACGCCGAAGGTGACATCGAAGAAACCACACGCTTGGTCGGCGTGTCGCGCTACATCACCAACCCTGACCGTGCCAGCTGCGAGTTCTCGCTGGTGGTGGCCGACGACTTTGGTGGGCGCGGCCTGGGCTCGCGCCTGATGCTGAGCATCATGGACGTAGCCCGCGAAAAAGGCCTGACCGAAATCGACGGCTTGGTGCTGACCAACAACGCCGGCATGCTCAAGCTGATGCGAGGCTTGGGCTACTCCGTCAAAGCCTACCCAGAAGACCCCGATTTCCGCTGGGTCAGCAGCCCGCTGTAACGCAGCACCATGCATGCTCACGGCCACATCATGGGCTTCAAACACCCCATGCATGGGGGTCGCTTGAGGGGAACTTCGTGCATGGTTTTTCGGATGAAAAAGTTATCCACAGCCCCTCGAAAAAGTCCCCAAAAAGCTGTGGATAACAAAAGGATAACTTCAGACTTATCCACAGTTTTGCGGGAATTTGAAAGTTATCCACATTTCGAGTACACCACAATGCAGTGGTTATCCACAGGAGTTCATGCACTCTAAGTCATTGTTTTATATGAAGATAGTTGACTTATCCACAGAAAAGTGCTCACTCTATCTACTACTACTATCTTTTATATTTAAAAGAAGAGAAGTAAGAGACAGGTCGCCAAGCTGTGGAGAACTCTCTGTTTTTAACGACACGATCGGACACAGATTGCAGCAAGAAGCCACATGACGCACTGGTAAGATTCCGCCCTCTTTCCTGAACAACCTCCCCCCATGTCCGCCCCTTCCTCTGGAAGTTCGCCCGCCACGTTTGAGATCAAGAGCGCCAACTTGCCTTTGGTGGCGCTGCGCCTCATGTCGACTGACTTGCAGGCTGTGGCCCACGATTTGGCGCGTCAGTACGGGGATGTGCCGGACTTCTTTGATCAAGATCCACTGGTCATCGACTTAGCGTACTTGCCGCACGATGCCCCCGCCGTGGATTTTTCGGCACTGGTGGCCCTGCTGCGCCGCTACCGCGTCGCGCCGGTGGCCTTTAAGGGTGGGGGTGCTGCGCAGGTCAAAAACGCCTTGGAGGCTGGTTTGGTGGCTGCGCCAGATGTGGTGCAGGCTCGCGCTGTCGCGGTTGAGGCTGCCGCCCCTGTGTCGGTACCTGCGCCCGCTTCTGCATCGGTACCCGCTGTCTTGCCTGCGATGGTTGTGGACAAGCCCTTGCGCTCAGGCCAGCAGGTGTATGCCCGAGGACGCGATTTGGTCGTCCTCGCGATGGTGAACTCTGGGGCTGAAGTGATTGCCGATGGACACATCCACGTCTACGCACCGTTGCGTGGCAAAGCGATTGCCGGAGCCCGAGGCAACACCGAGGCGCGGATCTTTGCGTTGCACCTAGAGCCCGAGTTGTTGTCGATTGCGGGCATCTACCGCGCCTCCGAGAATTCCATTTCTTCTGAGTTCTGGGGGCAGCCCACCCAAGTGCGCTTGGTGGCGGGCGCAGATGGCGACAAGCTGGTCATGGAGCGCATCAAATCCTGATCTCATGCGCTGCAAGTGCTCTTGTGGTGGCATTACTCAACACATTGCAACAATGTCACTGCCCACAATGGCAATCTCTGACAAAAATATCAGTACATTCACCCACTTGTTGGATCATTTAGAAACATAACAACTTAGCGCCATGACCAAAATCATCGTAGTGACATCAGGCAAAGGGGGGGTGGGCAAGACCACAACCAGCGCCAGTTTCGCCAGTGGGCTGGCGCTGCGTGGTCATAAAACCGTGGTCATTGACTTTGACGTGGGGCTGCGCAATCTCGACTTGATCATGGGGTGCGAACGCCGGGTGGTGTACGACTTCATTCAAGTGATCACGGGCGAGGCCAATCTCAATCAGGCGCTGATCAAAGACAAGCAAAGCGACAAGTTGTTTATCTTGGCCGCCTCACAAACCCGTGATAAAGATGCCCTCACCGAAGATGGGGTGCAGCGGGTGTTGACTGAGTTGGCAAAAATGGGGTTTGAATACATCGTCTGTGATTCTCCTGCGGGCATTGAAACTGGCGCTTTGATGGCCATGCGTTATGCCGATTTGGCATTGGTCGTCACCAATCCAGAAATTTCATCGGTACGCGATTCGGATCGAATTTTAGGAATTTTGGGCAGTAAAACCCAGCGCGCTATCGATAGCCGGGAGCCGATCAAAGAGTATTTGCTGATCAACCGCTACAACCCCAGCCGTGTGCAAGACGGCCAAATGCTGTCACTGGATGATATTCAAGACATTTTGCGCATTGAGTTGATTGGTGTCGTTCCTGAATCTGAAAGCGTACTTCAAGCGTCTAACCAAGGCGTACCGGTGATTCACATGGCCAACAGCGATGTGGCAGAGGCTTACAGCGATGTGGTCAGTCGCTTTTTGGGTGAAACCAAGCCGATGCGGTTTATTGAGGCCGAAAAACCCGGATTTTTTAAGCGCTTGTTCGGGGGGAAATAAAAGATGGCTTTTTTGTCCTTTTTCCTGGGCGAGAAAAAAAAGAGTGCCAGCGTAGCCAAAGAGCGGTTGCAAATCATTCTGGCGCATGAGCGTGGCGATAAAAATAGCATAGGCCCAGATTATCTGCCGGCTTTGCAGCGGGATTTGGTTGCTGTCATTAGCAAATACGTCAAAATTAATCCTAAAGATATCTCAGTTCAATTAGAACGTGAGGATAATTTGGAAGTGCTTGAGGTCAAGATCGAGTTGCCTGACGGCAAGTAACAGTTCCGTTGCGGTGTCATCGCACTGACGTAGTGCATGACTGTTTTTGAGTGCCAGAGTGTGGTGCTGTGGTGACAGACAGACACTTCAACACGCCTTAGGACTTCACTAATTGCCTGACAACGCGCTACGCTATCGCCTTTCAAATTTCGGGGATGGCGTTGAACCTGGTGCCGCCCTGACTCATGCACAGAGAAGGAGCCAGCCATGGCCAAGGAAGAGTTGATTGAAATGACCGGTGTGGTCAATGAAGTGTTGCCCGATTCGCGTTACCGCGTTACCTTGGACAACGGGCACGAGTTGATTGCCTATTCCGCAGGCAAGATGCGCAAAAATCACATTCGCATTTTGGCGGGCGACCGAGTGTCTCTGGAACTGTCGCCTTATGACCTCACCAAAGGTCGCATCAACTTCCGCCATATTGAAAATCGTATGCCCATGACGGATCAACCGCGCCGCACGTCGCGTTAATGTGACATCGCACGCTGCGGTGATGGCAATTAATTTCTACTTCAATTAAATAGCGCCTCCAAATCCACGCTGCTGCGCTTGCCAATGTCGTCGCAGTGTTGGGCTAACCAAGCTTGTGCGCGAGCCTGGCCCAGGGTTTTGAGCAGCCCAAAAAACTGCATATTGGCCGCGAGTTTGGATTCGGTGCTGAGTTCGCCCATCCACTCGCTGGCTTCAATGGTGTGAAAGTGGGTTTGGCTCAGCCGCCGCTCGAACGCGCCCAGCTTCAGCCACCCGGGGCGTACGCGCGCTTGCAGCTCGGCGAACATGCGCATCTCGCGCAAAAACGTGGCGTTGAAGGCCAGCTCCATCATGCGGTTGCGGATGTCTTTGGCGCTGGTGGGCGTGGTTTTGTGTACCAGCGGGGCCAGCATCACCAGCATGATGTCGCGGGCCTCGCATTCCTCAAACAGCGGGAACACGGCGGGGTTGGCGCTGTAGCCGCCGTCCCAGTAGGGCTCGCCATCAATCACCACGCTGCGGTGCATGGTGGGCAGACAGGCTGAGGCCAAGATGGCATCGGCGCTCAATTCGGCGTTGCGAAACAGCCGCAGCTTACCGCTGTTGGCGTGGGTGGCGGCGATGAAGAGCTGCACCGGGCTGTCGCGCCGCAGCCGGTCAAAGTCGATTTGCGCGGTGATGATTTTGCGCAGCGGGTTCAGGTCAAACGGATTGAGTTGCTCGGGCGAGAAGTAGTGGCTCCATTGCAGCAGCAGCTTGAGCGGCGGTGACAGCAGCATGTTTTTGCCGTCAGCGGCGGGCACGGCAACTTCGAAAGGTGCGCTGCTGGCCACGGTGGTCCAAAAGGTGTCGAGTGCGGCGCGTGCGCCATCGGGGCCACCCGCCATCAAGCCTTGCGCCAGCACCACGGCGTTCATGGCTCCGGCGCTGGTGCCACTCACGCCTTCAAAGCGCACGCGGCCATCGGCGAGCAGTGCATCCAACACGCCCCAAGTGAACGCGCCGTGCGCGCCGCCGCCTTGCAAGGCGAGGTTGAGGGTCGGAGGGCGGCGCTGAAAGAAGTTCATGGCGATCAATCCTTTCTTGCAGCATAGAGCACGCCCATGCCAGCCGTCTGACACGTGGGCGGCGCACGATCAGGTGTGCAGTTGAGCTTGGTGCAGCGCGGCTTCTAAAGTTTGCACGTGTGCGGTCAGGGTTTGATCGCCCAACCACTCGTCTTCACGGAAGAGGCAGTGGTGGCATTCCAACTCACCCAAGTGGGCGGCAGCGGCCCAAGCGGGGGTGGGCTCTGTCGGCGGACGCACGGTCAGGCCGTCTTCTTCGCTGCGCAATGCGGCCCAGCCGGTCGATGTTCCGAGCTGCACGGGCGCGATCAGCGTGTAGCCTGCGCTGTGCAGATTGGCCATGTGCGGCAAATGACCTTGCAAGTGCCAGCCTCGGCCTGTGTCGGTGCCGATCAAGGGGGTGCAGGCGGTGGGCGTGGCGACGGTGCCTGCGCGGGTGCCCGCCAGCAAGTCAGGTAACAGGTATTCACGCAGGCCGACGTTACTGGTGTGCATCAGCACTTCAATGGCCAAGCGCTGTGCGCGCAGCACGGCCCATGCGGCGGGTTCGTACTGGCAAATCATGCGCGCTTCTGCGCTGAGTTCTTGCTGCGTGCCGCCTGCGCCGCCCATGCTGGCCGGAACAGCCACTGCCAGCACGCCAGAGCGGGCCAGCTGGGTCAGCAGTTGTGAAGAGAAACCGCCGGATGCGGGTTGGTGGGTAAAAGGGTAGGGCGTGATGTGATCCATAACCCCGTATCGTGCCGCGTCTGCATCAATGGGGTAGGTGCAGAGGTGCAGAAAATCGCCAGATCAGATGCGGCTGGGGCTGCGTGGCTATGCCGTTGTAGCGCGCTGCGCCGCCAGCCAGCGCGCCAACGTGGGTTTGCCGCACTGTTGCAGCGCCTGCAAAAAGGCGTGATCGGGCTGGGCGATGCCGTGCTGCTCGCGCAAGTCGCGCTGTATCTGGGCCAGCAGGTGGGCGGTCATTTCGGCGTCGGCCAACGCGCGGTGGGCGGTGCCGGTGCGCGGCAGTCCGTGAAAGTCCACCAGCGAGCCCAGTTTGTGATTCGGTGCCTGCGGGTACAGCCGCCGTGACAGCAGCACCGTGCAGGCAAAAGGCTGGGGTGCAGGCAAATCCACCCGCGCCAGTTCGGCAACCCAGAATTTGCGGTCGAAGGCGGCGTTGTGCGCCACCATCGGCACCTCGCCGACAAAGCGGCTGGCTTCGGCCATCACGACATCGGCGGGCGGTGCGGCATCGGCCATCGCCTGGGTGATGCCGGTCAGTTGCACCACGAAGGGCGGAATGCGCGCCCCGGTACGCATCAAGCTTTGGTAGCGATCCACCACGCGGCCGCGCTCCAGCAGCACGATGGCGATTTCGGTGGCGCGGTCGCCTTGGGCGGGCACGCAGCCCGTGGTTTCAAAGTCGATGACGGCAATGGTGTCCACAGCGGATTCGGGGCTGTGCCCCGCTCAGGCTTTTTTGAGGAAGCAGGCCTTCAGCATGAAGCCGCCTTGGTCGGTTTTGCAGTCCACCTCATGGTCGCCCGCGCCTTGCGGTAAGCGGATGCTTTTGACCTTGGTGCCCTTCTTGAGCACGATGGACGAGCCCTTGACCTTCAAATCTTTGATCAAGATCACCGCGTCGCCGTCGGCCAGCGGGTTGCCGTTGGCATCCAGGATGGGGCCGTCACTGGCCTCGGTGTCGGTGGTGGCTTGGTCGTCAGCGGTGGTCAGCGGCCACTCGAAAGCGCAATCAGGGCACACAAATTGGAAGCTGTCGGAGTAGGTGTTGTGCAAGCCGCATTGCGGGCACACGGGAGTGGTGTGAGGCATAAGGGTTCTGGAGAAGAGGGAAAGCGAGCCCTTATACACAACTTTGTTGCACCGCAGACACGGGCTGATGGTTACGATGACTACCACATCGCGTCGTTGGCCCGCGATCAAGGGGAAATCCGATGAAGGGCATCGTTTTTACAGAGTTTCTCGACATGGTCGAGCAGCACCACTCTTTGGACATGGTGGACGACCTGATCGATGCTGCGCAACTGCCATCCGGTGGTGCTTACACCGCCGTAGGAACTTATCCACATCAAGAAATGGTGGCGCTGGTCTCTGCTTTATCGCAGCGAGTGGCCGTGCCCGTACCGTTGTTGCTACAAGCCTTTGGCGAACATCTTTTCGGCCGTTTTGTGCAGCGTTACCCGGCATTTTTTGTGGGGAGGACTGACGTTTTGGCGTTTCTAGCGGGCGTGGAAGACATCATTCACGTTGAAGTTCTCAAGCTCTACCCTGACGCGCAATTGCCACGCTTTGAGGTAGAAAGTCACACTTCTCGGCAGTTGGTATTGCGTTATCACTCCGCTCGCCATTTGGAGGATCTGGCCGAAGGTCTGATCAGGGGTTGTGCGCGGCATTTCGGTCAAGCTCTTCAGATTGAGCGCGCGCCTGGCAACGGCAGTGATGATCACTGCGAACGCTTCACGCTGACCCTGATGGACTAAGGCTGACACATGGACACCACGGATTTCGACGCGGAGCGCTGGCACCGACGCCTAGAGCGCGAGCGTCAAGCGCGCCAAGAGGCTGAGAGCCTGCTGGAACGCAAGAGCCGTGCGTTGTACGAGGCCAATCAAGCGCTGCAAAACCAAGCGCAAAGCTTGGAATACCAAGTGATGCAGCGCACCGCCGAATTGGCGCAAGCGCTGGTCAAAGCCGAAGCGGCGACCCGTGCCAAAAGCGAGTTCTTGGCCATGATGAGCCATGAAATCCGCACCCCCATGAACGCCATTTTGGGCACGGCGGAGTTGCTGGCGCTGTCGCCACTCAACGCTGAGCAGCAAGCTCAGCTCAGCACCTTGCGCCGAAGTGGCGATGCGCTGCTGGTGTTGATCAACGACATTTTGGATTTCTCCAAAATTGAGGCGGGCAAGCTGGAGCTGGAAATGCGCCCGTTTCACCTGCGCGAAGAATTGAGCAGTGTGGTTGATTTGTACCGCCCCACAGCCCATGCCAAAGGACTGGCGATGACGCTGAGCCTCGGCCCCGAGCTGCCACAACTGGTACAAGGCGATAGCACACGGCTGCGGCAAATCATCAGCAATTTGCTCTCCAACGCCATCAAATTCACTGCGCAAGGCCAGATCAGTGTGCAGGTGCAAAGCAAGCTCGTGGACGAGGACCACATTCAGCTGCGTGTGGCGGTGCAAGACAGCGGTATTGGCATTTTGGCGGCGCGGCGCGAGCGCTTGTTTCAGGCGTTTTCGCAAGTCGATGCGTCAACCACCCGTGAGTACGGCGGCACCGGCTTGGGGCTGGTGATTTCAGCGCGGTTGTGTGAGGCCATGCAAGGCGGCCTCAGTGTGGACAGTCAAGAAGGTCAAGGCTCCACGTTTCGCTTTCACATTCGATTGCGCCTGGGCGATGCAGTGACACCCGTGGTCACGCCCGCGCCGACCTTGTCGCCCGAACGCTTGATCGCCAACGCCAACTGGAAGCCCCAGGTGCTGATCGTGGATGACCATGTGGTCAACCGCATGTTGGCCGAGGGCATGTTGAAGACCTTGGGCATCCAAGCAGATCAAGCGGTCAATGGACAAGAAGCCATCGCCTGCGTCAACCGCCGTGCCTATGACCTGATCTTGATGGACATGCGCATGCCTGAAATGGACGGGCTGGATGCGACCCGCGTGATCCGAAAACTACCGCTGGCGCGCCAACCCTACATCGTCGCGCTGACCGCCAATGCCTACGAATCTGACCGAATCGCCTGCCTAGAAGCGGGCATGGACGACTTCTTGACCAAGCCCTTTCGCTTGAGCGATTTGCGTGGCAAAGTGGCTGCCGTGCGTGCGGCTTGGGGCGTGGAATCTGCATGAGTCGAGCGCCCATGATGGGAGTAAATACTACTTAAGTTACAATGTTTTTCCCGGTAGACACCTGATTTCCTTTGACTCCCTTTAAACTTAGGAGGCATGGAATGAGCTTCAATGGGGAGGCCAAGCCGGGTGGCCTTCAATTTCCAAATCCCAGCGGATTATCAATTTAAAACATGCAAACAATCTCTTGATTGTGTTCTTTTTTGATAATGTAATATTTAATTTTGGCTGTTCATCGTTAGTGGTAGGTCAAGCAGATATTTGAATGCAGGAAAAAATATGAAGCGAATACAAGCTGGATTCACGTTGATTGAGGTCATGATTGTTGTCGCCATTGTTGGTGTGTTGACAGCAATTGCAGTTCCTGCTTACGGTGATTATGTGAAGCGTGGCCGAATCACAGAAGCGGTATCGGGTTTATCTGATATGCGCGTCAAGATGGAGCAATTCTTTCAAGATAACCGAACTTATGTAGGAGCCTGCGTAGCAGGCACGGTTGCTCCTCTACCTGCCAATACCACTCAATTTACTTTCAGCTGTTCCAGCCTATCTGCCAGTGCATACACCGTGTCGGCCACGGGAACAAGCACGATGGCTGGGTTCACATACACCGTTGACCAGTCTAATGTCCGCAATACCACCGCATTGCCAACCGGTTGGACTGGCACAAATACCAATTGCTGGGTCATCAAAAAAGACGGCACATGCTGATTGATTCCCGCATGAATCGAGGTTTTTCTTTGGTCGAGGTGATGGTTGTCATCACCTTGATGGTGATCCTTGTCATGCTGGCAATGCCCTCTTTAGGTATTTATACTGAAAATTCTAAGATACGCAGCGTTGCTGAAGCATTCGCTTCGAGTGCACAGAAAGCACGTACTGAAGCCATACGTACCAATCAAGCGGTTCAGTTGATATTGACCACTGACAGTCCTGTGATCGCTAATGTCGGAACTTCCAATTTAAGCTCTACAGCCGGCAATTGGATTGTGCGATCAGTCAGCGATGATGCTACGCCGGTTTATACCTTTATTGAGGGTAAAGATGCCCGTGAAGGCTCAGGACGGAGTGATGCCAGTACGTCTGTCAGCATCAGTGGGGTTTCTAACAGTGCGGCTACCTCCGCAATTACTTTCAACAGTGCAGGAAGTACTTCACTGGGTGCGAGGTGGCTGGTTGACTTTACCAGCAGCAGCGCTGCATGTACGCCAGTGCGGTGTCTGCGTGTGATTATCACATCCAGCGGGCAAGTCAAAATGTGTGAGCCTGCTGCCACGGCGGCTAACGATACACGGGCCTGTTAATTATTATTTAATATGGCTTATAAAAAACAGCAGCGTGGAATTGTTTTACTCGAAGTGCTTGTCGCTTCGTTGTTGTTTGTCATTGGCATTGTGGGACTGATGAAAGCGATGGGCATTGCCCAAACTGCCCAGTCTGATGCGCAAAACCGTTCAGAAGCTGCAAATTTTGCAAGCTTAATTGTGGATCAGATGCGGGTTCTGGCTGATCGCAGCAGTGCAGATAATTTCAAAACCTCTCTAGAGAGTTTCAGGCACTTCACATCGTCATCTGGTACATGTTCATTCTCGGGGACTGCTTCAACGAATGCCGCTGTGACAGCTTGGATAGCCAATGTTCGCACGGGAACGGGTCATTTACCTGCATCAACTGCGGCCATGCAACAGATATTGGTGGATACGGATCCTGCTACGGGATTCAACAAGGTGACAGTCACAGTGTGCTGGCAAAGCCCTAATGATGTACAGCCACGCAGGCACACTTATGCAGCTTACGTCAATGAAAATTTTTAAACCAACTTTATATCGTTTAAGGCAGCGCCATCATCAGCGTGGCTTGTCTATGATCGAATTATTGTTGGGTATTGCTTTGTCGATGGGCGCAATCATTGCCATTTATTTGATTTTGACATCTTGGGATGCTCGCAGGCGAACTATTGCAACGGGTAGCAATGCGCAAATATCTGGTGGTGTCGGTATCATGGATATCGAGCGAGATTTAAAGCAAGCAGGTGTCGGGTTTGGTAATGTGAGTGCGGCAACCATTGGTTGTTCAGTTGCTGCTTATAACAGCACATTGACTCCACAAAACTTTAATTTTACGTTAACGCCTGTTGAGATCATTGATGGTGCCAGTGGCGCTGCAGATATTATCCGTGTTACTTATGGTAATTCTGCTTATGTTGCCAATATTCAGCAGTTGGATGCTTCAACGGCAACTACCAAAACATTAAAATATCGTGCTGGATTTAATGCTGGAGATACTATCTTAGTGGCTGGAAATACGCCACGAGATTGCGTATTATATGAGGTGACCGGTAATGTGGCGGCAGATGCTGTATCTATTGAGCACACGACGGCCAGCTACACTAGTTTTTATACAGGGGTGTCTGTGACCCCAACTGGTAATTCTTCTTCTGCCAGCGTGACATTTTCAACCGGTGAGATTTATGATTTAGGGCCATCTCCGCAGCGTACCGAGTGGTCGGTGACTTCCGCAGGTGTGTTGACGCGGCGCAACACCCTCCGCGATGCGACTGCGTTTGAAGTTGCAGAAGGCATCGCTGATCTGCAAGCTCAGTACGGTGTAGATGGCAGCGATGGATCCACAGCCAACGGCAGCATTGAAGCTGCGGAGTGGACCAATGCAGCACCGACCAACTGGGCCACGCTGCTGGCTGTGCGCGTGGCGATCTTGACACGCAGTGGTCAGTTAGAAAAAGAAAGTGTGACGCCTTCTGCCTTGACATGGTCGGGAGGAACTTTCACGATGCGTAACTTGGATGGCACGACATCAGCCTCATCCGTGATCGCCAATGATTGGCACCATTATCGATATCGGGTTTATGAAACTGTGATTTTACTTAGAAATATGACATGGGGAGCCACCTCATGAGATCATTTCAGCCCCGCGCTCTTGGTATGCATCGCCGCCAAAAAGGAGTGACGCTGATTATTGCGATGATTGCCATAGTTTCTATGGTGTTTGCCGTTTATGCCATGCTTCGCTCGACTTCAGGCAGTCAGGCGGTTGCGGGTAATTTAGCATTCAAAAAGAACGCAACTTCAGCGGGTGATTTGGGTCTTGAGGCGGCTCGTTCTTGGTTGGTTTCGCGAACAGCTGCAACTCTTTATGCAAATCAATCACCAGGCTATTTTGCGACTTGGGATACCACTTTCAATCCCATCACATATGGCTGGTCTGCTGGGACGAATGCCATATTGGTGACGAATGACGATGGCATGGGCAATAGAGTGATGTATGTCATTCACCGTTTATGCTCATTGGCCGGGGCTTTGACCTTGGCAAATCAAAATTGTGTTAGGCCATCAGGGTTGAGCTCTGTCAGCGCAGGTGTGGGGACGGGTGGTGGCGGCACCGATCCTGTTATTTCTGCACCATCGGCATATTTTAGAGTGACAACCCGCATTGAAGGGCCGCGTAATACGCTGAGCTACGTTCAAGCAATCATGTATTGAGTGAGGGAATTTACCATGTTTCCTGATATTTATAAATCAAAATTCAAATTTTTGATTGCACTCGTGTTTTTTGCGGGTTTTTCAGCTGCATTTGCACAGTTGACGGATATTGCAAATAAGCCGATTGCAGGTGCTGCCACAGCGGACGTGAAGCCTAATATCATGCTGCTGATGGACACCTCTCAGTCCATGAGTTTCTCGCACATGCCAGATGAGGTGGAGGGCTTGCAGGTTGATTTGCCGATTGGCTATAAGAGCTATCAATGCAATGCGCTTTATTACAACCCTAATACGGTTTATATTTTACCCAAAGATTCGTTGGGTGTGAACTTGGCTACGCCGATTTTTACCAGTGCGCGGCACAACTATTACTCTACAACAGATACGGCAACTGTTGATTTATCAACGGCATTTCGTGCATACGATACGACGACTCGTCAGAACCAATCTAGTACCGCCAATGATACAGCTCAGCCAGCTTATTATTATATTTATACAGGCACGGCAACTCCTCTGAGTTATAAGACAGATCCATGTACTCAAACTGATACTGGCGTTTCAGGTTTTGCTGGCAACATTGCCGCCACCGGAGGGAATTGGACGCGGAAAATTGTAAGTGCGACCTCTGGTATCAATTCTACTGATGAGCGTGTTAACTTTGCGATTTGGTATACCTATTACCGTACTCGCATGGCCATGACTAAAAGCAGTTTGAGTCGTGCATTTGTGGGGGTGACAGACTCATTCCGCGTTGGTTTTATTTCTGCTAATCCCGGCAAGCCTGTGGCTGCAGCAAAATATCAAGCCTTGAGTGATTTCGATTCGACAAACAAGGCTGCTTGGTATACCAAGGTTTTTGCGCAAGAGCCTAGCGGATCATCCCCCATGCGGGAAGGCTTGGCCCGTGTTGGTCGGCATTATGGTGGGATGATGGATGGGATTAACTCCGGGATGACTCCTGATCCCGTATCCTATTCTTGTCAAAAGAACTTTACTTTGATGACTACCGATGGTTACTGGAATACAGTGGCTGAAACTGCGGGGCCCGTTAAATTAGATGGCTCCACTTTGGTCGGCAAGCAAGATAATATATTAACCCTGAATGCTAATTGGACCCCGCGCCCTATTTGGGATGGTGGTAGCACTTCCATTCGGACGACGACTGATAAGGATAATACTTACAGTTCACTGGCGTGTGTGGGGGCTTATGAGTATAGAACAACTGCTCAAATCACACGGATAAATACCCAGACAATGCAGGCAACTACGCAGCCATTGCAGGCGACTGCGCAAAATCTACAAAAAACTCAGCAAACTTATGTCAGTACTTCACAGACATTCGCCGATACCAGTCGCACTGACCAGTCCACCGCAAGAACGGACATGTCCACTTCGCAATGGACGCGGAACACGTCTCAGCTAACCAAGGTCACTAATCAGTACCAGCAGTGGACTACGACACTGACTAAGACGCAGACTACCGTTAGCAGGTCTACGACGCAAACAGTCGCGTCCTATTCGCAAACGCAGAAGGCAGTGGCGCAGACAACACAAACACAGACGCAGCAGAACCAATCCACCTCGCAGACCACCCAAACGGTGGTGCAGGCGTTGCAATCGACTTCGCAAGTGACGCAAAGCACCAGCCGTACGACGGCCAGCACAACGCAAAATTTGGTTTCAACCACGCGCCAAGATCAGACAGTCAGCAAGGTCTATAAAAGCACTTCGCAGCTCAATTCCTACAATGGCTTGACTGAGTTGCAAACCCCTGTCGCCACCTGCACGGCTGGTGGGAGTATCAGTTGCATCACTGTGACCACGCCATCCACGCTGGTGGCTTCGTGCGTTGCCGCAGCTGCTGATTCAACAAACGCTTACACCACCACCACGTGTTCGACCACCATTGTCAGTGGCCCGACGCCAGTGGCGACCTGTACGCCAGTAGCGGCGACGTCAGCCAACGGTTATCAGTCCACCACCTGTACCACGGTGGCGACGGGGCCAACACCTGCTGCCACCTGTTCAGCAATTTCGCCCACCTCTGGCAACTCGTACACCACCACCTCGTGTACCACCAACAACACTGGCGCGACGCCTGTGGCTTCATGCACAGCGGCCAGCGCATCATCTGGCAATAACTACACGACGACCACCTGCACGCCGATCAACACGGGCCCTACGGTGGTTTCCACTTGCAGTTCCATCAGTCCTGTGGCGGGTAACAACTACACCACCACCAGTTGTGGCACCTCCACCACGGGGCCCACGCCTGTAGCCAGTTGTACACCCAGCGGCCCAACCAATGGCTTGACCACGACTTGCAGCAGCGGCGGTTCCGTGACGTTTGTGCAAACCTGTACGGCGCAAACTGGCAGCAGCGCCAACAGCTGGATCACCATTAGTTGCAACACCGCTACAACCGGCCCCACACCTGTTGCCAGTTGCACGGCCCAGACCGCAGCATCAGGCAACAGTTGGAAGACCATCACTTGCCCTGTTGTAACGATTTCCGCCACAGCGCCGGTGCAAACTTGCACTGCGGTCACTGCGTCCAGTGGTAATAACTACACAGCAACGGTGTGCGCCAATGGCCCCAACTATGCGGCGGCCGCTTTCGTGCAGACCTGTACACCGGTTACTGCCACAGCCGCCAACAGTTGGACGGCTACAACCTGCACGCCTGTGACTTCCGGCCCTACACCTATAGCTAGTTGCACCAATACCGCCGCCACATCTGCCAACAGCTGGCAGGCCACCACCTGCGGCACTAATACGACGGGCCCGACCTTGGTGGCTACGTGTTCTACGGCATCAGCAAAGAGCAGCAACAGCTACACACAGACCGGCTGTACCACCGCCACAACCAGCGGCCCAACGGCGGTGACATCCTGTACCAATTCAGCAGCTTCTGCCGCTAACAACTACGTTACGACAACCTGCACCAATCCAAAGTCCACGACAACGTATTTGCAAAGTTGCACGGTCGGGTCAACAACATCTGGCGCTGTGACTACGGTGTGTAATTTGGCTACGACTGGGCCTACGGGGGTGGCCACTTGTACACCCATCACAGGAACATCTGCTAATAATTGGTTAACAACCACGTGCCCTACCGCAACGACAGGGCCTACATTGGTTGCAAGCTGTACCAATGCCACGGCGAGCAGCAGCAATTCCTATGTGGCAACCACCTGCACCAATGCCCCTACAGGGCCGACGCCAGTACAGGCGTGTACAGCGGCAACAGCGACATCTGCAAACAACTACACCGCCACCACCTGTGCCCCTGTGACGACAGGGCCAACAGCCGTTGCTGCATGTACACCTGTTACGCCCACGGCAGGCAACAGCTGGACAACAACGACTTGTACCCCTGTACTCGGATCAACGGCGGTATCCAGCGCGACCTGCGCTGGCATTGCGCCAACCTCCGCAAACAGCTACACCACCACCACATGCAGGACTGTGAACACTGGTCCTACGCTGGCCAGTAGCTGTACGGCTCAAACAGCCGCCAGTGGCAATTCTTGGTTAGGACGTACATGCAGCACTACAGTTCTGACGGGCCCGTCACCGGTTGCCTCATGCACCACAGTGGCGCCTACTTCGGCCAATAACTACACCGAGACAGTTTGCTCAACCAACAATACCGCAGCAACACCCGTGGCCAGTTGTACCAATCAAAGCCCCTTGGCTGCAAACAACTACGTCACCATCACCTGTACCAGTGCCGCAACTGGCCCTACGGCTGTAGCCTCATGTTCAGCAGGAACCACTGGTAGCCCGACTTTCGTCACTACGACGTGTACTCCAGCAGTGACCAATACCTTGGTGGCTTCGTGCACGCCAGCAAGCCCGATTTCTGGCAATAGCTACACCACCACGGCATGCACAACGGACAGCACAGGCCCCACCCAGGTCAGCGCCGCATCGTGTACCGACGCAGCTGCGACATCGTCTAACAACTATGTGGCAACCACTTGCACCCCGCTGCCTGCACACAAAATCCAGTACCAAACCGCGACGTCGCAGTTGGTGGAGTACATCAGCAACACCACGCTGGTGAAAACAGACCCGCTCACCACCAGCACGACAGCCATCACTGACTTGGACGGCGTTTGCTACACCGATGGCGTTGACACCTTGCCCGCACAACCCGCCAAGCCAGCGCTGCCGACAGGCTGTACGGCATGGCCTTGTGTGGTCACGGTCGATACCGCTGTGGGCGGATCGGCCAACTCGCTGGCCGACGTGGCTCAGTACTACTACATCACTGATTTGCGTCCAGACATGAGCAACGACGTGAAGGCCACTGGCACTGGTTTGGAAGATGACACGGCTACACACCAGCACATGACCACTTTTGGTTTGGGCTTGGGCGTGGCGGGGACGATTGATTACCAAAGCAATTACAAAACTGCTTTGACAGGTGCATTTGCAAACATTCGCACCGGTACACAAAATTGGCCCGCTTGGCCTGATTTGAGTGTGGATTACACCAATGCCCTGAACTACAACAACACCAAGTCCATTGACGATTTTTGGCATGCCGCAGTCAATGGCCGTGGTGAATACTTCAGCGCTGGTGATCCACAAGCAGTGGTGACTGGTTTGAGTTCTGCTCTTGATAAAATCAAAACTGCGGCAGGTTCTGGCGGTGCTGCAACTCCAGCCAATAACACGCCTGTTGCTGGAGATAATGCCTCTTTCTTGACCAGCTTTATCACCCAGGATTGGACAGGTGACTTGCAAAGTCGCGCCATTGATCTTTCAACAGGTGAGGTGACAACGACAGTCAGTTGGTCGGCCCGTGATAAGTTGGATGCAATGGCCGGAGCCGCCTGCGACAACCGTGTCATTTACATTCGCAAGACCACGGCAACAAATAACTTAGGAAAATTCACTTGGAACACCCAAGCTTGTGACAGCAATGGATCACCCACAGGTACTTCAGATACAGGTTTGAGCGCGACAGAGCAAGCCTATTTCGGCAGCGCAGCCGTTGCCAATTTCACCCAGTATGCAGCCATGAGCGATGGCACTTCTGGCACAGCGAATCAACGCAGCTTGGCTGCCGGTGCCAATTTGGTGAACTTTATTCGCGGGCAACGTGGATTAGAAGGTTTTACAGAAAACAGTGCTACTAAACTTTATCGCGCCCGCTCGCATATTCTGGGCGATATTGTGGGTTCTGTGGCTAAGTTTGTGAAAGCCCCCTCGTCAACCTACAGCGATACAGGCTATGCTGCATTCAAGACATCTCAAGCCAGCCGTACTCCCATGATTTATGTCGGGTCGAATGGTGGGATGCTGCATGCGTTCTACGCCCCAATTTCTGCTTCTGACCCCCAAGCGGCTAATGCTGGTAAAGAGGCCTGGGCTTATATACCGCAGCCAGTCTTGCCTGATTTGTATCGCTTGGCTGATAACGACTACAAATCAAACCATCACTTTTATGTAGACGGCAGTCCAACTTCTGGTGATGTGTACGACACCACAGCTGGTGCCTGGAAAACAATTTTGGTGGGTGGCTTGAATGCTGGTGGTAAAGGTTATTACGCCTTGGACATCACCGATCCCACCACACCCAAATCACTCTGGGAGTTCAATTTCAGCAGCACTTGCGGTGGCACAGGTACAGATTGCAATTTGGGTCTGACATTTGGCCGCCCTGTGATTTCTAAGCTCGCTAATGGGACTTGGGTTGTCTTCGTCACCTCTGGTTATAACAATGTGGGAAGCTCAACAGGTTCTGGCGATGGTGTGGGTTACCTTTATGTGTTGAACGCGGTCACGGGCAGTGTCATCAGCAAAATCAGCACGGGTGTCGGTACATCAACCAACCCCAGTGGACTGCGTGAGGTGAATAATTACGTGGCCAATGGTGCTGTAGATAACAAAACCTTGCGTGTCTATGGTGGAGATTTGTTGGGTAACGTTTGGCGCTTTGATGTCAATGGCACGATTGCACCAACTGGTACAGAAGCCACCCTTGTGGGTATCACCAAAGATTCTTCAGGGACAACACAGCCCATTACCACTCGGATGCAACTGGCCGAAGTGGATGGTAAAACCATGATTTTGGTTGGAACGGGGAAATTCTTGGGTAGCTCGGATACTGCAACAACGCAAACCCAGTCTATTTATGGTTTCAAAGACACACCCGGTGCAGTGGTTGTTTATTCCAACTTGCGCGGCTCATTGAAGCCATTGACTTTGACTCAAAGTGGAACCATCCGCACTTCAAGTTGCACTGGCAGTACGGCCACATGTGCTTTGTCTGCTGGCTGGGTGATTGATCTTCCAGAATCCAAGGAGCGAGTCAACGTTGATCCGTTCGTTGTGTCTGGCACGGTCGTTTTCTCTAGTAACGTGCCTTCTAACTCAGCTTGCCAAGCTGGTGGACACAGCTGGCTCAATTACGTGTCGCTGACTTCAGGCGGTGTTGTTTCAACCAGTGTGAACCAAGAAGCATCGTCGCAATTGAACGATTCATTGAGCGTGGGTTTAAGTTACGTGATCTTGCCTGATGGTCGCGTGGTGGCCACCAGCGTCGGTTCAGATTCTTCAACATCCATACGTGAAATCCCAATTGCACCGCCTGATCCTCTGGGTCGCCGTGTGAGCTGGCGTGAAATCAAACGTTGATTGAGTTGGTGCGGTAAAGGCAGGTATTTTTGAAGTTATCGAATGCTTGCGCGCTGTCGCTGGCTTTGCATGGCGCGCCACTGTTGGTTTGGCTTGGACTCAACCTCTTTGGCGCGCAGCAGTTGGTGGCACCGCCATCATCATCCATGCACGCCAGATTGTTGACGTACCAACATAATGACGATGTTAAAGAGGTCGAAAATCAAGATATCTCTGAAAACAGGCAAGCGCCCGAAGTTGAGAAAATTGCCAATGAGTTGAAACCAGCGGTTATTTCTTCTCCGATTGCTGATGTCGTTAAGCCAGCACAACCTGCGACTGCAACCATTGCTGCCAGCACCCATGCCAGCGATGTGGTGGATGCCAGCTTGCTGAGTTCTCCACCGGGGTTGCTTTCTCAGGTAGTGATTGAATATCCACCGCAGGCGCAAAACCGTGAAGGCACAGTCACCTTGGATATTTTGATTTCAGGTACTGGAGATGTTTTAGATATCCAAGTGGTCAGTGCGACGACCCCCGGATTTTTTGAAGCTGCTGCGATTGCAGGATTTAAAAACGCCAAATTCAGCCCCGGCTTATTGGGGGGCTTGGGCGTGAAAACTCGCATGCGAATTGAGGTGGAATTCATGCCCACCAACCGGGGCGGCGCTGTATCGGGTCAGCGCTGAAAACCGAAGCGCCATCAAGCGCCTCGGTTGTCTCTCTCAAACGTCGATATTCCCCGCCCGCAGCGCATTGGTTTCGATGAACTCGCGGCGCGGTTCCACGTCGTCGCCCATCAGCATGGTGAAGACACGGTCGGCTTCGATGGCATCGTCGATTTGCACGCGCAGCAGGCGGCGCACGTTGGGATCCATCGTGGTTTCCCACAGCTGCTCAGGGTTCATTTCGCCCAAGCCTTTGTAACGCTGGCGGGCGGTGGCGCGTTCGGCTTCGCTGATCAGCCACTTCATGGCTTGGCGGAAGTCGCTCACCTTTTCTTCGCGGCGCTTGTCGCCTTCACCGCGCATCACGCGCGCGCCCTCTTGCAGCAAGCCTCGGAAGGTGCTGGCAGCCTCGGCCAGCGCGGCGTAGTCGGCCCCGTGCACGAAGTCTTGGGTGATCACGCTGCTCTTGATGTTGCCGTGGTGGCGGCGGCTGATGCGCAAGATGGGCTTGTCGGTGCGCACGTCAAACTCACTGGTTACTTCGGCGGGCACGCCGGTGGTGGCCAGTTCGCGCAGCTTGGCTTGCAGGGCATCGGCGCTGGCTTGGGCTTGTTCCACGGTGTCCAAGGTGATGCTCACGCCGTCGGCCATCGCGCGCAGGGCTTCGGCATCCATGAAGTTGCTGAGGCGGGCAATGACATGCTCGGCCACTTGGTGCTTGCGCGCCAAATCGGCCAGCACTTCGCCATTCAGGGTTTGCGCTGCATCGCCGCCGGTGCTGAGGCTGGCATCTTTCAGCGCGATGCGCAGCAAGAAGCTGTCGAGCGCCGCCGCGTCTTTCAGGTACAGCTCTTCCTTGCCCGCCTTGACCTTGTACAGCGGCGGCTGCGCAATGTAGATGTGGCCGCGCTCGACCAATTCGGTCATCTGGCGGTAGAAGAAAGTCAGCAGCAGCGTGCGGATGTGCGCGCCGTCAACGTCCGCGTCAGTCATAATTATAATGCGGTGGTAGCGCAGCTTGGCGACGTTGAAGTCGTCGCCGCCGGTGCTGCCGCCCGCTTTGCCGATGCCGGTGCCCAGGGCGGTGATCAGCGTCAGGATTTCGTTGCTGGTCAGCAGCTTTTCATAGCGGGCTTTTTCGACGTTGAGGATCTTGCCGCGCAACGGCAGGATGGCCTGGAATTTACGGTCGCGCCCTTGTTTGGCCGAGCCGCCAGCCGAGTCCCCTTCCACGATGTAGATCTCGCACATCGCCGGGTCTTTTTCTTGGCAATCGGCCAGCTTGCCGGGCAAGCCCATGCCGTCGAGCACGCCTTTGCGGCGCGTCATTTCGCGGGCTTTGCGGGCGGCTTCGCGGGCGCGGGCGGCTTCAATGATCTTGCCGACGATGATCTTGGCATCTGCCGGGCGCTCTTGCAGGTAGTCGCTCAGCAAGCGGCTGACGATGTCTTCCACCGGGCCGCGCACTTCGGAGCTGACCAGCTTGTCTTTGGTTTGGCTGCTGAACTTGGGTTCAGGCACTTTGACCGAGAGTACGCAGCACAGACCTTCGCGCATGTCGTCGCCGGTGACTTCGACCTTGGCTTTTTTGGCGATTTCGCTGTCGTCGATGTACTTGTTGATGACGCGGGTCATGGCGGCGCGCAGGCCCGTCAGGTGGGTGCCGCCGTCACGCTGGGGAATGTTGTTGGTGAAGCACAGCACTTGCTCGTTGTAGCCGCTGTTCCACTGCATCGCCACTTCCACGCCGATGTTGGTGCCTTGGTCGCTTTGGCGGTCGCCGATGGCGTGGAACACGTTCGGGTGCAGCACCTGCTTGCCCTTGTTGACGTAGTTCACGAAGCCCTTCACGCCGCCTGCACCCGCAAAGTCGTCTTCCTTGCCGCTGCGTTCGTCTTTGAGGCGGATGCGCACGCCGTTGTTCAGGAACGAGAGTTCGCGCAGGCGCTTGGCCAAGATCTCGTAATGGAACTCGTTGTTTTGCTGAAAGATGTCGGTGTCGGGCAGGAAGTGAACTTCGGTGCCGCGCTTTTCTGTGGCCCCGGTCACGCGCATGGGCGAGACTTCCACGCCGCCTGCTTGTTCCAGCAAACGGTTTTGCACAAAGCCCTTGGCGAAGTCGATTTGGTGGACTTTGCCTTCGCGGCGCACCGTCAGGCGCAGCCATTTGGACAGCGCGTTCACGCACGACACGCCCACGCCGTGCAGGCCACCCGAGACTTTGTAGCTGTTTTGGTTGAACTTGCCGCCCGCGTGCAGTTCGGTCAGCGCGATTTCTGCGGCCGAGCGCTTGGGCTCGTGCTTGTCGTCCATCTTCACGCCGGTCGGGATGCCGCGCCCGTTGTCGGTCACGCTGATGGAGTTGTCGGTGTGGATGGTGACGACGATGTCGTCGCAGTGCCCGGCCAGCGCTTCGTCAATGGAGTTGTCCACCACCTCAAACACCAGATGGTGCAAGCCGGTGCCGTCGGACGTGTCGCCGATGTACATGCCGGGGCGTTTGCGCACCGCTTCCAGCCCTTCCAGAATCTGGATCGCACCTTCGCCGTAGCCTTCGCTGGCTCCGGCTTGATGCGCGTCGATGGCGGGCTGGAAGTTGGAGCTGCCTTGCAAGGCGGCACCCGTGTTCACGGCATCAGTGGGCTGGTTTTCTTGGGTCATCTGGTGGTTTCTCAATCTCATGAACGCTCAAAACCCGCTCAGGCGGCGGGTTTTGGGCTGGGTCGGGGTGGGGCGCAGGTGTCGGGCCTCAGATGCGCATCGGCATGACCACGTACTTGAAGGTGCTTTGCTCAGGCAGCGTGAACAGGGCGGAGCTGTTGGAGTCGGCCAACTCAATGCGCACCATGTCTTGGCTCATGTTGGAGAGCACGTCGATCAAGTAGGTGACGTTGAAGCCGACTTCGATGCTGTCGCCGACGTAGTCAATGTCCAACTCGTCCACCGCTTCTTCTTGCTCGGCGTTGTTGGAGGCCACGCGCAGCGTGCCGGGGTCGATGTTCAGGCGCACGCCTTTGAACTTGTCGCTGGTCAAAATGGCGGTGCGTTGCAAGCTGGCCAGCAGCGCCACGCGGCCCACGGTCATGTGGTTTTTGTGGTTGCGCGGAATCACGCGGTTGTAGTCGGGGAACTTGCCTTCCACCAACTTGGTGACAAATTCCATGCCGCCAAAGCTGAACTTGGCTTGGTTGTTGGCGAACTGCATTTCAATCGCGCCTTCAGCATCAGACAGCAGGCGTTGCAGCTCAATCACGGTCTTGCGCGGCAAGATCACTTCTTGCTTGGGCACTTCCACGTCCAGCATGGCCGAGGCAAAGGCCAAGCGGTGGCCGTCGGTAGCAACCAAGCTCAGTTGCTTGCCTTCAGCCACGAACAAAATGCCGTTCAGGTAGTAGCGAATGTCATGCACTGCCATCGCAAACGAGACTTGGCCCAGCAGGTCTTTCAGCGTCTTTTGCGGCACGCTGAACACCGGGCCAAAACTGGCGGCTTCTTGCACCAGCGGGAAGTCTTCAGCGGGCAGGGTTTGCAGCGTGAACTTGCTTTTGCCGCCCTTCAAAATCAGCTTCGATTGCGCCGATTCCAGGCTGACTGTTTGGTCAGCGGGCATGGTGCGCAAGATGTCGATCAGCTTGCGTGCGCCCACGGTGATGGAGAAGTCGCCCGCGTCGCCGTCCAGCTCAGCCGTGGTGCGAATTTGGATTTCCAAGTCGCTGGTGGTCAGTTGCACGTTGGGGCCGCTTTTGCGGATCAGCACATTGGCCAAAATGGGCAATGTGTGGCGGCGCTCAACGATACCCGCCACTGATTGCAGTGCAGCCAGTACCTTGTCTTGCGTTGTCTTCAGGACGATCATTTCAACCTCTGTTCTGTGTGGTGACTTCAATCAGCTGCCGGTTCAGCGGCGCGCCTGCAAGAGGTCACCGAAACCAGCATTTTCCCCTTTTTCCGAGGGCGAACGGCCCCTGCGATGGCCTTTTACGGTCTGGCGCAGGGGGATGAGCTTCAGCCTTTGAGCGTTTGCTCCAGCACGCGCAATTGCTGCGACAACTCGGTCTGCAATTGGCGCTCGGCGGCGATCTTGCGTACCGCGTGCAGCACGGTGGTGTGGTCGCGCCCGCCAAACAGCTCGCCAATTTCTGGCAGGCTTTTTTGCGTCAATTCCTTGGCCAAGTACATGGCGATTTGGCGCGGTCTGGCGATGCTGGCGGGCCGCTTTTTGCTGTACATGTCGGCGATCTTGATCTTGTAGTAATCGGCGACGGTTTTTTGGATGTTCTCGACGCTGATTTGCCGGTTTTGGATCGACAGCAAATCGCGCAGCGCCTCACGCGCCAACTGGATCGACACTTCTTTTTGGTTGAAGCGGGCGTAAGCCAGCACTTTGCGCAGCGCGCCTTCAAGCTCGCGCACGTTGGAGCGCACGTTTTTGGCGACGAAGAACGCGACTTCTTCGGGCATCTCGGCGTGTTCGGCGCGGGCTTTGTTGATCAAAATCGCCACCCGCATTTCCAGCTCGGGCGGCTCGATGGTCACGGTCAAACCCGAGTCAAAGCGCGACACCAGCCGCTCGCTGATGTCCGCCAAACCCTTGGGATAGGTGTCGCTGGTCATGACGATGTGGCTCTTGCGGGCCAACAGCGCCTCGAAGGCATTGAAGAATTCGTCTTGCGTGCGATCTTTGTTGGCGAAGAACTGCACGTCGTCGATCAGCAACAAGTCCAGCGAGTGGTAACGGTCTTTGAATTCGTCAAAAGTCTTGCGCTGGTAGGCCTTAACCACATCGGTCACGAACTGTTCCGCGTGGATGTAGAGAACTTTGGCATTGGGGCGATCAGCGATCAGTTTGTTGCCCACAGCGTGCATCAAATGGGTCTTGCCCAGGCCCACGCCGCCATAGATGAACAGCGGGTTGTAGAGCTGCCCCGGCATGTTGGCGACGTGCAATGCGGCGGCGCGTGCCATGCGGTTGGCGGTGCCTTCGATCAGCGAATCGAAGTTCAAAGCGGTGTTCAACCGGCTCTTGTGTATCGCGGGCGTGGATGCTTCCTCAGGTGCCGTTGGCGTGGGCAAAACTGGATCTATCGGCAGGCTGATTTGCCCGGTATTAACGGCACTACTGACTGGGCTAACTTGAGATCTGACAATGCTTTCACGCGGAGTGATCGCTAACTGAAGTGCAACGGGCTGGCCACACATTTTGGCCATTAGCGCGCTCAGTCGGCCCGCATACTGGGCGCGGACCCAATCGAGTTTGAAGCGGTTGGCCACATAGATGGTGGCCTTGGACAGGTCTTCGCTGACTTGGGCCGTCAGGGGCTTGATCCAGGTGTTGAACTGCTGCTCTGGCAGCTCTTGCGCCAGCTGATCCACGCACGCCTGCCACAGACTGGGCCCGGGGCTGGGAGCCGTGTCCGGGTCTTCGCTGAAGAGCGATCCCTTGGTCATCGTCGGTTGAATTTCTGTGGATAAGTTGTGGAGATGGGGTGCGGATTCTAGATTATTCAGAATTTATCCACATCCCTGAACGCGCAGGTTTTGTGTTAGCGCAAGTTGTCCACAACGCACGGGCTCTTGTCGGCTCCGCAGGATGCTGCGATAATCGTTGGTTTCCCTGAAAGTGTTCAGGGTGATTTGATCTGAACATTGCAAGGACACCATCATGAAACGCACTTACCAACCCTCCAAGACGCGCCGTGCCCGTACCCACGGTTTCCTGGTTCGCATGAAGACCCGTGGCGGTCGTGCTGTGATCAACGCTCGCCGCGCCAAGGGCCGCAAGCGTCTGGCCGTCTAAGTCCGGCACTCTGAATTCATCGGCCCTTCGCCTGCGCAACCGGCGCTTTGATGCCTGTTTGCCGGTGATGTGCCTCACCGAGCCCGTGCTGTGCAACGGCTGAAAACGCGTCCGCAATTCCAAGCGGCTATGGCAGGTGGCGTGGTGTCTCGTACACCGCACTTCGTGCTGCACCGCTTGCGTTTGGATGCTGCCGTTACCGCCGATCTCCCGCCATCAGGGCCTGGGTCTGAACGACCCGAGGCCCTGTTTGGCGTTCCCGGCACACCCGAAGTTTGGATGGGCGCGATGGTGCCCAAGCGGTGGGCGCGTCGCGCTGTGACGCGCAACACCATCAAGCGCCAGATTTACGCCCTCAGCTTGCCGTTGGAGGCACGTTTGCCGCTGGCCGCTTATGTGGTGCGGCTGCGCACCAGCTTTGACCGCAAACAGTTCATCAGCGCGACCTCTGAGGTGCTCAAGCAAGCGGTGCGTGAAGAGCTGGTACAGCTTTTTGCCCGCGTGACGCAAGTTCGCGCTCCGAAACCCGCTGCGGTGGTTGCCGTGGCTGCGGAAGCGCAGCCATGATGCGTTGCTTGCTGATGGGTTTGGTGCGTGGCTATCAACTGCTGATCAGCCCGGCGCTGGGGCCGTCGTGCCGTTTTGAGCCCAGTTGCTCGGCGTATGCCATGCAGGCGCTGGCCCAGCATGGGGCCGCAGCAGGCAGCTATTTGGCCTTGCGCCGCATCGGGCGTTGTCAGCCGTGGTGTGATGGCGGCCATGATCCGGTGCCGGCAGATCCGCCTAAGCTGTTCTCCCGTTTAGACTCCCGGCGGGATTCCCCCACCTTCACCAAGAAGAAGTCTTCATGAACGATATCCGTCGCACCATCCTGTGGGTGATTTTTGGCTTTGCCATGGTTCTGCTGTGGGATCAGTGGCAGGTTTACAACGGTCACCCGGCCACCTTCTTGGGCGGCACCAAGCCCGCCGTCAGCGCCGCACCGCCTAGCGCGGCGACGGGCGTGCCCGTGGCATCTGCTGGTTTGAACACCACTGCCGCGCCCGCCACACCCGGCGCAGTGCCCACCACCGCGCCGACTGCGCCCGTGGTGCCGCGCCAGCGCATTGACGTGAGCACCGATGTGCTCAAACTCAGCTTTGACACCGAAGGCGGCTCGCTGGTGCATTCAGAATTCCTGAAGCACGCTGACATGGTCGATCAGACCAAGCCCACCGTGCTGCTTGACGAAAGCCGTGACCGTGTTTACGTGGCGCAAACCGGCCTGATCGGTGGCAACTTCCCGACCCACAAAACGCCCATGACCTTCAAGGGCGAACGCACGTTGGCCGAAGGCGCAAATTCTTTGGTGCTGACCTTTGAATCGCCCGACTTGGGTGGCGTGAAGCTGGTCAAAACCTACACCTTGCAGCGCGGCTCTTACGCCATCGCGGTCAAGCATGAACTGACCAACACCGGCACCGCGCCGCTGTCGCCCCAGCTCTACCTGCAATTGGTGCATGACGGCAACAAGCCCAAGGGCGAGTCCTCGTTCTACTCCACCTTCACCGGCCCGGCGGTTTACACCGATGCCAAGAAGTACCAAAAGGTCGAGTTCAGCGACATCGAAAAGAACAAGGCTGAGATCGAAAAGACCTCGCCCAACGGCTACGTGGCGATGGTGCAGCACTACTTTGCCAGCGCTTGGCTGTTGGACGACGGCACCCCGCGTGAGAATTTCGTGCGCAAGGTGGACACCAACTTGTACGCCGTGGGCCTGATCACCGCCTTCCGCGACATCGCGCCCGGCACCAGCAAGGCCATCGACACCAAGCTGTTCATCGGCCCGCAAGAAGAAAAGAACCTCGAAGCGCTGGCTCCCGGCCTTGAACTGGTCAAGGACTATGGTCGCCTGACCATCTTGGCCAAGCCGCTGTACTGGCTGCTGGACAAGCTGCACGGCATGATCCAAAACTGGGGTTGGTCGATTGTGGCGCTGGTGCTGCTGCTGAAAGTGGCCTTCTACTGGCTCAACGCCAAGGCCTACTCCAGCATGGCCAAAATGAAGGC